>Ga0209788_1000149_pt1 | contig 19108 bp, 16 predicted proteins | sample WorMetLIZISLAND1_2_FD_187415 | JGI IMG/M metagenome (GOLD analysis project Ga0209788, IMG submission 187415) | Marine gutless worms symbiont microbial communities from Max Planck institute for Marine Microbiology, Germany - Olavius clavatus LIZARD... ...
GGCTCGCTATGATGCCCAAGGTCAGTCGATTCCGCTACAGCTATAGGTTGTCGCGTAGGTCCGCTGCAGGATCCAAAGCGGACAGTTTATGTGCTACGAAACCGGACAGTGCTATTTGTTGCCAACAGATTTCGGTGCTCGAATACACTGGCCAGCGGCCGACTTATCGGGTCCCGGCCGAGAGGCCGGTCGGAAAATTAGGGCAGCTTGCGGGGACCTTGGAATTCTCCAAGCCCCCCACAAAGGGAAGCACCAAGTCGTCCCCTATTATCCGGGACATCAACTATCCGTAAAGCTAGTAAAGCTATCGCTCCAGAATTCCCCGCTCCCCCTGCAGCTTGGCAATGATGACCGCGCCAGCGGAATCGCTCCAAATATTGGTCGCCGTGCGCATCATGTCTAGAACGCGATCCACGGCCAGAATCAACCCGATCCCTTCTACCGGCAACCCCATAGCCGTGAGGATAATGGAAATGGCCACTAGGCTGGCAGCGGGGATTCCAGCCACGCCGATCGAGGTCGTCAGGGCGATGAGCACAATGGTGAACTGGCTGGCGAAAGAGAACTCCAGTCCGTAGGCCTGAGCGATGAACATAGCGGCCACGCACTCGTAGAGAGCGGTTCCATCCATATTGACCGTGGCCCCCAACGGGAGGACAAAGCTGGTGGTGCGGCTAGATACCCCAGCGTTATTCTCCACGCACTTCATGGTGATGGGAAGGGTTGCCGAGGATGAAGCGGTGGAAAAAGCGGTCAACAAGGCCGAGCTCATGGCCTTGAAGTGCCGGGCGGGATTGACCCTACCCACGAAATAGAGCAGGAGGGGCAGAGTAATCAGAAAGTGAATCGCCAGTGCCGCCAAGACACTCACGAAAAACGCCGCGAGCGGCGCAATGGCATCGAAGCCGGTACCGGCCACCACCTTGGCGACCAATGCGAATACCCCCAGGGGTGCGAAGCGCATGATCAGATCGGTGATCTTGAGCATGGTTTCGGACACGCCCTGCCAGAAATTGAACTGGACCTCGGCATAGGCATTGGCGATGCGGGTCATAAGAAAACCATAGAGCAAGCTGAAGAAAATCAGCCCCAGCATCTGACCCGAGGCGGCGGCCTCCACCACATTGGTCGGAATCATGCGCAGAAAGACCGCGACCACATCACCGGTTCCCCGGCCAGCGACCTGATCTTGGAAGCTGTCGACATTGGCGGTAAAGCCGATCAGGTCCTTGGCCGGCTGCCCATCCACGATCCCCGGAGTCATGGCATTGACCACCATGAGCCCGACCAGAATCGCCAACAGACTGGTCGTCATATAGTAGAGGAGGGTCTTGCCGCCGAGCCGACCGATATTCCGGGAGCCGCCGATACCGGCGATACCCACGATGATGGAAGAGATGATCAAGGGAACGATCAACATCTTGAGGGTATTGAGGAAGAGTGTGCCCACGAAATCGAAAATCGAATAAAAGGTAACGTCGAAGAACGCCGCATCGGGACCTGTCAGCAGACCAGCGACCACGGCCAGCGCGAGCGCAATCAGGATCTGCCAGTGAAGCTTGAGTCTCAGGAAAGCCATTGGGTGCGGCTCTTATTTATGGAACTGGCGACGCACTGCGTCAACCGCCCTGTTGACGAGCTGAATGACGTAAAACTCATCGAAGGTGATCGCTGCCCAGGGCAGATGCTCACATACGCCAGCCTGGTAGCTTGCCGACATCCATACAGACCCGCGCAGCTGTTCCCGGCACAGGCGCCATGAGCCTCGAGCACATCGGCAAACTGGGCTACGCCCCGGGCTTTTCGCCCTTCGCAGGCATAGAGCACACGCTGGGCGTCGAGGTCGTGAAATAGGCTGATGTCATTGTGTCCGCGCCGTGAGGCGGTCTCGTCGAGACCAGCCGAGGTGACGGTCGAGAAGTCCTCCTGAGCGTGTGCCTGATCGATGTAATGATCGAGGGTACGCCAAACACGCCTGTCGCTGACGCCAAGCAATTGAGCGACCTGAGAGACCGCCATCGTCTTACAGAGGGTGACCAGCAAGGCCTCGGAGGAGCCCAGGAAAGCGAAGGAGCGTAAGCGACGAGCGAAGTGCGACGACCCCCGCGTAGGCGTAGGGCCGTGCGTTTCGTCGGAGTCCGGCGCGTGAGCGCCGGCGGAGACGAAAGGCCAAGCCATGCGACACGGCGTCCAGTCATTGCGAGAGTCCTGGTGCCGCGCGGAGTGCGCGCCGGGACGGACGCAGGACGAACGCGGGCCGCCGAAGGCCATGGCCGTCGCCTAATTTTTTGCACCCGACATCGGACCGACCCCATTTCGGGTTTCGCAAAAAGTGGCAAAGAAGGGCACCGAGTAGGCTTGGAGCGGGCTACCCGACGCGACGGGAAAAACGGTGCTACCCACACCAAACGCAAGAGAGCCGAATTTTGTCGGCCACCAGTAGACCGATTTTCCACCTAAGTACTGTCCGGTTCGTATGTGATCGTCCCAGGTTGTCCGGTTATACCCGCCGTACATGGGTTTTGCGGAAAGCAGTGAGGTGTCTATTGTGCTTGAGAGTGTAGCCAGCCCTATTGCGACGAGTCGCAACGTTGCTATACGGTTCGCCGGATTTCTGGCGGTCCATCTTGCGTGGAAGCCACCAAGTTAGGTTTCCCCAGTAGCGGGGGAATTGCCGGAAGTGCGGCTGGCTACCTTGTCCACCGAGCGAGCAAGTCCAGCCTGCTTAGATGAGAGCCGGCTCCGCCCTGAGCCCACCGGGAGCGCTGTCCGGCATTGGGCTGGCAGAATAGCCAGCGTAAGCCCGGATATCGTGTGGTACTCCCTAGGGGGATCGAACCCCTGTTACCGGCGTGAGAGGCCAGCGTCCTAACCGCTAGACGAAGGGAGCGGAAAATCCTCGCTAAACCGGTATCATACACGCCCGGCGTGGTATCCTCAAGGTGCGGTGCCTTCGAATTGGAACGCAACATGAGGGCACCTTGAAAAATTCAAGGTGCCCGTGCAAGGTAGGGATGTTTTTCCGGCTTTCAAACACTTAAGTGCTTGAAAGCCGAAGCGAAGCGGGATGTTTTCGCTGCGCGATTTGAAGAATTCCAAGTATGGAATTTTTCAAGGTCTCCACGAGTCGGTGCTTGAAGGAAGCAGAAGCAACTTGCACGAGATATCTCCCCATTCACCTTTGATCGTACCCCGCAGCGAGCATCGGATTTCGCGCGCCGATATCAGCGAAAATGCGCTCAAGGTACTCTATCGTCTGAAGGATGGAGGTTATCAAGCCTATCTCGTCGGTGGTGGGGTGCGAGATCTTCTGTTGGGTCGGGAGCCCAAAGACTTCGACGTGGCCACGGACGCTACGCCCGAGCAGGTGCATAAGGTGTTCCGCAATTGCCGCCTGATCGGGCGGCGATTCAGGCTGGCCCATGTGCATTTCGGGCGCGAGATCGTCGAGGTGGCTACCTTCCGTGGTGGCGGGCAGACGAATGCCGCCGGCGGACGTCATATCCATAATGGCATGATCGTGCGCGACAACCTCTACGGCTCCCGCGAGGAGGACGCTCTGCGCCGGGACTTCAGTGTCAACGGGCTTTACTACAGTATCGCGGATTTCTCCATCATCGATTACGCTGGGGGACTCGATGATTTACAGGCCGGTCGCCTGCGGCTCATCGGTGAGGATCCGGTGCGGCGCTATCGCGAGGACCCGGTGCGGATGCTCCGTGCCGTGCGTTTTGCCTGCAAACTCGGTTTCTCTATCGATCCCTCCTGTGAGCAACCTTTGTTCGAGCTCGGCCACCTGCTGCGGGATGTGCCGCCGGCACGTCTGTTCGAGGAAGTCTTGAAGCTACTTCAGACCGGATTGGGGGTGTGCGTCTTCGAACGGTTGCGTCACTACCGGCTCTTCGCTCAGCTATTCCCCGTCACCGATGAGTCGTTCGATCGCGAAGATGGTAGCTTTTCCATCACTTTCGTCAATCGCGGCTTGGAGAACACTGACCGACGTATCCGGGAGGCAAAGCCGGTGGCTCCCGCTTTTTTATTCGCGGTACTGCTGTGGGAGCCGGTCCGCCGCCGCTTTGCCCGATTGTCGGCCGCGGGTATGGTGGCCAACGAGGCTATGTTACAGGCCGCGGGCGATGCGCTCGCCCACCAACGGCCCTTGGTGACGATCCCCAAGCGCTTTGCTCAATCCATGCGGGAGATCTGGTCCTTGCAGCCGCGCTTAGAGCGGCGTGATGGCAAGCATCCGTATCGTTTGCTGGCCCATCCCAGGTTTCGTGCGGCGTATGATTTTCTACTCCTGAGGGCCGAGGTGGGTGCGGTGGATGCGGAACTCGCCGACTGGTGGACCCGGTTTCAGAACGCGAATAATCGAAACCGTGTCGCAATGATCGGTGAAACGACCAAGGGTCGCCGGCGTCGCCGCCGGTCGACCGCTGGCAGGGAGATGACCGGTATCTGAACGATGTCCCTGATTATGATCGAGGATCTTGCCTCACTGCGACAGCACTTGGCCCCATGGCGGCTCGGTGGTCGGGTTATTGCCTTGGTACCCACCATGGGCAACCTCCATGCCGGCCATCTGGCCTTGGTGCGGGAGGCCCGCAGAATAGCCGACCGCACGCTGGTCAGTATCTTCGTCAATCCCCTGCAATTCAGCCCCGATGAGGATTTCGGCTCCTACCCCAGGACTCCGGAGCGGGACCGCGAGCTACTGGCGGCCGAGGGTGTGGAGCTACTCTTCGCCCCCTCGGTGCAAGCCGTTTATCCCCATGGGTTCCGAGAGCAGGTGCGCGTAGAGGTACCGGGGATCTCGGATATCCTGTGTGGTGCCAGCCGGCCGGGACACTTCGTCGGTGTGGCGACAGTGGTGTGCAAGCTCTTAAACATGACGCAGCCGGATATCGCGATCTTTGGTAACAAGGACTTTCAACAGCTCCTGGTGATTCGGCGTTTGGTCGAAGACCTATGCCTGCCGGTGGAGGTGCGAGGATTGGCTACGGTTCGCGAGCCGGACGGCTTGGCCATGAGCTCGCGCAACGGCTATTTGTCTCCCGCAGAGCGTGCACGCGCGCCGCTGCTCTACCAGTCCCTCTGCCGAGCTGGCGGGCGCCTACACGCGGAACTGTCCGTCGGTGTCGTGGAGCGCCTGGGTGCGGAAGAGCTGGCCGAGGACGACTTCCGGCCAGATTACTTCAGCGTTCGTCGGGCGTCGGACCTGCAACCGGCAACGACTCGTGACCAGGACTTGGTGGTGCTGGTAGCCGCCTATCTAGGCCGGGCACGACTCATCGACAATCTGCGCGTCTCGCTGACGCATTCGGGTGAGCGCGTTTGAATCTCGAGGTTTCCTTGATGCCACCTTGGAAAATTCAAAGTCAGGGCTATTTTGTTCTATATAATATATTAAAAATCAATAGGTTGCTAGGAATTCCAGTTGATGGACCAGTGGAAAATAAATCTTTACTGCCGACTCAATTGGTTATGGCAATCTCGCCTATATCGGCTCCATAGATATCAACAGGTTATCCAGATAGAATGAATTTGCCCTGAATTCAAGAGGGTCGTCATTGCGACCGTGGGAAAAGTGGATTAAGATATAGCGTTACGCTGGAAATCGGGCAATCAAGTGATTATTGCCTAACGCCTATTGCGTACTTTAGGGTACCTTGTAAAAATCCTAAGGTAGTAAAAATTCAAAGTGCCCGTGCTGAGTCAGGAATGCCCGACCATTTTTCAGGCATGTTAGTGCTTGAAAAATTACAGAAACGCAATTTTCCCGGATCCCTTATGGGAACTGGGAAATTCCATCCCTAGAGGGCACCTTAGAATCTTCCTAAGGTGCCCTTTGTTGGCGGATATCGAAACGGTAGGACCTCGGGGTCCGCCCATAGGTAGTTTGGTTATGCAACTGACATTGTTGAAATGCAAGCTGCACCAAGCCCGCGTTACCCACGCGGAGCTCGAGTACGAAGGTTCCTGCGCCATCGACGAGACCTTGATGAAAACCGCAGGAATTTGCGAATACGAACAGATCCACATCTACAACCTCGCCAACGGCGAGCGGTTTACGACCTATGCGATTCGAGGCGAAGCTGGCTCGCGCGTGATTTCCGTGAACGGTGCCGCCGCTCACAAGGCCTCTCGGGGAGATCGTCTCATCATCTGCACCTACGCTGCTATGAGCGAGGCCGAAGCCGACGTCTTCAAGCCCAGTCTCGTTTACCTCGACGAGTACAATCGCATCCTGCGAACAAGTTGCCGGATTCCTGCCCAAGCGGCTTGATCGGTCGAGCGCCGCCCTCCGTCGGGAGAAACCATCATGTCGTTAGTGAATCACAGGCCTCAATGGCGGGCCCTGCAGGCACATTGGGACGAGCTGACCGGGGTTAGGATGCGGGACCTCTTCGCCCAGGACCCGATGCGACCGCGGCGGATGTCGTTGCAGGCGACGTATCTGTTCGCGGACTACTCCAAGAACCTGATTACCGAAAAGACGCTGGAATTGCTGCTCGATCTTGCCATGGCGGTAGACCTGCCCGGCTCGATCCGGCGCATGTTCACCGGGGAGCCCATCAATAATACGGAAGGGCGGGCGGTACTGCATATCGCTTTGCGTAACCGCTCCAATCGTCCCATCTACGTGGACGGCAAAGACGTGATGCCCGGAGTCGACCAAGTATTGCGGCGCCTGGAAGGCTTTGTTGCTACCGTGCGCGGCGGTGACTGGAAAGGCTTCACGGGTAAATGCATTACCGACGTCGTCAATATCGGTATCGGTGGCTCCAATTTAGGGCCCCTGATGGTGTGTGAGGCCCTGCGTCCCTATCAATCCGATGACCTGCGGGTACATTTCGTCTCCAACGTGGACGGTACCCACCTTGCCGAGACGGTACGGAGTCTGGACCCTGCGACCACCTTGTTCGTGGTCGCCTCCAAGACCTTCACCACCATGGAGACCATGACCAATGCCGGCAGCGCTAGGGCTTGGCTGGTGAAGGCATTGGGTGACGAGGCGGTCGCCAATCACTTCGTGGCGGTATCCACCAACGAATCCAAGGTCGTCGAGTTCGGTATCGACCCGAATAATATGTTCGGGTTTTGGGACTGGGTCGGGGGGCGCTACTCCCTCTGGTCGGCAATCGGGTTGCCCATTGCTCTGGCAGTGGGCATGGACCGCTTCCTCGATCTCTTGGAGGGCGCCCATGCCATAGACGAGCACTTCCGTTCCGCGGACCTGGGCGAGAATCTACCGGCCATTCTGGGACTGATCGGAGTCTGGTATGCCAATTTCGCCGGCGCCCGGACCCACGCGATTCTACCCTACGATCAATCCCTGCGTTATCTACCGGCCTATCTCCAGCAGGGTGACATGGAGAGCAATGGCAAGCGGGTGACGCGCCTGGGAGAAGTTGTCGACTACACCACGGGCCCCGTGGTCTGGGGCGAGCCCGGAACCGATGGCCAACATGCCTTCTTTCAGCTTATCCACCAGGGCACCCAGATGATTCCCGCGGACTTCATCGCCCCGGTCAACAGTCAAAATCCGTTGGGTGACCATCATGCCAAGCTGATGGCCAACTGCTTTGCTCAGACCGAGGCCCTGATGCGCGGTCGTACCCAGGACGAGGCCAGGGACGAGATGTTGGCTGCCGGCCTAGCGCCTGCGAGCGCCGATGAGCTGGCTCCTCATCGTGCCTTCCCCGGTAATCGGCCGACCAATACGATCCTAGTGGAGCGGCTGACACCCGCAACCCTCGGTGCCTTGATCGCCATGTATGAGCACCGCATCTTCACTCAGGGTGTGGTGTGGGGCGTCAATTCGTACGATCAGTGGGGCGTGGAGCTCGGAAAGCAGCTCGCAGGGGTCATCTTGAAAGAGCTGGAAGAGGGCAAATCGAGCGCAGAGCACGATGCCTCCACTCGTGGCTTGATCGAGTACTTCCTACGGCATCGAAAGACTACGGCTTGAGGGTGCCTTGGAAAATTCAAGGTGCCCGTAAGGATGAGGATGCCCCGTCATTTTTCAAGCACGTCAGCGCTTGAAAAATGGGAGCGAATTGAAAAATCGTAGGGACGCAATTTTTCAAGGTCCCTAAAAATTCCAAGGAGGGAATTTTTCACCGCCCCCTTCCAGCTTCCAGTCCGGACTCGGGGGCTTGCCATCTACGGGTATGATTCCCTCTGCATTCCCCGAATCCCCATAGTGCGGTAGGCCTGTGCGGCTCCGATTTCCGACCTCGTCTCACCGACCTTCCCAGACCCAGGAAGGAAGAGAGGCTAGGCGATAACCGGGTCTGGGAAGGTCTGTCGAGCTTCTTACCGTAAGGACACCGAAAAAACGGGTAGGCCGCGCCTTTGATCGCATGCAAACCTTCTTCGTCTCCTGTCGTCATCAAACGACGTGCGAAACCGCTGAGGGCGGAAAAGCCGCTCGCCGCTCTTCATCCCTTACTTGAGTCGCCTCTATCGTGCACGTGGCGTCGGTTCCGCCGGAGATTGCTCCCTGGGGCATTGGATGAGCTCTATCCTTTTGAGTCCCTCCGGGATATCGCCTCGGCGGCGGATCGGCTTGCCGGTTGCATCCACGTGGAGGGCTGCATCCTGGTGGTCGGCGATTATGACGCCGACGGGGCTACGGGCAGTGCCTTTTGGGTTCGTGGCCTACGTGCGTTAGGCGCATCCCGGGTTTCTTATCTGATCCCGAGCCGGTTCACTTCGGGCTACGGCCTAGGCCCAGCGGTTGTCGATGCGGCAGCTGGGTTGGGCGCGGACCTGATCATTACGGTGGACAACGGTATCTCCAGTCTAGCCGGGGTCCGATGGGCCTATGGGTTGGATATTCCCTGTCATCATTACCGATCATCACTTACCCGGCAGTGATGCTGCTGAATGCCCGCGGCGATCGTCGATCCCAATCGGCCGGGGAATGCGTTTCCCGGAAAATCCACCGCTGGTGTCGGGGTCGTTTTTTATCTGCTCGCCGCCTTGCGGGCCCAATTGCGAATGCAGGCTTGGTTCGGGAGCCGATCGTCCCGCGCCCAATCTGGCGGCATTTCTAGACCTAGTCGCCTTGGGCACGGCGGCGGATGTGACCGTGTTGGACCGCAACAACCGCATCCTGGTGGAGCAGGGTCTGTGCCGTATCCGTGCCGGGCGCTGCTGCCCTGGGATCACGGCATTGCTTGAGGTAGCGGGGCGCGACCCGGGAATGGCCACGACCAGAGACTTGGGGTTTACGGTTGGGCCACGGCTCAATGCCGCCGGGCGCCTGACCGAGATGTCCCTCGGGGTCGAATGCCTGCTGACGGATGTCCCGGACAACGCCCGCTCCATGGCTTTGGAGCTGGATGCACTCAATTGGCGACGGCGCGAGATCGAAGTTGAGATGCGGCAACAGGCGGAGGCGGTGCTGCAAGACCTGAGTCCGAACCCGGCCGAGTTGTCCCCGGCCCTGTGCCTGTTCGACGCAGGTTGGCATCCGGGGTGATTGGCGTCTTAGCGGCGCGTGTTCGCGAGCGCTACCAGCGTCCGACGATTGCCTTCGCTGTAGCCGAAGAGGGTAGGCTGAGGGGGTCCGCCCGCTCCGTCGAGGGTCTGCACATCCGCGACCTGATCGACGCCGTGGACAAGTGTCGTCCGGGGCTGATCGAGCGGCTTCGGTGGCCATGCCATGGCTGCGGGGTTGAGCTTGCATGCCGAGGCGCTGGGGCCTTTCGGGAGATACTGAGCGAAGAAGCGCGGTGCCGGCTCGGTGATGTCCCACCCATGCGGGAGCTGGTCTCCGACGGTGAGCTGCCGGCTCGGGCCCTGAATTCGGACACCACGGAGCTGCTGCGCACTGCCGGCCCTTGGGGCCATGGCTTTCCTGAGCCTCTGTTCGATGGTTGGTTCGAGGTCTTGGACCGGCGGATGGTGGGCGAACGGCACCTGAAGCTGCGGCTTCGGCCGCCGGGCGGCGATGGGATCGATGCCATCGGCTTTGACCTGGGAGATTCGGCGGTCAGCACCGACAGTCGAGTCCGGGTGGTCTATCGTCTTGAGGTCAATCACTATCGCGACGTCAGGTCCCCGCAGCTGATTGTGGAGCATCTGGAGCAGGACGATGCGGAGTGGTGAAGATGGAACCGGCACACCTCACCATGTTCAATGCGGTATTAGGAATCCACGTCCTCCGGACGTAGTCGGAGTGCTGAGGCTTTGCCTGTGGTGTTATTAATTTGTTGCTATTATAGATCACTTGATCTACTATTTAGAAGACTATCTCAAAATTCGAGCACGAATAAAAATTCAACTAACAACCATTCTTATGGTATCTGATTATTACAGATTTTCCGGAGAAGCAGACGACCGGATGCGAGATAAACCTGCGCTTCGCTCGAAGTCGATTTCCGTTCGTAATCTTTACTCAATCGACACCATCGACTCAGCCAAGCAAATGTTCTCTCGACCACCCATCGGCGGGGTAAAATGTGGAAACCTTGCTGTCCTTTTGGCTTTCTAACAACTTCGAGCAGAAATCCGAATTGGGTCGAGACCCAGTTGAATAGCTCCGCACTGGAATAGCCACAATCACCCCGGATTTTTTTGACGGTATGGAAGATCGAAAACAAGCTCGTAATGACTTGACGAGCGGCTTTACCGTCAAACACATTGGTCGCATGTACCCGGACGACGAGCACACAACCGATTGTATCGAAAATGATATTATGTTTTCTACCCTTGATTTTGGGCTCTCTTGCGTTTGGTGTGGGTAGCGGGTCATAGCGACCTGACTCAAGTCGTGATGGAAAGCCCCGACTTGACGACGAACGGAGAAGTCGGCAGCCGGGTCAACTTACCCGCCACAAGGTAGAGGATAGTAATCAGGTGCCTGGTGGTCCCGTAGCCGCGGGCCCTGACTTTGGCGGCCTGGATGAGGGAATTGACCGCCTCGACACGGCCGTTGGTGAGCCTGAAATCGAACGCATCGGGAGGCCCCTGGCCAGTGCTTCTTAAGCGTCTTGACCACCGCTTTGATCGGTTCCAGGCGGCAACGGCGCGCCCAGCTGTACCATCTGTCCGAGGAGCGGCTCGGCCTGCACCGCGCTCTGAGCGCTGTGGAAGAGCTCGCGTAACTCTGGCGGTTACTCCAAGCATGCTTGTCCTGGAGCCAGATGTATCGAGATCGTGAAACAAGCTGATGTCATTGTGTCCACGTTGCAAGGCGGTCTCGTCGAGACCAACCGAGGTGACGGTCGAGAAGTCCTCTTGAGCGTGTGCCCAGGCAATTGAGCGATCTGAGAGACCGCCATCGCCTTACAGAGGGTGACCAGTAAGACCTCCATCCGTAGGCTGAAGCCGCTGTTGGGGCGCGCCCAGGGCGCCACGACCTGGGGGTAGTCTTGGCGCAGGTCCCGCAGCGCACACGGGGCACCTTGGCGTGGATGGAGGCTTGGAATTGAAAGCAGTTCAGGTGACGCCAGTCGCGCTCGAGCGTGTCGTGGACCGGCGGGTGTTCCGCCCCACACTGCGGACAAGAACATCGTGTTCCCGGGGCGAAGGCGCGGTGGAAATCGATCCGGCCCGATTGAGGATCGAAGGCCACGTCAACGACCTCCCAAGGCGCTGGAAGGCCGAGCGCAACGGTAAACAACGACAACGGGTCCATGACGAAAATCTCCAACGTTTGGCCTGGCGACGGGTCCGAGCCTACAGGCGAAAAGAAGGGCACAGAGTGTGCTTGATAAAGGGCTATCCTACGCGACAAGCAAAACGGCGCTACCCACACCAAATGCAAGAGAGCCTGAATATTTGCTTCCGTCAACCCCCGATTCCACATACGATTCCGGGGTTCCCTTGACACTTTGGCTATCAATGATCGCTTCCGTCGGTTCTGGTTTTCGGCCCTTTTTTGGCGTAACTTTTGACGAAGCACCGTATTGACTTTTCCAGCAAACGATTATCTGTCCACTTATTATAGTAGTAATTAACGAGCTTGTAGGGAGGGAAGTCTTTTGGTAGATACTGCCGAGGACAGCCTGTTTTATTCAAATAGAAAATGGCATTTAGGAGTTCGCGAAGATCACTTTTTCGTGGGCGTCCGACGGTATAGGGCTCCAATGCGTTGAAGATGGGCTCAAGGATTTCCCCTTCTTCGGTCGCTCGGGTACCTGACAGCCGATTGAATCTTGTCTTCAGTCATAGAAACTCCGGGATAATATCGATTACATCGTATGAAACTACCAAAATATACAGGCTTTATGATTTAAAATCAATGTTTTATTGTTTAGACAGGCTCTCGGACTCCTAATTTTTCAGACTTGGATTGGCCCCAATTTTGTGTCCGGGAAAATAGGAGCCGATTCAGCGAACAAGCTCGCTCCTACGGCTTATGCGGAAGAAGCGCTCAAGCACGGGGCCGATTTCTGCTATCCTTTACCGGATGTTCGGCTTACCGAGACCCCCCGGATGATCGCCCATCACGCGCTTGTACTGAACCTCCACCAACCACCCGGTAACTTGCAGGATTTGCTGGACGCCGGTAGCTGGGAAGCCGAGGAGATTCTGTATGCCCTGGACCGCATCCCCCGTAGTCTGTGGGGCCTGGAGGATGTGGCGCGGGTCCATCTGTCCTTATCCGGGACCTTGTTGGAGACCCTGAGTGACCCGGAGTTTCAGCAACGGGTCTATGGTGTCATCGATTGTGGTGCCCTGTTGTGGCACTTCCAGAACCAGGGCTTGTTCGAGGTCCTGGGAACGGGCTTCTATCATCCGGTATTGCCCTTGATCCCCGAGGCCGACCGGCACCTGCATCTGCGACGTTGGCAGGATATTGCGCGCCATCTCTTGTGGCGTCCCAGCTTCCAGGGCTTCTGGCCGCCGGAGATGGGTTTTGCCATGGAGTTCATTCCCCTACTGCGGTCGTTCGGCTACCGCTATGTGCTGGTGGATAGCGAGCATGTGGAGCCGATCGCGTCCATGAGCTGGCAGGAGCTGTGTTACCGGCCCCATATCGCGCGCCACGGCGAGGACGAGATCATCGTCATCGTTCGGGATCGAGGCCTGTCCAATGCCCAGGAGTCGGGTATGGATGTGGGCTGGTTCGACAACGAGGTCGCCGAGCGGACCAAAGGGTGTGATTTCGTCCCTCTGGTGACGACCGCTACCGACGGGGAGAACGGCGGTTGGTTCCGCAACACCAAGGAAGGGGCTAATTTCTGGAGTGCCTTTTACCTACCGTTTCTGGAGCGAGTCCGGGCCGGCGAGTCCGCGGTCACCCCGACCTTTATCAGCCACTACTTGGATACCCATGGTGCCCACGGCGAGGTGCATGTTCACACTGGAGCCTGGAACACCGGTTGGCACAACGGGCGCAGTTTCACCCAATGGACCGGCTCCGAGCGACAACGGGCCGCCCTGGGCGCACTCGGTAAGCTCAGCGCAGCGATTCGAGAGGCCCGCCGCCAAGCCGCCGAACGGGGTATCGCGGACGCTTCGGGCTTCCAACAAGACCTGGAGCAGGCTACTTGGCACCTGCTGCGGGCGGAGACCAGCTGCAACTTTTACTGGGGCGAGACCTGGGTCCACCGTGCCGATGTGGATATGGTGGCCTCTTGGGAGGCCCTGGGCCGGGTTCGGGCCCGCCTGGAATAAGGCGATTTCTGTCCAATGAGATACCATCTTGCCGGTCTTTTCGTCCGTCTTCCGTGTTGCGGCAATTGCTATAGAGTCCACTAGGCATCGGTTGCCGCGCCTTGAAGACGAACCAAAATCCGGCCCAATCCGGTACATCATTTTCCGTCAATCGCCTAATACGGATGCTCTCGATTACCGGTAACATCGAGCAAATAGGATCTTCACGGAAATTTCGGCCACAAATAAAGGCCGAGAGCCTGTCTAAAAAAGCAGGCTCTGAGCCATTGTCTCCGGGTTTCTCCGCGTCGTTTCAGAAGAGCCGCACCCAAAGCCAAGTGCCCACCGGAGAATATCGAGTAAGGGCTGTGGGGAGAAAATTCAGCCGCAAATAACTGCCAATGAACGCAAATGTATTCGAGAAAAGTCGAGGAGGATAAACTGACCTTTTCGGCTCATTTGTGTTCATTGGTGGCAAAAAAGAAAATCAAACGTGTCGCAAATGCGATTGATCGATCAGCATGAGAAGAGCAGCTCACGCTACGGCGCAATGACGCCATGGAGGAGCCCAGGAAAGCGAGGGAGCGTAAGCGACGAGCGGAGTGCGACGACCCCCGCGAAGGCGTAGGTCGTGCGTTTCGTCGGCGTGCGGCGCGTGAGCGCCGGCGGAGACGAAAGGCCCGGCCATGCGACACGGCGTCCAGTCCTTGTGGGAGTTCTGGCACCGTGCGGAGTGCGCGCCGGGACGGATGCAGGACGAACGCGGGCCGCCGAAGGCCATGGCCGTCGCCTCATTTTTTGCACCCGAAATCAGACGGACCCCATTTCGGGTTTCGCGAACAATGGCGATGCTCCGGGCAAAGGTCGTACCTGATAACCCGTTGCATCGTAGCGCCGTGGCGTGAGATTAGGAAAACCAGAGCTTCTCCCGGCTTTGTTGTTTCCAGGATTCGATAGAGAGATTCCCTCATATTCATTAGGTATACCCGAAAACAACAGAGTTATAACGACACCCCTTCATCAACCATGAGAATCAATCCGTGACTCAGCTACCCGAATTTGTCGAAGGTGTACCCAATGTCTCCGGTGCCGAGACTGAGGTCGAGCGGACGCTGGCCACCGGTGCTGGCAAGGTCTTGTTCCGGGATCGTGGGAACCTGGACTTCGATGCCATCCGTGCGGCTACGGCCATCGCCCTACACCAACATCAGCCTCTGATCCCCGCCGGAGGTGAGGACCTGTCTACGGCGGCCATCATCAGTAATCTGCAATATATGATGGAGCACCAGGATATCGGCGATAACTACAATGCTCCGGCCTTTGTCTGGTGCTACAAACGCATGGGCGAATTCATCTCGCAGCTGGTGGGGGAGGGTAAGTCGCCGCGGGTCATGCTGGAGTATTCGGGTACCCTACTCTATGGTCTGCGTCGTATGGGGCTCGAGGATGTCATCGATGCCCTCGAGACCATCACCTGTAACCCGGATTATTCTTGGACTACCGAATGGCTCGGTATGCCCTGGGGCCACGCGGTCGCGCCCTCGACTCCGATCCAGGATTACCGCTTGCATGTGCGTGCTTGGCAGCATCACTTCGCCGCCATCTTCGGCTGGGAGGCCCTGGAGCGGGTGCGCGGCTTCTCGCCGTCGGAGATGGCCTTGCCGAATCACCCGGACGTGGCCTATGAGTTCGTCAAGACCCTGAAGGATTGCGGCTACCAGTGGGTCCTGGTCCAGGAGCACACGGTCGAGCAGCCGGAGAACGGCTGGCATCCGCAGCGCCCCCATCTGCCCCACCGGTTGGTGTGTACCAATTCGCGAGGGGAGACGGCGAGTATCCTCGCCATCATCAAGACTCAGGGCTCGGATACCAAGCTGGTGGCTCAGATGCAACCTTGGTATGAGGCCAAAGGGCTGGACCGCTTGGAGCTGGCGGGTCGATCCGTGCCGCCCCTAGTCACCCAGATCGCCGACGGGGAGAACGGGGGGGTCATGATGAATGAGTTCCCGGCCAAGTTCATGGAGGTGGTCCGGGAGTCCGGCGGGTCCGACGTACCGCTCATGAATGCCAGCGAGTATCTGGAGCATCTGTTCGCTATGGGCGTCCGGGAATCCGATTTACCCGAGATCCAGCCCCTATTCCACTGTAAGATCCGGGATCGGATGGTCCCCGGTGATGGCCCCGAACGCCTGGGGAAGGTGATCGAAGAGCTCAAACGGTCGGACCATAGCTTCCATATGGAGGGCGGCAGTTGGACCAACGACTTGTCCTGGGTGCAGGGCTACGAGAATGTGCTGGGTCCTATGGAAGAGGTCAGTGCTTTGTTCCATGAGAAGATTTTGGCACCCAACCTACCCACCGGCGAGCACCGCTACCGCAATGCCCTGTTCCACCTGATGAGTTCCCAGACCAGCTGCTACCGCTATTGGGGCCAGGGTCTCTGGACCGACTATGGGCGGGAGATCTGCCGACGGACAAGCGAGATCCTGAACCGGGATTTCGGGTGAAGGGTGCTGTGAAGGGGGCCTTGAAAAATTTCGTCCTTGGAGTTTTTCCGTCCTTGGAGTTTTTCAAGGTGTCCTCGACCGGCGTACCCAAGGGGTTTTACCTTAGGCGATTTCTGTCCAATGAAATACCGTCTTACTGGTCTTTTCGTCCGTCTTCCGTGTTACGGCAACCGTTATAGAGTCCACTGTGCGCCGGTTGCCGCGCCTTGAATACGAACGAAAATCCGGCCCAATCCGGTACATCATTTTCCGGCAATCGCCTTAAAGATCGGAGAGGCGATTGGCGTTGGGCGCGGCTCTTTTGAAACGATGCTGGGCGTCCAACAATCCGAGAGTTCAGATCGGTATTTCGGTCCCGTTGTGGAGCTAGCACTCCGCTCGTCGCTTACGCTCCCTCGCTTTCCTGGGCTCCTCCATTGAGGAGGCCTAGTAGTGCTTCTTAAGCGTCTCGACCACCGCTTTGCTCGGCTCCGGGCGGCAAACGGCGCGCCCAGCTGTACCATCTGTCGGGGAGCAGCTCGGCTTGCGCCGCACTCTGAGCGCTGTGGAAGAGCTCGCGTAACGTCTCCTGGATCCAGAAGCCACGGTGTGTCTTGAGGTTTCGGCGCTTGAGTTCCGCAAACCGGCTTTCTGGCGGTTACTCCAAGCGTGCTTGTCCTGGAGCCAGATATAGCGGGTGCGCCGCCGCTCCGGGGCCCTTTTGACTTCTTGGCGACGCACTGCGTCAACTGCCCTGTTGACGAGCTGAATGGCGTGAAACTCATCGAAGGTGATCGCCGCCCAGGGCAGATGCTCACACACGCCAGCCTGGTAGCTTGCCGACATATCCATACAGACCGCGCAGCTGTTCCCGGCACAGGCGCCATGAGCCTCGAGCGCATCGGCAAACTGGGCCACGACCCGGGCTTTTCGCCCTTCGCAGGCATAGAGCACACGCTGGGCGTCGAGGTCGTGAAATAGGCTGATGTCATTGCGTCCACGCCGCGAGGCGGTCTCGTCGAGACCAACCGACCAGAGCGTCGCCATTGTTCGCGAAACCCGAAATGGGGTCCGTCCGATGTCGGGTGCACAAAATGAGGCGACGGCCATGGCCTTCGGCGGCCCGCGTTCGTCCTGCGTCCATCCCGGCGCGCACTCCGCGCGGCGCCAGGACTCCCACAATGACTGGACGCCGTATCGCATGGCCGAGCCTTCGCGGGGGTCGTCGCACTTCGCTCGTCGCTTACGCTCCCTCGCTTTCCTGTGCTCCTCCGGTGATGGTCGAGAAGTCCTCTTGAGCGTGCGCCTGATCGATGTAATGATCGAGGGTGCGCTAGACGCGCCCGTCGCAATCGAGCGACCCGAGAGACCGCCATATCGCCTTACAGAGGGCGTCCAGTAAGGCCTCCATCCGTAGGCTGAAGCCGCTGTTGGGCTGTTGGGACGTGCCCAGGGCACCACGACCTGGGTAGTCCTGGCGCAGGTCCCGCAGCGCACACGGGGCACCTTGGCGTGGATGGAGGCTTGGAATTGAAAGCAGTTTAGGTGACGCCAGTCGCGCTCAAGCGTATCGTGGACCGGCGGATGTTCCGCCCCACACTGCGGACAAGAACATCATGTCCCCGGGGCGAAGGCGCGGTGGAAATCGATCCGGCCCGATTGGGGATCGAAGGCCACGCCAACGACCTCCCAGGGAGCCGGAAGGCCGAGCGCAACGGTAAACAACGACAACAGGTCCATGACGAAAACCGCCGACGTATTGGCTTGGCGACAGGTCCGAGCCTACAGGCGAAAAGAAGGGCACCGAGTAGGCTTGCGGGCTACCCTACGCGATGGGTAAAATGACCCTACCCACACCAAACGCAAGAGAGCCCGTTTATTTGCGGTTGAACCTTCTCCCCGCAGCGCTTAAGAGACTGTCTAAAAAGGCAGTCTCTCAAGACCCCCATAAGTTCCCAAAGGCACCGGAGAACTTATCATAGGCTTCCTGCCCATCCTTATCCATCACTTGGTCGATGACCCAGCGGTTCTCCTCCCGCTTGCCCATGACACACTGTATCTCGTAACCGAGGTGACGTAGGAAGGGGTAGCTCGGTCCCTGGTCGTCGCAGTGGAGCCGGGCGTACTCGTCCGAACGTCGGTTGAGCAAAGTGATGAAAGGATGGCCGTAATCACCGGGGCCGAAGAGGTCTCGGCTATTGTCCTGAACATGCTCGGTGACCTTGGCAGCCAGGGTGGTAATCAGAGACCGACGGTCATCTTCGCTCATGGAGTCGTAGGCTAGGCGGTCCGCGATCTGGATCAGGAAGACAAGATACTCCTGGATAATCGCTAGGCGTTGCCTGTCATCCTCATAGATAAAGCGCTCGCAGTGCAGGTTGATGGCCTTTTCGACCGCAAGACGCCAAGCAATGAAAGCGAGCGCGCCGGCGATCTCCGGCACGGATCGTACCGGCGCCTCGTTCCACCAATGACTCTTGATTCTCAGCGCCATCTTGCTTTTTCCTCGGGCTCGAAGCTCGTTCAGGATCACTCCGGGGGACCTTGAAAAATTCCGCCTTTAGAGTTTTTCAGATCTTGATACGAAAACGCGGTTTTCGTTTCTCTGTCGTAACTATTCAGCTACTCTGGGACATTAGGGGGCCCTGGAAGGTGGTCAGGACGAGCAAGTTGAACATATCGTCGGATTGTTTGCGGAGAGTTGAGAGGTAGGAGCGGATGATGGCAAAGTCTTCGGCGCCGGTATCGGAGCGGAAGCAGCCAGAGACTTTCTGTTTGAGCTTGAGCATGCGAAGGTCACGTTCGGCATGGTTGTTGTCGAAGGGAACGCAGGTCGGTGAGGAAGCGCAGGACCTCGTTGCGGCGCTCGCGTAGCCGCCGAATGAGGTTGCCGGCCGGGGATTGTGTGACGCGCCCGCGGGTGCCGGGACGGCGGGGACGGGGAGGATTGCCGGCTTCGGCTGTGCTGAGGATGGTGTCGTAGCGGTCCCGCAAGTGCTCGCCGTTGC
>Ga0209788_1000152_pt1 | contig 18351 bp, 26 predicted proteins | sample WorMetLIZISLAND1_2_FD_187415 | JGI IMG/M metagenome (GOLD analysis project Ga0209788, IMG submission 187415) | Marine gutless worms symbiont microbial communities from Max Planck institute for Marine Microbiology, Germany - Olavius clavatus LIZARD... ...
GCGGCGCACGCGCGCACGCACTTCGGTCGGAGACAAGGCCGGGGTATCGTCGATGACTAGCCCGGTCCCGGACAGCCGATGCCCGACCGAGGTCAAGTGCGTCCATTCGCCTTCTTGCAGCTGACCGCTCCGTACCCGATGCTAGTCGATCCGGCCCAGTGACGACAGCATGCGCAGGATCAACGCCTCCCCCGGCATTTCCAGGCTGAATACGGCCACCGGACGCCGTCTCTCCGATGTTCAACGACGTGACAGAGGTCTCGATGGAACCGCAACCGGCTCGTGCCTACTCTCCTACCCTCTACGAATCCCTGGAGGCCCTGCCGGAGGGCGTGACCGGGGAGATTCTGAACGGACAGCTGCATACCCAGCCACGGCCTGCCGGGCCGCATGCGATGGCCGGCTCCGTGCTCGGAGCCGATTTGTTGAGTCCTTTTCAGAAGGGGATCGGAGGACCTGGTGGTTGGTGGATATTTATCGAGCCGGAAATCCATTTCGTGTACGACACCGAGGTGACGGTGCCGGACCTGGCCGGTTGGCGGCGGCAGCGCATGCCGTATATTCCGGAGGGGCACCGCTTCGAGGTCGTCCCGGATTGGGTGTGTGAGATTCTCTCGCTGTCCACGGCTAGCAAAGACCGCGAAGTCAAGATGCCGCTGTATGCCCGTTATGGCGTGCCGTATGCGTGGCTGATCGATCCGGGCGAGCAGACATTAGAGGTCTACCGACTCGATGATGGTGCCTGGGTGGAGAACGGTGTCTTCTCCGGTACCGATCAGGTGGCTGCTCCACCCTTCGAGGCCGTGAGCATCGATCTGGGGCTCTTTTGGCCCCCTCGTGAACCAGTTGCCGTATGATCTGGCGGCCGATCAGCTGACGAGAGCTTCCGATCCAAGGCCCGGCATCGCAAGGTGCCGGGCCTTTTTTCTTTCGGCACGGATCGAAATCTTGCCGCCCGGTTACCAACGCCCTATCCACAATTCGGTGAATAGCCGGATCGGGCCACATTGCCAGAGCAGGACCAAGGTCGTCGGGGGGGCACGTTGGCGGGAGGGAGTGAGCTTGACATTCGTATATTAGGGGATCAAATATTATTTCCTAAATTTTAGGATCAGACTACCTGTATGGAACTTAGAATTCCTAACCATGCAGATAATTGACAATAAGACTATATTGGGATTTTAGGAGCGCCATTCGAATGCCCGAGAGCCGCTTCTCGCCTGGTATCGGGAAATCGAGCAAGAGGATTTGGATATGCCAACGAAAGCATGCTCGTATCGTCAGTGCGCACATATACCGAGCAAGACCCCATAGCCAAGGGAGGATGTGTGACATGGCCGCGATCAAGCCGATCCGGACCAAAGGGGACTACGAGGCCGCACGCGCCCGTATCGATGCGCTCAGGGATGCTGAGCCCGGAAGCGTGGAGGACGACGAGCTCGCTGTTCTGGGCGATCTCGTGGCGCTGTATGAGAGCCGGCACATCCGGATGGAATATCCGAGCCCTCTTGCCGCGCTCAAGGCCCGCATGGAGCAGGAGGGCTGGAGCCAGCGGGATCTGATCCCTTTCATCGGGAGTCGCGCGAAGGTTTCCGAGGTTCTTTCCGGAAAACGCGCGATCACCATGTCAATGGCGAGGATGCTCCATGAACACCTTGGGATTCCAGCGGATGTGCTGCTGCGGGAGCCGGGTGTGGTTCTCGACGATCCGCTGGCCGAGATCGAGTGGAGCCGGTTTCCTCTCAAGGCCATGGCGAAGCGAGGTTGGATTCGGGACGTCCCCGAGCTGTCGACGCGGCCTGAGGAGCTGGTCAGAGATCTCATCGAGCGGGCCGGCGGGGTGGCTGTCGCCGACGCCGCACTCTATCGAAAGAATGATCAGATGCGCCGCAACGCCAAGACGGACCCCTATGCGCTTCAGGCGTGGTGCTGGCAGGTTCTGGCAACAGCGAACGAGAGCCCACCGAAGGTGCGTTACGAGCCCGGCGCCGTCATGTTGGACTTTCTCAAGCAGGTCGCCCAACTGAGCCAGTTGGAAGAAGGACCGCGGCGGGCACAAGAATCCCTGGAAAAGCGCGGCATTCCGCTCGTCATCGTGCCGCACCTGCCAAAGACGTACCTCGATGGGGCAGCGCTCCAGCTCGGTGACGGCCGGCCGGTGATCGGGCTGACCCTGCGTTATGACCGGATCGATAATTTCTGGTTCTGTCTGCTGCACGAGTTGGCGCATGTGGGGCGTCACATGGACAACAACGAGGGCGAGATTTTCATCGATGATTTGAATCTGCGCCAAGTAGAAGTGGGGAAAGAAGACCCGCGAGAAACGCAGGCCGACGCGTGGGCGGAGGAAGCACTCATCCCGCGGGAGGTGTGGGAAACCAGCTCGGTTCGGGACCTTCCGACAATCATGGCCGTCATGAACTTGGCGACCAGGTTGCGGATTCATCCGGCCATCGTCGCCGGCAGGATTCGGTACGAACGGAAGAATTATCGGCTGTTATCGCAGCTCGTCGGCACCGGCGAGATCCGCCACCAATTCGGTGTAGCGACCTCATGAGGTAGAGAGCGGTACGTAACACCGCCGGAAGTAAAAGTACTGACCGTCTAAATTAAATAAAATGTTTTTAGTCGGATGGTTACAAATAGAAGGTAAGACATAATGTGATATTCACCAGGCATAAAAAAGCCCGCTGTTTTGTCCCGCCCATGAGGATACGGACCCGAGCCTTTCGCTCCAGGACGCCGACGACGGCAAGGTCCTGGTCCGCTGCCACGCGGGGTGCGGGCAGTCCGATGTGATCGGCGCGCTACGGTCACGAGGGCTGTGGAATAGCGCCGGAGATCATCGCCGACGACCCGCAAGAAGACAGCCGCCAACAGCATCCGGAGCAACTCCGGCGCAGAATGACCGCGACCGCACTGCTTTTGCGCTGCGCCTGTGGCGTTCGGCTTCGACGGCGGTTGACACTCCCGTTGCGAGCTATCTGCAATCGCGCGGCCTCACTCTCGAGATTCCAGACGCGATTCGCTTCCATCCCCGCCTGAAACATCCGAGCGGCCATACTTGGCCCGGAATGCTTGTGCTCGTCACTCGCGGGACTGACGGCCAGCCTCTGGCGATCCATCGCACCTTCCTCGCGCGTGACGGTCGCGGCAAGGCGCCGGTCTCCGCAGAAGATGATGCTCGGTCTCTGCCAGGGCGGAGCGGTACGCCTTGCCGTATCCACCGGCAAGCTGATGGTCGGCGAAGGTATCGAAACCTGCCTCTCAGCCATGCAAGCCAAGGGTATCCCCGCCTGGGCAACCTTGGGCGCCAACCACATGCCCACGTTGGCCACCCCGGAAACGGTCACGGAGATCACCATCCTTGCGGACAACGATGCAGCGGGAATCAGTGCGGCATTGAACAGCGCGTTCCAGTGGGAAATCGGCGGCCACGAAGTCCGGATCGCCGTCCCACCGGTCGGCAACGATTTCAACGACACCTTACGGGCCGAGGGCGGTCAAGACCAAATCAAGCAGGCGGTTCAGGGGGCCGAGGACTACCGCTCGTTTCTCATCGAGCGAGCTGAAGCCTCCCAAGTAGACATGCTGGCGGATACGGTAACGGCATTTCTAGCACGGGTCGCTCACGAGCTTCGCAATAGTGGGCAAATAGCAGTCCGCTGGAACAACCTCGCACTAGAGAACCTCAACTTCCCCTCGTAATCCGATCGAAATCATCGTTGCCGATTGTGCGTAGGAAGGTGTTGCTTGTCGACAGGCCCGCCGCGATGGCTTCACACCGGATTCTGGCTAGTCCATGAGACCGGGGCACCACGCGGTGGTTCGTTTGCCTCCCGGTAACTCGTTATCTCCATTCCCAGGTTTGCACTTCAACCGCTAACGCCTTGGCATGGTTGCACTGATCCTCCGAGAGTGCCTTTTTCCTCCCGAATTTAGCCCCTTTCTTTTTAGCCGCATCCCTACCCCTTCGCGTCCGTTCGACAATCAAGGATCGCTCGAATTCTGCAATCCCCGCGAAGACAGTTAACACCATGCGGCCCGCTGGCGTTGTGGTGTCTGCCCATGGCTCGGCAAGGCTCCGCAGGCCCACTTGGTGGCTTTGGAGCCGCTCGGCAAGATCCAGCAAGTCTTTGGTACTCCGGGCCAGTCGGTCGAGCCGAGTTACCGTCACAACATCCCCTGGCCGTACATAGTCGAGCAGGCTTTCCAATTCGGGCCGGTTGCGTTTGGTTCCCATGATTTGCTCGGCAAAAATGCGCACGCAATCAGCCTGTTGCAATTTCTCTCGTTGATTCGATAAATCCTGGCTATCCGTGCTTACTCGCGCATAGCCCACGCGGTCGCCGGTATCGAGGTCGAAATCCTGGTTCAGGATTTGCCACCTTTCGGTTGTCACAAAATTCCTGAACACAGGTTTTATTACGTGATAGATAAAAGTGACACTCAAACCCTTTTTGAATCGGTGCCGGGGAAAGAGTCACATAAATGGTCAGAAATGTGACTTCAAAGGCATCCTCATGCCGAAGGCCAGGGATTTCGACGGCCACAAAGCAGATATAGAAGGTGCATGAGCATCGATGTTGGCACACCAACTTCCTACACTGTCTGGCTTGAGAAAGAACGCGCGAAAGCCCGGGAACGCCTCTGGAAAAAAGAGAAGGAATATGAAAAAGAACGCGTAAAATCCGGTAGAGAAGTACAAAGGACAGCGCATCGACTGACCGCGACACTAGCCAGAATGACCCCAATGAATCCTACTCGCAATGCGGGTGCAAAGGCTCAGGACAGGCCTGTATCCGCACCACGACCAGCTCCCGCAGCGGTTAACCTGGTGAGCAAATACCTCGCAGAGCTCACTCCCAAATCCAGAGTGCTCATCTCACAACTGGCGCTCGACATCAAAATGGAACACCCGGACTGGAGCCGGGAAAAATCTACGAGGAAGCCAAGCGCTTGCTACCGGGCGTCTACCGCAGTCCCAAATCGGTACCTACCTAGCGTCGCATCACGGGGTAGGTGGCTCGGCTAGCGGCAAACGCGACGCCGCTACGGACACCTATTACCCGCAACTTCCTTAACGGGCCAAAAGGCCCTTTTTTGTCTTGCCTCCGGACGTTCACGCCGTAATCCGCAGACATAGACTGCAACCATCCGGCCAGGGATGCCCCCTGTGGAAAATAAATGTCCGGTGAAAAACGGTTAAGTATCATGTCTTAATCAGATTTATTCTTATCAGAAAATAAAATTAGGTTACGTTCCCAGCTGGAGGCACAACCTGCCGCCTCATACCCATCATGTGCAATTAGGACGGTAGCCGTGTCCGATACCTACCGGAACGCCTGCGTGGTCAGCCAGTTCACCCTGGCAGGACCAACGGACACTCTACGCCTAGAGCTTGTCGGCAGCGGTATCCAGGCCTCCCGGATCGAGCCTCACCCCATCGAGAACCAAATCCGGATCAATAGTTATGGAAGTTCCATGCCCATCAAAGCCTGGCAGGCGACGCTAGCGCTTCCTAACCATCTGTGGTTCAAAACTGGCCTCTCGGTCGCGTGGTTCTCGTAAAGCTCGTCCACACGACGGGTTATTACGTACACGCCTGAACCAAAATCGTTATCCAACAGTTTCTTAACTTTACATTAGATATTATCCACATATATTTGAATTATTTTTACAATATAATTCTTAGAGCGCAAAAAAAGACGATTAAAATTAATTTCTTATAATACATCAGATATATCTGGTAATTCTTTATAAGATATTAGACATGGAGTCCAACAGTTCGCCCATTATAGTGTGTCCTCTGCACCCGCGGGGTTAAGTACAGCACAGCATCCGTCTCATCCACCAAGCGTGGACGGAGCCTCCGAGGCCCGGTAGCCGCCAGAAACGGCTCCCGAGCCTCTCAGAGGTTCTCAGAAGCAACGACGGAAGGGCAAAAAAGCAGGCAAATGTCGGCAGGGAAACAGCTCGTATCAAGCTGTCATGGCAGGATACCTGCCTATCGTCTTGCTGTGAACATCCTCGCTGCGCGAGGACCCGGGGAAATACATTAGTAATATGTTTTAAGAAATTGTTATTAAAATATATTTAATCTATTTTCTCCTATTCCTCGCAGGGGCGGTGGCTACAAAAATAATTTTTTCTTTAATTCTTATTTTTTATTTAAAAAATATTTGTAACATACTGTATGTATAAACTAATACATACTAAGAACCTTGATGTAAATCAACACAGAGACGCTAGCATAGACTAAATCTCGAACAAAAAAGATCTCTGTGAAGGCTGCTTTGGAGAAGCAGGGGGCCGCAGAGGATGGCTCCCTGAACTTCTCAGTGACTCTGAGAGGTATTTCTTCGCCATACCCCCAGAGCCACGCTCTTACTCGGTAAGACGAAATCATCCGCATCGTTGCTCAGAAGTATGGCCCTGCGGCTCGATAACAACGACCCGATACTGGCCTTTCTGGCTGTCCACGACACATTGTTGGAAACGCGCTGGAAAGAGCTGGAAACCGACATGCGGCGCATCACGGGGGATTACCAGGAGCGGGCCAGGCGGATGGCGGAAACGATTGTCGGCGATGTCGTGCAAAAACTTGCCGCTGAAGATCATGCCATACGGAGTGGGATGCGGCCCCTGAGCCAACAGCAACCAACCGATACGCGCCGACTGATCGGGACGATCAAACCGGCGGCCGATGTCGTGTCCGCGGCGCTCATCATCGCGGCGATCACGATGGCCTTTTTTAACGATGTTTAACGATGTGACAGAGGTATCGATGGAACCGCAACCGGCTCGGACCTATTCTCCTACCCTCTACGAATCCCTGGAGGCTCTACCCGAGGGCGTGACCGGGGAGATTCTGGACGGACAGCTGCATGCCCAGCCACGGCCTGCCGGGCCGCATGCGATAGCTAGTTCCGTGCTGGGGACAAAACTACTCAATCCCTTCCAGATTGGGGATGGGGGACCCGGCGGCTGGTGGATCCTGATCGAGCCGGAAGTCCACTTCGTGTACGACACCGAGGTGACGGTGCCGGACTTGGCCGGTTGGCGGCGTGAGCGCATGCCGTATCCGCCGGAGGGGCATCGCTTCGAGGTCATCCCAGATTGGGTGTGTGAAATTCTCTCCTCGTCCACGGCCAGCAAAGACCGTGAAGTCAAGATGCCACTGTATGCCCGCTATGGCGTGCCGTATGCCTGGCTGATCGATCCGGGCAAGCAGACCGTAGAGGTCTACCGACTCGATGATGGCGCCTGGGTGGAGGTCGGTGTCTTCTCCGGCACCGACCAGGTGATTGCTCCACCCTTCGAGGCGGTGAGCATCGATCTGGGACTCTTTTGGCCACCTCGTGGACCAGTCGCCGTATGAGCGATCGCCCGGTCGTAGATCCCAGTTGGGGATGACAAGCTGTCGGAGCGTTACAACTATAACCAACTGAATTTAAGCAATTAAATGTTTTGGCAACTAGTGCAACTAGCATCAAATTAGTTGACAGCGGTATCAAGCGGCATGTATAATCAAAACCGGTATCGGTTTTTCTTGGCAGTTCTCAAAATATATCCAGCTCCGGACGTCCTCGCAAAACGCCGAGAAGATCACTTCGGCGCTGCAACGCGCGAAACAACGCGCCGGAATGGTCGAATGATCCTGTAAATAGCAGAAGGGGTAGATGGCGGAAAGGCAGCTTTGGCATGGCGGAAACTTTTACCCCGGCCCGAGAAAATCGGGTAATTAAGATGGGGATGGGAAGGGGGGGGACCCCACAGGCATTTGTCGCTATGTGGTTCGGCGATGAAGTGCAAGACGCTTACGACAAAGGATTCGAGGTTGGGATCTCTGAGGCAGGATACGATCCCATTCGAATTGATCTGGTTGATCATATTGGGAAGAGCGACGATGAGATCGTTGCACAGATCCGGAGTTCGAGATTCGTCGTGGCGGATTTCACTGGTCACCGCGGAGGTATCTATTTCGAGGCGGGCTTTGCGTTAGGGCTGAATCTACCAGTGATTTGGACCTGTCGACAGGATCATCTCGGGGATCTCCATTTCGATATACGCCAGTATGGTTGCATCGTTTGGGAAAAACCTGAAGAGCTCGCTGAGCGATTGGATAAAGAGGATCCAGGCTACTATTGGGACGGGACCCGGAGATTCCGATGGGCTCTGATTTGAATTCCGGTAAGGTAAGCCTTACTTCGTGTCGGGAACGCTGCTGAGCCTCAGGGAGCATCCCTGAAGCTCTTGCTCGCCCACCGCACATCAAAACATCAAACTTACCCACCTCCCGCAATGGCCTCTACGGGTCTCCTTGGGCTTCCTTTCCCGATGAGGCGAATTCTCTGGGTGGGCCAGAGAAACAATTCCCTCGGAACCGACCCGTTCAGGTTTGTGAGCGCGCACACCGGAGGTCATCCCGAAGGGGCCGTAAGGAACGAAGCGACTGAAGGACGGCGTAGCCGTTGATGGGATGAGCACGCGCGTATCTCCAGGTCGGCTCAGAGGGAGCACGCGGCTTCTCTACCAGAGTTGAAATGCTGAGGGCCTTATCAGGCGGCTTCTGCGTATCTTTTCTGCTTGGTTGGCTCTGCCCTCCGCTCATGACCCTCCCCCAGGTAGGGATTTTTCCCTATTCATGATTCTTCCTCTTTTCTCGCTTTCTCGTTGTTGTTGGCAATTCTCGAGGATGGCCGTAACCGTCTTGGCCTCGGCCCGGTCCATCGTCAGGCCCCAGTGGTCCTTGACCTGCGTCCAGGCGCGGACGTAGGCGCAACGGTAAACCGCGGTGGACGGTAACCACGAAGCCGGATCATGTGCCCCCTTCGCGCGGTTCGCGCCGTCGTACACGGCGATCAGCGCCTCGGGGTGGGACAGATCGTTCGCGTAAGCCCGCTTGCGCGGCTGTGGCCATGGGGCAGCGCCGCTATCGTGCGCTTCCTTGAGCGGCACCAGGTGATCGATGTCGAGGTCGCCCGGATCGGTGAAGACGCGGCCGGTATAGGGATCGTGCCACTGTCCGGCAATGACGCGACACTTTCCGGGACCCAGCGTGACGGCCACGCGGCTTTCGGCGACCAGCCTTCCTGCCGCGTGTCCTGACAATCCCCATCGGCATCAGCCCAACGGGGAAGATAGTCTTCGCGGTCATAGGCTGCGGCCCGTGGCCCGGCCTACCTTGCCTGTGAGCGTCCCCCGATGGCCATGATAGCCACCAGCCTGTTCGGTCGTGATGACACCCGGAACGATCCAACCCACCGCCATGGGCGTGGTTACCTCGGGATGGCTAGGCGCCAACCGGCCAGTGCCTTTTCCTGCATTCCGCGGGACTCGCCAGAGAACCCGTCACTCGCCCGTGTGAAAGGGGTTGCGCGATAGATGTCTAGTATATATTCTATGAATAACATACGAGGAGGTGGGGATGAGCGTAGACGACAGCTTCGGGGGTACGGTCCGGCGACTACGGGAGGCTCGGAAAATTAGTCTGCGCAAATTTGCGCAGAGGGTCGGCATGAGCCCAACCTACCTGTCGAAGATCGAGCGTAACGATTTCAAGCCGCCGAACGAGGAGAAGGTTAAAGCTATCGCCAAGGCTCTAGACCAGGACACGGACGAGTTACTGGCGCTGGCCGGCCGCGTGTCGTCGGACCTGAAAGATATCATCCAGCGCCGCCCTCGCCGGATGGCGGCCTTCCTTCGGACGGTGAACGGCCTGTCCGACGAGGCGGTGCGGCATCTAGCCGAGGAAGCCCAGAGAAAGAGGAAGAGCACCTGACCATTAGGCGGTAGATGCTACAGGTTTAGATCAGGATGTCGATGCAATGACCATTGACGTGCCGTATCTGCCCAAGCAGCAGATCGAGGACGATGCGCAGCGTCTTCTCGAAGCCTATTGCCACGAACGAGGCCAACCGGTCCAAATCCCGATTCCCGTGGACGAGATCCTCGAACATCATCTCGGATTCTCACTGAGTTTTGAGGATCTCGGATCGCGCCTCGGAGTGCCTGGTACCGACATCCTCGGGGCAATGTTCGTAGATCCGCTGTTGGTAGATCAGCGTGAGGTGCTAATCGACCAGAGCTTGGATCCGAACGAACGCCCTGAAATGGAAGGCAGATTCCACTTCACCTGTGGCCACGAGGCGGGGCATTGGTGTGAACACAGGTCTTACATATTCCGTGCCGGCTCTCAGGCGATAATGTTTGATGATAACAAGCGGAAGCCGAGGGTTATTTGCCGCTCGAGCTAAGCTAAGGCGCAGATCGAACGGCAGGCGGACCACTTCTCGGCCTACTTACTCATGCCTCGGGAGCACATGCTCGCCGCATGGCACTACCCATTTCGGTAGTGCGAAACCCCTCATTTTCGCCGATGTCGCGGACCGCTCGGACCGGGATTGGACCCGACGGAACAAATACCGCGCTTCCTGGCCCAGGGATCCCCATGCAGACGCATTCGAGACCGTCTCCAAGAAACTCGCAACAAAATTTCGCGTGTCGAAGCAGGCCATGCGGATTCGCTTGGAGAACCTGGGCCTGCTGCGGATCGATCATCCGGTAGAAGCAGGACCTGTTCGTGTCGCAGCTTAGTGCGAGCGAAATCATGAGGTAGCAAGAAACGATTTTTCACGAGGCAAAAAAAGCCCCCTGCCATCGCTAAGCAGGGGGCTGGTGCGTTGATTCCGGTAACCGCCAGGAATTTACAACGCGGGTAACAAGCAGAAATATTCTACACCAAAACAATAAATATTTGTACCCCGCCCTGGCAGTCCTACCACCACCCTGATAGGGGACCACCACCGGAATCACGCATGCCTCACTAGGAGTCATGTGTGATGCAAGCAGAAACCATCGCTCTCGCCCTTGGGGGAAAGCGGGTAGGCGAACAGTGGATGGCGCCTTGTCCCGCCCATGAGGATACAGACCCGAGCCTTTCGATCAGGAACGCCGACGACGGCAAGGTCCTGGTCCATTGCCATGCGGGGTGCGAGCAGTCCGGCGTGATCGGCGAGCTACGGTCACGAGGGCTGTGGAATAGCGCCGGCGATCTCCTCGATCTTTCCTCTCCGAGGCGTCCGAACAAGATAGACGCTTGCCTTAAGAAGAAGGGTTACTTCGAGCTCTCCCTCGAGCAAGCCATCTGCGAATCGGGGCCGGAAACCGCCCCAGGAGAATCCACCCCTTGCCCAGCCCCTTCCCAGGATCCCACGCCCGGCGAGAATCGCCGCGGTAGCGGTAACCGCTGCGGTCACGACCCTAAGAATCCCAACTTCTCCCCGCCAGATCCCACACGACCAAAAATTATCCAGAAAGCGGTAGAAAAACCCATGGCGCGTACACCGATCCCCGTGATCCACTGGGGCTGAATTACCACCCTCGGGGCTTCAAAGTCCGCAGCGAACTCCGCGAAGCCTGTATCACGGTGCTTGCAACGTTGGTGGAGCGCACGGACTTAGCCACGCTGCGCGTGGAATTCCCGACGGAAAATGGATTCTTTAATTACAAGCTGGAAAAGCTGGCCGAGCGAATGGGGATGTGCCGGCGGCGCTTAGCGAGGGTCATACGCGAGCTCAAGAAAAGGGGCTTCATCCGCATCTCGCAAATCCGGGAGCGGTTGCAGGACGGCTCCTACAGGAGCTTTTCCGCCATCAAGACGGTTTCCCCCACGCTATTCGATGCACTTGGACTGCGAAAATGGCTGGAGAAAGAACGCCCGAAAGCCCGAGCACGACTCAGGAACAAAGAGAAGGCATATGAGAAAGAATGTGCAAGATCCGGTAGCGGAGTATGGAGGATGGCGCATCGACTGACCGCGACACTAACCAATCCGGCCCCAACAAGTCCTGCTCGCCATGCGGGCGCAAAGGCTCAGAAGACTCAGAAGGATACGCCCAGGCAAATTATTCGCGCCATAACCGACACTCGCAACACTGACGGGATAGGCAAGTATTTAGACCAACTCAATCCCGAAGCCTATGCGCCCAGGCAACCGATCAGCGCCCCGGCCGGCACCCGAGGCATTGACCAGGTGAGCAAATTCCTCGCTGAACTCCCTTCCCAAGACAAAGCGCTCATCTTCCAACGGGCGGTCGACCTCAAAGGGAAACACTCGGACTGGAGCCGGGAAAAAATCTACAAGGAAGCCAAGCGCTGGCTTTTTGGCGTCTACCGCAGTCCCCAATCGGTACCTACCTAGCATCGCATCACGGGGCAGGTGGATCGACCAGTGGCCAACGCGACGCCGCTACGGGCACTCTGTTGCCCAAAACCACCTGAACGGGCTGAAAGGCCCTTTTTTGTCTTGCTTCCGGGCGTTCACGCCGAAATCCGCAGAATCGACCGAAACAGTTCGGCCAGGGATGCTCCCTGTGGAAAATAAGTGTCCGGTGAGATAGGCATGAGCGAGCCTGCTCCCTCATACCCATCATGCACGACCGGGGCAATAGCTGTATCGTCCGGAACAGCCCCACCCTCGGGTTGGCAACTCCAACCTGCCGGAAGTGTCTATGTAACCAACAAGCTTACCCTAGAAGGACTAACGGACACCCCACGCCTGGAACCCGCCAGCAGCGGTATTCAAGTTTCCTTGATCGAACATTGCCATTATTTCCCATCCTTGCTCTCACCTCCGGCTAAGTACAATTCCGGGAGCCCGCGCACTCCATCTTCCAACTACCCAATGCGCTCTCCAAGCTCCTCAAGCTGTTCATCAATAGGAGTTCCAGACCATTCCCCCGCTAGATCGTCCGCCCATATCCCGTTCGCCACCACCATGTCCATCATGAGAACGTCCAAGACTTTTTTCATATCCGCTGCACGCTTGGACCCTAACTCCCGGCCTTCGTGGGTTTTTCTCCGCCAGCCTTTAGTCATCGGTCTTGCTGTATTCACCACTATTTTCTCCGATTGGAAGGAGGTTTCGTCGGTTTTGTCAGTACCCGCCACGGCGCTTTTGGAACCTACGGGAAATGAAAAACGAAAGAGGTCCAATAAGAGCGGAGACGAAATCCATGGCGGCTAAACGCAAGCCCACCAAGGAACGCGATTCGAACCAGCTCACCATCACCGGCAAGCCAACATCACCCACGGACCGCAGCAGGTGAACAGCTCATCGGCTGTGCCCAAGAGCACCCCGCGCACGGGAGAACATCCAACGGGAGAAAATTCACCTCCGTAGCGACATGCCCACCAAGCCGATCTAATCCGGAAATGGCGACCGTGGGAGAAATCGACCGGGCCTAAGACCGAGACCGATGCCGTATTCCTCATTTTTTGCCCGAAAAGGGGAGAAACTGAAACGGTAAACACCTATTTTTCCGCGGAACGCCTTCTCTGCGGGAGACCGAAGCGTCGCCACGCTCCCTCGCTTTCGGTACACGTGGAACATGGACAAATCGGAACGATGAACGCCTGTTTTTCGCGTGGATGGATCGGGTGAGATTGCTCCCAGGCTTCCACGTCCTCGAGCCGGTACAAAACGCCCCTTGTGATTTCGATGTGCGGGGGGCTTCTTTTTCCACTGTCACGTCTTCAGGGTTTTCGACGCGAGCCCCACCGGGCGGCCAATCAGAGATCTCATCGAGCGGGCTGGCGGGGTGGCTGTCGCCGACGCTTCTCCCTACCCATACTATCCTATCGGAAGCAATCTCCCCATATATGTTAAGTATAGTACACTCTATAATCATTTGGTGTAACCTAAATTTACTATATTTAGTATGTAAAATAAGTATATCGTACTCGATGTTCAAAGGAATAAATATCAGAAAATGCTTATGCATCGGTCTGTGACAACTTCGCTCTGATTGGGCTAATTGTGGACAGGGCTTTGGTAACCGGGTGGCGAGATTTCGATCCGTGCCAAAAGAAAAAAGGCCAGGCACCTTGCGATGCCTGGCCTTGGATCGGAAACTTTCGTCAGTCGACTGGCCGCCAGCTCATACGGCGACTGATCCATGAGGCGGCCAAAAGAGGCCCAGATCAATGCTCACGGCCTCGAAGGGCGGAGCCACCACCTGATCGGTACCGGAGAAGAAACCGCTCTCCACCCAGATACCGCCGTCGAGCCGGTAGACCTCTAATGTCTGTTTTCCCGGATCAATTAACCACGCATATGACACGCCATAGCGAGCATACAGCGGTATCTTGACTTCACGATCTTTGCTGGCCGTAGACGGCGAGAGAATCTCACACACCCAATCCGGGACGACCTCGATGCGGTGTCCCTCCGGCAGATACGGCATGCGTTCCCGCCGCCAGCCGGCCAGGTCCGGCACCGTCACCTCGGTGTCGTACACGAAGTGGATTTCCGGCTCAATGAGTATCCACCAGCCACCAGGGCCATCGATACCATCGTCATAGCCGCGAGCGATAGGGATACCAAGCTGGATAGCAGCACGAGCATGACGGGTGGAAGGCCGTGGTTGCGTATGCAGCTGTCCGTTCAGAATCTCCCCAGTCACGCCCTCCGGCAGAGCCTCCAGGGATTCGTAGAGGGTAGGAGAGTAGGCACGATCTGGTTGCGGATCCATCGAGACCTCTGTTACGTCGTTAAAAAATCGTTAAAAAAAGGCGATTGTGATCGCCGCGATGATGAGCGCCGCGGACACGACACCGGACGCCAGCCTGATCGTCCCGGCAATTATGGGCGCTCGTAAACAACGAACCAGTGCTGATTTTTGACAATCATATCCAAAATAACGTCAGACATTTCCGATCGTTTTTGCGAAGCTGCTTCGATCAGCGCCTCAACCCTTGCAGGCGAGGCGGTTTTACCTTGCAAAACGCTGTCGCGAAACCCTGCTCCCAGCTCGACACGCTCGGGGCCGCCGGCTGCGAGCGCATCTTCGAAGAAAAGGCATCCGGAGCGCAGTGCGACCGGCCCCAACTCAAGGCGGCGCTCGCTTTCATGCGCGCCGGCGATACCCTCGTCGTTTGGAAGCTTGACCGCTTGGCCCGTTCGTTGAAGCAGCTCATCGTGACCGTCGAGGACCTGGAAGCCCGTAAGATCGGATTCCGTTCGCTGACTGAGAGCCTCGACACCACTACCAGCAGCGGCCGGCTGGTGTTCCATCTCTTCGCCAGCCTAGCCGAGTTCGAGCGTTCGATCATTCGCGAGCGTACCATCTCCGGCCTGAACGCCGCGCGCGCCCGAGGTTGCCTCGGCGGCCGGCCCCGCTCACTCGGCGAGTCCGACCTGGCCGCCGGACGCGCCTTGCTCGCCGACCCGGCAATCCCCGTCGCCGAGATCGCCCGCCGACTCAACATCGACCAATCCACCCTCTACCGCTACTTCCCCGGCGGCCGCAGCGCACTTCAGCTCCAAGAGCAGCCAGAGCCATTACGCGCTTGAGTGGGCTCCTCCGATACGCCAATGCAGGACCCTTGCGTATGCCTCCTCAACCGAGCGGCGCCAGAAAGGGATGTACCAAGGACTCCAAGTGCGGAAGCCGACCTGAACATTACTAATTACCGATCACCGCACGGGGTGCCCGTTGCTGGCTGGTGGGCACGGCATCACCCCTTCAGACAGCTACCTGCAGATGATCCGAGGCGCAGCGCGGACGGTGTTTGCGTCCGCAGTCCGGCTGGACGCGAAAGGGTCCGGTGGGGGATGGAAATCCGGGGCGCGGAGAAGGGTTACTGCGCAGGATCGGCACTTATGTTGTTAAGTCGGACCCCTACGTTTTTTGGGGAAAGTCAAGTGCCGGGGAGCGGGCCGGGGGTCCCCAGCCCCACTCCCCCTCTCATCGTAAAGGGGCGGTCTTGTCGAACAGGGGTAAAAGTTTCCGGCATGCCAAAGCTGCCGATACACTCGAGCAAGGATAATACGCACGCCATAACGAGGAAATGACAATGTCATTGAGAGCCTGGAGAGTTCCCTGGAGGGGCTGGAAATCCTCTTGGACCAGGATGGCGTAGCTCAGGCAAGGAGGGGTGGCTGAGTGGATGAAAGCAGCGGTCTTGAAAACCGCTGACCGGCGACGGTCCGCAGGCTCGAATCCTACCCCTTCCATCATTTACAGGATCATTCGATCATTCCGGCGCGCTTTTTCGCGCGTTGCAGCGCCGAAGTGATTATTTCAGCTTTTTTAGCGTTCGCCGCCGCGTCGTGCTGAGTTTGATTCCCGAGGCAGGCGCGGTCCTTGCGGGCCAGCACCCACTTGATGTTGTCGGAGATGACTCGCATCACTTTCGGATCGGAGCTCCCGTAAACCGGATCATTCCGGATGTCGAGCAGGGTGTCGCAGGCTGTGTTTGCGCGCTATCGTTAGGCGTCCTTGATCACCGGGTATCGCTTCATTGTCGCGTATAGCGTCGAGTTGGATAGCTTGACCTTCCGGCAGACTTTTGAAACGGAGTGTCCCTGCGCAATCAGATGAAACGCTCCCGGATGGTGGCTTCAACCCCTGATGGAGGTGTTCTTTCATTTTAGACATCTCTGGATTCAGGCGGTTCCCTGGGTGTGCGCACCGATTGCCTCGAGAATCTCCGGCCATGCCGCCGGTGGCAGTTCGTGGCCCATGCCTGGGATGATGTGAAGCTTGGCCTCGAGGATTGCCTGCGCGGTCTCGACCCCTCCGGAGAGCGGGATCAAAGGATCGGCATCGCCGTGAATCACCAGCGCGGGGACTCGCACAGAGCGCAACGCTTCCCGACGGCTGCCGGAGGCGACGATAGCCACCAGTTGACGCGCGAACCCTGCGGGGTGGATACCCCGATCGAATGCATTCAGCTCCACCTGGCGTGCTCCCCGCTCCTCGACGGCAAAGCGCGGTCCACGTAAGGCGCGCAAGATTTTCAGAACCTGCGTAACGTAGGTTTCGCGCTCTGTGGCGGGTGGTTCGAAGGCAATCATGGCCTCCGGTTTAGGAACGGCCGGTTCCCCGGCATCGGCCATGATCGAGGTGAGCGAAAGCACGCGTGTCGGATGGCGGATCGTCATGCACTGGGCGATCATGCCACCCATTGAGATTCCCACGACATGTGCCCGGGCAATCCCCAGCCAGTCCAATAGTCTGACAGCATCATCGGCCATCTCATCCAGGGTATAGGGGGCGGCCGGTGAGCGTCCCTCAAGCCGTGCGCGGACAGACTGGCGCGTATCCGGGGCAGAAGAGAGCTCGTCGAGCTTCGTCGAGAGCCCAGACATCACGGTTGTCGAAGCGGATCACATAACGTCCGAGCCCCGCAAGCCGCCGGCACAAAGCCTCATCCCAATGGATGAGCTGACCGCCCAGACCCATGATGAGTAGTACCGGCGGTGCGGTCGATTCCCCGAAGGTCTCATGCTCGATCGCGATGGGGTTCGCAGGGGTCAGGGTCATGGGGGCATGGTCCTCTTGGAACCTAGCGGTGGTCAAGCGAGATACTCTTTGCGGGGGGGGGCGACCCACACACGCCGGCCACCTCGCGGGTGACGCCGGGTCGTGAGCGGCCATGCACAAACAGAAGGGTTGCTTCGCGGAACGGGCGTTATGCAAAGTCTGATTCCGTGATAGAGCACAAAACACTAAAAAATCAATCAATTATTTTATGATAGTGAACCGATATGATAGTAATTAACCGAGAAATAAATTTCTATACGATAATATTATTCTATAATATTCTGATTGTAAAGTAATATAAAGTAGAAAAGAGTCTAATGCCTCCACCGTTCCAGGAGAGACCGGGTGCAATCCAAGGAAACACGCACAATCCTGATCACCGGCTGCTCCAGTGGTATCGGGTACGCCTGCGCCCACGGCTTGCGGGAAAGAGGCTATCGTGTCTTCGCATCGGCCCGAAAACCGGAGGACGTGCAACGACTATCCGGAGAAGGTCTGGAGGCGTTGCTTCTGGACCTGGACGATTCAGCTACGATCCGGGACGCCGTTAATCAGGTTTTGTTCCGCACCCAAGGCCGGCTCTACGCCCTGTTCAACAATGGTGCCTACATACAATTAGGGGCCGTGGAGGACCTGTCGCGCACGGTGTTGCGCGCCCAGCTGGAGACCAATCTACTCGGTTGGCATGAGCTGACCTGTCGCCTCATTCCCATCATGCGTAACCAAGGCTATGGCCGAATCGTCCAGAACAGCTCCGTCCTCGGGTTGGCGGCCTTGGCCTATCGGGGTGCCTACGTGGCGAGTAAATTCGCCCTGGAGGGGTTAACGGACACCCTGCGCCTGGAGCTTGCCGGCAGCGGTATCCAGGTATCCCTGATCGAGCCCGGCCCCATCGAGAGCCGGATCCGGGCCAATAGTTATGAGAAATTCCGCGCCCACATCGAGCGAGAGCACAGCCCGCACCGGGAACGATATCGTGCCGTGGAACAGCGCATGCTCCAGAAAGGATCGAGCCAAC
>Ga0209788_1000153_pt1 | contig 18298 bp, 15 predicted proteins | sample WorMetLIZISLAND1_2_FD_187415 | JGI IMG/M metagenome (GOLD analysis project Ga0209788, IMG submission 187415) | Marine gutless worms symbiont microbial communities from Max Planck institute for Marine Microbiology, Germany - Olavius clavatus LIZARD... ...
ATCCCCAAATCCCCAAATCCCCAAATCCCCGATATTTTTACTTGACGCTCTCTATTATTCGAGTATGATGCAGCCTTCCTCCTCCACTGGAGGGGTCGGCAGATCTTTAGCAATTCGTTCGGATAACTTGTGTGGGTGCTCCGTCGTGGCCGGTAAGGCTCGATGAAAATCGACGGGGCATCTTCTTCGAGTGATGAAGATACCCGTTGAGTTGAGGATCAGGTCGCTTTCGGCGACCGCAAAGTATGAACTGAAGAGTTTGATCCTGGCTCAGATTAAACGCTGGCGGCATGCCTAACACATGCAAGTCGAACGCGAAAGTCCCTTCGGGGGCGAGTAAAGTGGCGGACGGGTGAGTAACGCGTGGGAATCTGCCTCGTAGTGGGGGACAACCCGGGGAAACTCGGGCTAATACCGCTTATGTCCTACGGGAGAAAGGGGGCCTCTGCTTGCATGCTTCCGCTATGAGATGAGCCCGCGTCCGATTAGCTTGTTGGTGGGGTAAATGCCTACCAAGGCGATGATCGGTAGCTGGTCTGAGAGGATGATCAGCCACACTGGGACTGAGACACGGCCCAGACTCCTACGGGAGGCAGCAGTGGGGAATATTGGACAATGGGCGCAAGCCTGATCCAGCAATGCCGCGTGTGTGAAGAAGGCCTGCGGGTTGTAAAGCACTTTCAGTCGGGAAGAAAAGTCTTGGGTTAATACCTCAGGGCCTTGACGTTAACGACAGAAGAAGCACCGGCTAACTCCGTGCCAGCAGCCGCGGTAATACGGAGGGTGCGAGCGTTAATCGGAATCACTGGGCGTAAAGCGCGCGTAGGCGGCTAGATAAGTCAGATGTGAAAGCCCCGGGCTCAACCTGGGAACTGCGTTTGATACTGTCTGGCTAGAGTATGGTAGAGGGGGGTGGAATTCCAGGTGTAGCGGTGAAATGCGTAGATATCTGGAGGAACATCGGTGGCGAAGGCGGCCCCCTGGACCAATACTGACGCTGAGGTGCGAAAGCGTGGGGAGCAAACAGGATTAGATACCCTGGTAGTCCACGCCGTAAACGATGTCGACTAGCCGTTGGGCTCATTTAAGGGTTTAGTGGCGCAGCTAACGCGATAAGTCGACCGCCTGGGGAGTACGGCCGCAAGGTTAAAACTCAAAGGAATTGACGGGGGCCCGCACAAGCGGTGGAGCATGTGGTTTAATTCGATGCAACGCGAAGAACCTTACCAGCCCTTGACATCCTGTGGACTTTCTAGAGATAGAAAGGTGCCTTCGGGAACACAGTGACAGGTGCTGCATGGCTGTCGTCAGCTCGTGTCGTGAGATGTTGGGTTAAGTCCCGTAACGAGCGCAACCCTTGTCCTTAGTTGCCAGCGGTTCGGCCGGGAATTCTAAGGAGACTGCCGGTGATAAACCGGAGGAAGGTGGGGATGACGTCAAGTCATCATGGCCCTTATGGGCTGGGCTACACACGTGCTACAATGGGCGGCACAGAGGGTTGCGAAGCGGTGACGTGGAGCCAATCCCAATAAAACCGGTCGTAGTCCGGATTGCAGTCTGCAACTCGACTGCATGAAGTCGGAATCGCTAGTAATCGCAGATCAGAACGCTGCGGTGAATACGTTCCCGGGCCTTGTACACACCGCCCGTCACACCATGGGAGTTGGTTGCACCAGAAGTAGGTAGCTTAACCTTCGGGAGGGCGCTTACCACGGTGTGGTCAATGACTGGGGTGAAGTCGTAACAAGGTAGCCGTAGGGGAACCTGCGGCTGGATCACCTCCTTAAACCGATGAGCCGCATCGATGCGTCGGAGCATCCACACAAGTTATCCCAATTAGGGGTCTATGGGCCCGCTTAGACGAATTGGGTCTGTAGCTCAGTTGGTTAGAGCGCACCCCTGATAAGGGTGAGGTCGCTGGTTCAACTCCAGCCAGACCCACCACGTGAGCTTCATGGAGCGAAGATAAGGGGTCATAGCTCAGATGGGAGAGCGCCTGCTTTGCACGCAGGAGGTCGGGAGTTCGATTCTCCCTGGCTCCACCAATGCCAAGTGAAGGCGGCATGAATCCGAATGGCTCGGGGCATTGCGGCAGGGTCGTGGTTGCTTCGTGTCTAAGCTCTTTAACAATTAGGTGAGATCGCGAAAGGCGCCAAGCCGGACGAGAGTCCGGTGGATGCGTTACCAGCGTCAGTAACCTATAGTCCCAGAGATTTTGGGGTTATATGGTCAAGTGACTAAGCGCATACGGTGGATGCCTAGGCGGTAGGAGGCGATGAAGGACGTGGTAGCCTGCGAAAAGCCTCGGGGAGCTGGCAAACAAGCATTGATCCGGGGATGTCCGAATGGGGAAACCCGCTTGCCATCAAGGCAAGCATCACACACTGAATTCATAGGTGTGTGAAGCAAACCCGGGGAACTGAAACATCTCAGTACTCGGAGGAAAAGAAATCAACCGAGATTCCCTTAGTAGCGGCGAGCGAACCGGGAACAGCCCTTAAGCGGCAAGCTCGTTAGTGGAACGGTCTGGGAAGTCCGGCGATACAGGGTGATAGCCCCGTACACGAAAACCAGTTTGCAGTGAAATCGAGTAGGGCGGGACACGTGATATCCTGTCTGAAAATGGGGGGACCATCCTCCAAGGCTAAATACTCCCTACCGACCGATAGTGAACCAGTACCGTGAGGGAAAGGCGAAAAGAACCCCGTTGGAGGGGAGTGAAATAGAACCTGAAACCGTATGCGTACAAGCAGTGGGAGCCCCTACGGGGGTGACTGCGTACCTTTTGTATAATGGGTCAGCGACTTACTTCTCAGTGGCAAGCTTAACCGACTAGGGGAGGCGTAGCGAAAGCGAGTCTTAAATGGGCACCACAGTCGCTGGGAGTAGACCCGAAACCGGGCGATCTATCCATGGCCAGGGTGAAGGCACGGTAACACGCGCTGGAGGCCCGAACCGGGTAATGTTGAAAAATTATCGGATGAGCTGTGGATCGGAGTGAAAGGCTAATCAAGCCCGGAGATAGCTGGTTCTCCCCGAAAGCTATTTAGGTAGCGCCTCGTGTCTCACTCTCGGGGGTAGAGCACTGTTTCGGCTAGGGGGCCATCCCGGCTTACCAAACCGATGCAAACTCCGAATACCGAGAAGTGCAATCACGGGAGACACACGGCGGGTGCTAACGTCCGTCGTGGAAAGGGAAACAACCCAGACCGCCAGCTAAGGTCCCTAAATTACAACTCAGTGGGAAACGATGTGGGAAGGCACAGACAGCCAGGAGGTTGGCTTAGAAGCAGCCATCCTTCAAAGAAAGCGTAATAGCTCACTGGTCGAGTCGGCCTGCGCGGAAGATTCAACGGGGCTTAAGTTGTGTACCGAAGCTGCGGATGCTTGATCTTCGGATCGATGCATGGTAGGGGAGCGTTCCGTACGCCTGAGAAGGTGGACCGAGAGGCCTGCTGGAGGTATCGGAAGTGCGAATGCTGACATGAGTAACGATAAAGGGGGTGAAAGGCCCCCTCGCCGAAAGCCCAAGGTTTCCTGCGCAACGTTAATCGGAGCAGGGTTAGTCGGCCCCTAAGGCGAGGCCGAAAGGCGTAGTCGATGGGAAGCAGGTTAATATTCCTGCACCGCTCATTACTGCGATGGGGGGACGAAGAAGGCTAGGTCAGCCAGCTGTTGGTTGTCTGGTTTAAGCGTGTAGGGAGTCACCTTAGGAAAATCCGGGGTGGCAATCCTGAGGCGTGATGACGAGCCTCTACGGAGGTGAAGTGATTAATGCCAAGCTTCCAGGAAAAGCCTCTAAGCTTCAGGTTATGAGTGACCGTACTCCAAACCGACACAGGTGGGCAGGGTGAGAATCCCAAGGCGCTTGAGAGAACTCTGGTGAAGGAACTAGGCAAAATAGTACCGTAACTTCGGGAGAAGGTACGCCCCTGGTACGTGAAGGTCCTTGCGGCCGGAGCGGAAGGGGGTTGCAATAACCAGGTGGCTGCGACTGTTTACTAAAAACATAGCACTCTGCAAACTCGAAAGAGGAAGTATAGGGTGTGACGCCTGCCCGGTGCCGGAAGGTTAAGTGATGGGGTTAGTGCAAGCGAAGCTCTTGATCGAAGCCCCGGTAAACGGCGGCCGTAACTATAACGGTCCTAAGGTAGCGAAATTCCTTGTCGGGTAAGTTCCGACCTGCACGAATGGCGTAACGATGGCCACGCTGTCTCCACCAGAGACTCAGTGAAATTGAAATCTCGGTCAAGATGCCGAGTACCCGCGGCTAGACGGAAAGACCCCGTGAACCTTTACTACAGCTTCACACTGGACTTGGAGCCTACTTGTGTAGGATAGGTGGGAGGCTTTGAAGCGGTGACGCAAGTTGCCGTGGAGCCATCCTTGAAATACCACCCTGGTATGTTTGGAGTTCTAACCTAGATCCGTAATCCGGATTAGGGACAGTGTGTGGTGGGTAGTTTGACTGGGGCGGTCTCCTCCCAAAGTGTAACGGAGGAGCACGAAGGTACCCTCAGCGCGGTCGGAAATCGCGCATTGAGTGCAAAGGCAAAAGGGTGCTTGACTGCGAGACAGACAAGTCGAGCAGGTGCGAAAGCAGGTCTTAGTGATCCGGTGGTTCTGTATGGAAGGGCCATCGCTCAACGGATAAAAGGTACTCCGGGGATAACAGGCTGATACCGCCCAAGAGTTCATATCGACGGCGGTGTTTGGCACCTCGATGTCGGCTCATCACATCCTGGGGCTGAAGTTGGTCCCAAGGGTATGGCTGTTCGCCATTTAAAGTGGTACGCGAGCTGGGTTTAGAACGTCGTGAGACAGTTCGGTCCCTATCTACCGTGGGCGTTCGAGACTTGAGGGAAGCTGCTCCTAGTACGAGAGGACCGGAGTGGACGTATCTCTGGTGTTCCGGCTGTCACGCCAGTGGCACTGCCGGGTAGCTATGTACGGACGGGATAACCGCTGAAAGCATCTAAGCGGGAAGCCCCTCCCAAGATGAGGTCTCGCTGGACCCTTGAGGTCCCTGAAGGTCCGTCGAAGACGACGACGTTGATAGGCGGGGTGTGGAAGCGCGGTAACGTGTGAAGCTAACCCGTACTAATTGACCGTGCGGCTTGACCATATAACACCCAAGATCTTTGGGTGCTGATGTCAAACGTATCCATAAGCCTTGCGTGATCCAACCTAAAATGGTTAACTGGTTTTCCTGGCGGCAACAGAGCACTGGAACCACCTGATCCATCCCGAACTCAGAAGTGAAATGGTGTATCGCCGATGATAGTGTGGGGTCTCCCCATGCGAAAGTAGGTCCCTGCCAGGGTTTTATTCGTAACCCCTTAGCTTGCAAGAGCCAAGGGGTTTTTTTATGCCTCGATATAATGCGATTTTCTCTTCTCGCCCACTAGTGTCCCAACGTTATGACCAACAATTCAGGATAACCTATTAATTAAAAAGGAAATATTTGAAATTATGCCGATTACCGACTTGAGCGGCGGTACGCTCAAGGTGGACAGCCTCTCCCGCGAAATTGCGGGCTGAGAACAACGACGCATGTCCACAGGTATATTCGTCTTCTCGAGCTCGCCATTTCCATCTATGTGCTCGTGGCCATTATCAAGAAGCGGCTGAAAATCGATGTCAGTTTCTACACAGTTATACAGACAAATTCGATGAAATCAAAATATTACCGATGATGCATACAATCCCGACGAGCGCTACCACAATAACCAACTGAATTTATTTAACTAAACGTTGGGACACTAGTGCTTCTCGCCAATTTTTCAAGAGCTTATGTGATTAGAGGTCGGCGGGGCATCCCAGCCGCGTACGGGTACCTTGAATTTTTCTAAGGTGTCCTCGCAGGAGGAGCCCAGGAAAGCGAGGGAGCGTAAGCGACGAGCGGAGTGCGGCGCGTGAGTGCCGGCGAGACGAAAGGCCAGGCCATGCGACACGGCGTCCAGTCATTGCGGGAGTCCTGGTGCTGCGCGGAGTGCGCGCCGGGACGGACGCAGGACGAACGCGGGCCGCCGAAGGCCATGGCCGTCGCCTCATTTTGTGCACCCGAAATCGGACGGACCCCATTTCGGGTTTCGCGAACAATGGCGACGCTCCGGAAGGGCTCTCTTGCGTTTAGTGTGGGTAGCGCCATTTTACCCATCGCGTAGGGTAGCCCGCTCCAAGCCTACTCTGTGCCCTTCTCTTCAGCCTGTAGGCTCGGACCCGTCGCCAAGCCAAACGTCGGCGGTTTTCGTCATGGCCCCGTTGTCGTTGTTTACCGTTGCGCCCGGCCTTCCGGTTCCCTGGGAGGTCGTTGACGTGGCCTTCGATCCCCAATCGGGCCGGATCGATTTCCACCGCGCCTTCGCTCCGGGGACACGATGTTCTTGTCCGCAATGTGGGGCGGAACACCCGCCGGTCCATGACACGCTCGAGCGCGACTGGCGTCACCTGAACTTCTTCCAGTTCCAAGCCTCCATCCACGCCAAGGTGCCCCGTGTGCGCTGCGGGACCTGCGCTAGGACTACCCAGGTCGTGGTGCCCTGGGCGCGCCCCAACAGCGGCTTCAGCCTACGGATGGAGGCCTTACTGGTCACCCTCTGTAAGACGATGGCGGTCTCTCAGGTCGCTCAATTGCCTGGTGTCAGCGACGGGCGCGTCTGGCGCACCCTCGACCATTCGTCGATCAGGCGCACGCTCATGTCGGCAAGCTACTAGGCTGGCGTGTGTGAGCATTGCCCTGGGCGGCGATCACCTTCGATGAGTTTCACGCCATTCAGCTCGTCAACAGGGCGGTTGACGCAGTGCGTCGCCAAGAAGTCAAAAGGGCCCCGGAGCGGCGGCGTACACGCTGCATCTGGCTCAAGGACAAGCACGCTTGGAGTAACCGCCAGAAAGCCCGGTTTGCGGAACTCAAGCGCCGAAACCTCAAGACACACCGTGGCTTCCGGATCCAGGAGACGTTACGCGAGCTCTTCCACAGCGCTCAGAGCGCGGTGCAGGCCGAGCCGCTCCTCGACAGATGGTACGACTGGGCGCGCCGTTTGCCGCCCGAAGCCGATCAAAGCGGTGGCCAAGACGCTTAAGAAGCATTGGCCAAGCCTCCCGATGCGTTCGATTCCAGGCTCCAACGGCCGTGTCGAGGCGGTCACTTCGCTCATCCAGGCCGCCAAAGTCAGGGCCCGCGGCTACGGGACCACCAGGCACCTGATTACCATCCTCTACCTTGTGGCGGGTAAGTTGACCCGGCTGCCGACTTCTCCGTTCGTCGTTAAGTTGGGGCTTCCCCTCACGACTTGAGTCAGGTCACTATGACCCGCTATCCACACCAAACGCAAGAGAGCCTCGAAAAGCATGCATCGAATACGGTTGACGTTTCCCCGGGTCGATCCTAAATTTCACAGGAATCGTGAAGAATTCCGACCTTGGAATTGTTCGGGATGTCATCGTATCGACCCCGATCGAATTACTGGAGCAATCTCGCATGCTGCAGCCCGGAGAGCAGGCCCCCGAGTTCTCGCTCCCGGATGCCGACCTGGAACGTGTCGATCTGGAGCAGCTCAAAGGCCGCCGTAACCTCGTGCTTTATTCCCACCCCAAAGACGATACGTCGGGGTGTACCCTCGAGTTCAGTGATCTACAACCCGAATTCGAAGCTGCGGATGCGCAGGTCCTCGGTATCAGCAAAGACAGCTGCAGCAGTCATGGCACCTTTCGTGACAAACATGGTATCAATATCCGTCTACTCGCGGATACCGAAGGGGAGGTCTGTGATGCCTATGGTGTTTGGCAGGAAAAGGAGGCCCATGGCAAAAAGCGTATGGGTATCGTTCGTTCCACCTTCATCCTCGACAGAGACGGCAGGGTCCGCCACGCGCTGTATGACGTCAAGCCCAAGGGGCATGCTGCTCGGATCTTGGAGTTGGTGCGGGGACTGTAGGCTTTCGCCCACGCCACCGCGATTGGCGTGAAGCTCCGGAATCAGATACTCGTCCTGCTCTTGGTATTCGGCTTGGCGCCGTTACTGATCTCGATTGCTTTCAATCTGCCCCTGGTGCTGGACCGCACCGCACTGATCTACCATAAGGCCCATCTACAAAATCTCCGCGCGGATTTTCGGGATCTCGACCAACACCTAGCCAGCCGTCACGAGATGGTGCGACTATTGGCGAAGCTCCCGGAGCCGGGCTTGATCCTGGGTGGTCGGGGGGACGAGGAGCAGATCGATCGTGCGCGTGCCCGTTACACGGGCTGGGTGAATCAGATCCTCGACGACCAACGGGACATCATCCGAATCCTGTTTCTCGATGCGGACGCCGAGGAAAGATTCTGGCTTGAGCGAGACGAGAGGACCTCAGTTTGGTCTCCCACGGCACAGTTCCCGGAGCGGCCGCACGAACAGCTACTCGATGCCGGTCTGCGAATGCAGCCGGGTGGTGTCATGATCGGCCGTATCCGGATCGATCCCATTGCCGGGACGCGCGATCCCCGCAAGCTCATGACCCTACATTTGGTCGGTACCATCGGCGGAGGTCCGCAGGAAGCGGTGCTGGGACTGGTGGTGATGAGCATCGACGTTGGCGGTTTGGCCCAGTTTGATCGTGACACATTGTGGGTCAACAATAATGGTAGCTACCTGCGTCCCGGGCAGCCGATCAGCGAAGAGCCGGAGGCCTTTGCCGATTTTCCCAGCCTAGCCGACATCTTCGAAGCCGGCAATCTGGCACTGTGGCGGGATGACCGAGGTCGACAGCTGATCTGGGTCCCGATGTTCCTCACCGAGGCCGGACTCCCGCTGTGGGTTGGCCGCTCGGTGGATCCATCTCCCATCGAGAGCTTTCGCAATGCGATGATCGGGCGGGTACTCACCCTGGTGTTGCCGGTGATCTTGTTGGTCATGCTCATGGCTCGCTGGATCGCTGCTCGGGCGGAGCAGTTCGGGCAGGCGCTGACCCGGGGGCTTGGTGAGGTCTTGCGCAATGGGGAACGCATTCGCTTTACCTGGAAGGGTCCACAGGAGGTGAGGGCGCTAGGCGAGCAGCTTACCGCCCTAGCCGCGGTCCACGCAGAGCATCTCCATAAGGTGCGGGAGCATACCCGGGAATTGGAGCAATCCAACCGCTATAAATCCGAGTTTCTTGCCAATGTCAGCCATGAGCTGCGTACGCCCCTGAACTCGATCCTCTTGTTATCCAAGCTGCTGGCGGATCGGCATGCCGGCCTGACCTCGGATCAGCAACATCAGGCGCGGGTCATCCACGCCGCCGGTCGCGATCTGCGAGCCATGATCGATAATGTTCTGGATCTTTCCCGCGTGGATGCCGGACAAGTACCGATCAACCTGGAGTGGATCGAGCTGCGTCCTCTGCTCCATGAGCTGATCCAACTCGTGCTGCCCCAGTTCGAGGATAAGGGGTTGGTATTGGCACTTGAAATCGACGAACAGGTTCCAAAACATATCCACAGCGATCGGGACAAGCTGCGCCAGATCCTCAAGAATTTCCTTTCCAATGCCGTCAAATTCACTGACCAAGGACGTGTTGTCCTTCTAGCGCAATGGCGTGCGGAGGAATCTTATCCACTGGTACTGGGGGTCTCCGACACAGGTATCGGTATCCCGGCGGACCAACAGGAGGTCATTTTCGATGCCTTTCACCAAGCCGACGGCTCCACTCGCCGCCGCTACGGTGGAACCGGCTTAGGGCTGTCCATCAGTCGTGAGCTGGCTCGGCTCCTAGGCGGCGAGATTCGGGTGCGGAGCCGAGAGGAACAGGGTGCACGTTTCGACCTAGTGCTATCGGTGGATCTCGACCCCGACCACTCGGCCTCCGAGCCCGTCACCCATACAGCCAAGCCGGTGAGGCCGGTACCCTCGACCGGTGTGCAGGAATTTCTTCCTGGTGCGCAGCCCTTCACCGGCCAGTGGGTCCTGTTGGTGGAGCGGGAAGTGGCGAGCTTGGTAGCCGAGACGGCCCTGCTCGAATCCTTGGGGCTACAGGTACGAACGGCGGCTGATGCGGACGAGGCCCTGGAGACACTGCAAGAGGAGCGTACCTGTACCTTGGTACTGCTTGCCACCCTGATGTCTACGGATAATACCTGTGATACGATCAGGGCTATTCGTGGCAACGAGCGTTATCGGCAGCTCCGAATCTTGGTGTTGGGTACCCCGGCGGATGTACCTCATAGTGCCCTGTTCCGCGCCGCCGGCGCCGATGGTTTCATCGTCAAGCCGGCAAGCCGGGACGCAATCAGAGCCTATCTTGATACAGGCTCGGCACTTGGCCCCGAGTAGCAAGGGTGACCGACGGCATGACTCGCTATACCGGATTTAAACTCCTCGTCGTCGACGATCACACCCACAATCTGTATGCCCTCCGCACACTGGTCGAGCAACACATGGATGTGACCATTCTGGAGGCCACCAGCGGGCAGCAGGCAATCGATGTCACGCTCCGGCAGCCGGATATCGATCTCATCATTCTCGACGTACAGATGCCGGAGCTGGACGGTTTCCAGACCGCCTCGCAGCTCAAGCTGCGTAAGCGTACCCGAGATATCCCCATCATCTTCCTCACGGCTGCCTTCAAATCCGAGGAGTTTCAGCAACGGGGATACGCCGTGGGTGCGGTGGACTATCTGCTCAAGCCGATCGAAGACCACCAGCTCATCAACAAAATCAGTACCTACTTTCGGCTGATCGAGAAGGAACGCGGCCTCAACCGAGTCCTCGAGCAGAAAGTTGCCGAACGCACCGCGGAGCTCACCCAAGCGAACCAGTATCTCGAAAACATCATCACCTACATGGGCGAGGCCCTGCTGGTACTCAACCCGCAGGGCGAGATCAAAATGGTCAACCCGACTACCTGCCACATGCTCGACTACAGCGAACGCGACCTGCTCGGCATGTCTATCGGTGACGTGTTCGAGGAGGAGGGTGACGAGCAAGCCGGGGCCTTCATGGGGATCTGGCTCGAGGCATTGATCCGTACCGGTGCCTTGAGCAAAATCGAGGCTCGGTTCATCGCCAAGGACGAACACCGGGTACCGATCCTGTTTTCCCGTACTGCCGTCAAAGACCCTGGCGGTCGGATTACCGACATCATCTGCATCGCCAAGGATATGACAGGTTATGTGCGGATCCGAGCCGAGGAAGAGTGCTGAAACGGCATCCGCCACGACAGGGCACAGACCGTATGTATGATAGAGGGGATACTCGGGAGCAACCGATGACCGATTTCACCAGAGCCGCGGGGTCGGAGCATGAAGACACCGCATTGACCGCCAATGCTCTCAAAGCAATGGCCCATCCCTTGCGCTGGAAGATCCTATGCTCCCTCGGCGACCGGGAGCTCTCCGTGGGTGAAATCGTAGAAAGTACCGGGACCTCCCAGAGTAATATCTCCCAGCACTTGGAGCAGCTACGTAACAAGAATATCGTAGCCGCACGCAAGGAAGCAAACCGTATCTACTACCGCATCCGCAATCCTCAGCTACTGGAGCTGATCGGGATCATGCGTGAGGTGCTGTGTCCGGCGAACCTGGACGATCATTATCCGCGTTGACCTCCCGACCTTGAAAAATTCAAGGTTTCCTCAAGAAACGGAGAAAGGCCATGCAAGAGCCCGAATGCCCGAAAACAAGCCCCTATGCCTTGGAGCTGGATGCCGGCATCTATTGGTGGTGTGCCTGCGGCCGGTCCGAAAATCAGCCGTTCTGCGACGGCTCTCATCAGGGTACCGGCCTCGAACCGGTGGAGCTGGAGCTTGCCGAGGCCGAGAAGGTTTGGCTCTGCGGTTGTAAGCGCAGCGGGGACAAGCCCAGATGCGATGGTGCGCATAAGCAATTGAAGATACCTTGATAAGGGAGGTCTTGAGAAACCGCATCCCGGCAATTTCTTAAATCGCGAAACGAAAAGGGGGGCATTTCCCTCCCATATTTCAGGCACGGGGATATCCCTGCTCCACATGAGTACCTCGAGTGTTTCCAAGTGTCCTCGAGGTACCCGTGGGAAGCCGGAAGACTACGGATCAAGTACCGGTCCCCTTGGCCCCGACGAACTCGGGGTAGGCCTCCAACCCACACTCGCTGACATCCAGGCCCTGCCATTCTGCTTCCTCGCTCACCCGAATGCCCATAACGAGCTTGATGACGAGCCAAGTAATGAAAGAGGTTACGAAGACCCAGCCGAGGATGGTCCCGACGCCGATCAGTTGCGCACCGATGTGAGCATCGGCATTGGTGATGGGAACGGCGAGCAGGCCCCATATACCCACTACGCCGTGGACGGAGATGGCTCCGACCGGGTCGTCGATGTGCAGCTTGTCCAAAGTGATGATGGAGAGGACCACGATCAGACCGCCGGCAGCACCGATCAGGGCCGCATACAGGGGTACTGGCGTTAGAGGCTCGGCGGTGATGGCGACCAGACCCGCCAGGGTACCGTTCAGGGCCATGGTCAAGTCTCCCTTGCCGAACAATATGTGCGCCGTGACTAGGGCGGCCACCAAGCCACCGGCAGCGGCCATATTGGTGTTGACGAATACCGCCGCTACGGCATTGGCCTCCCCGATATCGGAGATCCCCAGCTCCGAGCCACCGTTGAAGCCGAACCAGCCGAGCCACAGGATGAAGGTGCCGAGGGTAGCCAGAGGCATGTTGGCCCCCGGAATGGCGTTGATGGAGCCGTCCTTGCCGTATTTACCCTTGCGGGCACCAAGTAGCAACACGCCGGCCATGGCTGCTGAGGCACCACACAGATGCACGACTCCGGAGCCTGCGAAGTCGTTGAAGCCAAGCTCATCGAGAAAACCGCCACCCCACTTCCAATAGCCCTGCACCGGATAAATGAAGCCGGTCAGGACGATGGCGAACAACAGGAAGGACCAGAGCTTCATACGCTCCGCCACCGCGCCGGAGACGATGGACATGGCCGTAGCCACGAATACGACCTGGAAGAAGAAATCGGACATACCAGAGTAGGTAGTCTCTCCGTTACTGGCGAGTACCGCTGCGACCGAGTGGTCGCCTCCGAACATGAAGCTCGGGTCGTAGGTGGGGATGATGCCGTTACCGGTGGACGGATACATGATGTTGTAACCCATGACCATGTACATGATGCAGGCGATGGCGAATAGGGCCACGTTCTTGGTCAGGATCGCGGTCGTATTTTTGGCTCGCACAAGGCCCGCTTCGAGCATGGAGAAGCCGGCAGCCATCCACATGACCAAGGCACCGGACAGTAGAAGATAGAGGGTATCGAGCGCGTAGGCGAGTTCGGTGAGTCGGACGAGTGATTCCACTAGGCAATCCTCTTGAACAATGGCTGATGTCTAGACGATGGAGGAGAATGGAATGCCGAATTGCGTCAAACTTTCGTCTGTCCCTGATCTGTGACTACAGGTGCCCGGTAGGCTCGATCAATGGTTGTCACAGAATGACGGGCGGACGATCAGGACCGGCAGGCTCGTGTGCTATTCGACAGCAATTGCTTCCCGGACACCTTATATAGAAGGGGACCTTGAAAAATTGCATCCCGGCAATCTTTCAATTTGCTTGCTCCTTAAGAGACTGCCTAAGAACCAACCTATTGATTTTCATATAACAGAGCCTGTAGGGAGGGCTCTGTCCATCGATCAGGCGTAGTTATTTGGTGGGCACAGCCCACCCCACAGGTTGGTTAATTTTTAGACTTCTAAGCTTTCAAGCAACCGATGTGCTTGAAAAATGGTGGGTATCCTTGGCTCCGCATGGACACCTTGAATTTTCCAAGGTGTCCTTCTCGAAGATCCCCTAGAGCGCATCCGGGCCGGTCTCGCCAGTGCGGATGCGGGTGACTTGGCCGAGGTCGAAGACGAAGATCTTGCCGTCCCCGATCTTGCCGGTACGAGCGGAGTTGGTGATGGTCTCGATGACTTTTTCGACCAAAGCATCGGCGGCGGCGATCTCCAGCTTGATCTTGGGCAGAAAGTCCACGACATATTCGGCGCCCCGGTAAAGCTCCGTATGTCCCTTTTGGCGGCCGAAGCCCCTGACTTCGGTGACGGTTATCCCGGAGACCCCGACCTCGGCGAGGGCCGCGCGCACATCGTCGAGCTTGAATGGTTTGATGATGGCGGTGACGAGTTTCATGATAAAAAGCCCCGTGGCTGTGGACGGTCGTAGCACGACCGCCGCGGACTGTATTCAAAAGGACTTGGAGAGCTTGAATACGGCAGTGCTTCCACACTGGAACGGTGCCGAGCAGGCCTCTTTGTCAGAGCGGTCGATCCAGCTCAGATCGAACTCGAAGCCCGAGAACTCGGTGGCGATGCCGATGCTGTAATCCCGATAGTTATCCGTGCTGTCGTTGAACCGGTTCCAGCCATAGTGTCCAGCCAGAGTGAAGTCATAGGGTAGAGGTATCTCGAGGCTCAAATCGTGGTACCAAGCGGGACCGCCGCCAAAAAAATCGTCGCTATAGTGCGCAGTGTAGCCGGGGGTAAACTGATCCTGGACATCATAGAAAAGGCCGAGGTGGAACTCGTCGGTATTGTTCTCGGAGGTATCGGTTCCCGGATACTGGTAACGTATGTAGCCGAGATCGAAGTCGATATTCTGCCAGGACGGTGTCCAACCGGCGTAGAGGTCCAGCTCCATGCTGGCACCGTCGTAGCCGTTGGAAGTGCTGTCGACGTTGGCGGCCCAAGCTCCGGCGTAGACGTTGTAAGGGTCGTTCTCATAGTCGAACCCACCCTGGATGGTCAGTCCATCGTCGGTCTGACTAATACCGCGGAACATATAGTTGGTGGCCAAGGACACGTTGGCACTGACGGTGTGAGGGTATTTCGACTCTGCCCGGGCGATGTCCGCCGCACCTACGGATAGAGCGAAGACGGATAGGGCGGCACCGGTAGCGATAAATTTCCGAGGTTTCATTTTGTTCGGACCTGATTGGGATGTGGGGTGCTTATCTTCAGCGGGTGAAACGGACAATGCAAGCTACGGGCGTGGCACAAGGTGGCCCAAGAAACCTCGAAAAATCCCATCCTTACGACTCTTTACAAGTCGCAAAGCGAAAATATAGTTATTCGCTTTGCCCCCATTTCTCAAGCACTTATGTGCTTGAGAGCTGACAGGCCATCCCTGCTCCGCCCGGGTACCTCGTATTCCAGGATATTTTTCGCAACAATTTTTCTGAGCGAATTAAAAAAATACCAAAGCAGGTGAATTTAGTAAATAGCATGGGCATCCTGATCCTGAGGGACTTGGAGGACCTTGAATTCCCCAAGGTTCCCTCCGATCCATCAGGCCGGATCTTTAGCTTCCGATCCTTTTATCCGTTGCTTGCGGCCGACGATCTTGCTTCGTGTTCGCGATCTTTCCGTTCCGGACGGGTCGGTTATCGGCGTTTGAAGATACGCTTGAACGGGTACCAAAAGATGGCGAACAGAGCCAATACGACCGACCCGAGCAGACCCAGTATCAAGGCCAAGGTACCCACACCCAATCCGGGACCGACATAGGTGAGGCCGACTGTAGGATACGGGATCAATAAGGCTGTTGGCACTGTCTTCCCGATCATTCGCGGCATTGTGAGCTCCAGGCGGTAACCTGCTGTGGGGATACGCGAGTTATATTCCTCAGCTCGAGGCCTTTCCCCTACTCAACTCGATCCCGGAGCGTCGCCATTGTTCGCGAAACCCGAAATGGGGTCCGTCCGATTTCGGGTGCGAAAAATTAGGCGCTCGAAGATAAACTTAAGCTTACCCGATTCTCGTCCTACCAGGGCGCGCCCATTATCGTCATCCGAGAACAGTAAGCGGCCACTATCGTCATCGAGCTCGAAGTTTCCCCGAAAGGGCATGGTAATCCCCCAGATTTTGTAACTATTCAGGACCTCTTGCCAAGCAGCAGGCTACACACGTAATTTATTCTCATGCCGGAACAATCCACCCCAACCCATTCTCCGGAAAACCCTGACGACGAGCTTAAGCGGTTGCGTGAACGGGTTGCGGAGCAGACGGCGCTCATTTCATGTTGGCAGGCCTTCTGCAATGCCCATCATCTATGTGAGCTAACCGCTATCGCTGAGAGGTCCTCAAACCAGCCGTGGGCAACCGATATGATCGCGCTGTTATGCCAAGCTAATGCCCTGGTCGGCGAAGCCCAGGACCAGGACCTCAAGGCATTGCCCATCGGCAACGTCGAGCGCTTGCGGACCCGCTACGACACCATCCTCACCGAAGCCGAAGCCGGCAATCCTCTCCGTCCCTGCCGTCCCGGCACCCGCGGGCGGATCAAACAATCCCCGGCCGGCAACCTCATTCGGCGACTGCGTGAGCGCCGCACCACTGCGGACAAGAACATCGTGTCCCCGGGGCGAAGGCGCGGTGGAAATCGATCCGGCCCGATTAGGGATCGAAGGCCCGTCAACGATCTCCCAAGGCGCCGGAAGGCCGAGCGCAACGGTAAACAATGACAACGGGTCCATGATGAAAACCTCCGAATGTTTGGCTTGGCGACGGGTCCGAGCCTACAGGCGAAAAGAAGGGCACAGAGTAGGCTTGGAGTGGACTACTACCCTATGCGATGGGAAAAATGGCGCTACCCACACCAAACGCAAGAGAGCCTGAAAAATTCCGTCCTTGGCATTTTTCAAGGTTCCCCGAAGGGATTGCCGAGAGACCCGATATGGTGGTTACTCGAATCGGGCCAATACCCTGGATAGGTAGGTTACGCGTGCGCATAGCCTCTGTGGCTGGCACCGCGATGTCGGCGGTGACACTTCCGGTTGTCGGGCCGGTGCTCGGTGCCCGGGTGCCGGGGGTCCGGTATCTGCCGAGGTGTCGGTACGGAGGCGCGCTCCCGTGATCGAGTGGCTTTTGCTCCTTCTGCCCGTGGCCGCGGCGTCCGGGTGGTGGGCTGCCAAGCGTAGCGGTGTTCGTCCGGGTGTTTCGGATTCTACCTCCAGCTCTACCTCTGATTCGGCTTTCTTTCAAGGACTGAATTACCTCCTCGATGAGCAGCCCGATAAGGCTATCGATATTTTTGTGAAGCTCGCCGAGGTGGATGGCGAGACGGCTGAGATCCACCTAGCTCTCGGCAGTCTGTTTCGGCGTCGGGGTGAGGTGGATCGGGCTATCCGTATTCACCGGAACCTGATTTCACGGCCGCATCTCGGCCAGGAGAAACGCGGTTACGTCCTTTGTGAGCTGGGACAGGACTATATGCGTGCCGGGCTTCTCGATCGCGCCGAGCGCATATTCAATGAGCTGGTGGCGATGAAGCTCCACCGCAAGCGGGCCCTGAAAGGGCTGCGCGAAATTTATCAGCAGGAAAAAGATTGGCCTCGTTGCTTGGAGGTTGTCGAGCAGCTGCAGCAGCTCACCGGAGAGTCGCTGAGCGCCGAATGCGCTCAGTACCACTGCGAGCTGGCCGAGGAGTCCCTACGGCAGGGGAAGGAGCCGGAAGTCGCCATCCACCTGGGTCGGGCCCAGGAAGCGGATCCCGATTGCGTACGGGCAACCATGCTGCAGGCCCGGATAGCGATGGGCCAGGGGGATTCCCGAACGGCGGCAAGGTTCTATCGGCGTGTTGTCCGGCAAGGGCCACAATTCCTACCGGAAGTTCTGCCGGATTTGATGGCCACCTATCGTTGCAGCGGTTCGGAGGATGCGCTCGGTGAGCTCGAGCGCCTGTATCGCGTGTGCCCTAGTCCGGCGTTGGTGATGCGGCTTACCGATACGATACGAAAGAGGCGAGGGGATAAGGCCGCCATCGCTTTTCTGGTCGAACATGTTGCCGCCCATGCTGATTTGGCCAGCCTCGCGCTTCTGCTAACACTGCATGAGTCGAAGCTGACGGACGATGCCCGAATCCGGACTAGTTTGCAGGCCGCGCTGGCTGTGGTCGAGCATCTATGCGCATGTCAGCCCGATTACCAGTGTGATCATTGTGGTTTCCTCGCTCGTCGGTTGCATTGGCAGTGTCCGAGTTGTAGACATTGGGGAAGCATACAACCCGTTCAGCCGGAGTTCATCGGTGACCGCGCCGATAGGGCACCGGCCAGTGCCTACGAGGCTCGACTCTCGCCGGTACCGGATGTATCGAGGCAACCAGATGCAGAGGGAGAGGCGGAATGAGCCGATGGTGTCCGTACCGAGTGTGTTACCCGGCGACAAAGCCGATGAGTGCGGCTCTCATCAAGCATACCGTAACATGTTGTTTTATAAGTTAGATTTATTCATCCACGTCAAGTGTCCTCACGGACCGTAAGGCCGAGATACTTGGCCTTACGCGGGATGGAGCGTAGTAGCCG
>Ga0209788_1000155_pt1 | contig 18261 bp, 19 predicted proteins | sample WorMetLIZISLAND1_2_FD_187415 | JGI IMG/M metagenome (GOLD analysis project Ga0209788, IMG submission 187415) | Marine gutless worms symbiont microbial communities from Max Planck institute for Marine Microbiology, Germany - Olavius clavatus LIZARD... ...
AGCGACGGGAGCTTTGACGAAGCCTTGGACCTCCTTAACCGCCTCATAAATGCGCGGGGGCAAGGCGTCTTCGGGATAGGGTTCGGGGTCGATCCTGGTCGTCAGGGGGAGTGGATCAGGCCAGTCGTCATTGGCCGCTTGGTCCGGTGTCGTGGCTTGACGGATAGTCCTGGCGACCGCCTCAAACCCACGTAACGCGGCCATGTCGTTGAAGTCGGTTACGCCCTCGGGGCGCTGCGCTCCGAAGGCGGGAATGGCTATCTTCGCGCCGATAGCCAGCGCGGCCTGGTTCGCCTTGGTGATGCCGGGATTACCCTCGGTGCCTGCATCATCGTCAGCGCAGGTGATCCGGGGAAGGTCAGGCAGCTTTTGACGCATGGCCTTGGCCACCGATGCCAGATTGTTCGCATTAAACGCAACCGCGACCGGGTGTCCCGTTGCCTGGTGAATGGTCGCACCGGTGGCGAATCCTTCGGCGATACACAAGGCATCTGCTCCCTGGGTGGTGCCGATGCTGAAATAGCCACCGCCGATCCGCCCGCCGCTCAGAAATTGCTTGCCGCCATCTGCCGCGATGAATTGCAGGGAGTGGAGTTCATCACCCGTCCGCACCGGGATAACCAGCATGCCTTGGTGCAGTCTCGCTCCGTTAACCCTAATCCTCTTGCGGACAAGATAGGGATGGTCATCGTTTGCCGATTCGGCTTCCTCCCAGATCGCCGCGGCCTTTGTGGCGGCATCGGCATACTGTTGTTGGCGTTTCGCCTCGGCGTGTTTCCGGGCCTCTTCGATGCGGCGTTCATGCGCCGCCCGTTCGGCTCTTGAATAAGGCCTGTCCCGCTTCGCCTGCCAGGTCTCGGATAGGCCGGAAGACCAGTCGCCGAAACAGCCCCCTAAGCCGTCCTCGAACAGCAGGCACCAGCCAGCGGTATTGCCGTTGGATTTATCCACGCCGGGAAAGCGGTGAAACTTGCCGGGCTCGATATGAGGGGGCGGTTCCAGACCGGTGTCCCGGATCGCATCCTTAAACTGGGAGAGGGCGTCATTCATCGGGTGGCCCTCCCCTCACGCGCGGCCTGACGGCTGTGCTCGATTTGCCGGTTCAGCCAGACATTGATTTCTGCCTCGACCCAGCCGACGGCGCGGCCGCCAAGCGATACGGGTTTTGGAAAGCGACCCTCGGAAATACGCAGGTAGATCGTGCTGCGGGAAAGCCCGGTGCGGGCCTGGACGGCGGGAAGCCTCAGGATAGATATAACCGAATTCATTCGTGCCTCCTTGGGGCGTAATGGAAGATTCGGTTACGTATTATTAGGACGCGGCCAGCATTTACATCGCAATTGCGGTAGTGATTAGGTGGCCGTGAGATTTCGTTTTGCTGCGGCGAATTTTTCTTCGAGTGTTCGTTCGGCAATACCGGGTTTGCCTTCATGATGCGCCAACAGTGCATCAATGATTGCTGCTTGACTAGAGAAGGTTGAATACGGTTGTCACACCAGGTGACTTGCTGAGCATCAAGTCAAGCATTGCGCCGATAATATTGAGGTAGGTGGATTCGGCGCGTGTTCCAAGTGTTCCCGTTTTGTCTACCTCCGCTTTGGTTTTTGTTTGACCCGTCCATTGCTTTCCAATTTCGGCGAAGGCTTCCGGGACCTCCCATCCTATCGAGCAAGCCCACGCCGCAAATCCTTGGAGTGGCACTCTGGATAACTCAGGGTAGGCTGCGTTAATGGTGACCAGATCCAAACCAGGCCTCTCCCCGTGATTTCTCTCCGCGATCAACAAGCGGCGTTTGTATTCTTCTACCCCGATGAAAGGATTCGCTCCGGTAATCTGATCATAATCCGTCATATGGTTCAATATTCAGGGACAGGGCGACTCCTTCTAAAAACGAAACATCGGGAATGTAAGACCACGTATTCCAGTTCGGAGTGTTCATGATTTTTTCGTAATGACATTCCTGCTTCCTGGAGCTGAAAAGGTGAGAACAGGCATGTGACCTAGCGTTTAAGGCAGCACTTCTCTGGAACATGCTGGATGGTATCGTACCCGGATGTCCGGGTCAGTCTGCCGATCCTGGAAGAGCCGGAAGCCGGAATGAATTCCGCCGGAGACTTTGCACATATTCGCCCGGCTCGAAGAAGCTCTCGCGAGAGATGATGAAGACAGAGAGGATTGGGGTGAAAACGTAGATTGGTCCGAAGAGGACGGTGAAGAACTCATGCTTGAATCAATCCCGAAGGCCTGGGTCGTCTCCTCCGGTACTGACCCTAAGGAAACCTCTGTGCGGGTCAGACGTACTCATGAGAGGAGCCTGGCCAGTTCCTGGCTCACGTAATCGGCCCACTCCTGCATCATCCGGCGGCGCTTGTCGAACAGGTCGCCGCGCCGGTAGGCGGCCTCCACCCGGTTTTCGATGACATGGGCCAGGGCCATCTCCGCCACGTCCCGTGGAAAGCTCGAAACTTCCCCGGACCAGTCGCGGAAGCTGGCGCGGAAGCCGTGGGGCACGTAAGCGCCCCGGTCGCCGTTCACCCCGTAGCCCATGTCACGCATCAGCAGCAGCAACGCCATGCTGGATAGGGGGCGTCCGGGATGGGCGCCGGGGAACAGGTAGGCGTTGTCGGCACGGTGGGGCAGCGCTTCCAGGAGGCTCACGGTAGCGTCGGTGAGCGGCACCCGATGCGCGCGCCGCGCCTTCATCCGTTCTGCCGGGATGACCCAAACGACGGCCCGGTGGTCGATTTTGTCCCACCGGGCATGGAGCACCTCGCCGGTGCGGGTGGCCGTGAGAATCAGAAACCGCAGCGCCAACGCCGGGACGCTGTCGTCACCGGCCAGCTCCGCCATGAAGGCGGGCAATTCGGGATAGGGCATCGCGGGATGGTGGCGGACCGTCCTCACCTGGGAGGGCTTCGGCAGCAGCTTGTCCAGGTGGCCCCGCCAGCGGGCCGGGTTCAGCGGGTCGCGGTACTGACGGGCAGCGGCATAGTCGAGGATGTTTTCGATGCGCGCCCGCACCCGCTTGGTGGTCTCGGTCTTGCTGATCCAGAGCGGGGACAGGACCTTCAGGATGTCCTCGGTGGTGATGGCGTCCACCCGCTTGGATCCGATCGCTGGTCGGGCATAGGTCTTGAGGGTGCTCACCCACTGCCGGGCATGCTTGGCGCTGGTCCAGCCGTGCCGGTGCGCCCGGACATAGCGGGCGGCACAGGCGGTGAAGGTGGGCGCGGCCGGTCTGATCCGCCGGGCCACGATGGGATCGAGGCCACGCTTGACCTGCTTCCGGTACTCGGCGGCGCGCTCCCGCGCCTCGGCCAGCCCCACGTCGGCGAAGCTGCCCAGGCCCATCTCCCGGCGCTTGCCATGTAAGGGTGAAGCGCAACATCCACTTCCGGGCACCGGTCCGGGACACCACCAGCCGCAGGCCGCCGCCGTCTTCGTGTTTCCCCGGACCGGCGGTCGCCACCTTGCGTGGGGTCAGCTTGTGAATCGGCATCATTCTCCTCCCCGGATGGGGGACTCCGTGCGTAACCCCCGATCAGACCCCCAATATTCACGGATTATACTGGATGGCTAAGGACTTTACTGGACCATTATTGTATGTTTATATAGATAGTTCTTGGATTGTATCGGACGCCTTCGAATCTAATTTCAGCTGATTTATGATCCGCCATAGACTGTTCAAATCCAGCCACACCCCCCCGTGATCGAGCCCCTCCGAGCCCGCACCGGCCGCGGAGGCGTTTGACTGCGCTCGATCGATAGCCCTCTCATCCCGCTCCCAACGCGGCTTCTCGCGCTCCCTTTTCTTCCGCGCTCACGAACCGGACGCCGGCGGCTTCGGGTCGAATTTCGGTTCGATTGGGGTCTAATTGGGGGTCCAATCATGCAAATAATCATATAACTATTTTATTAATTTGAATTTAATTTTTAATTTTGGCGGACAAGTAAGCTACCGGGCGTCCACGCCGCACTCAAGGGCATTGGTCCTACGACAAAACCGCAACCGGTCGCCTGCCTAGGACAGGAGGTCTCCGAGAGAAAGGTCCCAATAAAAATAGTTATGCTACGCAAAATCAGCGCTATTTTTGTTTCCCTGTTCATAGCGAAACCTTGTTGGGCAGATTTACCCCTAACCATTGAAGACTTGCTGACGGAGAAGAATGAATTTCGGGTAGAGTTTGGGCTTAACTATGCCAACGCCGATGGAAAGAATGTCAATACCCGGTTTGACTCGGTGCAAATTGGATCGGGAAACTTCATACTGCTCCCCGTGGATATTAGCAACCAACGGGAAAATAGTGATGTATTCGCCTTAACACTCGGCGCTCGTTATGGCATTACCGCCAAGACAGAGATTTATAGTCGCTTAACAGCTCTCGCCGAGGATATTCGTACTCAGGCTGGAACAGAAACAGACAACAGCTCCTCTCAGCGCTGGCACGAGTTCGTGCTTGGTGTTAATCACCAGTTCTCGGAAGAGAATGACACGCCTGCTTTTTTGAGCTTTGCTGAGATTTCATCTATTGAAAACACGGACACGGACAAGCCTAATTTTGTCTACGGAAAATCGGGGCAAATTGGATTTACAACCTATCGTAGCATCGATCCCGTAGTACTCTCCTTGACCGCCGGATATCGCTATGCAGGCAGTCAGAATGTCGATGGACAGAAGATTGATCCAGGCGACTTATTGTTCATCAACCCCAGTCTTGGTTTTGCGATCAATAACAAAGTCACGGTATCGGGTGGCGCGCTATTCAGGTTTTGCGGAAAGGATAAGGTAGCGGGTGATCATGCCGGTATGCGAACTTCACAAACCGACCTTGGTTTTGGGTTAGGTTACGCGGTCAGCAAGGATGTAACGTTACATTTCAATATATTAACAGATATAAGCGGGGATACAGGTGCCCAGACAGGATTTAATCTAATTTACAAAATGTAACTACCACGAAAATCTCGCCTTGTCTATTCCGAAATGAAGGAGTTATCATGACACAAAAACTGAAATCTTTTATGATCGGCTTGCTGCTGATAGGAGTGCTTGGACAACCTACGTTTGCGGATATGGGAAACAGGGATCATGGGTTAAGCCCAGAGGAGCTGGCCTTCGTTTTTGGCGATCCCAATGCGGATGGATTCGAGGTACTATCCCCAGAGGAGATGGCAAAGATCGAGGGGGAATGGACCTTTTTAGCGCTGCGCCAAGCTTTCCATAGCGGCGCACTGCACATTTGGACGGCACTCAGGCAGTTCGGGGGGCGACTCGCTAGTTACCGCATGGAATTTGGAAATCACCCCCCACATCATGGGCTAGGATGTCACTTTGAAATAATAATATACCGCAAAGGCGCTAGCGGGTCTCATCGTAGACTGATCTATGACTACAAACGCAAGGCATGGATACATACACCACCTCCTGGACCTTCTCGATAAAGACCACCCTGTAATTAGTATGATAGGGAACAGGGAACTGAGAATGAGTTATTTCTATCCGATATGAAGACGCAAGAGAAAACTGCCAACTATCTTGCACAACAGAAATTGGATCAGATTATCACGGAAGGTCTTCCGAAAGCGTTGTCATTGATAGCAAGGGGGAACAATGAGTTGGAGCACATCATCGTGGATGGACACCAATATCTAGTGTGGACATCCGCCCTGGACGGAATCTATGACAACGACGAGATTACAGTTTCCGTCGATATTTATGACGGGAGAGATAATAAGTATAAAAAATTTATCTCTTCCATAATAGGAAAAGAGCATACGTTTAAGAAAACGTTTCGGGAGTCACAACCTCGTCAGGAAGACACTCAGGAATGTACTTACAAGAAAGATTCAGCGCCAGATCCCGTCGACCCCGCAGGAATACATTATCCTGCTGTCATACAGGGCATACCCGTATCATTAGATCAGATCCACACTGTATTACGTGCAGTAGAGGGATTCTTATCCGACAGCAGTGAGAAAACAGTCTACCTGTTAGTGGAGCAATCGATTCTATTGAAAAATAGAAAACAATATAAGAATTTAGAGCGCATCCTTCCCGTAAAGGTCGTGCAATCGAAGGTGTACCGTACCGGCTGGCTACGACTAACAACCGGTGTCTGTACGTTCCTACTGGAACTGAAAATACCAAGGGGAATCTTGGAGGTATTTTACACCTTGTTAACTCGATCGATTGATGCACAAGCCGTAAGCGATGTTTTAGGGATCAGCTATGGGGTTTTCTCGAGCCAATCCGCGCCTCGGGTTATAAAAGAAATCACAGATAGATATGATACGAATGCTGTGTCGGAAAGAAGAATAGGCTCCTTCGTTGGAATTAACGAACTAGATGAACTGGACCCGACCTATTTTGCTTATAGTGTTGTCCTATCGTTGTGCAAAGGATTATATGACGATTGCGTGCCTCCAATAGAGTTCTCGTCCCATGGACCCAATGCGCCCCCAGCGCTCGTGGACCTTGCTGCTCAAGGATGAAATATGCCGTGATCCTGGGGTTCCTGGTCCCCACCCTAGCAACCCCCATACTATGCAGTGTATGCAGTGCGGGGGAGATCCGTCTTCGCTACCCAACCGCAACCGGAAGCCTGCCCATCAAGACCTGGAAGGATCTACGGGACGCGCAGGTTGTAAAGCAGAACTTGGATGTCTCGTGTGGTTCCGCCGCCGCGGCAACAATTCTGCAATTTTTCTACGGGCGGGATATATCCGAGGAGGACATCCTCGCTGAAGTCATCGCAGCCAATCTCGCCGGTGTGGCTTCGGACTTCGAGCGCAGCATCCGTTCGACGCTGATCAGGGTGGCGCTTGACGGCGCGGTATCCAGCGAAGACATCAAACGGAACCTAGCCGCCCAAATAAAGGGTGCAATCGAGGACGGCGCTAGCCTTTCAGACATCGAGAAGCGGTTTGTCCAGGCGATCCAGGCCCAGCTAGAGGCAACGGCGTCTTTTGCCGACCTCGAACAAGCGGTCGAAAAATTCGGGTTTAGGGCTGTTGGGTTGTCGCTCGACTTCGGACAGCTCAAGCAAATCAGCATACCCGTCATCGCGCACTTGCGTCATCAAGGACAGGAGCACTTCTCCGTGGTTCGAGGCATCGGCCGGGATGGTCTAGTGCTGCTGGGCGATCCCGCCTGGGGAAACCAGAGTTTTGAGGCGCGCCGATTCCGAGCGATGTGGGAAATCGATGGGAAATCAGGCAGCGTTCTGGTCCTTCTGCCAAAGGACGCAACGGTTCTCGCGCAGGCCGAGCACGACTTTTTCCACGCCCCAAAGCTAAATGTATTGCCGCTTCAGAACCTCATCCTATTGCGCAAGCCTTAGGCTCTGAATCAAGGCCGGGTTTTAGCCGTACTGCTCGGTGCCCCGGAGATGGCCGCGCAAACTGGTTTCTTTACCAAAGCGCCGCGAAGACAAACCGCGCAGGCGATCACGCAGCTTCGGGTTTGGGCGGGGCGAGATTAAGGCGGCACCCCTTCCCCCCCTTCCGAAGCGCCACGGTAGGTGGTTGGTATCTTGCCCTGGTTGCACGAAGGAACTCCTTCGAGCGGTGCTGGACGCACAGGGTTGGTGGACAAAGATTGCCGCTGATCCTGCCAAGACGCTGGGCCAGGGGATGCGCTGTTTGCAATAAACCTATCCTCTAATCAGTTAGGAATTTGCCACCACCACTTATAAAAGGCCGTTTTTTGGTAAGAGTAGGCTCCTTTGAATTGTTTCAAGGTAGTCCTCAGACAGCCATTTGCAGGAGTATTAAAGGACATTGTAAGCCGTTCCCTGCAGGATATCCGACATTATTTCCTTGGACTGGTACCCGTAACATATACTTCGGGAACTAGCTTTTTTACCAGACCAACGTCCAGGTCTCCGGGGGTGAGTGTCGTAGTGCTCGCGGAACCGCATGCGATTCCCAATTGCACGGCATCCGGCACAGATTGACCACGGATCAGCCCAGCGGCAATGCCCGCCGTCGTTGCATCGCCGCTCCCGACCGGGTTTAAGACCTTGACCGCTGGCGGCATGAAGCGCCAGGAAAGGGTTTCGTTCAGCAACCAGGCGTCTTTTTCTCCTTGGGTGACGAGAATCCACCGGGCACCCCTTCTTATCAGCATTCGCGCCGCTTCACGGAGCGCTCCCTCGGTATCGATCAGTCTCCCGCAGGTAGCGGCAAGCTCCTGGTCGTTCAGCTTCGCCAGCACTGGTGAGTAAGCGAGCGCCTGCATCAGTACCTCGCTGTGGGCATCGATCAGCACTGTCACTTCCGATGCTTGCGCCCTGTGGACGAACCTAGCGTAGACCCCCTCGGGGGAACCGGGTGGAGGTGCCCCTGCTAGTACCATCATGCTGCTTTCTGCCAGAAGTAATGACAGCCTCTCATCGAGTGCCGACCATTCGTCTGGCGTGGGAAGTGGTGCCTCTTCCACCAACTCCGTAACGCAGGCAGTCGTATCGTCGATAAGCGTCGTGCAGATGCGCGTCGATTGGTCCGTCCGAACCATGTTCGTTGTAATCCGAATCTCCTTCAAAAAGGAAACCATCGTGTTGCCCGTTTCGCCACCGGAAAATCCCGTTACCAAGGGGGATTCCTGTAACGCCTTCAAGGTACGCGCGACATTGACGGATTTGCCCCCGGATGAAATGGCAACAGAATCTGCTCGGTTCACCTGGCCGAGTCGGAGGCTTGAGAATCGTATTGTCCGTTGTAGACAGGGTGTAACGCTTACACAGAGGATGCGATGAGTTTTTCTACTGGACATAGGAATTGGTAGGAATGAACTATCCTGATCTTGGGGGTGGGTGCGTCAGCTGTAAAATCCGTTTCTTCCACGATTGCTATTTCCGAGTCAGCTCGTTCTAGCATGCACGTTGCTCCGGGGTCTGTCCGTTCGCTATCTCTCTCTTCTAATAGTTTGTTTTGCGATGTTGGATTTTCTCCCGTGCGTGGGACGCTATCGTCGTGACGTATAATCTTAGTTGCGGGTAATAACTTGTTTTGAAGTGGCCGCCAGGCCACTTGCTGTTCCCTGGAGTTTTTTGAGTAGCTGTGTATCGCGGGAAGATTTTCTGGTAAATCTCTCTATCAACACCGTGAATCTCGATTTTACTTAAACTTTCTATGGGCCGTAGCGGTGTCTGAAACTTTTTGGTTAACGTCGTTACGCCTAACTGGAAACATCATTGGGGGACAGGTAGGTCTCTAGCGCGTGAGCCTCTGAGAGGCCTGTAGAGCGGCTCCTTTCTTTCCTTATTACTTAGGCCACTCCAGACATCTGTAATCGCCTGAGAGAGGCTCTGAGGGCCTTTCTGGCAGCTTCTGTGCATCGTCTCTGCTTCGGATTTGATGTTCCGTACCAGTGAGCTGGAATTGGGCTCTTTGGCTGGCTCTTCTGCTCTGAGCGTTTCCCTTGGCAGGGATTTTTCCTTGTAGACCTTTCTGTTGGACTTTCTGTTGCTCTATCCTTGTCAGGATGTCTGATGACTGGCTGGTACTGTGCCACGGGTCGTGGAGTTAGGTTCCGCTGTGGAGATTTGTCTACGGGGCGGCGCTGATAACTATCGGTAGCTATAGGTATACCTATAGGATTGTGCGATTAAGTGCCCGTGGATAACTTCACCGATCACCAGGTTTTCTCATAAGGATCATGCGTGCAGAAATCGGGGGTGGGCTGTTCCTCAGCATTAATCCTCTATGGTCCACCTCGACCTTAGCCTTCGGGTAGCACCAAAGGACCTGTGACAGTGCGGCACGGAATTTGGACCTGAAACCGTTCATCCGCCTAAAGTCTGCTCTGAACTGCCCTTTGATGGCTACCCACGAGATAAACTGTGGCTTTCCGCACGGGATGTGGTGTAGGCGTTGGGCCAGCTAGGCGTAGGTGTCTAGAGCTATTGCCGAATGTGCTAAGGACGACAAGGCCCGCTCATCGAGCGGTACTGCATGTTTTTACAGACTGTCGAAATACCCTTAAGTTGTACGATTTGGTATTTACGGCTCCGTTCTCGTTTTGTTGTCTCATGGGTGGTTATGGAAAGTTGGAGGCTTGGTCTTGTTTCAAGGAGGTCTTACCTATTCCATTCTAGGGTGAGCATGGCTAACTGTGCAGGTACTCCGATGGGTCAGGGTTGCTAATCTGGGGACGGAGCTATGCTGAACGATAGGACCATCGTCTTGGTTGTGCATGATGAGTGTGAGGTGGTGGGTTAGCTTGTATCTACAAGTATCAATTGGTTTCTGGTCGAAGCGTAACCTATTCTCTTTTGAATAGTAATATAAACTGATTAAAGAAACGACACTTATCCATTTTCCCCATGACACTTATTTTCCATAGGGGGCATCCTCGGCCGGATGTTTTCAGTCGATTCTGCATATTCCGGCGTGAACGCTCGGAAACAAGCCCAAAAAAAGGGCCTTTCGGCCCATTGAGGTGATTTTGGGCAACAGGTGCCCGTAGCGGCGTCGCGTTTACCGCTGGTCGAGCCACCTGCCCCGTGATGCGACGCTAGGCAGGTACCGATTGGGGACTGCGGTAGACGTCCGGAAGCAAGCGTCCGGCTTCCGCGTAGATTTTTTCCCGGCTCCAGTCCGGATGTTCCATTTTGCTGTTGAGCGCCCGTTGTAAGATGAGCGCTTTGGCTTGGGAAGGGAGCTGGGCGAGGTATTTGCTCACCGGGTCAAGGTTTCGGGCACCGGTTGTGGCATCGGTGACGGGCATGGGCGTCCGCCAGTTTTTAGACGCCCGCTTCCGTGCCTGTTCGTCCGCATGGCGGACAGGACTCGTTGGGGCCACTCCGAATAGTTTCGCGGTCAGTTGACGTATTCTCGGCACTACGCGTTTGGCGCATTCTTTCTCATAGGCCTTCTCTTTTTTCCGGAGGCGTTCTCGGGCTTTCGCGCGTTCTTTGTCAAGCCAGACACGGAGTCCCAGGGCATCGAAGAGCGTGGGGGAAACCGTCTTGATGGCGGCGAAGCTCCTGTAGGAGCCGTCCTGCAACCGCTCCCGGATTTGGGAGATGACGAGGAAGTCCATGTTCTTGAGGTCGCGTACGGCCCTTGCCACACGCCTCAGTCCCATCCCCGTTCGCTCGGCCAGCTTTTCCATCTTGTAATTAAAGAAGCCAGGTTCCGTCGGGAATCCCACGTGCAGCGTGACCAGGTCCATGTGCTCCACCATCACGGCCAGCACCTTGATACAGGCTTCGCGGCGTTCGCTGCGGACCTTGAATCCCTGGGGGTGGTAATTCAGCCCCAGTAGTCCGCTGAGATCGGCATAGGCTGCATAGAGTTTGTCGATCGCTTTTTGGATAAATTTTGGTCGTTTGGGATTTGGCGGGGCGAAGTTGGGATGCCTGGGGTCGTGGCCGCAGCGGTTACCGCTGCCGCGGCGATGTTCGATGGGCTTGGGAGCCGGGGAAGGAGTTGGGCACGGGGTGGATTCGTCCGGGTCGGTTTCCGGCCCCGACTCGAAGAGAGCCGTCTCGAGGGAGAGCCCGAAGTAACCTTTCTTCTCAAGGTAAGCGTCTATCTTGTTCGGACGCCTCGGAGAGGAAGGATCGAGGAGGAGGCGCGGGTCCGTATCCTCATGGGCGGGACAAGGCGCCGGCCACTGGTTGCCGGTGCGGCGTCCCCTAAGCGCGAGAGCGATGGTTTCTGCGGTCTGTTCGATCACGTAGTGATCCTCCTGTAAACAGGGAAGGAATACGTGATCCCGAATGCCATCACTGGCGATCGAAAATATTTTCTATATCTATGATAACCAATTGGTTTTCAAGATATTTTAAAAGTTGCTAGCACTTCGAGAAAATATTCTCTATAATAGATGGCGGAAATCTTTTGCCGGATTCCCCACTATTTGGTTCGGGATCACACAAAAAGCCTGCTGCTGCAAACAGCGGGCTTTTTTTTGCTTAGTGAATATCAAATTCTGTCTTACCTTCCGGTTTTAATCAGTTGACGAAAAAACGTTTACCTTATACGATAATTGGTTGATTTTTAAGTATTATTTATGTGGCCAGTCCACTGTTTTGAAGTTACGTACTTTTCTCAGGCACAAAAAAGCCGGGGCAGCCCGGCTTATTACACAATCTAGTTAGGATAGCGTGCGTGCCGATTTGGGATAGTATCACCATACTGGATGAAAATGCAAATAAAGCCGATCCCGGCTTTTATTTTGCCCTCTATACAATGCAATGTCAATAAACCCATGTCGGGCGTAATTTTTAAGTCTTCAAGTAAAGGTAAGCTCGTCAAGGAATTTATTAACCACCATTTGTTTTTCACAGATTGGGGGTCTAGTGATGGGGTGGTGTTATTTCCCATCGTTGTTTCGATCGCTTCGTTGCGGTCTGCTGCCTTTCTACATCATCTCTATTCAACCAACTTGCCGCTTCGTTTAGCTTCTCAGCTAACGCAAGCAGTTCCTCATATGGTGTCAACGTTGCCACTCCAAACTAACGTAAGAATCTTGGTGAAGAGTGATCAATAGTACGCGAGTCAATTGGCCGCGACGATAGCCCGCGCTGTTTTATCCGTCGCGAGTCTCACAGAACCACTCCGCCGCCAGCCATGCTGCTGAACAGAAAAAGCTGCATCCGCACCCTTACGTGGTTGGCAATCGACGGGAGAAAAAGACCCAATGAGCACGCTGTCTTATGACTACATTAGGCGGTCAAGACTAAAGCCGTGCCTCGCCCTTGTTGCCACCGGCAGCGGACCGCACCTCGTGGTGCGCAACCCAACCCGGTGGCCGGCTTATCGGAAGGACGGTCAGAAGGGATCTTGAGTGCTTTTCCTGTGTTCGGTCGTCAATCTGTTCTCGGCATCGCTTGCTTGGATACTTGAACGATTGCATCCAGCTTTTCGCACACTTCGGTGTCTATCGCATCGGGCGCGATATAGGCCGCCAAGTGGTGGTAGTGGGTCTTGGTCATCAGATTGGGCAGTTGAAGCTTTTCATAGAAATTCTTGAATAGGCTGTCCAGGAAATCCTCGCTGACCTTGATATCCGGCTCCCATGGCGATGACCCTTTCAAGGTTAAGAGGGCCTGCTCGATTTCGGTGATGCGCTCTTCCATGGATGAGCGCCAAGCGTTAGCGGACCGTGCACCCATATACCGTTTTCCTCCGTCGGCTGCGAAGTCGAGCAGTACTTCACGTTGGCACAGGTAGTTCTCGATTTCCCGGCGACGCCACATGAGTTGGATCAAATTAGGGTCGTTTGGCGGGACATGGTCGAGACGGTCGTAAATGGCTAGGCCCATCAGGTCGGACTTTGCCTCACGCACACCGTAGAAATGCGCCTTCGCTTTCGTCGGTTGGTTAGCCACATAGTGTACATAGGGGTTCTCCAGTAGATCGGCGGCCGGGTGTTCGAGGCGGCGGGCAAGCCCGAGCAGGATGGCAAGATCGGTCGAGCCTTCGAGATAGAGGACCCAGCCCCTCTCCTCTGCCTGCAAGTAGTGCTCGAAGCCGATCTCCTTGAGCGCCTTTGCGACTTGGCTGCCACGATCGTCGATTCGATGTGGTTTGCCGACGAAAGCGATCAGTACGTCACGATCCGCGGCCTCGTTCAGAATCACCTCGGAATGGCTGGCAGCAATGATCTGGCTGCCCGTGTGCTCCGCGGTTTCGCTCAACAGCTGATAGATCTGGCGCTGACGCAGAATCTCCAGGTGTGCATCCGGCTCGTCCAGCAACAGAACGGAATTGGGGTTGGCGGTCATGTGGGCGAGCAATAGCAGGGTCTGTTGCTGACCGCGCCCGCTCGCGGATAAATCCAACCGGACCTTGTCGTGCGTACGATAGGTCATGGCAACCTCGCCCCGCTCAGATACGTATTGCGGCTTGTCGAGCCGGCTGCCAAAGAGTGATTCGATACGCCCCGTGATTTCCCGCCATTTGGCTTCGCCACCTTCGCTTTCGATGATCTGATAACAGAGGTTTCTCAATACCTCGGCGGTGCGCCCTTCGCCGAGACGCACGTTGATAGCGCCCCGGTCGAGGCGTATCTCGTTGGCCGCGAGGCCGGACATGGGCGGCAGATACGCAACGCGAACGGTGGTGGCCGCCTCGGGAACCGGCATGCGTTGATCATCGGTTAATCGAAGGGGCCGGCAGTAAAAGGACTCCTCGTTTGCGTAGTCGAACTCTAGGCCACAGGACCAACCGAGGCCATCTACCTGAATCCGAATCAAAACATTCTCCGTTCGCGTCTTACCGTCCGTTCGGCTGCCGCTGCGGACATGCAGATCGCGCCAGAGTAAATTGGCCGCGGGTACGGGTACGGCGATCAGATCCCGCCGGTTTATCGTGACACCCGGTCGCTTGGTCGGCCCATCGCCTGTTCCGCGTTTCTCTATCCAACGCTTTAGACCGATGTCCCACAGCGCGAGGGCCTGGAGTGCTGTCGTCTTACCCGCATTGTTCGGTCCGATAAGTACGACGCGATCGCCCAGATCCAGATCGATGTTGTCGAATAGCTTGAAATTGTGAATTATGAGTCGTGTCAGCATCATCTGAGATAAAAAATTGCAATTTTTACAACGGTTTATAATTGGTAATGGGAGGGGATTTTTATTATAGCCATCGCCTCTGTGGGCAAGGGGAGAAAGTCGGTTAATACCCTGTTATTTCGACAGGTTATTAATAGATTTTCTCCCGGTCCGAACGTAGCGAGGATGTCCACAGTAAGGCGATGGGCAGTGTGTTTCCATGACAGCTCGATACGAGCCGCTTTCCTTCTTAATAACTTGATCTAGTTCCTGCGGCCTATCCTTTTCATCCGCTGAGAGGGCTTGAGAGCCTCCCTGAGACGTTTTTAGCGGTCGCCTAACCCCCTCCCCTTCTCCGGCCGTCGCCCAATTTTTTGCACCCGCAATCGGACGGACCCCATTTCGGGTTTCGCAAAAAATGGCGACGCTCCGGTACGAGCCGCCGGAACGGCTCGTTCAGGATCAGCGGTCACAGTGCAAACCTGGGAGTGGATCTAAACGAGTTACCGGGAGGCAAACGAACCACCGCGTGGTGCCCCGGTCTCATGGACTAGCCAGAATCCGGTGTGAAACCATCGCGGCGGGCCTGTCGACAGCAACACCTTCCTACGCACAATCGGCAACGATGATTTCGATCGGATTACGAGGGGAAGTTGAGGTTCTCTAGTGCGAGGTTGTTCCAGCGGACTGCTATTTTCCCACTATTGCGAATGAAGCTAGAGCCCACAGCGATAGTAGTACCATCGTCTCTTTTAATCACATCCATGGCTTGGCTGTGTTTTAACCCTGCGGTGGCGTTTGCAAGTTTCTGCACTTGGGGTGTTGCATCTTCCCTCCAGATGAACGCCTCACTCAGGGTGGATGGTGTAGGTGTCATTATTGTGTAGAAACACCTCCCCACGATAACAGTCCCATCGTGATTCACTCCCAGCGAGATTGACGTCCAGGCATTTTGGGGAGTTTCTGGGAGAACGTTGAGATTTTCTATATTGAATGTATTGGTGCCTGGAGTTCGCGTCCAGCGGACGGCATACACTGTGGATCGATCACCTGGTTTGGAGCTCTCCCCCACAATGACATTTCCATCACCACTTACTGCATAGGCTACAGCGTTACTATGGTCTCCAATGCAGGGGAGAACCGTTGCTATGGGTGTACTTCCACCTCCTAGCCAACAGACCGCGTGCCTGTAGCCATTCTGTAGCCTGCATTCTCCCACAATGGTAGTACCATCGTCATTCGTCCCATTGGCAAAACAAGCATATGCTTCTTGGGGTGTTGGGAGTACATCTACGCTGAGAGTTCCACTAGCGTCAGTCCAACGGAATGCATTTAGGGTGCGGGAGAAGCCATAACCTACAATGATATTGCCGACGTTGTTTATATCATTGGCAACACTACCTACATAGCCATCAGGGATTACGAGAGCCTCCATTTGTGGTGTTACGTCTTTCCTCCAACGAAAGGCACATTGCCCCCTACCCGTAGTGTCGCCTGTCCCCACAGCAATGCCGCCATCACCGTTTACTGCGGAGACAGCAGCGAGCGTCCCGCCGGGGAGGAGTCCCATTTCCCTTGTTGTTGGGGGTGATCCGTCTCTCCAGTATATAGACGCCGTGTGAGTTCGATTGACTGTCCCTACGATGATGGTGCCGTCGTTATTCACTCCTAGTGCTTCACCTATTGTTGGGGCTGGCATGTTCTTATTACTCTCTGTGATGTGGATTCAACCTGCATAGCATTTAAATGATACTTGAAGAGATCTGGGCTGTGGGCGATGTTGGCTTAGCGGGCGTATTTCCCGTATCGATGAATTGTGTCGCGGCTCTCTCCAACTGTCGGTCCATTCTCATGTCCCCACTGCTTTCGGCGCTGAGTCTGAGAGTGGTGCCGACCATTGTGGTCGTCAATGGTCGGCGTTCCGGGACACCTCCGCCTTACTAACCGCGGTCTTAGGTCCGGTCGATCTTTCCCGTTGAAACAACGCCCCAAGGCAAGGGGCGCAACAGGCGCGAGGAGCCCCTGTGAGGCACAGATGGCCTCCTCAAGCCCATTCAGTCAAGGGGCTTAGCCCCGCCGAGAACGGATCCCTGAGCCTCTCAGGGGCTCTGAAGTCGATACGCTGTCCTATCCAGGGACAGCTCGAACTTTCCGAACCGGAGACCAGCGCCTCCATTCTTTGGCTGTTTCAGTCGAAAGGCAAGGAGTAAACCAGCAGAGGGATCCGTAACCGCGCTAGAGAGCCGCACAGGACTGTACACACAGGCCGGGTTCTCGTGCCCTCTTCCCCCGATGTGCTCCTTTTCGGACGCGCTATCCGGTCGCTGTAACGGCCTGGGCATGACGATTACCAAGGTAGGGGTAGGCGATAACGCGCCGCGATCCTGGCCAGTGAGGTCTGCACAAAGGCATCGTGCTGCGCCGTCAACCGCTCGAAGGTGTTCCAGTGCATCCCCTTGGGCTTCCCGCCGTTGCCGGTGAGAAATCCCGGTTCCCAGCCCAGCTTGTCACGGAGTTTGTTCGCCCGTCGCGCCATCCGGTTATAGCCGGTTTCCCGCTGGCTAGGATAGGCTAATTGGTAACAGTGACGACAGGCGAAGATGCCGCCGCCGTAGAGGATCGCCACCCGCCGACCACAACCCCGGACGGGACAAAGGAACCAGGGTCTTTTCCCGCCAAGGTTGCAGTCGGTCCAGTCGAGATAGACGGGATAGCTTTCGTCCTTCCGGTCATCACCGCCGCCACGGTGGCGATCGGTGAGGATCACCCGGTCCGGTTCGGTGCGCACGCGGATGGAAGACACCACCTCGCCCTGGCGGGACCACGTACAGTCGAAGGCTTGATGCGGAGCGAGCCAGCCATTCCGTTTCCAGCGCCGTACGTCGATGGATCGGCAATCGTCAGTCGATATCGCAGACTAGCACCGCTGGCGTCCGCTACCGATACTTCCCATGACGGCCTCCCATTCGTTTTTTGTCGAAATCATTTGGGAAATTCACGCTATCCACCGTGGCCCCTGGGGGCTTAAATCGCCAAAAGCCCCGGAGAGAGTACTGACAGAACTGACAGAACCGCTTCACCTTACCCCTTAATGCCTGAGAATACTCGCGGGCCTCCGGTGACAGTTCAGAGGGGATTCCGGCTGCGTGGCCACGGCGGCATGATCGTCTGGTGTGACAGCTGCCGGGGTGATGGGCAGGTCCTTGCCCGGTATTTGTGTCCCCGTGTACCCAAGACCGGGTTATGGGTACACGCCGACAGCCCGCGTCATTGTTGACTGTGTACTCTGTGTACCTTGTGTACTCTGAAAACAAAGATGGTCAGAAAGTTGGTCATCCAGACGCCGCCGCTGGGTTTGTACTTGAACTTCTATTTTTTTGGGTACACAGAGTACACGGAGTACACAGTCAATGACGGGGGGGGGGTAGGGGGCCGGGCGTGTACTCTGTTTTTCGCCGGAGTACACAGAGTACACAAACCGGCGTCACTCTCCCTGCTTTGCCATCACGTAATCACGGGCATCCTGTTGCAGTAACGCCGTGCGTGACGGGGCATCCGGCGTGGCAGGGCGATCACCCTGGGGTTGGCTTGAATTTCCCCCATGCCCCGGTGGGGTACTGTAGAAACCATCAGTACTCACTTCCACGTGGGATTCAGGGGTTTCCGTGATTTCTGCAGGAATCGTGATGGGGTAGACATTCACGGTGCCCTTGCTCCCGGTAATACGTTGGGATTTCAGCCGCTTACTGCCGGGTTTGGA
>Ga0209788_1000157_pt1 | contig 18210 bp, 21 predicted proteins | sample WorMetLIZISLAND1_2_FD_187415 | JGI IMG/M metagenome (GOLD analysis project Ga0209788, IMG submission 187415) | Marine gutless worms symbiont microbial communities from Max Planck institute for Marine Microbiology, Germany - Olavius clavatus LIZARD... ...
GCGGCGGATCCGTCTCAGAGCAAGTTTGCCTGATAGGGAGACGGTGCGCATGCTCCACAAGGTGTCCGAAAAACCGGTCTCGACTCCCGGATTTCGGACGCCCGGTGTCGTTCCAAAAGAGCCGCACCCGCGCCCGATCGCTGGTAACCGTTCAGACTCTCTTTAAACTCTGATCCCAAAAACCGGAAATCAAAGGGTTGCCTCTGATGCTTGATGCCGGGGCTCCGCTTTTGCTTCCCCTCTCCCCAACCCCTCTCCCGCCAGGGGCGAGCAGGGACAAGGGGCTTAGGCGGTTTCTGCCCAATGAAATACCATCTTTGGTGCACTAGTGTCCCAACGTTATGACGGGCAATTCAGGATCACCCATTCATTGAAAAGAAATATTTGGAATTATGCCGGTTACCGACTTAAGCGGCGGTACGCTAATTTCCGTCTATGTGCTCGTGGCTATTATCAAGAAGCGGCTGAAAATCGATGTCAGTTTCTACACAATTCTACAGATTCTGAGCCTCATCATCTTCAAACAAATTCAGTAAAATAAATCGATTAAAGACGAGACATACAATCCCTACGAGCTTAACTACGATAACCAACTGAATTTATTAAACTAAATGTTTTGGGCTAGTGATCTTGGTGATCTTTTCGTCCGTCTTCCGTGTTGCATCAACCGTTACCTAATCCACTAGGTGCCGGTTGCCGCGCCTTGAATACGAACGAAATAATCCGGCCCAATCTGGTACACCATTTTCCGGCAATCGCCTTATAGTAGCCAATGGATCGGTTTGGTGGAGTCGAGTGTGTGCCAAGACCGGAATTTAGAGGGAGGGTCCGAACGGTTACGATCGCTGCGATGTCTCGGTATCATCTCCAAAATGAAAAAGGTCCGCATCTATCTTCTCATCAGCGTAGTCTTGGTCGCGGCAGGATGCTCCCGCGATGAAAAACCTTTCCAACCCAAAGCCTCGGCCTCGGCGTTGGAGCAACTGCCCTTCGTCTACAAAATGACGGTACAGCAGGGAAACCTCGTCACCGAAGAGATGATAGACAGTCTGGAGCCGGGCATGACGAAAAGCCAAGTCCGATTTTTACTCGGGACCCCCATGCTGACCGACCTCTTCCACACCGATCGTTGGGACTACACCTACACGATACGTCGCGGTCACAACCCAATGGCCATAACACGCCTCACCCTGCTGTTCGAGAACGATAGCCTAGTACAGGTACAGGGTGACCTGCGGCCGGACCCGGACCGTGCGGCCCGGCGTCAACCCACCGACCTCTTGGTCTCGGTACCCGATTGGGAGGACAACCGCGGATTGTTCACCAAAATTCTAGCCAAGCTGAACCCGGAGGCGGAGGAATAAAGACACCTCGGCTAGTGTTCTAACCTTGTGTTGCCGAATGAAGGGAGCCCCGAAAAACCGCCTCCCTGGGATTTTTCATGGTATCCGCTACACCCACACACAATAAAATCGGAATACCATCAAAAATCGTAACTATTCAGGACCTCTTGCCAAGCAGCAGGCTACGCGCGTACCCATGGAACCATGCCTGAACAGCACGCCCTAACCCATACTCCAGAAAGCCCTGACGACGAGCTTAAGCGGCTGCGTGAACGGGTAGCGGAGCAGGCTGCGATCATTGAGGGGCAAACTGCGACCATTGAGCAGATGCATGAGCGCATTCAGGAACTCGAAGTACGTCTGGCCAAGGATAGCTGCAACTCCAGCCGGCCACCATCCTCGGACTCACCGTTCAAGAAGCCACCACCACGTTCGCGGCGCCAACCCAGCGGGCGCAAGCCCGGTGGACAACCGGGTCGGCGCGGCGTCACCCGCTCCCTGGTCGAGGCCCCCGATCAGTACGTGATCATCCCGCTGCCGGGGACCTGTGCGGGCGGGCGCGGCGGCACCGGGATCGCCACTACGGGGCTCGCAGAGCGACGCCAAGTGGTCGAGGTGGTGATCCAACGTGAGGTCATCGAGTACCGCATTGTCAGCGGGACTTGTGCCTGCGGGCGCGCGCAACGCAGCACGTTTCCCGCGGGGATCGAGGCCCCGGTGCAATACGGACCGGGCGGGTCGGCCTTTGCGGTGTACATGACTCCATATCCGCTGCGGCCCTACCAGCGCACCGCCGAGGTGCTCAATGAGCGGGCCGGCCTGGCGATCTCACCGGGCACCCTCCAGCGCACCGTACGGGTGGTCGCCGCTCGCCTGGAGGCGCCAGTCACCGCGATTCGCGACGCACTCGTCGCCGCGCCGGTGGCCCATGCCGATGAAACCGGCCGGCGCGTGAACGGCAACCTGTACCGGCTACACGTACTCAGCACCAACCGGCTTACGGCCTGCTGCCCTCATCCCAAACGCGGGGCCGAGGCCCTGGATGCGTTCGGCCTTTTGTCCCAATTCGTGGGCATACTGGGGCATCACCACCGGTCAGCCTACGAGCGCTACCAATGTCTGCATGCCTTCTGCAAGGCCCATCATCTGCGCCAGCTGATCGCCATCGCTGAGAGGTCCCCGAGCCGGCCGTGGGCAACCGATATGATCACGCTGTTTAGGCCAAGCCAATGCCCTGTCGGCGAGGTCCAGGACCAGGACCTTGAGACGCTGCCCGCCGGCAACGGCGAGCACTTGCGGGACCGCTACGACACCATCCTCAGCACAGCCGAAGCCGGCAATCCTCCCCGTCCCCGCCGTCCCGGCACCCGCGGGCGCGTCACACAATCCCCGGCCGGCAACCTCATGCGGCGGCTACGCGAGCGCCGCAACGAGGTCCTGCGCCTCCTCACCGACCTGCGTTCCCTTCGACAACAACCATGCCGAACGCGATCTTCGCATGCCCAAGCTCCAGCAGAAAGCCTCTGGCTGCTTCCGCTCCGATACCGGCGCCGAGGACTTTGCCATCATCCGCTCCTACCTCTCAACTCTCCGCAAACACCGACGATATGTTTAACTCGCTCGTCCTGACCTTCCAGGGCCGCCCCCCAATGCCCCAATTGGAGTAGCTGAATAGTTACGGTAAATCAAAGCGACGGTTGAATCGAGAGCCGAACTCGGCGAGATAACGCGGCGCGTGCTGGTCACTGATGCCATGGTATGTCCCCTGAATCGCGTTCTTAACGTTACCGAGCATGGTGTTGACCCAGGTAAGGGCCTCGTGGTTGACGCTGGCCGGACCACCGCCGGTGACGATGGTCTCGTGCGCACACCCGGCCGTCGTAATGCCGGTGAAGCAATTCAGGTCATCGGAGACGACGTAGGTAGCGGCCCGCAGATGTTTCTGCGCCCAGGCGGCGAGCTCAGTCTTGCGAACGCCCTGGAGCTTACTCAGGCGCATGGCGATGGGGTGGCCGTCGCCGTTGGTCTGAACGGCCGCGACGAAGGGGGTCTTACCGGCGGCACCGCGCCCACGCTTCCCCCCTGGACGTTCGCCACCCAAGTAGGCATCATCCATCTGTATGTTGCCGGACAACGACTGGTTGTCATCATGCTCTTTCATCGCCTGCATCCGCTTGTGTTTCAGACGCCACGCGGCGTTGTAAGAGGGCTCTCTTGCGTTTGGTGTGGGTAGCGGGCCATAGCGATCTGACTCAGGTCGTGATGGGAAGCCCCGACTTGACGACGAACGGAGAAGTCGGCAGCCGGGTCAACTTACCCGCCACAAGGTAGAGGATGGTAATCAGGTGCCTGGTGGTCCCGTAGCCGCGGGCCCTGACTTTGGCGGCCTGGATGAGCGAAGTGACCGCCTCGACACGGCCGTTGGAGCCTGGAATCGAACGCATCGGGAGGCTTGGCCAATGCTTCTTAAGCGTCTTGGCCACCGCTTTGATCGGCTTCGGGCGGCAAACGGCGCGCCCAGTCGTACCATCTGTCGAGGAGCGGCTCGGCCTGCACCGCGCTCTGAGCGCTGTGGAAGAGCTCGCGTAACGTCTCCTGGATCCGGAAGCCACGGTGTGTCTTGAGGTTTCGGCGCTTGAGTTCCGCAAACCGGGCTTTCTGGCGGTTACTCCAAGCGTGCTTGTCCTTGAGCCAGATGTAGCGTGTACGCCGTATATTCAGGACCTCTTGCTAAGTGGCAGACTATACGCGTAATTTAGGCCTATGCTGGAACCACCCACCCTAACCCATTCTCCGGAAAACCCTGACGACGAGCTTAAGCGGTTGCGTGAACGGGTTGCGGAGCAGACGGCACTCATTGCGCATCTACGCGAACGCATCCGGGAGTTGGACGCGCGCCTAGCCAAGGATAGCCACAACTCCAGCCGGCCGCCATCCTCGGACTCACCGTTCAAGAAGCCGCCATCACGCTCGCAACGCCAACCCAGCGGGCGCAAGCCCGGTGGACAAAGGAGGAGCCCAGGAAAGCGAGGGAGCGTAAGCGACGAGCGGAGTGCGACGACCCCCGCGAAGGCGTAGATGCGACACGGCGTCCAGTCATTGCGGGAGTCCTGGTGCCGCGCGGAGTGCGCGCCGGGACGGACGCAGGACGAACGCGGACCGCCGAAGGCCATGGCCGTCGCCTAATTCTGTGCACCCGACATCGGACGGACCCCATTTCGGGTTTCGCGAACAATGGCGACGCTCCGGGTGCAGATAGGCTTCAGCCTGCTCCAGGCAGGCTTGATGCACCGCTTTGATCGCGGCTCGGCGTGCCTCGCGTGTTCTCTCCTGCTTGGACGTGGAAGGCTTGATGCGCTGGGCGCGTCGCTCCAGCCTCTTGAGCTGGCGCAGGTTATGGTCGCTTTGACGCCAGGCCGCCAGACCGGTCGGGTAGTGGACATTGGTCTCGACAACGAAGGAATCACAACATCCGTTCAACGGCTCCGGCGGGCTTTGTTCGAGCAGCTGGTGACCGGCCCGGACCACCTCTTGGTTGATGCGGTCGAGCAGCTCGGGGGTGAAGAGGTGCAGATCGTCCTTGAGCGTTTGCAGGTTATACTTGGGTATTGTCGGCCCAGTTGCTCTTCCGAGCATCTGGCGCAGGGTGTTGTGCTGGTTGGCCGGCTCGTGAATCCGGCCGAAGTCGGCGTTGAGGCCCAGGCGCAAGGTCCCGAGCACCAGAATCTTCCATTGATCCATACCGGGACGGCCGGTGCTCGCATCGGTGGCCCCCTTCCGGCCCTCGCGCGTGCTCGCCGGGATGACCCCGGCACGGAGGGCAAACACGCGCTCACGCAGCTCCGGCGTAGTGTAGATGTATTGCAGACTCCGCAAGATCTGTGGAATATCATCACGCGATTTCGGGTCAAACTGGATGGCCGAGATGCTCTGCGCACCGAGCGGCTTTTGCGGATTGATGGCTTGACGCATTAGATTTCAAATGAGGAAGTTTGGCGAAGTGGATGCTCTGCGCGCTCCCCGCGTATTCTCGCTAGCTTGGCCGCGTGACTCGCACCCAAGTGAAATCAGCGTGTTAGGACATGAAGCCCGAGTGTCAACGCCTGAAACCTTCGCCGATATGGTGTGATTGGTGCAAAAACCTGGGCTAAACTTTACAGCCCAACGCGACGTAAGAAATCTTAAAAGGCTATGGGGCTTGGTGTGTGGGAGGTATCTCCCACACACCAAGCCCCATGAGTCACAAAATCTCAGCCCTATCTCACCATCCATGAATGGGTGCATATCGCCCTGGGATGTGATGTTTGCGTAATTTCACGCTCCGAGTACGAGCTATGCAGCTATGATATGATTAAGGTGTGGATGTCACGTCCTAGGACGATAACTCAAAGAGATGACTCTGGATTCTCTTCGCGTTTTGTGTGGCGTCACACAGCCTGTTCCATAAGCAACGTATCGATTATGAATGGAAAAGCCTATTTTTTATTACCTATGTTAATGGCGGCTTTAGGCTGTAATTCGGTTGGGAGCGCTGATATTTTCTATGATGTTACCTGTAGTGGGTGTCAATGATGCCTTATCACTGCGTGCTCGGACAAGTAGGACAACCGGAGCGTCGCCATTGTTCGCGAAACCCGAAATGGGGTCCGTCCGATGTCGGGTGCACAGAATTAGGCGACGGCCATGGGCCTTCGGCGGTCCGCGTTCGTCCTGCGTCCGTCCCGGCGCGCACTCCGCGCGGCACCAGGACTCCCACAAGGACTGGACGCCGTGTCGCATGGCCGAGCCTTTCGTCTCCGCCGGCGCTCACGCGCCGCACTCCGACGAAACGCACGACCCTACGCCTTCGCGGGGGCGTCGCACTCCGCTCGTCGCTTACGCTCCCTCGCTTTCCTGGGCTCCTCCGTTGTGGCTATCCTTAGCCAGACGTGCTTCGAGTTCCTGAATGCGCTCATGTATCTGCTCAATGGTTGCAGTCCCTCAATGATCGCAGCCTGCTCCGCCACCCGTTCACGCAGCCGCTTAAGCTCGTCGTCAGGGCTTTCTGGAGCATGGGAGGGCGTGCTGTTCAGGCATAGTGCTAGGGTACGTGCGTAGCCTGCTGCTTGGTAAGAGGTCCTGAATAGTTACCGTTTGCCTAAAGCAAAGCTCACCCGGCGCCCCTTCCGGAGAGACGATGGCGGAAGGTTCGGGGTCCACCTCCCCCGGGTGCCAGCACCATTGCTCGGGATTCAGGGGACGTCCACGGTAGCGGATGGCAAAGTAGAGTCCGGGTAACAGACGACCGCCGCTACTGCCGCTCAGAGCGATCGTCTCGCCGGCAGCGACCCACTCTCCGGGCTCCTTGAGCAGCGTCCGGTTATAGCCATAGAGCGTCATGTAGTCATCATCATGCTCAATGATGAGTAACAATCCGAAGCCACGCAGCCAATCTGCATAGGCTACGCGGCCGGGGTGAACGGCCCGCACCGGGGCGCCTTCCTTGACCGCCAGGACAACACCATCCCAGCGTTGGATGCCATCCTCCTTGAGACTATCGTAGCGCGACAGCAGCGAAGCACCGACCAGCGGCCAAGCTAGGCGTCCGCGCAATTGATGCAGTGGAGGCGGCTGCGACCCCGCCTCCGGCAGCACCTGGGCCGCTTGCCCGAGCCATTCCAGTAGCCTGCGCATTTCTTCCACCTGCGTGCGCAAAGCTTCGACACGGTCGGCGCGGGTGGCGATGGTTTGCTCCAAGGCGCTCAAGACCGCGCTGCGTTCATCCCACACTCGTGCTAGGCGGGTCCGGGTCTCATCCTGTCTCCGGGCTAGCGCAACGAGCCGCGCCTTCTCCTCGCCCGCTTTCCGTGTCAGCTCTCCGAGCCTATGGGTGCGACGGGTCACGGCCTCGATACGCCTTACGCGGGAGCGATTGAGGAACCCGTAATAGGCCATGACCCGACTCAGACGATTCGCATCCTCCTGGCCGAGTAGAATGCGCAGGAAGCTTCCTCTTCCCAGGGCGTAGGCGGAACGCAACAGGTCTCCCAGGGCAGCGCGTTCCTGCTCCAGGGTCGTGCGCTCGGTCGCCGCTTGGCTGTGGAGTCGCTCCAGAACCTGTTCCTGCTCGGTGATCCTCGTCGCCAGCCGGTGCCCCTCCCGTGCCAGCTCGGCAATCGCGCGTTCATGGTGCTCGAGTTCGGCCTCGATTTGGCGGCGGCGATCGCGACCCAGGGCTAGGTCCTGCTCCAGGTCCTGCACCTGCTGCTCAGCGGTAGCCAGATCCCGCTTGCGGCTCTCGCTCGAGTGATTTTCCGCCTCGACCGTCAGTGGTACCGCAATCAACAGCAACAAGGTAGCGGTCAGTGGAGGATGCGCGACCCACATGGCTCGGTGGTTTATTTCACCGCAGACGGCTGTCTCGGTAGGATTCGCCGCTGCTCGGGGGTTGCCAGGAGCGCAATGCGCGATTGTCTCCGTGAGCCGAGCATGTCGCCACCGACGAGATGGTGGCCAAACCGGCGGCAATGGCCTTTGGTGTGTTGTGGCCGGTCGGTAAACATTCTGCAAATTTTATGCCCGTCACGGGGTAGTGGGTAATGTTCGAATGGGATCCTAGCCAACAATTGGCAATAATGCCGGATTATAGCGGTGTAAGAAGAATTTTAAACGGATTTCATGCCTGTCTCATGCCTGTCGATGCATTTGGAAAAGGGTGTGGCTCTTCTGAAACGAAGTGGAGAAACCCGGAGACAAAGGCTCAGTCGATCATAGGGTAGGCTGTGCCCACCATTAAACTTACTCGATATTTTCTTTCTTGCCGCCAATGAACGCGAATGGATGCCCATGAGCTGAAAAGGTCAGTTCATCCTCGTCGACTTTTTCGAATAGATTTGCGTTCATTGGCGGTTATTTGCGGCTGAATCTTCTCCCCGCAGCCCTTGCTCGATTTTTTCCAGTGGGTGCAGCCTATCCTACCAATCCCCGCAGGTACATGGCCACGGAGCTTTTCGATTCCACGGGGCGGCGTGGATCGCTAGTCTCAGAGCGAGACGGCATGATAGGGACGGTACGCAAACTCCACAAGGTGTCCGAAAAACCGGCTTCGGTACTAAAAATTCTCTTGGTTGAATTCGTAAATGAGACACTCTACTCCAACATTTGAAAATTCAACACCACCGGAGCATCGCCATTTTTCGCGAAACCTGAAATGGGGTCCGTCCGATTTCGGGTGCACAAAATTAGGCGACGGCCATGGCCTTCGGCGGCCCGCGTTCGTCCTGCGTCCGTCCCGGCGCGCACTCCGCGCGGCACCAGGATTCCCGCAATGACTGGACGCCGTGTCGCATGGCTTGGCCTTTCGTCTCCGCCGGCGCTCACGCGCCGCACTCCGACGAAAGGCTCGGCCCTACGCCTTCGCGGAGGGCGTCGCACTCCGCTCGTCGCTTACGCTCCCTCGCTTTCCTGGGCTCCTCCGTTGGGACGCGCCCAGGGCACCACGACCTGGGTAGTCTTGGCGCAGGTCCCGCAGCGCACACGGGGCACTTTGGCGTGGATGGAGGCTTGGAATTGAAAGCAGTTCAGGTGACGCCAGTCGCGCTCAAGCGTGTCGTGGACCGGCGGGTGTTCCGCCCCACACTGCGGACAAGAACATCGTGTCCCCGGGGCGAAGGCGCGGTGGAAATCGATCCGGCCCGATTGGGGATCGAAGGCCACGTCAACGACCTCCTAGGGAGCCGGAAGGCCGAGCGCAAGGGTAAACAACGACAACGGGTCCATGATGAAAACCGCCGACGTTTGGCTTGGCGACGGGTCCGAGCCTACAGGCGAAAAGAAGGGCACAGAGTAGGCTTGGAGCGGGCTACCCTACGCGATGGGTAAAATGGCCCTACCCACACCAAACGCAAGAGAGCCGTTTTTCTCCCCGCAAAAACCATGATGTCTTTTATGTAATTCATCCCCAGAATATTTTGCTTGACGGTAGTGGGGATTGTCATATCGATGCGGTTTTTCGGACGGTCGAGGCGAGCCAATTTTATGATATGGCGGTATTCGGCATGGCGGGTGGAAATACGCTGAGGGGTATTGATACCGCATAATCTCAAATTCCAGTATCTATCGCGGGGTGGAATTATCCCGCTGAGTTGGAATAGCTATTCCGCCCTCGTTTTGGAGAACTGAAATACCTGATTTAGGATGACTGCCACAATACGGTGGGTTGGCACGATTGAGAACTTTGATCAGCGACTGCATCGCCCAAAAACGGGCGATCAAATGGGGCTATGTGCGTCAGTTCGGGGGACTGTACCCATCGGAGTGCGGCACAGTTGTCGCCCATAGTAATGCAGTGTCGGTCCTGGCAACGGTATTGGCGTACGAATTCTCCGATAAATTAAAGTCGGAAACTGACATCGAAGTAAATCTTCCGGATGTCGACCTGATGGCCATGTTCCATGATTTTGAGGAAGCACGTTCGGGAGATACGGGGGTGTCCTCTCTATTAGTCCACGGAGTATGTAAGTTGTTTCCTCTTGAAAGAGAAGGTTTGGAGGCAAACCTGAAAGATCTCAGGATCTCACAGCGCGTTCTTGAATTGTTCGATGACTATAGAGAATACAAAACACCGGAGGCATATGATAGTCCATATTGCTGATAACCTGTAGGGGATAGAGAAAGGATTCCATAGCGCCAGAGTATCTAAAGAAATAATAGAAGACATTTTGAAGAACATAAATTCCAACATGGAAATCTACCACAATAAGAAAGAAGTCGATAAAGTTCTAGGGACGGTAGCGCAGTTTCCTGTCAAAGAGGTTTTAGTTCCCGGGATTAAGATAATCGCTGATGCTTATGGCATAACTGTGGGGTCTCGGGTGGTTGAGGTGGACCCTATTTAGTGCGCGGTCACCTTCCTACTAGGTACTTTGAAAGATTCAAGGTGCCTTTCGCGGAGCTACATTGCTTGGTAAGGCGTAATCCGGCAGGCTGGATGCCAGTGCCGGGCCTTGTGGTGGAGAATCACCCGAGTGGCGGGGTTTACCGCTGCGCAGTCTCCGGCAGGACAATATTGAGCTCCAGGACCTCGCGGTTCTCCTCTTGCTCATAGTTGACGGATACGGCATTCATGTCCACGTCCGCGTATTTGCGGATGACCTCCAGGATCTCGCGTTGCAGCTTCGGCAGGTAGGATGGGCGATTGCGTTCGGTCCGGTCGTGGGCCACCAGGATCTGCAACCGCTCCTTGGCAATAGCCGAGGAGCCTTTGGGATGCGGCGAGCGGAAGATGTCCAGTAGTCCCATGGCTCACTCCTTGAAGAGGCGGCTCAAAAGGCCTTTTTTTCGCACCTCGATGAAGCGGTGCGGAACCTGCTCGCCTAGGTAGCGGGCAACCATGTCACCGTAGGCCTGTCCGGCGTCGCTTGCCGGGTCCATGATGACGGGTATGCCGGAGTTGGAGGCATTGAGCACGGAGAGGGATTCGGGTATCACCCCGAGCAGGTTCAGGGATAGGATCTCCTGTACGTCTTCGACGCTAAGCATTTCGCCTTTGGCGACGCGCTCCGGGGAATACCGGGTCAGCAGGAGGTACTCACGGACGGGCTCTTCGGCATTGGTCTCGGCGCGGTGGGATTTGCTCGCCAGAATACCGAGCATGCGGTCCGAATCGCGCACCGAAGAAACTTCCGGGTTGGTGACCACCACGGCATCGTCCGCATAGTACATGGCCATGGTCGCTCCGTGCTCGATACCTGCGGGTGAGTCGCAGACGATGTAGTCGAAGGTCCGGGACAGGTCATCCAGGACCTTGCCGACCCCCTCTTTGGTCAGGGCCGTCTTGTCCCGGGTCTGGGATGCCGGCAGCACGTAGAGATCATCGCAACGGCGGTCACGGATCAGGGCCTGATTGAGGTTGGCTTCCTCGTTGATTACGTTGACGAAGTCGTAGACCACGCGGCGTTCGCAACCCATGATCAGGTCCAGATTCCGCAGGCCGACATCGAAATCGATCACCGCCGTGCGATTGCCGCGCTGTGCCAAGCCCATCGCCAGCGAGGCACTCGTCGTAGTCTTGCCGACGCCGCCCTTGCCGGATGTGATAACGATAATTCTCGCCAAGATTTCGCCCTCCTGAAGGCGCTTGATTCCAGTGCCTTGAAGATTCAAGGGCACCTTGAAAAACCGGTGGTGTTAGGCGATTTCTGTCCAATGAAATACCATCTTGCTGCACTAGTGCCCCAACGTTTAGTTGAATAAATTCAGTTGGTTATCGTGGTCGCGCTCGTCGGGATTGTATGCTGCATCGGTAATCGTCTGATCTCATTGAATTTGTTCGAAGATGATGAGGCTCAGAATCTGTAGAACTGTGTAGAAACTGACATCGATTTTCAGCCGCTTCTTGATAATGGCCACGAGCACATAGACGGAAATGGCGAGCTCGAGAAGATGCATATACCTGTGGACATGCGTCGTTGTTCTCAGCCCGCAATTTCGCGGGAGAGGCGGGCACCTTAGCGTACCGCCGCTCAAGTCGGTAACCGGCATAATTCCAAATATTTTTTTTTATGAATTGGGTTATCCTGAATTGCCAGTCATAACGTTGGGACACTAGTGCTCCTGCTGGTCTTTTCGTCCGTCTTCCGTGTTGCGCCAACCGTTACATAGTCCACTAGGCGCCGGTTGCCGCGCCTTGAATACGAACCAAAATCCAGTCCAATCCGGTATATCATTTTCCGGCAATCGCCTAAAAGGCTGTCTGGCCCCCCCTCGCGGCAGATGACTTGATGAAGATTAACTCTATGTTTTTAGCCAGATAGATACTGTTTAAAAAGGCAGTCTCTAAGACTTTGCCAACCTCGAATGCACACCCGATAACACGCCGAGAGGTCGGTTCATCTTCGTCGACTTTTCTTGAATACATTTGCGTTCATTGGCGTTTATTTACGGCTGAATTTTCTCCCCACAGTGCTTACAAAACAGCCGCACACAATGCTAATGGGACAATCGCAAGATCACTGCGAATCGGGTACCAGAGAAAAGTTCAAGGTACCTGTGACGGGGCAAGGACGCCCCATTTTCGCCTCGCGACTCGAGGAATTCCAAGGGTGGAATTTTTCAAGCTACCCTCGATCTTTGCAAGGTACCCTAAAGTTTCTCTATCCGCAGTACTTCCTGATCCAGGAAGATCTGTACCGGTATCCCCTTGAATGTGGCCGGTATCCGTTCGCTGACGCGGTAGTGGCCGGCTACCGAGATCAGCTCCGCATCCAAAGTCTGACAGAAAATCCGGGCCTTGCCGTTGCCGTTCATGCCGGCCATGGCCCGACCGCGTAAGGGGCCGTAGACATGAATGTTGCCGTCGGCCATGAGCTCGGCCCCCGAGCTTACAGGACCCACGATCGAAAGGTCTCCTTCCATGGCATGGACACGTTGGCCCGATCGTATCGGATGGGTGACCAACTTGAATGTTTCCCTGGTGCTCGGCTTGGTCGCCTCCGGTGTCTGCTCGGAGGTGATTTGCCTGGAGCTACGGGTAACCGCCGAACCCATGATGGCCAGCTCCATGGCTACCGCGGCTTGGTTCTGGGGAGGGCTACCGCCGCGCACGCCTACGGGAATCATGCCGTATCCGCGTAGAAGGCCCACGAGCTGAGGGAACGGGACTGTGTCGGCGCTCGGGGAGAGCGATGCGAGATCGATGACCACCGGGGTGTTGCGGAAGAATTCCGGTGCTTGGTCCACCTTGGTGCCCATGTATTCGGCTACCGCATCCATGTTGGTGCCGAGCAGGCGGACGATAGGCAGGGTAAAGGCCGCCGCTTTGAACTCGACCACCGCGGAAACGGTGCTCCCTACTGATTCTGGTGATTCCGGTATGACCGCCATTGGTTTCGTTTCGGTGGAATGCCGGCTCCCAGGGGAAAGCGTTGCTTTCCCTGCGAAGGGCGATGAGGTCGCCATCGTGCCAGCTCATGTACGGTGTTTAGTGGATAGCCCCCAGGGTATGCGGACGGATACCGAACTCTTGGCCGGAAGGCGTACCGGAACCCGATGTCTCCTCGGGGCACGGACCGCCGATGGGTGCCGGAGCGGAAAGCCCTGGGTGGCGGGTAGCATACTCGCCTGAGAGACTGTCTAAAAAAAGCAGTTTCTTAGCCGGGTGGCCACTGCATCGGGCGTCCACCCAGCAGATGTAGATGCAGGTGGTATACGCTTTGGCCGCCGGCCGCGTTGCAATTGATCACGGTGCGATAGCCGGCCTCGGCGATGCCTTCGGCCTCGGCGATCCGTTTGGCGGCGAGAAACAGCTTCCCCACCAGCTCCGCATCCTCCGGTGTGAGATCGTTGATGGTCGGGATCGGCTTGCGCGGTATTACCAGCACATGGGTCGGGGCCTGGGGGCCGATGTCCCGGAAGGCCACTAGGTCTGCGTCTTCGTAGACGATGTCCGCCGGGATCTCTCCGGCTGCGATTTTGCTGAAAAGTGTGTTTGACATGGGTAGGGGCTCCATCAGGATGTCGATTCGGATTCCCGGTACGCTTCGTAGATACCCTCGATACGGGCCGACTTACTCGCTCAGGGCTCCACACCTCGGCGACCGGCAAAGGCGTGGGCCAGGGTGCCGCCGTCCACGTATTCCAGCTCTCCGCCCAGGGGTACCCCGTGGGCGATGCGGGTTGTGCGTACTTGGTGGTGTCCAGCAATGTCGGCAATGAAGTGCGAGGTGGCATTGCCCTCCACCGTGGGGCTAATGGCCAGGATCAGCTCTTGGATCTTTTGTTCCCGCATCCGGGCTTCGAGCAGGTCCAGACCCAGCTCGTCCGGTCCGATGCTGTCGAGCGGAGAGAGGCGGCCGCCGAGCACGAAGTAGCGCCCGCGAAAGTCCGTGGCCTGCTCGATCGCGACGATTTCGGAGGGGTGTTCAATCACACACAGCAGGGAGTCGTCCCGCTTGGGATTGGTGCACAGGCCGCACACTTCTTGCTCACTCAGGGTGCGGCACCGCTGGCAGCGTCGGATTCGCCCCATGGCCGCGTCCAGGACCGAGGCTAGGTGGCGGCCACCCTCCCGGTCCCGTTCCAGCAGGTGGAAGGCCATGCGTTGTGCCGACTTGGGGCCGACGCCCGGTAGACAGCGCAAGGCGGTGACGAGTTGGTTGAGTAGGGAAGGTTTCGTCATGGCTTATAAGGGCAGCTTGATTCCGGGCGGCAGCTGTAGCCCGGGGGTGAGATTCGCGATATTTTCCTGCATTTTTTCGCCGATGCGTTGCCCCGTGGCGTTGATCGCCGCGGCCACTAGGTCTTCCAGTATCTCCTTGTCGTCTTCCAGCAGCGTGGGGGCGATCTCGACTCGTTCGACCTCGTACTTGCCATTCATGGTGACCTTGACCAAGCCCCCGCCGGATTCGCCCGTGGTCTTTTCCTGGGCCAGCTTTTCTTGGGTCTTCTGCAGCTCTTCCTGCATCTTCTGGGCTTGCTTGAGGATGTTGCTTAGCTCAGCTTTCACCTTGGGTTACCTCTTGCTGTTGATGGTGTTGTCGGCTCGGTCCGGTGGCGAATCTCATGGGGGACACCATTAGGGTATCGGCTCGATACTGTCGGGTATCCATTGGGCACCGAGTTCGTTCCGGAGCGCCTCTACCACCGGATCCTCAGCCAACAGGGTTTCGGCTTGGGCCCGGTGCCGGGCCTGCCGGCGGGCTTGACGCTGGGCAAGCGTCTCGTGTTTCGGGGGGGCGATCCGGATCCGTACCTGGGTTTCGGAGCCCAATACTCGGGTCAATGCCCCTTGCAGTCGTTCTTCGGTGGAGGCCACCCGCAGATTTTCATATGCGGGGTCCAGCGTCAGGGATAGTCGTCGTCCGTCCCACTCGGTCAGCTCGCAGTGATTCGCCAGCTGACTGGCTAGGCCACCGAGCTTCAGGTCCGCGACTAGGTGGTGCCAATCTTCGGGGCCACGCAAACCTTCGAGCCTCATCGGTCCCTGTGGCTCAGGTCCGGATGCGGTCGTTGTCGCGATCGCTGTCGTCTCCGGCGGTGTTGGGGCTTCCCCGGCGTGTCCCGCGGCTCCGGGCTTCTCAATGGATACGGTCGGTAACGGTGGCAGAACGGGGGACCGCGTGTCCTGCTTCGGGGTCTCGGCCCCGGTCGCCGGTCGTGCTGCCGTCGGGGCGGCGGATGGCTCCTCCTGCTTCGGGACCGGTGATTCCCCGAGGTTTTGGCAACCCCCTGTCTCGTCCCCGGAATCGGGCCGGAAGACCAGCATGCGTAGCAGGACCATCTCGATCCCGGTGCGTGGGTCCGGGGCCAAGGGTAGGTCCTGTTGACCTAGGAGGGCGATCTGGTAGAACAGCTGTACGTCTTCCGGGGTCAGCTGCCCGGAGAGGTCCGCAATGCGTTCCCGATTGGGATCGTCCGTGCCGAGGGTGGCCGGCACCTGCTGATGGAGGGCGATGCGGTGCAGCAGACGGATCAGCTCTTGCAGCACACCAGAGAAATCCGGTGTCAGATCCGCGATTCGGGCTACTTGGTCCAGCAGTCCGGGTTGGTCCAGCTTGGCGAGGGTCTGGAGCAGATCGAGACTTAGCTCCCGACCGGCGGTACCCAATAGGGTCCGCACCTCGTCCGTAGCTACACGCCCGCCGCCGAAGGCGATGGCCTGATCGAGTAGACTCAACCCATCGCGCATACTGCCATCCGCCGCATGGGCCAGCAGAGTCAGGGCCTGCGGCTCATACTCGGTGTCCTCGGCAGCCAGGATGGTGGCGAATCGATCGGCGATCTGCTGCGGCACCAAGCGCTTCAAGTTGAACCGGAGACAACGTGAGAGCACTGTCGCCGGTAGCTTTTGCGGATCGGTGGTGGCGAGCAGAAACTTCACATGGGTCGGCGGCTCCTCCAGGGTCTTCAACAGGGCGTTGAAGCTATGGGTCGAGAACATGTGTACCTCGTCGATGAGGTACACCTTGAACCGGCCCTTGACCGGGGCGAAGGGGACATTGTCGAGTAGCTCCCGGGTCTGATCAACTTTGGTCCGCGATGCCGCATCCACCTCCAGCAGGTCCACGAACCGCCCCTCGTCGATCTCCCGACAGGCACTGCATCGACCACAGGGCCGAGGGGTTACGCCCGACTCGCAATTCAGCGCCTTGGACAGAATACGTGCCAAGGTCGTCTTGCCCACGCCTCGGGTGCCGGTGAACAGATAGGCGTGATGGAGCTGTTCGCGTTCTAGGGCGTTGCTCAGGGCCTTGACTACATGGTCTTGGCCCACCATATCCGCAAAGGAGCCGGGGCGCCATTTACGTGCCAATACTTGGTAGGACATGCGCAATCCGAGGCCGAGTATAGATCCGAGTGTTCATAATCCGCGCAGTTTAACCGATGCTGGGGATGGTTGATATTTCGATTGGCGGATGTCTTGGAAAATTCAAGGTACCTTCGTGGGTACCCTTGGATTCGTTGATGGACAATGGGTTTAAACCAATAGCTAAAGAGGTTGCTTGAAAATGACAACGAAACGCTTTTCTCTTCTAGTCGGAGCGGCCTGGTGCCTACTTGCGGCCCTGACGACTTGGGCTGGAACGCCGGCCCGGGAAGGTGCCAAAGTCTACTTTATCTCTCCTGCCGGCGGGGAGACGGTCACCAGCCCGGTGACCATCCGTTTCGGACTGTCGGGTATGGGCGTGGCGCCGGCCGGTATAGATAAGGCGCACTCGGGTCATCATCATCTGTTGGTCAATGTCGATGAGCTACCGCCCCTCGACCAGCCGATACCGAAGGACGAACACCATAGGCATTTCGGTGGGGGACAGACGGAGACCAAGATCGAGCTGACGCCGGGTAAGCATACGTTGCAGCTTTTATTGGGCGACAAAAATCATATGCCGCATAAGCCGGCTCTGATTTCGGAGAAGATCACGATCGAAGTGAAGTAAGGGTACATTGAGAGCCTGTCTAAAAAGGCAGTCTCTCAATGCCATCCATTCACACCCGATGGTGGAGCTGGCGGTAACTACCCTCCAAACCTTACGGTGTTGAACGCGGCTTCTGTGCCCTACCCGCCCCCAGCCACGAGCATTTCGTCAACGTCCGCGCTTTCGCCTGCGTGCGCTGGTTTACTGCGAGGAACCTATCGAGTTTTCCATCGAGTCGTGGGTCGGACGCTGATGGGCCTCGTGGGTTTTACGGAACACGGATACCCTCGAGGTCGACGCCTTCACCGAACGTCTGCGGACCAAGCTACAAGCCGCCGTTACGGAGCCTTTTTCGGTGAACCTAGAGGTCTATGCACCTATGCGGGCCACCTTACACGCGGCTGATGCTGGGTACATCGCGCCGGAAGTTCGCCGGATAACTCACATCGACGCTATCATACGAAAAGAGCATCCGGTCGATTCCATTATCTAGGGGCTGTTAGACATTTAACCTGAACCGTCTGTGACCCACCTGTATAATGCTTGCCGTTCAACGGATGGCATTCCACCCTTTCTCAGTGATCGAATCCTTCCGCTGCAAGCATACGGAGGCTCTGTATCGCGGCAAGTCGACAAAAAGGTTCCGCGCCTTTCAGGCGGTCGCTGAGCGGAAACTTCACTCGACATCGCGCGGCGCATTGATGACCGATTGGAGGCACTGAAGGGCGATCGTCAAGGGCAATTCAACATTCGGATAAATGATCAGTGGCATTTGTGTTTTCGCTTCGGGGACGGAAACGCCTGCGACATCGAGATCGTCGATTATCATTGAGGACCGAGATCATGAGGCTCTCTTGCGTTTGGTGTGGATAGCGGGCCATAGCGATCTGACTCAAGTCGTGATGGGAAGCCCCGACTTGACGACGAACGGAGAAGTCGGCAGCCGGGTCAACTTACCCGCCACAAGGTAGAGG
>Ga0209788_1000158_pt1 | contig 17447 bp, 24 predicted proteins | sample WorMetLIZISLAND1_2_FD_187415 | JGI IMG/M metagenome (GOLD analysis project Ga0209788, IMG submission 187415) | Marine gutless worms symbiont microbial communities from Max Planck institute for Marine Microbiology, Germany - Olavius clavatus LIZARD... ...
GCTTGATAAAGAACGCGCGAAAGCCCGAGAACGCCTCCGGAAAAAAGAGAAGGCATATGAAAAAAAATGCGCAAAATCCGGTAGAGAAGTACAGAGGATGGTGCATCAACTGACCGCGGCACTAGCCGGAATGGCCCCAACGAGTCCTGCGCGCAATGCGGATGCAAAGGCCCAGGACAGGCCAATTATCAGCGCAACGACCGGCGCCCGCGGCGTTGACCCGGTGGAAAAAATCCTCGCTGAGCTCACCCCCAAAGCCAAGGAGCTCATCTCACAACGTGGCGGCCGACATCAAAAAGGAACACTGGGACTGGAGCCGGGAAAAATCTACGAGGAGGCCAAGCGCTTGCTTCCGGGCATCCATGCCGCAATCCGCAGAATAGACGGCAACCATCCGGCCGGGGATCCCTCCTGTGGAAAATAAGTGTCATATAGAGAGCGGATAAGTGTCCTGCCTTAATCAGATCTATTCTATTCAAAGAATAAACAGACTACATTCCCAGCCAAAGTGCTCAGACAGAGGCCAATCTACCCGGCAGGCATGAGCTGATCTGCTACCTCATACTCACGAGGCACGATCAGAGCAATGGCTATATCGTCCGGAGCATCGCCATTGTTCGCGAAACCCGAAATGGGGTCCGTCCGATTTCGGGTGCACAAAATGAGGTGACGGCCATGGTCTTCGGCGGCCCGCGTTTGTCCCGGCGCGCACTCCGCGCGGTGCTTACGCTCCCTCGCTTTCCTGTGCTCCTCCAAGGATTCGATCCTGCGCAATCTGGCCACCCTGAACCAGCTCTAGGATGGGGCGGACATTGCTACCGAGCGGCGCACCACCGAATCCTTTACGGTGCGCGGCGCACGATTGACCATCGCCTTGCAGGTCCAGGAAGCCACCCTGCGCAGTTTCTTTGACCGGGCCGGCGATCTGGCGCGGGGTATGGGCTTTCTGCTGGTTTACCCTTGCCTTCGGCCGTGAGCGGGCTTCCAGGGGCTGTCTGTGCCTCACAAAGGGCTCTGTTTCAACAGGAAAGATCGACCGGGCCTAAAATCGAGGTCGGTAAGGTGGAGTGTCCCAGAACGCCTAACCACTGACGACCACAATGGCCGACACCACTTTCAGGCTTAGCGCCGAGAGCAATAGGGGTATGAGAATGGACCGGCAGTTTGAGATAGCAGCGACACAATTAATCGATACGGGAAAACAGTTATCAGCCAAGGGATTGGTGCCTGCAACGAGCGGGAATTTTTCAATAAAATTGCCTAGCCATGACTTAGCGATTACAATTTCTGATGTCGATAAAGGAAACTTTCAGATGCAAGATATCATGCGCACCGATAGGAATGGTGAATCGTATGATCAAAGGATACCATCCACAGAAACCTTATTGCACATTCAGATATATAACAGGTTTCCTGATGCCAATGCTGTGTTGCATGTACATTCGTTGAATTCAACTGTACTTTCACAAATATCAATGCCACATATCACATTGGAGAATTACGAATTGTTAAAAGTCTTTCCTGGTATTAAAACTCATGATACACAAATTAATGTACCTGTCTTCGAGAACAATCAATGGATGGCGAGTCTGGCTAAATTGGTTGATGAGTATATGGATAAAGATACTGGAATATTTGCCTATTTGATAGCAGGCCATGGATTATATATTTGGGACCACACTATACAACATACGTTAATACAGATTGAGACGCTGGAGGATCTGTTTTCGTGTGAATTACTAAAAATGAGGACTGCATAGATGGTCAAGGCTATCGTGTGTGATATTGAAGGTACCACAACTTCCTTGAGTTTCGTCAAGGATACTTTATTTTCCTATGCACGCCGACATATATCAGAGTACGTTAGGGAAAATACGGGCAACCCCATCATTGCGACATTACTGGATGATGTGAGGATAGCAATGCATCATCCAGGCGCGACACTTGATGACATCATTTATCAGCTTGAAAGATGGATCGATGAAGATAAAAAAATAACTCCATTAAAGGCTATTCAAGGATATATCTGGGAAGGCGGGTTTAAAAACGGTGATTACCGTGGACATGTGTATTCGGATGCTTATGAAAAACTCAAAGATTGGCACGCGTCCGGGACTGATTTATACATCTTTTCTTCCAGTTTGGAACGTACACAAAAGCTGCTATTTTCTCACACTGAATATGGTGATTTGACGCCACTGTTTAGTGGTTATTTCGATACTAAAATTGGCGCGAAGATTGATCCCATGTCTTATGTAACTATAGCAAATAACATTGGGTATCCGGCTATGGAAATCGTATTTTTTTCCGACGCAAAGCAGGAATTAGATGCGGCTAAATCGGCAGGGCTATCAACCGTTTGGTTGATTCGATATGGAAGCCTAAGCCATGATAGCCAACATCTGCAGGTGACCAGTTTTTTCGATATTACAGTGTAAGCTAGCAGCGCATCGGGAAAGAGAGCACTGAGAACTCGGCCCTGTTCGGGCTCTAGCGCGTTTACGGAGCCTTCTTCCGGTTACCCCTACCCCCCCCAACCCTTACCTTCGGTCGTGAGGGGCTTCTAGAGGCTGTCTGTAGCTTACAGGGGTGCTTTCCCCCACCGGTCCGGGAGAGACCAGATGCAATCCAAGGAAACACGCACATCCGGACCTTCGCCAGCGCCACGCTGATCTCGATCCTGGGCGCCGGGGCGCAGCTTGCCATGCCGGACCGCAAGAAAACGCGAGAGCCGGTGATGACGACGGGGGACATCATCGCCGAGCAGCTGGCCTCGCAGTGGAATCAGGTCGGCCAGAAAATATTGCGCCGAAACCTGAACGTCCAGCCCACGCTGACCATTCGTCCCGGCTACCGGTTCAACATCGTCGTCGAGAAGGACCTCGTCTTCGAGGCACCCTACCGGGGGTAAGGGCCATCTTCTTTCCAGCGGAGGAATGCCAATGACCGTCACGAACCTGGCCGCGGAAGACATCGCGTACATCAAGGAGCATCTCGGGGAGTGGCTCGCCGAGAAGTCCCTGGGAAAGCCGCCGGCGGTCTACGAGATCGAGCTGCGCGAGCGCCTGGTGCGCATCGAGGAGGAGCTCAAGCACCAGCGCGAGCTGATCAAGACCATCCTGGAGCAGATGGACAAGCGCTTCGAGGCCGTCGATAAGCGCTTCGAGAGCATGGACAAGCGCTTCGAGACCATGCAGCAGAGCATGGACAAGCGCTTCGAGGAGTTGACGCGGCGTATCGACCGCTTCATGGCGTGGTCGTTCGCCACCACCTTGACCGTCGGCGGCCTCGTCATCGCGGCGCTCAAGCTCTGGCCTTAGTACAGTTTGAAATCCAGTCCCTGAACCGCCATGCCGGAAACCCTTCTCGTCGCGCCGAGACTCAACATGGATTAATGCAGGCGTTGGAGATGATTGCTTATGGCCAGCGCCGGGGACGCGAGCACCAATTGCACCACGGTACTCGAGCCGAGCACCAAGTCGAGGCGGGAGAACTCAGTGGACATCGGCGATCGCCGCCCGCAGCTTTTTCGGCAAGCGTCTGGGGCGCATGGTCTGTGCGTCCATGCAGGCGATCCGTATCCGACCCCGGCAGCAGCAGGTGGCGTCCGCCGTGCGACGCACCTCCTGCGCAAAGTCCAGACTGGCCCCACCGCCGCCATGAATGGCAACTGTAACGGTCAACAGGTCACTGAAGAGTGCCGGGCGCAGATAATCGATTTCCGCGCGGCGCACGACGAGCGCTAGGCCCTCGTGCCGGCGCAGTCCGTCCAACTTATAGGCCCAGACTGCGCAGCCACTCGATACGCGCCCGCTCCATGAACTTGAGATAGTTGGCGTGATAAACCACATTGGCGAGATCCGTGTCCTCGTAGTAGACACGCATCGGCAGGGAGAATCCCGGCTGGTCTTCGTGCTCGGACATAAGGGTCCCTTGAAAAATCGGCTCTCTTGCGTTTGGTATGGGAGGAAAAGGAAACCACCGCGTAGAAGCTGCGTCCTTGATCGGCTGGATAGGCACAATACATGGGCAAGAGGGGATCGGGGCATTTTGGCCGCGAGGCCACGCATCATGGCGAGCCCAGCAATGATGACAGCCGCGAAGCCGGATATTCCCTCTTGCTAACTGGAATTTCCCTCCCCTCCTGCTCAGTTATTTTGCCTCACGCGCTAAGTGGACCGAGCTTATGGGGCTAGTTCTGCTTTCTGGATTCTGTCCCTCCGCACCGGTTGGTTTATCCCTTTCCGCGCTATTGAGAGGCACTAGCGGACGGTATGCCGCACAGTGGGATCTGCCGGGGTATCCGCCCGCAGAGTGGGTACTGGAACAAGTATCTATCGACCCAAACTATCGACTGCTACGACTTGATGGCCTTACCCTAAGCGATCAGAACCCGGGTCGCCAGCTTTACCGTCAGCCACTTCAAAAATTCCAAAGGGAAATCAACACCATGATTCCCGAATGGGTTGAATATAAGGACGCTAGCACTTGGCAAGTTCCAAAGGCAAACCGAAGCGTCGCCATTTTTCGCGAAACCCGAAATCGGACGGACCCCATTCCGGGTTTCGCGAAAAATTAGGCGACGGCCATGGCCTTCGGTGGCCCGCGTTCGTCCCGGCGCGCACTCCTCGCTTTCCTGTGCTCCTCCGAGGAATTCTCCAGATTCCACCATTACCGCTCTTTCTCTTCTCGATCTGGTCAAAATCGTCCTCCCTCACTCCGTAAGGTGGGTCTGTGACCACGGCATGGAGACTGTTTTCGGGAAGTCGCCCCAGCCACTCAAAGTAGTCAGCATGAACAAGTAAGGACCGTTGGTCTTTCACGTATGCACATATGCACACGTGACCGTGTTCTCTAGTTCACGCTCTTTTGCGCGATGGTTAGCTTTCGCTTGCTCTGAGACAGCATATCGAGTGCTTCACCAAGCAAGCTCTGTACGGACGCATCCTCATCGAGAGCAATCTAAAGCTAGTCGGTTTGGTAATCACATTTACTGTATGGAATGCCAGAAGAAATATTCGGTATGTCCGGATGACGCGGCACGTGCTGTGGACCGGATCAGCATAGATACCGAGAAAGCTAGGGAATGGTCTTTCAAATTCGACGGCGAGCAAGGTGAAACTGTCTGCTGTTCAACCGCCAAGGCCGCCGTTGGAATTATTTGAATGCTTTGTGGGCTTCCCGGACGTAGCTATAGAGCGTCGGTTTTAAAATCCCCACCGGCTCGCAGATTTTGCCGGCCGGCATCTTTTTTCCTGATACAAACATCCGGACTGCGGACGCAAATGCCGTCCGCACTGCGCCTCAGGTCGTCCACAAAAACGCCCCTTACGGGGCGTCTACTACAGAGCTTCCGGTAACCAATCGGGCAGGGGATCGGTTCGAATAGCTGGCTGATGGGGTGATTTCATGGCGTTGGACGATAACCGCCGCTTTGCCGTCGAGTGCCACGGCAACTACTATGCGGGCGAGATGAGCTCGGAGGCCGTAAGCATCGGGGGCCAATCTCTACGTGCAAAACGCTTTCGGGCGGTTCAGCCGTGCGCTCCATCAGTTGCGCGACTTCGTTGCTGCGCATCCCGAGGCGCACGAGATCATGGCTTTTATCGACTGACCGAGATAGCCACATATCCTTCTATCAGAGATTTCCGGCTTTTATATTCGCCCCACATGGCGATGAACAAATCCGACTTCGAGCCTTTCTTGAAGCCAAACCGCTTGCCCGCTTTTTCCGCGTGGCGGCTTGCTCAGGTTGCCGTTCGTCTGTTCCGGCGGAGGTGGTGCGCCCTTGTCTACTTTCGATCTCAGTTTGGTGATATCGGCCATCACGCTACCTCTTTGTCTGAGGCAGAGGCGACCGCATCAATGATGTTCTGCGCCATCGCGTCGGCGCATTTTCGCAGGGTCAGGAAAGACGTTTCCGTAATTGCCTTCCCTTGATCCATTGCGGTTTTGAATGCTGAGCGGAACGGGATTGCCCCGTCGAGCACCGTGTAAGGGGTTTTGCCGAGGTAGTCGCGCGCTCCGGCTAAGCTCCCGCGCCGAGTCCGACGTGATACACAGCGCGAAGGCGATCCTTTCGACCGGAATCCCCTCTTTCAGAAGGTTGTTCGCAAGGATCACGGACGGTTGAAGATCGTCGAGGCCTTCACTGGTCGGGATGATGACCATATCGGCGGCTTGGCAGGCTTGCTGTGTTTCGGTTGATGAGTGCGGCGCGCCGTCGAATATATACAGACCGAAACTTTCCGCATCTTTGAGTGCGGTATCGACTGTTTGAAAGACTCGGCGTGCACTTCCGGCTCGATGCCGTTCTCAGCGCGCCGTACAGCCCAATTCACGCTTGTGCTTTACTGTGTGTCCAGATCGGCGATTTTTACCGCCAAACCGCCTTTAGCAGTTTCAACGGCAATGATCCGCGCGAGGGTCGATTTCCCGACGCCGCCTTTCTGCGCGACCATTGTAATTTTGTACGTCATATCCTGCCATCCCTCCATCCAGTTTTCAGGATATCCAGTTAGCTGGAAAGAAAGATATCAAGTTATCCCACTATCGGGAAAGCAGGAAGTCATGTTTATCGGTTATCTACATAGTCTGTTAACCGGCTAGCTGGATAAGAACACCACTTTGCAGACAGTCTTGAAATTCCCGGGAATACTTGCCGAGATCATGCAAAAGTCCAGCGGCTTGGGCTGGCTCTGCGCAATCCTGGACTGCGAGGAATTCCACCGCACGTCGGCCTGTCTCGGCAAGGTGCTCGGACAAACGATGCCAAGTTGTCTGGTCGGCGGAATCAGAAGAGTGTGCGAAATAGTGTGCTGGAGCCATGGTTGGCTGACAGTCAGAGTATTTAAGTGATTAATTTTCCTCAGTAATAGCCATAGCGTGAGAAAAACCCACTCGGTTATTTCATCCCCTTTGTTTTCCCAACTTTCAATCATTCCTTACCTTGTCAACTACCTTACGCGTTGCCCTTTCGGTGTATCCAACAGTTCCCACAGTATCGGTACAACGGAGGAGTACAGGAAAGCGAGGGAGCGTAAGCGACGAGCGGAGTGCGCGCCGGGACGGACGCAGGACGAACACGGGCCGCCGAAGGCCATGGCCGTCGCCTAATTTTGTGCACCCGAAATCGGACGGACCCCATTCCGGGTTCCGCGAACAATGGCGACGCTCCGGACTCGCGCACCCGGCGGAAGCGTCCGCCGCGTCCTGCCCTTCGGCTCGCAGTTTTTCCATCCCGTGAGCAAGGATATTCATCGCACCGACAAGGTCGTCATTGTCCTCAAAGTCGCATGTCAACAACTCCAGATACTGCGGGGACACACCGATTAGGTGGCTGGGCGGCACTGCGAGCAAGCGACACCCCGATTACTTCTTCTCCGAGTCCGCATGGGCCTTGAACATCTTGTTCATCAGCTCGAGGTGTTGCTCATCGGTCAACTGACCTTCGGTGGCGACCTTTGACCAAAGTTCGGCATTACTCATCTCACGATGGCAACCCAGGCACAGGCCAGTGCGCTCTATACCCATACGCATTTTCTTGGTCAAGGCGCGGGACAATGGCCAATGAGTCCCGACTGTCTGCACCTGCTGACCGTCCTTGATGATGGTGGACCAGTCATAATTCAGATTGGGGATCCCTGTGATCTGGGTCTGGTAGCGGCCAGGAATCACTTGGCCGTTCTTCTGGTCGATCAGATCCTCGACGATGTCCTCGTGGCGAGTCTGAAAGACGCCGCCTGAAATCCCATATCCAAGAGCTTTGGGGTTGTTGTGGCAGGACTCACAGGTACGGGCCTTGCGCTGGGCTGAGTGGGGCTGCACCGGGGCCATGTCGATGGCGTCCGGTACACGCTCCTGGCCGAGTGCCGTCTGCTCGTCCGGTGATTTGGCGAGCTGGTTGAGCGCTACCACCTTGCCCTCCCGGTCGATGACGGTGTAGATGATCTGGCAGCCTGGCATCAGCGGGGTCACGCGCCCCTCGCCGTTAATACCAAGCACTGGCTCCTCCCACCGCAAATAGGAGCGCTTCTCGAACACCTTACCCGGCCGCTTGTAGCCATGGGTTCCTAAGGGAGACTCAGCGGTCTGGCCATCGTCGAGCCGCTTGCTGCCCCCGGCGATCCAGTCTGTATCCTGGAACGGCTTGCCATCCTTATCCTTGCCGTAATTGACCTGTACGTGGCAACCATAGCACTGGGGTACCCAAGAGGCATGACAAGCGTAACATTCCATGCTTTCGTTGTGCTTGGTCACCTTACCCATAGCGACCATGGCGTCCGGGTTCTTCCAAGCGTTGTCCTCGGCCAGCTGTTTCAGGAGCGGAACCTGGAAGTCCAGACCAGTAGCGGAGTGTAGTACCACCTGCTTGCCGTCCTTCACCACATTGCCTAGTGGGTTTCCGCGGGTGGAGAGCAGGTAGCCTTCCTTTTTGTCATATGGGGTGGCATAGACCTGGGTTTCGGCAAGCAACGCATTGCCTAACCCCCGTGCCTCACCGGTAAGCTTCTTGGCAAATTCCTCGGAGTAACCCAGCGGTAGCTCCCACGGGAATGCCTGTGGGGTACCGTGGCAGTCTTGGCACTCGATCTCGACCTGGGCTAGGGTGGTGCCAAAAATATTGCCGTCCCCATGCGCGTCAATGGTGGTGTGGCAATCCTGGCATAGCATGCCGCCTTTGGGGTTTTCTGGTCGGCTCTGATTGTACTGGTGGTGAAGATCGTCGGAGATGAAGAGGTACTGCTTGGTGTGCAGCTTGGGCTGAGGCTTTCCCTTCTCATCGAACGGTGAGCCATAGGGGAATTCCATCAGGCCCTGGTAGGTAACGCCGATCCGCTTGCCGCGGTTGTGGCAGGAGTTGCAGGTTTCCACGGGAATGCCAGAATACTCCATATCATCCCGTATCTTGACTTTGGTCTTGCGAGTGCCCTGAATGCGGTGGACCAACATATGGCCCTGCTCTTCCTTGTCGATGGTTGGATCACCGCCCTCGTAATAGCCCTCGTTACCGTAAGGGATATGGCAGGCGGAGCAGCCCATACCGCGGTGGTCACCGCGATTTTCGCGCCCCTTGATACCCACATGGCAACGCTGGCACTGTTGGCGCTGGTAGGTGAAGCCAGCCAGCTTGGGGTCAGCCTCGATCTCCTCGACTGAAGGCAGGGGAATTTGGTCAAGCTTGGTGGGCAGCTGGTCAGGATGTTCCTCGATCAGCTTGGCCATGTAGGTCTTATAGGCATCGGTGCCGACAGTCGGCGTCAGTCCATCCGTATCTTCGACGGCATAGTTACCCCAGGGCACCTTGTAGTTCCGGACCTCTTCAATACCCCAAGTGTGCAGGTTACCTTGAATCTTGCCAGCCTCGGTGTTCATCAGGGCACGTTCTAACCGGTAGGGGTAGCCTTGGTGGCAACCGGCTTGGCCGCAGGTATTATCGGCGATCCAGATACTGCCTGGATCCGGATAGAAGGTCTTTGGCCCTGTCTTTGACGCCTTCTCGGACACGCCTTGGTGCGCCTCCTCGGCTGTCAGGCCCTGCGGGTTGCCCCCGTGGCAGACCACGCAGCCCTCGGGATTTCCCTGAGGTTTACCCAAGGCCTTGATGGCAGCCATCATGGCGCTGGACTCCTCGCGGATCGATTCGATACCCTCGTGGCAACCCAGGCAGCCCTTTTCCTCGGCGGTTTCCAGTGTGAGCTTATGCGGAACAGAGGCCGGGAGTGAATCTAGCGCCCCAAGAGTTAGAAACAGTGCGATCGAGACTAACCATTTCATGGTTTCCTCTTTGGTCCTGATGGACAAGGCTCTTGGAAGACAGCAAATTTTACCCGTAAAGTAACTATTCAGCTACTCCAATTGGGGCATTGGGGGGCGGCCCTGGAAGGTCAGGACGAGCGAGTTGAAAATATCGTCGGACTGTTTGCGGAGAGTTGAAGAGTTGAGAGGTAGGAGCGGATGATGGCAAAGCGCCCCGGCGCCGGTATCGGAGTGGAAGCAGCCAGAGACTTTCTGCTGGAGCTTGGGCAGGAGAAGGTCGCGTTCGGCCGGGTTGTTGTCGAAGCGTGATCATATCGGTTGCCCACAGCTGGCTCGGGGACCTCTCAGCGATGGCGATCAGCTGGCGCAGATGATGGACCTTGCAGAAGGCATGCAGACATTGGTAGCGCCCGTAGGCTGACCGGTGGTGATGCCCCAGTACGCCCACGAATTGGGTCAAAAGGCCAAACGCGTCCAGGGCCTCGGCCCCGCGTTTGGGATGAGGGCAGCAGGCCGTAAGACGGTTGGTGCTGAGTACGTGTAGCCAGTACAGGTTGCCGTTCACGCGCCGGCTGGTTTCATCGGCAGGGGCCACCGGCGCCGCGACGAGTGCGTCGCGAATCGCGGTGACTGGCACCTCCAGGCGGGCGGTGGCCACCCGTACGGCGCGCTGGAGGGTGCCCGGTGAGATCGCCAAGCCAGCCAGCTCATTGAGCACCTCGGTGGGATCATTTCATAGAATCTATCCTCCAAGGCCCGGAGGCCGTCCTTGAGTTCAATTATAGAGATCGACCAGCTTGTTTCCCTGTGAAGTCCGTTGCATATCCTGTCAATCTCGTCAATCCTCGAGCGATAAAAACATGGTCTCACCACGCGTTTGAAATGCACGTTGAAGACTGCGGAGACAGCTATCCCAATTCTGGGCCGCGCACATTAGTGCTATGACAGCTGTCATAGTGTTCTTTTAATTTAGGATGCCCAAGTTCAGGTGTAAACTATTAATGGTGTCGATTGCTGCGGTGGCCAGATGGGAGCCTCGGATTCAGCTCCCGAAGCTCATCTAGCACGCTAGGAGCCGAGCGACTGTAGACACAAGTGTTGGTGTAGTGCCTAATAACATGGTTTTTTTTGACACCATTGGGAAAGGGTGCAGCATCATGCCCGGCCAGGCCGCGCGGGTGCGCCGCTTGCGGTGCTTGCCTCGCCCAGGTGCCTTCTGCACCACACCGGCCTCTTGCAGCCGGTTCTTGACCCAGGTGTAGCTGTGCTTGCCCCCGTCGCGTTGGTACCAAGCTAGAAAGGCTTGACGTTCCAGCCCGCATGTCGTCGACGGTAGCGCTCCACCAGCGCCATGACCTCACCCACTGACGCCCGCCGGTGCGAGACCTGCTCCAGGCGCTTGTCGATCAACCCGTGCAGACCCTCGTCCTCGTAGCGGTCAACATAGCGCCGAAAGGTCCGCTCGCATACCCCGAGCAGCCGGGCCTCCTCCTGTCTCAGGCGGCCTGCTTGCCACCCCCATACGCCTCTTTAAATCTCATCTTCCGAATCTCCTGCAGCAAGTTCGTTCGGCTCATTGGACACCTCTTCGGCGTCTAATGAAACCGGACACATCACGGGCTACAAGTCCGGATAGTTTATTTGCTCCCTATAGGAAATTCCGAAAGTTTTCAAGAAATAAGGGTTTTCCAAAAGCACAAAGAAAGAATAAGGAAGGTAATCACAATACCCCTCCAAAGTGAACTGTTTACGTAAGACATGAAGGGCATGCTGGAAGCACACCTGACATTCGATGAGGCCATACGGTCGGAAACGTTCTACTTCATGAGAAAACACCGCCTTAAGAAAATGAAGGCGACGTTGTTCGATCAACTGGAAGGACTGCGATCCGCAATGGTCGATCAAGACGAAATCATTCGAGTCGTTGCAAAAGGATATGGCCTGCGGCTCGACAAAAACGACCCGATACTGGCCTTTTTAGCCGTCCACGATACCTTGTTGGAAGCCAACCTGAGAGTATTGGAAGCGCAAAGTGCGCCATATACTGGACCAGTATCAGAAACGGGCGACGGTATTAGCAGAGAACATTGTTGGTGATGCGGTGCGGAACATTGCTGCTGAAGGCCGGAAAATCCAGGACGGGACGCGGAGTCTTCGCCAACAGCAATAAACCGATACGCGCCGACTGATCGGGACGATCAAGCTGGCATCCGGTGTCGTGTCCGTGGCGCTCATCATCGCGGCGATCACGATGGCCTTTTTTTAACGATGTTTAACGACGTGACAGAGGTCTAAATGGAACCGTAACGCAAGCCCACCCTCTACGAATACCTGGAGGCTCTACTGGAGGTCGTGACCGGGGAGATTCTGGACGGACAGCTGCATGCCTAAGTCACGGCCTGCCGGGGCGCATGTGATGGCCGGCTCCGTGTTGGGGACAAAACTACTCAATCCCTTCCAGATTAGGGATGGAGGACCCGGCATCTGGAGGATCCTCATGTGAGCATTGATTTGGGACTCTTTTGGCCGCCTCATAAGCCAGTTGCCGTATGAGCTAGCAGCCGGTCGGCTGACGAGAGCTTCTGATCCAAGGCCCGGCATCGTAAGGTGCCGGGCCTTTTGCCTTTTGGCACTTATCTAAATCTCGCTACCCAGTTGCCAAAGCCCCGTCCACATCTCATCAGGAACCCCCAATCGCATCTTTCTTCCCCGAACCCCCGCTATCGCTGCCTGCACTTGCTTAAGCAAGCCATCCTTTTCCTGTTCCTGGAGCTGAGTCCGCAGTTGCGCTTCCCGTTCCGTGAGGGTTGCCATCTCAATGTTTTGCGCATTGGACTCGTTCACAGCCACATTGAGCCTTCCCTCCACCTCTGACAACCTTGTGGACGTAGCCGAGAGCGACGCCTTCACTTCGACCAGCGATTTTTCCAGCTCCGCACTTCTCGTCTCTAAACTCGCTATCTCTCCCAGCATTTCCGTTCTCTCGGCTTCGAGTTCCCCTCTCGCTGCCTCCAGCCGTTGATGTTCCCCCTCCAGTGCCTTGTAATTTTGCAGATACAGCATCCCGATGCAGCTTCTCCAACAACCTCTGCGTAAACTCCGGCATTTCTGAAACCGGAATTTTTTCATTCTGTTCCTGCTGCTCCGCCCGGATCTCCAGCATTTGCTGGATCGTCGAAAAGCTTCCCGTCCCGATCATCTCACGTACCGCATTGGGACTGGTTTTTTTACCCTGAGCCTTAAGCTGATCCGCTACATCGTCAACCAAGCCTTGCGTCAGCGCCGATAGTCTGGCCATATCGGCAATCTCCTCACGGAAAACAGGTGTTACGTCATTAACGCATTACATTATTATAGATCGCGCAAGCCCCTCGGCCTTTCCATCAGATTGAACAGCGGGCAGCTGTGGCACAAGGGCTCGGATTCAACGACTTGGCTGGCTTTGCATCCGAACAGGAAAGGCAAAAGGCCCGGCACCTTACGATGCCGGGCCTTGGATCAGAAGCTCTCGTCAGCCGACCGGCTGCTAGCTCATACGGCAACTGGCTTATAAAGAGTCCCAAATCAATGCTCACAGCCTCGAATGGTGGAGCAATCACCTGATCGGTGCCGGAGAAGAAACCGCCTTCCACCCAGGTACCGTCATCGAGTCGGCAGACCTCTACTCTGCTCGCCCGGATCGATCAGCCAAGCATGCCGTACACCATAGCGGGCATACAGTGGCATCTTGACTTCATGGTCTTTGCTGGCCGTGGACGGCGGGAGAATCTCACACACCCAACCCGGGACGACCTCGAAGCGGTGCCCCTCCGGCAGATACGGCATGCGTTCCCGCCGCCAGCCGGCCAGGTCCGGCACCGTCACCTCGGTGTCGTACACGAAGTGGACTTCCGGCTCGATCAGGATCCACCAGCCACCAGGACCGTCGATACCATCGCCATAGCCGCGAGCGATAGGGATGCCAAGCTGAATAGCAGCATGAGCATGCGGCCCGGCAGGCCGTGGCTGCGTATGCAGCTGTCCGTTCAGAATCTCCCCGGTCATGCCCTCCGGCAGGGCCTCCAAGGATTCGTAGAGGGTAGGAGAGTAGGCACGAACCGGTTGCGGTTCCATCGATACCTCTGTCACGTCGTGAAAAAAAGGCGATTGTGATCACCGCGATGATGAGCGCCGGAGCCGTATTCCGTCCTGAATGGTATAACCTTCAGAAGCAATTGTTTGCACGGCATCGCCGGCAATCGTTTCCGCCATCCGCTTAGCCTGCTCCTAATAATTTCCCGTTATGCGCTGCATGTCGGTTTCCAGCTCTTTCCGGTGCGCTTCCAACAATGATTCCGAAGCAAGGATCACGAAGATGCTCCGATCAGCACACCAACTCTCCCAGTCGGAGCGATTTTCCCTTGCAAAACGCTGTCGCGAAACTTAGACTCACAAAACCTCTCTAACCAAATGAGTTTTACGAATGTTGATCGGCTACGCCCGCGTTTCCACTCAGGAACAGACTTCCTGCTCCCAGCTCGACACGCTCGGGGCCGCCGGCTGCGAGCGCATCTTCGAAGAAAAGGCATCCGGAGCGCAGCGCGACCGGCCCCAACTCAAGGCGGCGCTCGCTTTCATGCGCGCCGGCGATACCCTCGTCGTTTGGAAGCTTGACCGCTTGGCCCGTTCGTTGAAGCAGCTCATCGTGACCGTCGAGGACCTGGAAGCCCGTAAGATCGGATTCCGTTCGCTGACTGAGAGCCTCGACACCACTACCAGCAGCGGCCGGCTGGTGTTCCATCTCTTCGCCAGCCTAGCCGAGTTCGAGCGTTCGATCATTCGCGAGCGTACCATCTCCGGCCTGAACGCCGCGCGCGCCCGAGGTTGCCTCGGCGGCCGGCCCCGCTCACTCGGCGAGTCCGACCTGGCCGCCGGACGCGCCTTGCTCGCCGACCCGGCAATCCCCGTCGCCGAGATCGCCCGCCGACTCAACATCGACCAATCCACCCTCTACCGCTACTTCCCCGGCGGCCGCAGCGCACTTCAGCTCCAAGAGCAGCCAGAGCCATTACGCGCTTGAGTGGGCTCCTCCGATACGCCAATGCAGGACCCATCTTGCCTAGCTCTGGACCGAAGCCCCGGAATTTGACCACCTGTCTTCAATCACAAGAAAAGTAACCTAAAAATGCGCAAAGCAAAAAAAACTCTTCGCGCCCTGGGCTATACGGCCCCTGTCGCGCTCACCCTCGCCTTGGTGGCCCCCATCGCTATGGGTCATCAGTCTTCGAACGTCAGCCTATGGTCGGCAAAGGAGGCAAACACGGCTTGGACTACCACGGATGGTAAATGCTGGCAAAGCAAGACCGGGCCCACCAATCTTGCTCCTTGTGTGAAGGCCTCGCCGAAAGAAGTTACCGTGCGCCTCATGTTCGATGTCGATAAGTTCATGGTTCCGGACAATGTTTTCAACCAGGGAGAGGTCGCCAAGATCGATCAATACATCAAGCAGTTGAAGGCGACCCCGGAGAAAGAGCTGATCACCGTGGTGGGTCACACCGATGCCAGTGGCTCCGATAAGTACAATTTCGATCTGGGGCTCAAGCGTGCCAAAGCCGTTCGTGATTACATCATTTCCCGGGGTTATCCTGCCGACAACGTGGCGGCCCCCGAGTCCCGAGGTGAAAGCGAGCTGCTTCCTGGCTTCGACCCGTTGTCGGTCGAGCAACGCCGTGTGACCCTCACCAATACCGAGCTTTTGCCCGGACCAAGTTCATTCCAGGGATTTCGGTGACGCTTATTGGTCGTCTGGCGCGTGCTCGGGGACATCGCGGCCACGGCATCGGCGAGTTTCTCCTTATGGATGCGCTCCATCGAAGCTGGGCGCTTTCCAGTAAGGTTGCCGCCTTTGCTGTTGTCGTGGATGCTAAGGACAAACAGGCGCGCGTCTTATTATGAACGCTATGAGTTCCAGTCGTTCCCGAATCAGCCGCAGCGCCTTTTCATACCAATGGCTCAGCTGGACAAGTTGTTCTCTGAACATAATCCCTAACACGGCGCCTAAAGCGGAGGGGATTTAGTTAGCCACAAGAGCGTCTGAACGGCCCCAGGCACGTTGTGACGACGAAACACCCAACGCCAAAAACGGAAAAGGGCGCGGTAGAGCGTCGCCCGGTGCACCTTGAGCAGCGCAGCCACCTCTTTCACCGGGCACCCTTGCTCGACCAGCGCGCGACCGTGGCTAAGCTGTTCAGCCGAGAGCCGCGGCTTTGGCCCGAACTTCACCCCACGCGCTCGCGCCGCCTCCCGCCCCTTGCGCGTGCGTTCGGCGATCAACGACCGCTCGAACTCGGCAATCCCCGCGAACACGGTGAGCACCTTTTGGGGGAAGTCAAGTGCCAAAAAGGGGGACTGGGGTCCCCACCCCCCTTCCGATCCTCACCTTAACTGGCCGATCTTCAAGAGCTTGGAGAGCTCCCTGGAGGGGCTGGCAATTCCCTTGGACCAGGATGGCGTAGTTCAGGCAAGGAGGGGTGGCTGAGTAGATGAAAGCAGCGGTCTTGAAAACCGCTGACCGGCAACGGCCCGCAGGCTCGGCTCGAATCCTACCCCTTCCGCCGATTGCTCGAGCAGGCTGGAGCGCTTTTTCGCTCGTTGCAGCGCCGAGACGATCTTCTCGGCTTTCTGCGCGTTCGCCGCCGCGTCGTGCTGCGGTCTGGTTGCCGAATCGCACCCGGTTCTTCCTTGCCAATATCCACTTGATGTTGTTGGACGTGACTCTTTGCTTTCCCGGATCGTCGCTTTCATAGACCGGATCGGTGTCGATGTCGAGTAGGGCGGACTCAAGCGCGTCGCAGGCTTGTTCTTGCGCGATATCGTAGGCATCCTTGATCCATTTGTATCGCTTCATTGTCGCGTATAGCGTTGAGTTGGATAGCTTGACCTTCCGGCAGGCTTTTGCAACGGAGTGTCCCTGCACAATCAGATCGATCATTGCCAGACTTTCTGTATGTACTTGGATTGCGCGACGGGACGAGGCGGCTTGTCAACCACCATGAGCGAATCAGGTCTTTCGGATTCAGGGTTCTCGGAGCTCATCGGAAATCTTTACGCCAAGCCGTATGAGCTCGTTCCGAGCGTCTTCCCGTGGGGGAGAAACGCTCCCGGATGGTGGCTTCAACTCCTCTGATGGAGGTGTTCTTTCACTTTAGAAATGATGGCCTCTGGCGAGTCTTCCGGGAAGACCCGGAGCGTACTACACACTCCGCACTCCACTTACGCTCCCTCGCTTTCCTGTGCTCCTCCGACGCGGTGGTCGAGATTTGGGCCGAGCGCGGTTTTGAGGGAGTCACCGAACTGCTCGCCGGCAGTGGCGCTGCCGGTACCGTTGGTCATTCCGTGGCGTTGTGCGTTACGGCGTCACGTCTCGGGTGGAGTTCATCCGGCGCTGCCTTTCCCTTGACGGAGACCTCCGGAGCAAAGCCGAGTGGTACTTGCAGGGATTCCTCCGCGCCATCGAGGATGACTCGTGCCCCGGCGTGTTGCAGGCTGCGGCCGAAGAATTGCCCGCCGCGGTCAGGCTGCGTTCGACTTCGATTTCGGGAGATCCGGTCCTGAGTGCCTCGGCGTTCAGGTGAGCTAGGATCAAGCGCGCCTTGGGGCCGAACGGCAGGCCGATTTTGGCGTACTGCTCCGTGCTTGGATCAATGACC
>Ga0209788_1000159_pt1 | contig 17420 bp, 18 predicted proteins | sample WorMetLIZISLAND1_2_FD_187415 | JGI IMG/M metagenome (GOLD analysis project Ga0209788, IMG submission 187415) | Marine gutless worms symbiont microbial communities from Max Planck institute for Marine Microbiology, Germany - Olavius clavatus LIZARD... ...
AGCGACGGGAGCTTTGACGAAGCCTTGGACCTCCTTAACCGCCTCATAAATGCGCGGGGGCAAGGCGTCTTCGGGATAGGGTTCGGGGTCGATCCTGGTCGTCAGGGGGAGTGGATCAGGCCAGTCGGTTGCCGCCGGTTCCTCCGGGTACGGTGGTGCTTGATACGGGTGGGCCAAGTCGTAGGTCCGGAAGTGCACGCTCGCCACGCCGTCTCCGTCACCGATTAGTCGCTTTATCTCCTTAGTATCGATCCCGTGGGTATGGGCGGGTGAGTTATCCATGCGCCACCTCCACCGCCTTCAGTCGTTCACATGCAACCTCGATGTATGCCCGATCTTTGATGGACAGCGGTTGACCCGCTTCAATGTCGGCAACCGCTATGCGCAGGGTGTTCCGCTCAAGAGCCAGCGGATCAGACGCCGCCAGGGTCCGCTGGGCATACCTCCGGGCGGCCTCATTTGGCCTCCGGCGGGCACAGGTCCAGGGTTCGAGGTAAAAGCTATTGCTTCCCTTCAATGATGGCCTGAGAGCAGCTTTTAGGCTGCAGAAAAGTTTTCCACAATTTCAGCGTGTATAATTACAGGTATGTATATAGGTATCTTATACAGGCCCTAGCCTGAAACCCGCATGGTTATTGGGCTAGCGGCATATAGGCGGTTGCGTTTATGCGTAGATAACTTTCGTATCCCCAGGTGGTCTGTGGGTAACATGCGTGGGACTTGGATGTAGCTTGAGTCCGCTGGCGGTTGCCTCTGTGTTTGCTTTGGGGTAGAGAGCTTGCACGGTGCGGAGATACTTGATGAAGTATTTTTTGAAGTTACGGTGGCCTTGCAGGTTACTTTGATAATCAGCGCCAAATTGCATTTGTAGGGCTTCCCATGGGATCGTGGCTTTCTGAGATAGCTCATTCGGTACGTCATCCAGCAATAAATATCTATAGCCATTGGAGATTTTTTGATTGCTCGCAAGGCGCGATTATCTATCGGGATCGGATGCGCTAAGATTTCTTCGAAAAGTTCCGGCCCTAAAGTTACTGTTGATTTCCATTCTCCGGCTTTTTCCGAGGCTTGCGGCTCCCACCAAAGATTTGAATGCTTGGCAATTTGAAGGGTCAAAGTTTCGGTTTGGCTTTCCGTATCGTAAATGCACCAAATCGTTGAGGTGAATAGACGTTTAAGCTGTTCACGGAAGCGCGGGATCGTCCCCCATTGGCATATTACCGAGGCCATCCAGGGAACGATCGGAGGCGGCGTTGATTGGCTGGAGTATGCAGGCCGAATCACACAACCGGCAATCCTCATCCATGCCCCAGAGAACTATAGTGAGGAAGCGCCGATCCTGCCTGAAGCGCTGGCCAGAGAGACAGTTGATACGATGAAGGCATGTAAGTATGTAGCCATCCCAGGTAACCATATCACCATGCTCTATGGAAAGGGGGCGAGGGAAATCGCTAGGGTGATCGACGACTTCTGAGCGGGGCCAACAGCGCTGTGCGCGTTATCGGCGCGAGATCCTTGGAGTCACCATTTCGATAGAAACACTCGCTACGCATAATCTGCAAAAAACCTTTCAGCTGGGTAATTCTACGTATTGTGTGGATTCTGCGTAGTGGAATGCAGAAGAAGAAACGGGTCAGGTGTGCTTGTTGAGGAGATCACGTCGGTTTGTTATTTGTTCATGTAGTCTGTCCACTCCTGCATCATCTTGCGGCGATTGGCGAACAGGTCGCCGCATACCTTATTGTAAGTAATAATGTTCTCTATTCACCATATATCATTGAGTGTTAAGGATATTGGTGATTCGGTTGAGTTCTACAAGAGGCTAGGCTTCAAAAAGGTTTCACAATGGGATTCTGAAAATAACAGCTTAACCATAGTACACATGAAGTTAAATGATTGCTTTCTAGAGTTTTTCTGTTTTACCGATAATCAAGAAGCTCCTGAATCTATGAAATCATTAGAAACTGACCTGCCAAGGGTCGGAATTAAACATTTTGGTTTAAAGGTTGACTCGATTGGAAGAGCAAAGGAATTTGTTTTATCACATAATTTGTCCGATGCTGTGAGTATAAAGCGAGGCCGTACTGGTATTGATTATTTTTTTATAAAAGACCCCAGTGGAAACTTTATTGAATTTGTTCAGGATGAAAGGGAGATGTAATCAGTACTATTGGGTATCATGTTGAAGAGAACTACCTTTATCTGAGGCCGTAGCCAGACGGTGACTCTCTTGAATGGCGGGGATTTATGATTTTTTCTGTTCTTAACACCTTGAATTTCATACTTATCCGCAACTCAATCCAGCTTGCCTCGTAGAAGGACCGTAAAGCGCTTGCACAGGCATCTATCAAGCCGACTATGCTGAGGTGCCGAGCAGGTGTCGAGCGCCTTCGAGAACGGTCCTTGGGACGAACGTTTCCCGACGGTAGCGTAGAGCGGGCGACGGCTATTCACTCCGGTCTCAGGAAATCGTTACATTACATTGGAGGAGCACAGGGAAGCGAGAGATCGTAAGTGACGAGCGGAGTGCGAGCCCCCCGCGTAGGCGTAGGGCCGAGCGTTTGTTCGGAGTCCGGCGCGTGAGCACCGGCGGAAGAACTTTCTAATCTGCACGAGATTTACCAAGGAATCAGAAGGTACAAATTGGGTAATTTTTAAGTGCGTTGGTCGCCAGTCGGTCTCCTTGGGCAGCATCCCGCTGGCCTCGATCTCCGGTCGCGTCGCCCAGTGCGCGGTGCCGTGCAGACCTTCGTGCCAGCGGAGATTTTTAATGGCGCGTGCGGAGATATATCCGACGAGGCCCAACAGAAATACACTCCCGGACACGAACAGACCGACCTCTGGTTGCCGGTACCCGCCGGAACGTAACAGAACCCAACTGACCACACCCATGACGGTCATCACGGCGAGCACCGCAACAAGCGCCAGCACCAGACGCTTACCAAGAGATTCCATATCGGTCTCCGGTTCGTTGTTGTGGTCTTTTTTGTGCCGCATCCTGGCGCACCGCTCTGGCGAGAACCTGTTCCGCAACCCGGTCCCCCCGCTCCGTCCGCGCCAGTCCGGCGCCGCATGTTCGTCACGGACGGCCCGACGCGCCTGGGCGGTCTGTTCGGACAGCGCCGCGTACCGTTCCTTGCGCTGGGCGCTCAGGAACAGATAGAGATCGCGCTGCTGTTTCCGCGTCAGTAGGAGGCTTTTGCGGACCTGGGCTCGCTTATCGGCCAACTCGGTCTTGATGGCTTCCGCTTCCTCGCCGGTGCGTGATCGCGGCAAAGCCTGCCGCCGCTCACCGAGAATCCGTTGCCGTTCCCGCTGATAGTCGGCCCACAGATTGTGTTTACGCGCCGGCGTGTAGCGGGTTTCCGCCGGGAGGCTTTGGATTTCCGGCGTCGGGGCCTGATAGGGTCCGAGCCGCGCCGTCAGCTAGAGCCGGCTAGGTCAATGGCAGATGTGGTATCGGATCTAATCATCCGGTCGTGTTGGACGTACATTCGTCGAAGGCGTGGCTAAAAGCTCAAAAAGCTTATGGCCCAGATGCTTCTGCCCGTACTCATCCTTCGCACGCACCGTGATTGTATGGGCCCCGGGCTCTAGTTTCGGCGGCAACGATGCTGTCCAAACGTGCGATGAAGGCTCCGCCTTTACCCAGGACTTCTTACTGTTTTGGCTGCGCAGGTAGAGCTCCTCCACAAAGGGGTCTGTGCGAAAGGCCCGGGTCATGGGCCGCATGGGGCCGTTCCCTCCTGTACTTGAGCTTCGTCCTCGGCCCGCCGTCGAAGAGGTTCACGACGATTTCGGTGGAGTGAAAGTTGTTCCAGATCGATTCGGTCTCCGAGGAGCTGACCCATTCGGTAATCACGGATGCCGTTCTTGCTGAACTGATGAAATGCCGTGTCCAGCGAGATGCGCATCTGATACGTCGCCGGGCAACCGGAGGCCTTGTAGCGTAGCGTGATCTTGTTGCCTCTCACGTCCATCACATGGTAACCGTTGGGCGTACCATCTTCTTGGTGGGTAGTGGGTATGCCCCTGTCGTCCATCGGTCCGCTCCACCAGCTTCCGGAGACCGTGGTGAGAACATGCAGATGTAGGGGCCGGGTGCCGTTGAAGCCGTGCTCCTTTCCGAGGTAATGGTGCTCGGTGGTGTGAGAATGTCCGGCAATGGCCAGCACGCGCTCACGCGCCTTGCAGGAGACGAAGCAGAGGCGCACGCTCAAGCACTTGTCTTCGCGGATTTGTCTGATCTCCGTGAATCACCAGTGGAATGTGCATGGCAATGACCACGGGCCGTTCCGGCGGCACGCGCGCGAGGTCGGTGGCTAGCTAGGAAAGCTGGGCATCGCTAATGCGGCCTTCGTACTTGCCCTTGCTCCTTCGGTGGGGCTGGTCGCCACCGGAGTCCGTGCCAAGATAGTTCACGTTATCGAGTACCACGAAGTGCACGTCGCCATAGTCAAAGGAGAAATAGCTAGGCCCGTAATAACGCTTGAAGGTCTCCAGCGAGTGCTCATCGTCGGGTGAGATGAAATTCAGATCATGATTCCCCGGCACGGGGTACCAGGGGATGCCGATCATCGGCAATGATGCGGTTATAGCGGGGAAGCAGTGCTAAGGTCGTCGAACATGACGTCACCAACCGTGATGCCGAAGGCAGCCTCAGTGCCTACCAGATCGGGGACACGTCATCACGCACGTATCCCACCTCCGCCGCCGTCTGCGGCTGCGGGTCGGCGAACCAGATCACCTCGCACTCCTTGAGGGGTACGACGGCTATTAAGGGAAAGTCGATCGACTTGGGCAGCGGACCCGTGGGGTTAATACCTGGGTATCTGAGCCCCAGCTTCGGGTGGGGTTCCGAAGGGATAGTGTATGTAGAAGAAGCGAGGCAGATTGTTCTCGTCAAGCGGCACCCGGTAGCCGGCTGGCTGCGTGATGAATAGGATCGTCCTCGATTCAACCGGAAGGTGATAACCGTCGTCTTCTCCTGTCAGCACCACATCCCGTCCGTTTGAGACCGCCACGCCGGGTATTCCGGGCTCTGCAGTATCGTGGCTGCCGTTGTGATTCAAGTCCTCGAAGACATAGCCTCTCGCCTGCTCCGCAGTTGCTCGCGTCTCCAGACTAGCGCAAGCCACCAGGGCCAGCACCGCAATGAATCTGGCAGTCATTGCGATTCTTTTTCGCAGGTAGGGTTATGGCGGAAGTATATGTTAAGCCTGACATAATTGGTGTAGATAACTTTAGAAATGCAAACGTTCAGAGCCTCTGAGAGCCCGTTAGAGCGCTTCGGAGGAGTAGGGCGAAAGGATAGGTGACTGCCAAAAACAGGCCCGGGGAGCCTCTCAAGAGCTCTCAGAGGCAAAAGGACGTCGGTGCTGAGTTGACGGTTTTCTAATACCGCGGGAATCGAACTTCTGCGTTGACTGTCTGAAGAAGGTTCTTCACGTGCATGCAGGGCACAGAGAGTTTCAACAGTGATCAAGACGTACCGTTCACCGGTAAAGCATTTCGGTAGAGATACCGTGCCATCGAGCGATGCCTGAAACGGCTGGTCCAGTGGCCAACGCGCGGTCAATCGCACGACTCAAGACATTTGTGCAGTATGTGCGTGCCGGGCGCCGCCTCTCTCAGGACTCGGGCGAAACGCACGCAGTCGTGGAGAAGATTGCCGAGGCCGTGATTCGGCTTGCGCGGATAGCGGACCCGGCATTCAGCACGGACGAAAGAAGACGTAACCATCGCTATGTCCTGGATTTTCTGGATAGTAAGGATGCGGCAAAAACTGCCTACATCAACACGGTGCAAGCTCTGGCCGTCGATTGCGCAACGCTCACGGAAGATGCATGGATAGAAAACTGGCGACCAGCGGTAACACAGGTGGTACAGGACTCGATCGGTGCCACGTTAGGCGGCGAGGACATAGCGGACTTTCTGGAGTGGGGGGACGCGGCGGGTTGACGCGGCGGGCGAAGAGCAATGGAGCCGGTCTGATAACATCTTCCGCTACCCCCACGATAATCCAGCCGTAAACATCCGGGTCGGCTCCATCTATGCGGCTAAGGGGGAAACCCACACTGCAACGCTGGTACTCGAAACCTTTTTCTACGACCATCACTTGAAGACCCTGAAGCCGTGGCTGCTGGGCGACCGTGTTGGCGCGGACGGTGCTGACGCTCTCCTACAAAAGTGCCTCAAACTGCACTACGTTGCCATGACCCGCCCTGCCTGTCTTCTTTGCCTAGTATTGCGACACGACTCGGTGGATGCCGGCGAGATCACGAAGCTGCGGGGCTGCGGATGGAGTGTTGCGCAGGTTATAACGGATGGGCCGGAAAGGTATATCGTCAATGCCCGTATCCAGAGTTATCGCCCAACTTTTCGCACCCGAAATCTCTCGGGTTGCGTGGAAGGATGGTCAATATACTGGCATGGGTTTTGGCGATCGTTAGCCATTCACCGCTCCCGTGTTGCTCGTAGTCCTGGGTCTTGAATTTACCTCCACAGGTTGATGACCTGTGATTTCTGCAGAATCTTCTGAAAAAGGGAAAAAGAATATCTATTGTTGTTGCTATCGCTTCTGTGGGCAAGGGGAGAAAATCGGTTAGTAACCTGTTGGAACAACTTGTTGTTTCGACAGGTTACTAATGGATTTTCCCCCGGTCTGAGCGTAGCGAGGATGTCCACAGTAAGGTGATAGGGGATTTCTTACCGTAATCGCTCGATTACGAGCAGTTTTCTCTTTCTGTGTTTTGCTTTAGTTTCTGCGGCTTGTTCCTTTTGCCTCTGAGAGTTCTTGAGAGGCTCCCTAGCTTCTTCGGTGAGAACGTTTTTCCACAAATTTGGTTGGCTAGCTATCGGTATATATACATATCGGTATGCGCGATAAAATGGTCGTGATAACCAACTGTAAAGGTTGGTTATATTCTACGCAAGAAATTATTTAATTTTTCAATTGGTTAAATCAATACATCCAGTTTAAAGAACAATAAGTTAAGTTTTATGGGCGCGATAAAATGGTCGTGGATAACTTTCGCTATCCACGGCCTTTTGGGGATAAATTGGGCCGGTGGTTACGTAGTAGCGCTCGTCGAAACCGGTGGTTTACTGCGGTAAAGGATCAAACCTTGGCCGTTTTCTCCTATACGGGCTGTGGGGTAGACCTCTAAAACTATTTTCAAGGTCGCACGGAAAACCCCTCTAAAGTCCCTGAGCCGCCCATACCCGTGCCCAAACTGATTGTGCAGGGAAACCCAGGGAACTAGATGCTGCCGGTGCTCCGGAACCCGGTGCAGGCGTTGCGTAAGCCACGTGTACACGTCGAAGGCCATCGCATTGTTGGACAGTTTCGCCAGCGCTTGCTCATCCAGAGGAACGGCATGGTTTAGCAAGCTCTCGAAGTACTCCGGGCTGAGTAGGACCGAGGTAGGCCAAGCGACGCGCTGTTGGTCGGTTTTTGGGAACCAGAGATTGATGCCTTCGATCAGTCTTGGCTTAGAAAGATGGACCCGGTCGTCTTGGATGCGCCCGAGCTGCAAATCAGCCGCAAACAGTCGAGTGAGTTGGTCCTTAACGATGCGGATATTGTGCCCTTTGGTGGTCAGTCCTAACTTCCGCACAAATCCTGTCAAGCTCTTCCCGACCTCGATCTCCCGTCTTTGGGCTCTGATGGCCTGGGTGCTTAGATAGGCCAGGATCAGGCGCGGCTTGGTCCCAAACGGCAGTCCGATCGGTTCCCACTCCTCCGTATCTAGGTGGAGAATTTCCCCGGCCTTGATCCGCAAATGGATGATTCCCTGTCGTCTTTCCCAAACTCGCACATCCTCACCAGGGTTTCTATACGGAAGGCTGGTCTGGCAGAAGACGGTGTGGAGAAACGCGATAGCTTGCTCGGATCCAAAGCCATCCAAGTCGTTGTTTACGACCAGCCAGTCGGTTTCGATGGGTTGGTTCCACTTGCGCGGTTTGGGCGCAGGTGCATTTGGATTGCCTGCAACCTCTTTGAGGTTGGGATAGGGGGGGGCTTTCCGGTTACCATGGCGTGTGGGCTCTTTATTTTTGGTAGGGGTTATCCGATGGGATTGCGCCTGTGCGCAGAATGACACTGCCCATCCGCCAACCTTCGGTAACACTGCATTAAGCCATTCATAAGGCTTGACAGGTTTATCCCATTCGCCAAAGTTGCCCTTTGGCATTATAAAATCACGTCCATCCTTACGTAGCCGCCTGGGTATTTGTTTCTCACAAGTGTAGGATTTGCTTATTCCGTAGGGTGGATCGGTCAATAAAAGGTCTATTTCACCATCCCGGAGCGCGCTAGCACCTTTTATCCCATCGCCTAAACGAAAATCATACAGATTGCCCTTCAATATCTATGTGTTATTGGCAAATCCCGAATTAAGCAACAGGGTTTCTATTTTTGCCTCTATGTTCAAGGTGTCAACACGGCTGACGATATGACCATCGCGATTAACCAATACTTGACCTAATTCTACAGAATGGCCGTTGACGTTTTTTGTTCCAAAGGTAACAGACCATACACTGTCCAAAGGCAAGTATTCCGGCTGATTGTGAGATAGGTACTTACGATATTTCGGGAATTTTTCCGAAATCCATTCATTAACAGCAGCCCGCAACCTGATAGTGTGTTCCACTTCAAACGTAGTCATATGCCCAGGAACCTCTTTTGAAGAGGAATCCGCGTCTTCTGGAAGATTGTCCCGGAGAGGACATTGAAGCTGCTGTGCTGATAACCCGAGCAGCGCCAGCCGGTGTTCGGACGGTCGGATCACTCGATCGTCTTCAGGGTCCCCTCACCGGCTCCCAAAGCGAGGTGCGAAATTCGTATTACCTGAGAGTAAGAAGTTTCACTGGTAAATAATTGATTTCCGGACTTTTAAAAAAAGGCTTGGTTGATTTCCGGCTCCGATCCAGCATCGGAAAAAATCAATAGCGCCTTGCCTTTCAGATCAGCATCCTCTTGCGTTTCCCACATAGCCTTAAAGCGGAACTCCGAAATTTTCCGGTTCCCCCACGATGGGTCCCCGAGCCACACAAGACCTTTTTCATTAACTCCACGGACAACGGAAAAATGATCTTCATCACGATAACGAAGGTAAACGATTGCAGGGATTCTAAGGGTTTTCAGCTTTGCAAAATCGAGCGATACTCCGATCGCTTTAAATCCAAATTCATCGACGGCTTGCGCAAGGTCGGAAACAGAGATTTCCTGACCATAGAAAGATCGCAGGATCGTAGCCACGGCTGCGGAACCGCAGGAATGGTCCAAATCCTGCTTTTCGATTCCGTCATCCCGTAAGTCTTTCCAGGTCTTTATGGGGATACTTCCGGTTATGGTTGGGTAGGATAAATGGATTACAGAATCTCCCGCATAAAGATGGCTAACTGTTAATAGCCACGAAATTAACAACAAACTACGAAACATCGTTTGTTTTTAATTCAGAACGTTTTATAGTAGCGTTTGCATTTCGTTCCCAATATCTACCATCGTCTACTTCAACGGAAATTGTAATCAAATCTTCTTCTTTGTGGTGAAGATACGCCATCATTCTTACTTGGTACTCGATGCCGTTTTGCACTGGAAATTCATATTCGACATCTTCGAATAGTTACCGAATCCTGGTTTTACCACCAGACATGATTTCCTTCAATTTGTGATTCATAATAAACTCTCATATGAACTCTCATAAATACTCAAATCACTGGCGTGCACGCAAATACTCCTACATATAGGTCTTTTTGCCGCTAATAACCCATCATCTACATCGATTATTATTTCGATGAATTCTTTGGTTTCTTTGTCGCCAGTATAGGCAGCTTCTATTTTGTATTGATAAAGGAAATCTCCAAGCGATTCTTCGGGTATAGGGACTCCTTCTTCTTTATCCATTAATATAAAACCTCCATCCTCTGCAACTTCATAGACATATTCCTTGCCTTCTTTTGTTATAAATCCGTGCCCATACTCATCAAAGTATGACATAATCTTATCCCGTCCTTCACAAACAACCTCTTCCAACTTTTTCATCGCAAACTCATGTGCGAGTTTCTTATTCATAGTTGGTAAAGGATCGGGCTTTCCGCTAAAAAATCTTATGATTCTGCTAAAAAATCCCATGATTTACTCCGTGAACGACGGTGATCTTTCTCTAACTTCCATTGTGTGGTTTGGATTAGTTTAAGCATTTATAATTATAATTAATGCTTACGGCTGCCCTTCCTTTCCATTGCCGATCGAGATTCTTTCATTTTAGTGACTTTCCATACATGAAGTATTCGTGTACTGGTTTTTTATCCCCAGGATTATACCGTGTTACCTGCCAATGCCTATAGAATAGTTTATCTTTTGGGTTTCTATGATGCGTCGCATGATGCATGATTTTCACTATGGTGTTTTTAGTTGGAGCGAAACCGGCACCGAAAATCAACGCAGTTTGGATAGTATCTATTCCATAAGGGGTTTTATCTATAAGATACCGTCTTTGGAATGAAAATTGCGTCCCTATTAACCGCAAAACTAATTCGCGGGGTAACGAAAATTGAATCCCCAGGTTTGATTTTTCGCCCATCAGTTGTCCGACTGCCCGTGAAACGATAACCAGTTGTGAGAGATAGAACCAAGGGATCAATACTGCGGTAAGTAGTAAACTCGACTTGCCCGCTTTTCCCATAAACCCAATTCGAACCGTCTATTGAAGTATTGTCGATAATTGCTATTTCAGAGAACCCTAAAAAGGCAGGGGTGGCATTGTCATCCGAGAATCGATGGTTAACTCCAACCGCCAATTCTTGCCATTTCTGTGTGGAATGTTTGTCCGTTGCGGTTCCGTCATGGGCGCGGGTATTGTCAACCAAGCCCATCAATCGACCGTATACCTCGGTTTCATCGCTAATTCCATACCGAATGCCGAATGATCCGGTGAATATATCGTTATCTTTGCGTTCCACATAATTGTAGTCATTAACGTTGGCGTAATTAAGTCCTAATTCAACTTGAAGCTCTTTCTTATCCAGGATTAAATCTTCAATGTTCAGCGGCAAATCAGCCTGGCAAGGCATCGCAATTGCAAAGGTTGAAATAATGCCAATCGCCTTGCGTAATTTCATTTAAAAACCATTTATAGGAGAGGTGTTCATGAAAAGGAAGCTGGAGCAAATCATTTCTGAATCCCTAGCGATCAAAGCCGAGGCAGCGAAAGAGGCCGGTGCCCTTGCCTTTATGGCGAGACCGCTCACACAAGCGACATTACCCCATAGAAGGCAAACAGGGATTGCATTCCAGCGTCGTAATGGGGCCTTCTCCCTGACCATCACAGCGCATCCCGACTTCGGATTACCCTGCGGATCGTACCCCAGGCTTATCTTGCGCTTGGCTCACCACGGAGGCCGTGCGCATCCGCAGTCCAGAATTGGATGAGCCTAGGGATGGCCAGCGGGGACGCTCTGAAACGCCCCTGGAGCCGCCTTGGGCTTACCCTGCTTGAGGTTATCGTGATGAAGCTCATTTTTCCGTGGTCCGTGGAGTTAATGAAAAAGGTCTTGTATGGCTCGGGGACCCATCGTGGGGGAACCGGAAAATTTCGGAGTTCCGCTTTAAAGCTATGTGGGAAACGCGAGAGGGTGCCGATCTGAAAGGCAAGGCGCTATTGATTTTTCCCGATGCTGGATCGGAGCCGGAAGTCAACTAAGCCTTTTTAAAAGTCCGTAAATAAATTAGTTACCCGTGAAACTTCTTACTCTCAGGTAATATGAATTTCGCACCGGGCTTTGGGGGCCGGTGAGGGGACCCTGAAGACTATCGAGTGATCCGACCGTCCGGAGGTTGGCTGGCACGACTCGGGTTATCGAGTTGCACAAATTTATATATACATACCGATAGTTAGCTAGCCAACTTTGTGGAAAAGTTTTCACGCCGCAAAAAAACGCCGGAACTCCCATCCTGGAAATCCCGAACGCTCAGAGCCCCTGAGAGCCCGTTAGAGCGCTTCGGAGAGACAAGGGAGGGGAGGGGAGGGAGGGGAAAAGACAGGTGATCACCAAAAACGGCTCAAAAAGCCTCTCAGGGGCTCTCAGGATCCAAAAGAGACAAGCTGCGGAAGTAAGAGTGGATCGTCAGCAGCGGCTAGTCATCAGCCATCCTGACCAGAACCGAGCACGGAAAGTCCAATGGAAAAGGTCTGCAGGCACGAAAGAGGGGGCAAAGATGCCGCCAAACGCCCTCAATCGACGCCTGAGCAGCTTAGGGTGCTGAGCTAGGTGGGGAGAGATATGGCTTGTGAAGGAAGCGGCTAGAAACGCCGTTTAAGGCGGTTAGCGGGATTCCTGAGCGGCGGCTTATCGGGCCGGGGCCGCGCGGTACCACGCGCGGCTGCCGCTTACGTGCATGGCTATCGCGAGCGTGGTGCCGACAGGAAATTTTACTACATTACCCAACGTAGTATCCCCCAATATATAGGCCAGATCCATGCCAGGAAAGCACTGGTCGGTATGGCAATTATCCAATTCCAGTATGTGTATACATAGCCATCAAAGAAGAGTAGATAAACAAACGTGCCTATATTTCCAAAAACGAGGGCAAAGTAGATTAGATAACCAATTACTGACTTGCTATATCAACGAAGTTGATTCACTACTCTATTCTCCGGAATCCACATGATCAAGTGTACGTGTCCCCAGGTAGTTGGGGGGCAGGTGCCGGGTTGCTCGAACCTGGCTTTGGGGTCCGGTGAGTGGGCTATTACCGCCTTTTCCGATCCTGATAACAAGTGTACCTGCAATCATATCGTGTAGACCTTTCTTCCTCTTTGTCCAATCGACCATCATGTATCCGATAAGGATGGTCAATCCAGAGATGATTTTAGCGAAGTATCGGCCTGCAGCTCTACCAAAAGAAATACGATTGCCATTTTTATCGATAACCTTTAAATCCAAAGCTTTTTTCCAATTGACGCGTGCCATAAAGTAAGCTGACACTCATATCCAAAATCCTCCGAATCTGGTTGCCTCGTTTATCTCATAGCCTGATTGTGTTATCCATAGATAGCATAATTTACCATATCTTGGAGGGGAAATTCATCCCAATTCGGAGTTGCGCGTATTGATTGCTGCGGTAGCCTGATGGGAGCTTCAGATTAAGCTCCCATAGTCGTAGCAGCGATGGCGGTTCTAACTAGCTTGTTCAAGATGAGTGAGGTAATTCCCTTGGGTCAGGAACTGATCGGAAACCTGCATGGTATTCATATACGCGCGGCCAGTCGCACAAATCACCATTTATGTGACCCTTTCCCCGGCACAGATCCAATAAAGGGTTTGATTGTCACTTTTGTTTGTCACGTAATAAAACCTGTGTTCAGGAAATATGCGACAACCCCTTATGAAAGATACTTGGACCAACTTCGATCTGTTATTCCATCGAACAATCAAAATAGGAGATTATCGGGATGCAACGCCGCGATTTCATCAGGCAGGCCGGGGCCGCCTCCCTGGCACTGGGCACCGCCACCGCGGTCGGGACCGCCCGCGCAGATACCCAGCACCGGTGGAAGCTGATCACATCCTGGCCCAAGAACTTCCCGGGCGCTGGTACCGGGGCCAATCGACTCGCCGATCTCATCGGCAAGATGAGCGGGGGCCGTATCCGGGTCAAGGTGTACGGGGCCGGAGAGCTAGTCCCCGCGTTCGAGGTCTTCGACGCCGTCTCCCGCGGCACCGCTGAGATGGGCCACAGTTCGGCCATGTACTGGAGAGGCAAGAGCGAGATTGCCCAGTTTTTCGGCTCCGTCCCCTTCGGCCTGACCGCTCAGGAGATGAACGGCTGGCTTTACTACGGGGGCGGCTTGGAGCTCTGGACCGAGCTTTACGCCGGGTTCGGCCTGATCCCCTTTCCGGCCGGGAACAGCGGGATGCAGATGGGGGGCTGGTTCAACAAGGAGATCAAGAGCCTCAAGGACTTGACCGGACTCAAAATGCGGATTCCGGGCCTCGGCGGCGAGGTGCTCAAACGTGCCGGCGGCACCCCCGTCAACCTGCCCGGAGGCGAGCTGTTCACCGCCCTGAGGACCGGCACCATTGACGCCACCGAGTGGGGCGGACCCTACAGCGACCTGGCCTTCGGTTTCCACAAGGCGGCCAAGTACTATTACTATCCCGGCTTTCAAGAGCCAGGGTCGATCCTAGAGGCCATGGTCAACATGGCCGCTTTCGAGGCCCTGCCACCGGATCTCAAGTCCATCGTGCGCAGCGCGTGCCAGGTCGGCAATCAGGATATTCTGGCCGAGAGTACCGCACGCAATCCGGACGCGCTCTGGACCCTGGTCGAGCAACACGGCGTCATACTGAGGGTCTATCCGGACGATGTGATCGCCAAATTGAAGCAGCTTTCCGATGAGGTGGTCACCGAGTTCGGGCAGAAGGATGCCTTCTCGCGCAAGGTTTTCGTTTCTTACCGAAAATTCCTCGATCAATCCAAGGAATGGAGCCGCGTCTCCGAGCTGGCCTACCTGCAGGCGCGGGATCGGAGCTGATCCGGCCGGCCTCCTATCGAACGATCGAATCGCGAGGTTATCGATATACGACCTGCGATTTCTTCAATCAGGCCGGGGCCGCTTCCCTGGGTTTCCTTGGGGTACATCTGTCCCTCCTATGCCGGCGGGGAAGAAACGCCCTGTGAGGCCCAGACAGCCTCTAGAAACCCGTTCACGGTCGAAGCAAGAAAGGGGCAGAATGTTCCGTAATCTCGCTAGAGAGCCGCACAGGGCTATATACGAGGATCATCTTCGGGCACGCTGTCCGATCGCTTAAGCGACAGTTGCTACCAGAATCCGGTTGATGTGTCGCAACTGTCGCTGTCGCAGCTCCGGTAAACCCGTCCTTGTTGGTGGGTTTAGGTAGCCACCGAGAACGGCTCTCTGAGCCTCTTAGGGTCTCTGAAGGCGATACGCCGGCCTATCCAGGGATGCTCGAACTCGCCGGACCGGAGGCCAACGCCACCACTCTTAGCCTCCGCTAGTGGCTCCATGGTCTTCAACGGAGCTAAGGCCAGAGCTTAATCGCCGCGATGACGAGGCCGCCGACGGTCAAGGTCGTGGCGAACGACCATGCTATGAAGCGGTCGATACGCCGCGTCAACTCCTCGAAGCGCTTATCCATGCTCTGCTGCATGGCTTCAAATGGCGACGCTCCGTCTGGTGCCGAATCCGGTTCTATGAAAAGAGAGCAGCTATTGAGCTGCAACTACCGATAATTTTCGGCTGAATTCGTTTCCCGTAGAAGTAGTTATCAGAAGGCATTCCATGGCACGTGTCATGCCGACATAGAGCAGACGGGCCTTCTGAGACAGTTGTTCCTCATCGTCTTTGAAGTAGCCAACACCCACCATAATTACACGGGGAAACTCCAGACCCTTGCTGCTCTGAATGGTTAGCAGAGAAACCCTGTCGTCCCCGGGGCGGTAGGCAGCTTTATAATTCTTTGATGCCATCCATAGATAAGGCAGCGAAGCCTTTTTGAATTCAGTTGCAAGCTTGTTTCCAATAGTTGCAAGCTCGTTTCCATGATAATCCGCATTATCACCCGCCGCATAGAGTACTGCCATATCACCCCAGGCAATACCCTGTTTATGCCATTTCTCCAGGCAGGCTACGGTGAAAGTGATCTCTTCTGCCAAAGTATTGAGCTCTCTTACCACCGGTTTTGGTCCACTGTTTCCCGCTGCCATGGGTTTGATAAGGGGAATGTGATCATCATCGGAACTCTGTGGTTCGATGTAATCACGGGCAAAGGCATAGGCAAAATCGAGGATCTCACGAGTATTGCGGTAATTGGCTTTCAGAATGGTCGTTCTGCCCCGCGCTCTGATCCCTACGCTGGAGAGACTAAAGTCCAGGGCCGAATGTTTCTTGTAAATGGACTGGGCATCATCGTAGAGCAACAGCAGTGAATCTGTTTCCGGGTCCACCATCTGCGTTACCAATTTCAACCACTCTGCCTCGAAATCGTGTCCCTCATCGATCAGTAAGGCACCATACTGAGCCCTGGGGATTTGTCCTTTGTCCACAGCCCTTATGACAGTATCCACCTTGCGCTCCCAAGGGGACTTGTCCGACTCTATCATATCAACATGATAGGTCTTGACCTGTTGTTCGCACCAATCGTGGAAATGATATACTTGTACCTGTCCACCGCCACACTTGGCGAAGATAAATGTCCTTAACTTAGCTGCCAGGGTAATATTGAAGCAGAGTACCAAGATCGGCTTGCTCATTGCCTGGGCGAGGTTCAGGCAACGATACTCCAAGATCAAGGTCTTACCGGAACCGGCTACGCCATGAATCACACGATGCCCCTCCCCGAGGCTACGGGCCAGTTGCTCCTGTTGAATATCCATGATCTTGATAATATCTGGAAAACCCCGTTCCAAAGTAGCTGAATTCCCCTCATCAGTATCAAACAGATCGACCTGTCCGGCATCATTGATACGTACTTCGGGAAATAAGTGCCAGCGGATGCGTTCGGTCTGCGGCAGAGTCAGGGTATCACCAAACTGATAGTTGAACATCCCCCACAATTGCTCCTGGAAGCGCTCCGCATCGGCACTCTCGATCATTTCATTCTGATAAATTACCAGATGATCTGGCAGCACATTCTCGCATTGGTCATCAGGAATCGCCTTCTCGATCTGCTTGCGAGAGATATTGGTGAACACCGCCCCCCACCCGTAGGGCATGATTAGCTTCCCCTTGTAAGCCCCGGTGGTTTGACACAGCACAGGATCGCGTGACAGCACATCCACCACTTTATAGGTGTACTGGCGGGCCTGCACCAGGGGGTGCGGCTTAATGACCAAGCCATTTCCGGTCAACAAAGAGACGTCGGATTTATTGATCTTTCTGAGGGTTGATGGTTTCCAATCCTTGACCTCCAGAAACAGCAGACCGCGCGATGGATGCAGGATGATGAAATCTGGGTAGCGGCGATTTTTACCGATAGGAATGTCATACCAGACCAAGCAATCATCCTCCAGCAACGCCTTCAGGCATCGGGCAAGCCGTCTTTCACCACCGGTCATGCGGCCGAGGGTTTGTTTATTGAGTTGAGGAAAGAATTGTGCCACGCGTCTTCTCTATTATCGCAATAGCTTCACGACTCAGGAAAGGCAAGTGGAACACAATAGCACGTGGCTCACGTCCCTGGAATGTCCCTGTGAGCCACAGACAGTCCCTCAAGCCCCGCTCACGGTCGAAGACAGGGGGTCCCAAGCAGAGGCCCTATTAAGCGCGCTAGAGCCCCACGCAGGGCCGTACACACAGGCGGGATTCTTGGTACCCATCTTTCCTGATGCGCTTGGATATCGGTCTATTCCACTTCGGACACGACTGTCTGGTCGCTTGACGGCCTGGGCA
>Ga0209788_1000160_pt1 | contig 17290 bp, 7 predicted proteins | sample WorMetLIZISLAND1_2_FD_187415 | JGI IMG/M metagenome (GOLD analysis project Ga0209788, IMG submission 187415) | Marine gutless worms symbiont microbial communities from Max Planck institute for Marine Microbiology, Germany - Olavius clavatus LIZARD... ...
GCCAAGCGGCGTGGGGGTGGGGGAGCGGGCTGAGGGCAAGCCCTTGCGGATGGCGTGAGCGCGTGTATGCTGTGGTAGCCGGGCGGGCGCTGCGCTCGCCGGGCTCGACCCACCGACATCAAGAGGGAGCACAAGATTGAGACAGGACCATGATCGCTTTACGACCGGCAGGGGGGGAGCCCTCCTCCTCGCCTTCGCGGTGCTCGCCGCGGGGGTGGCGGGCCTGACCGTCGAGCCTCGGCCGGTTGAGGCCGCCGTCCCGGCCCCGGCCGCCGCCGCCCCGACGGTCCAGGCCGCTGCGGCCCCGGTGGGAGTGGACTGCTCCCGCGGCGACAACCTTGGTTTCGAGACGCCGGAAGTGACTTCCGCTACCGGTGCGGAGTGGACGACGGGGGGAGGAGCCTTCGTTTGGGAATCGACCTTGACCGGGACCAACGCTGGTAAAGCCAATCATAGGGAGTTGACGTCGGCTGGATTGAGGCCGGGGACGACCGGGGACCAGATCCTGGCGTTTCCCGCCAACACAGCCGCTCATGAGGTGCGTCAGTCCTTCGCCACTTTGGAGGGCGACCGGATCGCCTGGGCGGCCTGGTACAAAAGCAGCGGCCGCGCCGACAAGGTTCGGATCGGCCCAGTGGGCGGAGCGGTCGATCAGCATACCCTGAGCAGTCCGAATAGTGCCTGGACGAGGAATTCGGGAGTATATGAGGTTGCTCACGCCGGGGACACGCAGTTCGCCTTCTACGGCCCGAACACCGCCAATGTCGGCTCAATCGACGACGTCGAGCTCTACTTGGAGTGTAAGATCTCGGTGACGGGAAGCGCCGCAATCGTCAATGACAGGGATCCGGCGGGTACCAGCGTGGGCGACATGGTCACGTTCACCTTTGACATCACCAACGCGGCGGATCCCGCGACGGGGGCGGCGACTCTCAAGGGACTGCAGATCACGGCCGGCCTCAGCTGCACGAAGGCGGGCCAGGCGGTGACATTACCGATGCCCGCTGACACTCTGTTGAAGCCGGGCGAGACGATCAGGTGCACCGCTACCCGTGTAATCGGCCAGGGGGATGCGGACAATGGGTTCGTCGCCCGCACTTTGACCGCGAGCGGTCAAGACGCTGCCGCCGTCTCGGTGAGCCATTCCGCGACCGCGAGGCTACCGATCCCGCCGGCCCCGGTCCTGGGGACGGAGGTGGACTGCTCCCGGGGCAAGAACCTCGGCTTCGAGGGGCGGATAATCAACAATGTCGCCGAATATTGGACGAGAGACCATGGGTTCCGCGTCTATACCGACGGCCAGACCAATTGGGGTTCCAACTACATTGGAACTGACTTGGCCCACGACCGCAAGCTAAACCATTACCGGCAAAGTTTTGCCACGCTCGAAGGCGACCGGATCGCTTGGGAGTTCCAGTATAGGAAGGGTACCCGAGACTTTGTTCGGATTGGCGGTCACTCTACAGGGGTGTTGACCGGGACCCCGGGGGTGTGGAAGAGGTACCATGGGACGTATACGATGCCTTCTGGGGGGACCGCCAGGCTGGAGATCCAGTTTGACGGCGCCGGCAACAGAACGTCAAGCAGCTTTGACGCGTTTGCCCTCGGGTTGACGTGTCGGCTCGAGATCGCGGCGAGAGTCGTGTTCGACGACCCGGGCACACCCGGTGACTACGACGGCGACGGCAGTGTGGGCGACACCGCCAGGTACCGTTTCACGGTGAGGAACATGGGCACGGCGAGCCTCAAGAACCTGGTCGTGTCCGAGGCCGGAACGCCGTTGTCGTGTGTGACGGAGACGGGCGCGCCGACGAACGCGGGCACGGTGTTGAAGGCGGACGACCCCAGTACGTCGGCCGACGACGGCCATAGGTTTGTGTGTGATGCCACCCACACGGTGGATCAGGCCGATGTCGACCGCGGGCATGTCGTCGCCAAGACGGTGACCGTGACCGGGGACGACGCCACCGGGGAGGCGGCGCACAGGCCGACCGCGTCGGTGACCTCGGAGGCGTTGGATACGGTGGCGGCGACGCCTGCTATGACGGTGACGCCGGGGGCGGTGACGCCTCCTGCGGGGCGGGCGGACAAGGGCGATACGGTCGAGTTCTCGTTCACGGTGGTGAACACGGGCAACGTGTCGCTGGAAACGGTTGCGGTGCGCGGCGCCACGACGGTCAAATGCGATCCTGCGGTTAGTTCTTCCGGTCCTCTCGGGCCTGACGCCTCGACGGAGTGCATGGCTACCCTCGAGTTGACCCAGCCTCATCTCGACGCCGGGTCGTTGGCCGCTATTGCGACGGTGACCCCGGTACGGGGCACCCTGAGCCCGTCGAGCGCATCTCTCGGGACCGTGACGCTCACCGCGGCCCCGGCGGTCGCCTTCGATAAGGCGAAGACCGCTCCTTCGGGGAAGGTCGCCGCGGGCGGCAGAGTCTCCTACTCGTTCGCCGTGACCAACACCGGCAACGTGACGTTGAGCGAGGTGTCGGTGGCCGACCCGAAGACGGGCAAGGTGACCTGCCCCCAAACCTCGGTGGCGCCGGGCAAGAAGACGACATGCACCGCAACCTATGTGGCGACCCCGGCCGACATAGGGGCGGGTGTGATCAGCAACAGGGCCACGGTGACGGCGAAGGCGCCGGACAAGAAGACGTTCACCGCCACCGACTCGGTGACGTTCGACCCGGACACAGGCCAAGTCACCGCGGATCGGCATGCCGGCCCGGAGCGGTATTCGACGGCTGTTGAGATCTCGAAGGCGACGTTCGCTCCGGGGGTGGAGGCGGTGTACGTCGCCACCGGGGTGAACTTCCCCGACGCCCTGGCGGGCTCGGCCGCCTCGGGTGGGGACGGCCCTATCCTCTTGGTGACGAAAGACGCCATCCCCAGGGCGACGCTCGCAGAGCTGAGACGGCTCAAGCCGAAGAAGATCATCGTGCTGGGCGGGATCGGCGTCGTGTCTCAGGCGGTGGAGTCGGCGTTGCAGAAGCAGGGCGCGACCACCCGCCAGTCCGGTTCCGACCGTTACTCCACCGCGGCGGCGATCTCGGCGAAGCACTTTCAGCCCGGAGCGGCTGTGGCGTTCGTGGCGACCGGCGAGGACTTCCCCGACGCGTTGACGGGGGGCCCGGCCGCCGCGGCGTTGGGCGGGCCGATCCTCCTCACCCAGAAGGCCAAGCTCCCCTCGGCCACGGTCTCTGAGCTGAGGCGGTTGAAGCCGAAGCGCATCGTGGTCGTCGGGGGGACGGGCGTGGTCTCGGAGGCGGTCGAGAAGGCCCTGGCCTCCTACACGACCGGGGAGGTGTCCCGCCTCGCGGGTGCCGACCGGTACTCCACGGGTGCGGCGATCTCGAAGGATGCGTTCAAGCCGGGGGTGCCCGTCGCTTATGTCGCCACGGGGGCGAACTTCCCCGACGCCCTGGCGGGAGGGGCGGCGGGGGCGTTCCGAGACGGGCCAGTCCTGCTCGTCGCCAAGGACTCGATACCGAAGGCGACGGCGGCTGAGCTGACCCGCCTGAAGCCGAGGAGCATCATCGTGTTGGGCGGCGAAGCGGTGGTGCCGAAGAAGATCGAGACCGCACTCGGCGCCTACCTGCCCAAGACCCCCTGAGACAGCCCCTGGTCAAGTTCGGCGAGAAACGCGCGGAACGGGTGTATGCTGATGTGGGCGGCGGGCGTTGCGCCCGTCGGACTCGGACCACCGACATCAAGAAGGAGTTGAACAAGATGGCCCATGACCGCTCGACGACCGGCAGGGGGGGAGTCCTCCTCCTCGCCTTCGCGGTGCTCGCCGGTGGGATCGCCGGCTTGACTGAGGGCCCTCGGCCGGCCGACGCCGCCGAGCCGGCCCCGACCGCCGCTGTCCCGACGGTCGAAGCCGCTACGGTGCCGGTTCCGGCGGTTGGGCCGGGGGTGGACTGCTCCCGGGGCGAGAACCTGGGCTTCGAGGGGCCGGAGGTCAGCGGTGTCCCTGATTCTTGGACGGTGGACCAAAGCGGAGGGTTCAGAGTTGGCACCGGCAGCGGGGCCTTCGAGGGTTCCAAGTACGTTATGACCGATCACGCCTCTGCTAACCGTGTACTATTCCATCTGGGGCAGGAGTTTCCCACGCTTGAAGGCGATCGTGTCGCTTGGGAGTTCCGGTACAAGAAGGGTACCTGGGATGCTATTCTGTTTGGTCATGACTCTACAGGGGAGTTGACCGGGGCCGAGGGGGTGTGGGAGAGGAAACGTGGGACGTATACGGTGCCGAGCGGGCAGGCTACCACTAAGCTGGCGATTCAGTATGGCGGCGCAGGCGAGGGGAGGGACAGCAGTTTTGACGCGTTTGTCCTCAAGTTGACGTGTCGACTTGAGATCGCGGCGAGCTCTCCCGTATTCGACGACCCGGACACCGGCGCTGCGAACGACGGCAGCCTCAGCGTGGGCCATGAGGCGAAATTCACCTTCACGGTGAAGAACAGGGGCACGGCGAGCCTCAAAAACCTGGTCGTGTCCGAGGCCGGAACGTCGTTGTCGTGTGTGACGGAGACGGGCGAGTCGGTGGACGCGAACACGGTGTTGAAGGCGGACGACCCGGACTCGACGGCCGACGACAACCATAAGATCATGTGCGATGCCACCTTCAGGGTGGAGCAGGCAGATGTCGACCGTGGGTCTGTCGCCGGGACGGTGACCGTGACCGGGGATGACGCCACCGGGAAGGCGACGCACAGAGCGACCGCGTCGGTGTCCACGGACCCAGCGACGGCGGATTGCTCCCGGGGCAGGAACCTGGGATTCGAGTATCCGCAGGTCTCCGGGCGCGGTGTCGAGAAGGTCCCAGGCGACGGCGAAGGCCAAGTCCACGGTTGGAGGATCGCACCGTCAGACCGGAAGTTCGCGCTCACCAACGATGATTCAAGTGCACATGAGGGCAGTCAATACGCTGTTCTCGACCCGAACCCGTACACTGACCAGATTAAGCGGGACCCCACTATCCTGAGTCAGCAGTTTGGTACTCTTCCCGGCGATATCATAAGCTGGAGCCTACGGTACCAACGCAAAGAGGCGACCAGTGACCGAAAGGACTACATTAGGTTCGGCGCTGAGGGCGGCGCTACATACACAGACCCCCGTAAGGAGCTTGTTTCTAGCGCCAGTCGTTGGGAACTGAAATCGGGGTTTGCAACAGTAGACTACATAGGCGATACGGTCATATCGTTCACTACGGAACAGACAGCTCAGACTGGTGCCAGTCTTCTAGATGATGTGAGGCTTGGGTTGAAGTGCGACATCTTAATCGCCGTCAGCCTCGACGGGTACACCGACAGAGACGAGTCGGGCTCGGTGTCCGTAGGCGACGTTATCAGATTCGCCTATGACGTGAGGAACACCGCGGCCAAGGTCGAGGACGAGACAACCCCTGCGAACAATCGCGGGGCGGCGAGCCTCACCAACGTGGCCGTCGCCCATGATCCGACCGGCCATGACCTCATCGGCGTAGCGGTCGACTGCCCCTCGGCCAAGGAGGGGCTGTTGAGACCGGCCGACCCGAGCAGCGCGGACGATGAGATGACCTGCACCGCCGAGTACACCCTCAAGTCGACCGACGCGGAGAGGGGGACGGTGGCGGCCGCCGTCACCGTGAAGGCCGACGACGCCGTCAGGGCCAAGGAGAGGGAGGCCGACACGTTGGTGACACAGAAGGTGCAGGCCCAAGCCAAAGCGACCGCCGACCTGACCCCCCCGTCCTTCACCGTCGCGGACAGGGAGACGACCGTGAACGTGGGTTCCGACGGTCGGGTCGACGAGGACGACAGGGTCACCTACAAGTTCGACGTGACCAACACAGGCGCCGCGCCTCTGGCGTCGATCAAGGTGAACGACCAGACCGCCAACTGCCCGGGTTTGCCTCTCGTTCAGAACGGCAAGACGACATGCACGGCCGACTTCTCATTGACTCAGCCTCAGATCGACTCCGGGTCGTGGTCCGCCACCGTGAAGGTCACCGCGTCCACGTCGCAGGGCGTCCCGACGTCCCGCAGCCACAGAGCCTCCACGGACCTCAAGGCCGACCCCAAGATCGCGGTCGTCAAGACGACGGCTGTGGACATGACGAAGGCGGGACCCGCTCATCGGGTGGACGCGGGCGACACGGTCACCTACTCGTATGTGGTGACCAACAGGGGGAACGTGACGTTGAGCAAGGTGTCGGTGATCGACGCCGCCGCGGGGACGGTGAACTGCCCGAAGACGACTTTGGCGCCGAAGGCGACGACTACTTGCACAGCGGCCGTGGCCAAGCTGACTCAGACTCAAATCGACGGCGGTGAGCTCGGCGGGGCGACCGTCAACGCGACCACGCTGAAGAGCGGTTCGACGACCGGCGCCGACACCAAGACGACGACCCTGACCGGGGTCCCGTCGATGACGTTCGATAAGGCGAAGACCGCTCCTTCGGGGAAGGTCGCCGCAGGCGGCAGAGTCTCCTACTCGTTCGCCGTGACCAACACCGGCAACGTGACGTTGAGCGGGGTGTCGGTGGCCGACCCGAAGACGGGCAAGGTGACCTGCCCCCAAACCTCGGTGGCGCCGGGCGAGAAGACGACCTGCACCGCAACCTATGTGGCGACCCCGGCCGACATCGACGCGGGTGTGATCAGCAACAGGGCCACGGTGACGGCGAAGGCGCCGGATAAGAAGACGTTCACCGCCACCGACTCGGTGACGTTCGACCCGGACACAGGCCAAGCCACCGCGGATCGGCATGCCGGCCCGGAGCGGTATTCGACGGCTGTTGAGATCTCGAAGGCTACGTTCGCTCCCGGCGTGGAAGCGGTGTACATCGCCACCGGCGTCAACTTCCCCGACGCCCTCGCCGGCTCGGCCGCCTCGGGAGGGGACGGCCCCATCCTCCTGGTCACCAAGGACGCCATCCCCTCAGCGACACTCGCCGAGTTGAAGCGGTTGAAGCCGAAGAAGATCATCGTCTTGGGAGGGACCGGCGTCGTGTCGGCGGCGGTCGAGGCGACGTTGCAGAAGCAGGGCGCGACCACCCGCCAGTCCGGTTCCGACCGTTACTCCACCGCGGCGGCGATCTCGGCGAAGCACTTTCAGCCCGGAGCGGCTGTGGCGTTCGTGGCGACCGGCGAGGACTTCCCCGACGCGTTGACGGGGGGCCCGGCCGCCGCGGCGTTGGGCGGGCCGATCCTCCTCACCCAGAAGACCAAGCTCCCCTCAGCCACGATCTCTGAGCTGAGGCGGTTGAAGCCGAAACGCATCGTCGTGCTCGGAGGGACCGGCGTCGTCTCAGTAGCGGTCGAGAAGGCGTTGCGGAGCTACGCTGCGCCGCAGGTGACCCGCTTGGCGGGCGCCGACCGGTACGCCACGGGAGGGGAGATCTCCGAGAACGCGTTCAAGCCGGGAGTGCCCGTCGCCTATGTCGCTACGGGGGCGAACTTCCCCGACGCCCTGGCGGGAGGGGCGGCGGGGGCGTTCCGAGACGGGCCAGTCCTGCTCGTCGCCAAGGGCTCGATCCCGAAGGCGACGGCGGCTGAGCTGACCCGACTCAAACCGAGGAGCATCATCGTGTTGGGCGGCGAAGCGGTGGTGCCGAAGACGGTGCAGACCGCCCTCGGCGCCTACCTGCCCAAGACCCCCTGAGACAGCCCCGGGTCGAGGATTCGCCCTTGCGAATCGCGCGAAGGCGCGTACGCTGCGATGTAACCAGCGGGCCACTGCCCCATCAGACTCGGCCTCTAGGAGGGAGAACAAGACGAGACGGACCCACACTCGTTCGATGACCGGCAGCGGGGGAGCCCTTCTTGTCGTCGTCGTGCTCGTCGCCGCGGCCGGGTTGATCGAGGGCCGCCGGCCGGTCGACGCCGCCGAGCCGGGCCCGACCGCCGACCCCTCGACGGTCCCATCCGCTACGGCCCCGGCGGAGGTAGACTGCTCCCGGGGCAAGAACCTCGGCTTCGAGGAGCCGGCGAGCGACGGTAACCCCCTACCTTGGAGGATTCAAGGTTCGGGATTCGAAGTCAGCTCCGACGGCGGGGCCTTCAAGGGCTCCAAGTACCTTAAGACCGATAGCGCCTCGAGCTCCTCGATTCACTATGCAAGGCAGGATTTTGGCACGCTCGGAGGCGACCGTGTCGCTTGGGAGTTCCAGTACAGGAAGGGCAGCAACGACTCCTTTAGGATTGGCGATGACCCCGCGGAGACCTTGACCGGGACCCAGGGGGTGTGGAGGAGCCATTATGGGACGTACACGGTGCCGGATGGACAGGCAACCACCACGCTGGAGTTGAGGATGATCGGCTCTGGCAACGGGAGGGATAGCGGCTTTGACGAGTTTGCCCTCTACTTGCAGTGTAAGATCTCGGTGACTGGTAGCGCCGAGCTTACTCTGGACAATCCCCCGATAGCTCTCCACAACCCGGGCGACGAGGTCACGTTCACCTATGAAGTCACCAACGCGGCGGACCCTACGACCGGGGCCGCGACCCTCAAGAACCTGGAGATCACCCAGACGGCCGGCCTCTCCTGCACGAAGGCGGGCCGGACGCTGACGACGGCGGGTCAGGCGGTGCCCGCATCCACCTTGCTGAAGCCGACCGAGACGATCACGTGCACCGCGACCCGTAAGCTCACCCAAGACGACATGGACAGAGGGTTCGCCGCCCGCACCCTGACCGTGGGCGGCCAAGACGCCGTCGCCGTCAGCAAGAGGGACAACTCGAAACCTGAGACCTTGACCGCGTTGGTGAGCGATTCCGCCACCGCTAAACTGGAATTCCCGGCGGATTGCAGCCGCGGCCACAACCTCAACTTCGAGGTACCGAACCTTGAGACCGGAGTTAGCCGCGATAGGTGGGTGCGAGCGAGCCAGACAGGTTGGGCCACGACTTGGAGAGGTACACGCAACCCGGACCACATCAGGATGACGCGGGCGCCTCAGCCGATAGACAATGACGACAAGGACGGCATGCAGTACGTCCGGCTGGTAACCGACTCATCCTATGGGCCCTATGTGTTGAGCCAGTCTTTCCCGACCCTTCAGGGCGACAGGTTCGCCTGGGCCGTCCGCTACACAGGCGCCAGGGGCCGGGCCGACACTCTCAGCATCAGCTCATCTGGAGCGACTCCGGCAACACTGGCGAGCATGGTCAGCACGTCATGGACGACGTATTCGGGAATACATGAGGCGACTCAGACCGCCACCGGAGCGGAATCCACCTTGGAGATCGACGCCCCGGCTCACGGGACCGAATCCAAGGTTGTCTGGATCAAACTCAACGTGGACTGCGATGTGGAGATCACTGCCCGCAACGTCGGGTTCACCGACAGGGACAAATCCGGCACCGTCACCACAGGCGATTTCGTCAGATTCACCTATGACGTGATGAACACTGCGGACGTGAGGGTGGCAGTGAGCCCGAAGCACAGCCGTGGGGCGGGGAGCCTCACCAACGTGGCTGTCGCGCTCGCCGGCGCAAGAGTCAACTGCCCCCCTGCCAAGAAGAAGCTGCTGAAGCCGATTGACGCGAGGAGCGCGGACGATGAGATGACTTGCACCGCCGACTACGAGGTCAGGCAGGAGGACATCGACCGAGCGACGGGGACCTTAACCGCCACGGCCACCGTGAAGGCCGACGACGCCGTCAAGGCCGAGGAGAGGAGGGAGGACAGGTCGGTGACGGCGACGGTGCAGGCCCAAGCCACCGAAACCGTCGACTTGAATCCGTCCTTCACCGTCGCCGACAAGGGCACGACCGTGAACAAGGCGGTGGCCAGGCCCGCGGGGCGGGTCGACGCGGACGACGAGGTCTCATACAAGTTCCTCGTGACCAACACAGGCGCCGCGGCTCTGGCGTCGATCAAGGTGAACGATCTCGACGCGACCCGCGACTGCTTCGTCATGCCTATCGGCCGGGATGTCTCAACCACCTGTGCGGTCACAGTCCCGTTGACCCAGGCCGACATCGACGCCGGGTCTTGGTCCGCCAGAGCGAGGATCACCGCGTTCACGTCGCAGGGCGTCCCGACGTCCCGCAGCCACAGAGCCTCCACGGACCTCAAGGCCGACCCCAAGATCGCGGTCGTCAAGACGACGGCCCTGGACATGACGAAGGCGGGACCCGCTCATCGGGTGGACGCGGGCGATGAGGTCTCCTACTCCTTCGTCGTGACCAACGATGGGAACGTGACGGTCGATTCGGTGTCGCTGAGCCTCCCCGGAGCGAAGACCGCGGCCTGCCCAGAGCCGACCTTGGCGCCGAAGGCGACGACGACGTGTGTCGCGGTGGTCGAGTTGACCCAGCCTCAGGTCGACGCCGGACGGATCCCATCGGGTGAGGGGACAGTGACGGCGAGTCCGAAGCGGAGCGTCAAGTTGCAGAAGCCCGTCAAGACCGAGGCCGTGACGTTGGCCGCGGTTCCCGCCGTGGCGTCCGACAAGACGGCCGACGCGAAGCGCCCGGTGAAGGCGGGCTCGGAGGTCTCCTACTCGTTCGCGGTGACCAACATGGGCAACGTGACGTTGAGCGAGGTGTCGGTGGCCGACCCGAAGGCGGGGAAGGTGACCTGCCCTCAGGCTTCGTTGGCGCCGGGCAAGAAGACCACCTGCACCGCAACCTATGCGGCCACGGCGGCTGACATCACGGCTGGTGTGATCGAGAACACGGCGACGGTCACCGCGGTGACGCCGGGCAAGAAGAGGGTGACCGCTTCCGGCTCGGTGTCGGTCTCGACGGAGCCGGCGAGAGGGGGGCTGGGGCGGATCGCGGGCAAGGAGCGTTACTCGACGGCCGCTCTGATCTCGAAGGAGACGTTCGCTCCGGGCGTGGAGGCGGTGTACGTCGCCACCGGGGTCAACTTCCCCGACGCCCTGGCGGGCTCGGCCGCCTCGGGTGGGGACGGCCCCATCCTCTTGGTCACCAAAGACGCCATCGGTGGCGCGACGTTGACCGAGCTGAAACGGTTGAAGCCGAAGAAGATCATCGTGCTGGGAGGGACGGGCGTGGTGTCGGCGGCGGTGGAGTCGGCGTTGCGGAAGGAGGGCGCGACCACCCGCCAGTCAGGGTCCGACCGTTACTCCACCGCGGCGGCGATCTCGGCGAAGCACTTCGACGCAGGGGCGGCTGTGGCGTTCGTGGCGACCGGCGAGGACTTCCCCGACGCGTTGACCGGGGGCCCGGCCGCCGCGGCGTTGGGCGGGCCGATCCTGCTCACCCAGAAGGCCAAGCTCCCGTCGGCCACGGTCTCTGAGCTGAAACGGTTGAAGCCGAAACGGATCGTGGTCGTCGGGGGGACCGGCGTCGTCTCGGAGGCGGTCGAGAAGGCCCTGGCGACCTACACGGCGGGGGAGGTGTCCCGCTTGGCGGGCGCGGACCGGTACTCCACGGGTGCGGCGATCTCGAAGGACGCGTTCAAGCCGGGGGTGCCCGTCGCCTACGTCGCCACCGGGGCGAACTTCCCCGACGCGTTGGCGGGAGGGGCGGCGGGGGCGTTCCGAGACGGCCCCGTCCTGCTCGTCGCCAAGGACTCGATCCCCAAGGCGACGGCGGCTGAGCTGACCCGACTGAAGCCGAGGAGCATCATCGTGTTGGGCGGCGAAGCGGTGGTGCCGAAGAAGATCAAGACCGCACTCGGCGCCTACCTGCCCAAGACCCCCTGAGACAGCCCCTGGTCAAGATTTCGGCGAGAAACGCGCGAACGGGTGTATGCTGATGGTGTCGGCGGGCGCTGCGCCCGTCGGACTCGGACCACCGACATCAAGAAGGAGTTGAACAAGATGGCCCATGACCGCTCGACGACCGGCAGGGGGGGAGTCCTCCTCCTCGCCTTCGCGGTGCTCGCCGCCGGGATCGGCGGCCTGACCGAGGGCCCCCGGCCGGTCGACGCCGCCGAGCCGGCCCCGGCGCCGGCTTCGTCGCCCCCGGATTGTCCTGAACGCCTTCAGAACCCCGGCTTCGAGGACGGGCAAAAAGGGTATGTAGAAATCCCACATTGGAGCAGGGGCGATTCAATGTCCGTCAAGAGGGGCGGCGGGGCCTTCGAGGGTAGACAGTACCTTGCAACCAGCTCCGCTCACAAGCTCGTCACGACCTCGCAGGATATCGACACGCTTCCCGGCGACTTTGTCTATTGGGAGCTTCAGCATAAGAAGGGTACCGAGGACCATTTTAGGATGAGTGGTGTCGTCTTGGCGAACCTAACAACGGCCGGGGGATGGAACAAGTATTCCGGCACACATGAGGTGCCAGCTGGGCGGACGACGACCGCGGTTGAGCTCTATGTACGGGGGGAGAGTTCCACGGTGCATGGGAGTGCATTTGACGCGATTGTCATCAAGTTGACATGCCAGCTTGAGATCACGGCGGATTTCACCGGTTTCGACCGCGACAACGACGGTGAAGTGGGCGACAAGGATGGTGCCGACGGTAGTGTGGGCGACAAGGCCCTCTTCAGCTTCACGGTGAAGAACAAGGGCACGGCGGGCCTCAAGTACTTGGACGTGTCCGACTCGGAGGGAAGAACGCTCTCGTGTGAGACGGAGGCGAACGTGGGCGTGGCGGACGGCACGGTGTTGCCGGGGAACGACGATCGTACGATCGACGATGACGACGATCATGAGATCGTGTGCAAAGCCGCATTCAGTGTGGAGCAGGCTGATGTCGACCGTGGGTCTGTTGTCGGCGAGGCGACCGCGACCGGGTACGACGCCAAGGCCGCAAAGAGAAGAGCTGAGGGGTCGGAGCCCACGACCGTGAGTCCGACGGTGAGAGACTCAGCAGGCGAGTCGGCTACGACGGTGGCGGCGGCGCCTCAGATGATGTTGACGCCCGGGACCGTGACGCCGCCTTCGGGGCAGGCGGACGCGGGCGACACGGCCTCCTACTCGTTCCGAGCGAGGAACACGGGCAACGTCTCGCTGGAAACGGTTGCGGTGCCCGGCGCTACGACTGTCAAATGCGATCCTGCGGTTAGTTCTTCCGCTCCTCTCGGGCCTGACGCCTCGACGAGGTGCACCGCGGTCTTCAAGTTGACTCAGGCTCATCTCGACGACGGGTTGACCGCTGTGGTGACCGCGAGCCCGAAGCGGGGCGCCGAGCAGACCCGGATTCTCCCGGCCGCGACGCTCACGGCGGCGCCTGCGGTCTCGCTTGACAAGAAGGCCGACGCGAAGCGCCCGGTGAAGGCGGGCTCGGAGGTCTCCTACTCGTTCGCGGTGACCAACATGGGCAACGTGACGTTGAGCGAGGTGTCGGTGGCCGACCCGAAGGCGGGGAAGGTGACCTGCCCTCAGGCTTCGTTGGCGCCGGGCAAGAAGACCACCTGCACCGCAACCTATGCGGCCACGGCGGCTGACATCACGGCTGGTGTGATCGAGAACACGGCGACGGTCACCGCGGTGACGCCGGGCAAGAAGAGGGTGACCGCTTCCGGCTCGGTGTCGGTCTCGACGGAGCCGGCGAGAGGGGGGCTGGGGCGGATCGCGGGCAAGGAGCGTTACTCGACGGCCGCTCTGATCTCGAAGGAGACGTTCGCTCCGGGCGTGGAGGCGGTGTACGTCGCCACCGGGGTCAACTTCCCCGACGCCCTGGCGGGCTCGGCCGCCTCGGGTGGGGACGGCCCCATCCTCTTGGTCACCAAAGACGCCATACCCGGAGCGACGTTGACCGAGCTGAAGCGGCTGAAGCCGAAGAAGATCATCGTGCTGGGAGGGACGGGCGTCGTGTCTCAGGCGGTGGAGTCGGCGTTGCAGAAGGAGGGCGCGACCACCCGCCAGTCCGGTTCCGACCGTTACTCCACGGCGGCGGCGATCTCGGCGAAGCACTTTCAGCCCGGAGCGGCTGTGGCGTTCGTGGCCACAGGTGAGGACTTCCCCGACGCGTTGACCGGGGGCCCGGCTGCCGCGGCGTTGGGCGGGCCGATCCTCCTCACCCAGAAGGCCAAGCTCCCGTCAGCCACCATCTCTGAGTTGAAGCGGTTGAAGCCGAAGAGGATCGTCGTCGTCGGGGGGACGGGCGTGGTCTCGGCGGCGGTCGAGAAGGCCCTGGCCTCCTACACGGCGGGGGAGGTGTCTCGCCTCGCCGGCGCCGACCGGTACTCCACGGGTGCGGCGATCTCGAAGGACGCGTTCAAGGCGGGGGTGCCCGTCGCCTACATCGCGACGGGCCTGAACTTCCCCGACGCACTCGCCGGAGGGGCCGCCGGGGCGTTCAAGGACGGCCCCGTCCTGCTCGTCGCCAAGGACTCGATCCCGAAGGCGACGGCGGCTGAGCTGACCCGACTCAAACCGAGGAGCATCATCGTGTTGGGCGGCGAAGCGGTGGTGCCGAAGAAGATCAAGACCGCACTCGGCGCCTACCTGGCCAAGACCCCCTGACGCGCCCCGGGTCGAGATTCGCCCTTGCGGATCGCGCGAAGGCGCGTACGCTGCGATGTATCCAGCGGGCCATTGCCCCATCAGACTCGGCCTCTCGGAGGAAGAACCAGGATGAGACGTGTGGAAGCCGGCCGCTGCGGACAACACGGATGACGCGGACCATGAGATGGCCTGCCAACTCCATGCACGGCCGTCTACACGGCGACCCCGGCTGACATCGAGGCGGTGTACGTCGCCGGCGGGGCCAACTTCCCCGACGCCCTGGCGGTCGGGGCGGCCGCGGCGTTCAAAGACGGCCTCATCTTCTTCGTGGAGGGAGGGACGATCCCCAAGGCGACGGAGGCGGAGCTGACCCGCCACAAGCCGAGCCGCATCATCGTGCTCGGCGGGACCGCCGTGGTGCCCGAGGCCACCCAAGACGCCCTCGGCGCCTACCTGCACAGGGCCCCCTGAGGGGCTTGAGGCCGCGTCCCCGGGCCTGAGACCGAGCCGCCGAGCGGAGGCGGCGGGACCCTACCGTGTCGGGGATGGAGCGGGCGACGCGGTGTTTGCTGATTGCGGGCGGGGCCTACGTCGCGGCGCAGATGACGGCCGACGTCGCCAGCCTGCGGATCATCAGCGTCGCCGGGCGGGCGGTCGACGCGGGCACCCTCATCTACCCCTTCACCTTCACATTGCGCGACCTGGTCCACAGACTCGGGGGCAAACCCGCGGCGCGCACGATGATCTGGCTCGCCGCCGCCGTCAACCTCGCCATGTCGGCCTTCTTCTTGGTCGTCGCCAAGTGGCCCCCCGACATGAGCGCCGGGCCGCAGCCGGAGTTCGGCGACCTCCTCGCCCCGGTGTGGGGCATAGTCGTCGCGTCGATCGTCGCCGAGGTCGTCGCCGAGCTGATCGACACCGAGGTCTACTCGATGTGGGCCCGCCGCTTCGGCGAGCGCCGGCTCTGGGGCAGGGTGTTGGCCTCCAACGCCGTGGCGGTGCCCGTCGACTCCGCCATCTTCGTCGGCCTCGCCGTCGTGTTCGGCGTCTTCCCGGCGGGGGCGGCGGCGACCATCCTCTGGGTCAACGTCGTCATCAAGGCGGCGGTCGCCCTCGTCTCCATCCCCATGATCTACTGGGCGGCGCCCTCGGATCGCCCATGACGGCCCCGGCCCGCTAACGTCGGTCTGGACAGGGCGGCCCCCTGTCCACCCCAAAGCAAACGGAAGGAAACCAACCTGTGAAACGCTTCACGCGGGTCTGCACGACCCTCGCGGCCCTCACGCTCGCCCTCGCGGCGTGCGGCGGCGATGAGCCGACGGACACCACCGCCGAGGAGACCGCGGCCCCCACCACAACCCAAGCCCCGACGACCACGCCCCCCGAAGCCGACGCGGCGACGACAACAGCGCCGCCGGAGACCTCGGCGGGCGAGCCCATAACCGCCTGCCAGGTGACCGACACCGGCGGCATCGACGACAAGTCCTTCAACCAGACCGCATGGAAAGGCGTCACCGACGCCCAGGCCGCCGGCTACGCGTCCGCCGACTCCGACTACGTCGAGTCTCAGACCGCGACCGACTACCAGCCGAACATCCAGGCGTTCCTCGACAAGGGCTGCGACCTAATCGTCACCGTCGGCTTCCTGCTCGGCGGCGACACCCAGGCGATGGCCGAGGCCAACCCGGATCGGAACTTCCAGATCATCGACTTCGCATACGACGAGGGTCTCGTGCCCAACGTGCAAGGCGCGATCTTCGGCACAACCGACGCCGCCTTCCTGGCCGGCTACCTCGCCGCGGGGATGACCGAGACAGGGACCATCGCCACCTACGGCGGCATTCAGGTCGGCTGCCCCGTGACCTGCTTCATGGACGGCTTCGTCTATGGCGCCCGCTACTACAACGAGGTCAAAGGCACCGACGTCAAGGTCCTCGGGTGGAACCCCGAGGAGGAGACCGGGGTGTTCACCGGCGACTTCGAGGACGAGCTGAAGGGGCGCAACGTGACCCAGTCGTTCGTCGACGAGGGGGCCGACGTGGTCCTCCCCGTCGCAGGCCCGGTCGGGAAAGGCTCGGCGGCCCTCGCCTTGGAGCAGGGCGACCTGTGGGTCATCGGGGTCGACGCCGACTGGTTCGACACGCTCCCCGAGTATGAGGACGTGATCCTCACGTCGGTGCTGAAGGGCCTCGACGTGGCCGTGTTCACGGCCATCAAGGAAGTCGCCGAGGGCATGTTCCAGGGCGGGACCCGCCTGTACACCATCGCCGAGGACGGCGTGGGCGTGGGCGCCCTCGCCGCCGACGTGCCGGCCGACCTCGCCGCCGAGGTCGAGGAGATCAGGGGCCGGCTCAAGGACGGGAGCCTCGTCGCCACCGAGTTCAAGCAGAGCTGACGCCCGCCTGTCACTGCTGTTGGGGAGGCCCCCGCTCCGGCGGGGGCCTCCCCTTTCCGGTTTCCTAATGCTCTGGATTCGGTATACCGAAGTTCGTGGAGACTGCGCGGTGACGTGGGCGCCGGCCGCGCTTGAGCCCCGTTCCTCGCCTATTGCGGCGTGCAGGGCATGTTGAAGGCAGTGCCGTAGTCGACTCCGGCTGTCAGCTCCCTCGTGATCTCCGCGGGCGCATGGGCCCCGTGCCCGGCGAACCTTGTCGGGTCGGTCGGACCGACCGTCCACGTCCCGGGCGTGACGTGAATCGTGTAGTCCCCTTGGGAGTCGGTCGAGCCGGCGCCCCCCAGAGCGCCGTTGGCGTCGACCGCCCTGATTTCCTCTCCCACGATCACCGGCTCACCAGAGCTCGGCATCCCGTCGCCGTTGTCGTCTCTCCAGACCTTGCCCGTGATCGTGACGATCTCAGCTTCGTAGGCGCCGATGTCGCACTTCGGGCCTTGCGGGCGGGCTGTGCCCCGGGCATCGGTCTTGCCGGCACA
>Ga0209788_1000161_pt1 | contig 17142 bp, 15 predicted proteins | sample WorMetLIZISLAND1_2_FD_187415 | JGI IMG/M metagenome (GOLD analysis project Ga0209788, IMG submission 187415) | Marine gutless worms symbiont microbial communities from Max Planck institute for Marine Microbiology, Germany - Olavius clavatus LIZARD... ...
TTGATCAGGAGAAGAAAAATGCCAACAACATTCGAAGCGAAGCAACCACAGACACCTGTTTGTTCCACAGACAGGTGAGTGAGTGAGCAGTTTTTTAACAGCACTTCAGCACAGTGTAGGCAATTTAGTGCAACACCATTGATCAGGAGAAGAAAAATGAAAATACGCCAACAACATTCGAAGCGAAGCAACCACAGAGACACCTGTTTGTTTCACAGAAAGGCGAGTGAGTGAGTAGTTTACTAATGGCACATCAGCACATTCAGTGCCTTTCTGGTTCAGAGCGACAGAAGAAGACATAAGCACAAGGCGAGCGGCTAATAAATTGGTGGTGGTGGTGAAATGCATAGCTCATTCATGCAGGATCAAAGCCAGTTTGTCATTTCAAGTGCGAACTACTAAAACGTTCTGAACAGTGTCTATGTGGTACGGCTTTGCACCAGTGTGAATACGAACATGGCACTTCAGTTCACGGCTACTTTTACACAGCTTCCCACAATAATGACAGTCACAGCTGATGTGTACACAATGGAGGGATGTTTACGTATCTAGAAAATGCTGGATGAGTAAGTGAGGAGTTTCTTTACGGCACATCAGCACATAAAAGGCCATTCAGTGCCTTAACATCTTGAGCAAAAACAACTGCATGGAGAAAATAATGAAACAGATCATAATAATTGGTAAGATAGATAGCATAGAGTCTGTTATTCACACAAGTGCTCCAGGTATCTTGTCACTCTTCCAAGCACTACCTAGAGACACAAGGAATGAGGTCACAAACAGCATTCGAAGCGAAGCAACCTACCATCCTGCAGAGACACCTGTTTGACACACAAAGGTACTGTGGGCGTGCACATAGCTGGGCATGCTGTGTTTGAAACTGCAAGCTGCCACACTGGCTGAAACTTTCGTTACATTTCCGTACAATTTTCCAGGATGCATCGCTGTGTTCTCCAGCCCAAAGCTGTATACTAAGTTTCTGTTTCAGTTGCACAGCTAAAATTTGTACAGCCTGGACGAAATTGCTTCACATGCTGCCGATGCGGTCGAGCCAGTAATGAAGCTGCCGGCTGTAAAGTGAGAAGAACAGCTGACTACGGGAACATGGAACAGCCAACAAGTACTCACTGAAGCCTACGTGAGTCATTTGTACTGTACATTTAATGTTACCAGGCTATAAAAGTAGTTCAGCTATAAACACTCTTGAAGATGGTGCTTTTTAATATAAACATATGGTGATTATTTCTTTATGCAAAATGATTCAATTGAACTGTTAATGAATGTTAAACTGCCAGTGCGTGAACAGCGTAATGAAATGTTTCACGCATTTCAAGCACTCTGACTAGACTGCATGTTACTTAACTAGTTCTACAGAGAGCTGTCGTTGTAAGTGGTTAGTAAAACATTTTCAGGTTATCTGCTATTTAGCTGTGGGCGCATGCTCATCAGTAGTACATTGTTGCACTGAATGCTGAAGACATGCACAGCACAGTGAAGAAATCTGGGAGAAAACGTGACTGCACAGCTGATGTCAACAATGAAGCTGCATGTTCAGTTTAGTAGTCATTCGACTGAACTTAAGCAGCAAGAAAGTTCACCTGCGCGTCCTACTAGCACTCCTGTGCCTCCTGCTACTCTAGACGAAGCACAAAGTGAATAAGTGGAATAGAAATCGCGACCATCAGACAGTTGTAAAACGTGATAAGTGGCATATAAGGCCGGTTCGATTCGAGATTCGATTCAAATTCAAATCGTAATGCCCGATTCGATTCATATTCGATTTGGGTGCCAAAGAACCGATTTGGAGGTCCTGAATCACCAGAAGCATCCATTTTGCCAAAAGAAAAAGATGGCAGAACACGATTGGTTGACTGGATTTTTCAAGCATCTTCCAGATTTCTCCATAAGATGCAGGGAACAAACCTGTCCTTAACGGTACGTTTTAACAAGTCAAAAGTACAGTGAGTGAGTGAGCAGTTTCTTAACGGCACTTCAGCACAATGTAGGCTATTTAGTGCCATACCATTAACAGTGGAACTAAGGTACGATATTCAAAGTAAGTGAACGAAAAAAAAAATTAGCTACAATACAAGAGAAAAGCCTATATGGAACTGTACAAATGAATATCTCTCAAAATTGAAAGGATATCATCAAAACTGACTCTTATCGAATAACTCTTTAAGGGTAGTAATGGCAAAGTGTTTCTGTCTGTAACACTGCAAAGTTCCAAGATGACACCACAGGCAGTGCTGTTGACATGATGAATCGTCGTGCTGTTGAGACATGAATCGTTCTAATCAGTCCCCTATACCCTTAAGCTCAGTGGGCCACGAGACAGCTCGCTGCCTAGGCCCAAAACCCCACCCCTGATCTTAGTCCTTCGGGCTTCGAGCTTTGGCTCAACAGTGCCTTCCTCAGCAATAGCGGGATTCGAACAGGCAATATCTGGATTCATACGGTTGCCAGTCCAAAACTGTGCTATAATACACACCAGTATGTGGCTGTAAATTGGCACAGGTACAAACACACGACACAGAAATCAAATCAAATCAAACGGCAGAATAGACCAAGGTGAATAAAAACCGATGCTGTATGCTACCCAGACAGTGAATGCGGCTGCAATTCCAAGCAATGAATTCACCGGATTTCCAACGACTCCGCTGATGACTTAATTTACCACAACACCGAGACAAAGAGCCAACCAAAAGGCCGACACAGCAAAGTGAACCTGTACGCGGCTCGGAATGCTGGCGGCACATAAGCAACTCTACGTGATGAAGTAAAACCAACAACATGTACTCGTTATAGAAGTCCGACACGCAATCTCTCTGGGTCCGCTAGCCAACGCCGAGCACGTTCATAACCGCAGCCATCATATGGACGCAACCATATCAGCATCGACTGGCAAATTGACCAAATGCCGAGCGGCCGTGGACGCCTGCCGCAGTCACTGAGCATCACCGTCTCACCCCCTCCGCGGCCCATCCCACTCACAACCACCAACACAGAGGCACAGTACACTGCTCACACCACGCATCTGACATGGCCGGCCAAGCTATCACTTGAGTGCTTGCCTGCCTCGCAATGTTAGGATCGCTCAGATGACGATCGATGCAGCCCGTTGGCAATTCCACTAGTGTCCGCATAACGACATGTTCACTTATGCACGCAACATTCTCTTAATTCTGCCCCACTGCTGCACAACTAAATAAACTTGTTCATAGCGGTGATCATACAAATATGGGTGCTACATTACAGACTACAGTTTTCTGTGTTGTTTGCGGATATTTCTTACATTTCCATTCATGTTAGTAATTCTGTACAAATTATACTGGGGAATAAAGATCTTCAATAAACTGTCCTGCAGAGATCATAGTAGAATGTGCCAGTAGTGGCATAGTAGTGATGCTATGTTTCAGTGCATAGCCACTGAACATAGACCACCGAGCATTGAAGCAGCCTTCGCGACTCCGGAAGTACTGGTATCTGGTAATAACCACAGTCACACCAACAGCAAATGCAGTCCACCAGTAAAATGCGGACCTTTGCTGCGGACCACTGGGTAAATCGTCGACGTGAAAAGTGCGGACTGCCAAAAGACCTGAAATTGCAAGTCCTTGGGTCCACAGGTCCACAGTAGCGAGTGAAGAGGGGATGGGAGGCAGGGTTGGAAAACCTAGGTTTTTTGACAAAGTTTTTTTATGTTTTATTATTTAGTGTACAAAGATAACTGGACAACAAATTACGACCCAGCAAGAACATGCTGTATGCCGCAGTCTGCATTTTGCCAATCAGAGTGTCTCGAGGTCCGCCAGTCGGACTTCTATTCCCGGCTACTCGTGGTCCGCCAGCCACTCAGTAGTTGTTGATTGGTCGCGTAGCCTTGACGTCATTCGACGTCATTCAGTTGGCGGACATATTGGGTTGTGGGTATTGGTGCTTATTCGTTAAATAACTTGATATTTGAGTAAGATTTAGGGTTAGGGTTGGGTTTCGCGATAGGGTTAGGATTAGGGTTAGGGTAGGGTGTGGGTAAAGTAAAAAGTAAAAAAGTAAAGTAGATAATTTATATAGCGGTTCTAAGCGACCTGACCAAGTGCAATCAATACGCTGCAGAACCGCTTCTACAATACTCCCCTTGTTCATTGGACTTCATGCCATGGCTGCCACAAATGGCGCGTCGACATGAAAGCCCTCGCAAGGTACCAACTTATACTGCTTGGTAAACAGAGGCACATTGGTGTGAACAACTTTCCCAAGGTCGTTGCCCGACAATGCCGTGGCCGGGAGTCGAACCCACAATCTGCCGATTGCGAGTCCGAGACTCTACCACTAGACCACCGAGCCGAGTAGCGTGGTATGTGTGTGCACAGACGGCAGTACGAACTGGCGGACTGGGAGTGTGGCAGCTAGCTGTCCGACTGGCGGACCTGGAGACACAGTGCCAATACCCACCTGAATGTTGCTCTCCCCAGCCAGTTCAAACGCTGATAAATTTGTTTCGTTCTTTGTATAAAGCTTTCCAGAGTTTGACTCTCCCTAACAACTCTCCACAACAATTTTCTACATTTTTAAAATTAAAAATTGTTCAAATTGTGCTTTTAGAGTCCCATATTTCACATTTCATGCCTTCGGAACTTCTCCCGAGTTCTACTTGGAGTCATCCGGAGATGTTCCAGCTCTTGCAAATATATCATTTTTCTTTTCTGATCCTTGGCATCACTTGCTGTGGTCTTACAAGTGACTAAAGTATCGACTGCACAGGCGATGCAATTAGGGCACATTTTAGCAGTCTTCTTGGCAGCTGATCGATCGCTCGATTTAACATGTCTGACTCCGGGCTTAACTGAGCCCAGCAGTCGATTAGCAGTTTAGCACACGTTTCAGCTGGTCAGTGTCTGAAATTTTGTGACAATATGCCATCTGTTGCAACGACCCCATGCTGAATTATCCACGGGATTTTGATCTGGACTGTTTTTTGTTCAAGTTTTGTCTTCATTTGTTAAAAGAGCCATGTTTGTGCAGAGAAATTACGTCATAAATGTTGCTGCTGCATTTGCAAAGAATATTTAACCGCAGCATTAAAAATTAATTTATGGTCTGTGACCAACCTTTTCTAAACTATTTTTGCTACAAAATGACACATTAAGCACATCTCTAGCTCATCACTACTAAAAGTTATCAACTCGTAAAATTGGTCCAGTTTTTTGGCTGTTGGGCTCAGCTAAGCCGGGAGTCAGACATGTTAAATCGAGTAATCGATCAGCTGCCAAAAAGACTGATGATGGTTATCAGGATCAAGGGTGCCCATGTTAAATTTCGTCTAGACTAACCATGCGTGTAAACGATTGTTGTTGTTTCATTGTGTCAAGTGAAAATTCATTAAAATAAGCGTTGAGCGTTAATATCAGTATAATTTCAGGGATAGTGAATATTTATGCAAATTAGGCAAAGAATATTTAAGCACACTGCTATGCAACTTTTGTACTTTTTTCTAGACAAAATCTGCAAACATTTGACATATCACATGCCTTTCTACCGCTAACCGTTGCAAAGTTATCAACGTTCAAAAATGGTCCGTTTTTTGGCCCACCCTGTACTTAAATATACACTGCTGCCATTGCTAGTACGCTGGATTGGTGCAGAGTCCATGCCTCACAATTTACACACCTCGCTAAACTGTCAACAATGTCCTTGTCTACATCTCCCTGTTCAGTATACTTACACAGACTGCTTTCAGAGTACAGAAACATTTTCAAAGAGAAACGGGCTCGACTACTGCTAACAACAGGTGAAAAATTACTCTTTCTGTACCACAACTGGAATAAAGTGGAATGACTGTTTACCCTGTTTTGTGATTGATGTGGATGCACCAAATTCACCGGATATCCGGCCGGATCCGGTGCACCCCTAGTACTGAGTACCACCGTTTAATGATAAACGGAGAAAAAGCTGAGAAAAACGTACACAGATGCTACAGTAAGCCATAAAAATGGATGTCTTTGATGACATCACTAACAACGGTTTCAAAAAAATCCAGGTAACAGAGAAGCAATTAGAACACATAACCCCCAAAAAACAAACAAGTTGGGGTTACAAGTTATACATTCTGTCTGTTGTCGATGTAATGGTGCACAACACGGAAGTCTACACAGACAAGATAGACCAATGTCCACAGGTCAACCAGATCTGCAGGCTTCAGGCAACATTGTTCTTGGGATGCTACAGCCAATTCAACGTGCAGTGTGGCATATACTGTATTTTGACCACTGGTACAGACTTCTTGAAAAGCCACTTTTTCAGCTGGCGGCAAGAGGGAAGGTAGGTCAACCATCCACATCCTCATTCTCCTCAATTCCTAACCTATTGATGAAGCTCACCGGGCGAAGGCAGCCATCATTTGTGCAGTTACTTATACGTGTTTCATATGTTTAAACGGAAACTGTCCAATGTAATAAAGGAACGCCGATATAAGTTCGTGCAAAGTAAACAATAGACAGTACCTGGTACTAAAGGTAAACACTAAATACTGAACGTGACCGACAAGTAGCCAATACCCCTGTAACTGAACTCATGTGTAGGCATTACGCGATTTATACTTAATTAACTTTAGCGTCCACAGTTCACCATGCACCTGACAATGCATACTGTAAGTAAATTACTAAAGGCATACACTACATACAAAGATATTGTTGGCCTCAAGTAGTCTAAATGCAACTCAGCTCAGAAGTTGGACAGATAGACGCCATTAAGCAGCTGGATATGATGGCCTCACTGCAGAACACATTGTCCATGCTCACCCTGTTTTAATTGTACTCCTGTCTTTGTTATTTCAAATGCTTGTATTACATGGAATTGTACCCTCTGCTTTTGGGCAGGGTATTGTTATACCATTAGTTAAAAACACAGATGGTAATATTGCTGACAGTAGCAACTACAGAGGCATTACTCTTAGTCCAGTAATTAGTAAAATTTTTGAGTTATTAATGATGGATATGGTAAAGGATAAACTTATTTCATCTGACCTGCAGTTTGGTTTTAAGCCTAACTCGAGTTGTAGTCATGCTATCCTTGCTTTACAAGCTGGAGTGAAACATATATGTGACAGTGGAGGTACAGCCACTCTCTGTGCATTGGATATATCAAAAGCCTTTGACAGAGTAAATTTTTATGGGTTGTTCAAGATTTTGGTTGATTGCTTATTTCCCAAGTGTTTTATTGATTTGCTTCTTGATTGGTTTAGTAAATGCATTAGTTGTGTCAGATGGAATGGAATATTGTCTTCACCTTTTGCCATGTGTGCTGGTGTAAGACAAGGTGGACTGTTATCTCCAGCTCTTTTTGCTATGTATATTGATAAGTTAATTCAGTTACTTAAATCGTCTGGTCTTGGTTGTAGGTATAATGATACATATATTGGATGCTTGTGCTATGCTGACGATATTGTTCTAATTTCACACTCTGTGACTGTGATGCAAAAAATGCTTCGTCTGTGTGATGTGTTTTCTGCTGATCTTGATGTCAAGTTCAATACAACTAAATCTGTTGCTATGAGAATAGGTCCAAGATATGATGCTGTTTGTGCTGATTTAACTCTGTCTGGTGGTATTATTCAGTATGTGCCGTCTTTAAAATATCTTGGTGTGTGTATAAAAGCATATAGGACTTTTGTATGTAACTTTGACCATGTCAAAGCTAAATTTTATCGGACCTTTAATTGTATTTATGCCAAAAGCTATGCAGGAAACTCAGAATTGATTACTGTCGAATTGCTGCGTAGTTGTTGCTTACCTGTTTTATTATATGCAGTAGAATCATTGATTTTTCGTGCCCGTGATATTAATAGTCTTAATAACTGTATAAATGTAGCAGTTGCTAAAATATTTCATGTATCTTTTGGTGACAATGTAGACTTCATTCGGCAGATGACTGGGTTAACCAGCCTTCGTACATTAATCTGTGACAGACGTTCTAGTTTCATAAGCAAACTGCATCAGTCATCTTTGTTTAGACCTCTAATGCCTCTGTTTTATGATCGCATGTTTTTATTTGTGTCTTAGGTTCTGTATTTATTATTTGTTGGGATTTGCACTGCGGCAGAGGTCGGTGGACCGGATGCCAAGTAGGGCAGTCATGACACCCTAATGGGTGTGTATTCTGGCCGAAAAAGCAGATTCAACTCTCCAGGCAATCTGCCTCACTGCTAATCTCGATAAATAAATATTAAAATTTTCAGTTTACTTACTTACTTACTTACTATTGTGTTTGTGTGTGCGCTCGTTTGTGTCTTCTTCTGTGTAGTTGCTGCCTATTTTCTTGGCGAAATAAAGATATATATATAACGTCATAAGTCAACGGACAACGGTTTAATAATGAAGTCAGTCCAACACGAGTCTGTGAATGTGTTGTTATAGGCATAAGACTGGCTGGGAGTTCGCTGGCTCGTGAAGGTCGTTTAGAGATCAAAGTTGCAGGAAGATGGGGAACAGTTTGCGACGATTTTTTCGACAGTGTTGACGCAAGCGTCGCTTGCTCTATGCTCGGCCTCGGGTACGTGTCAGCGTATTGAAATTTTGTTGCTTTGTTGCCGGGAACACTGGCGTCGGAACTTAAAAGTGGGACGGCTCAAATAGGCTTGAGCCGTCTCACTTTTTGCAATAAGATAATCATAATTTTTCGCCGGGATAAGGTTTGTAAGTCTGCATAGAGTGCCAGCGTATGACCGCACCAACTCGCGACAACTTCAACTTTCATTCTAGATGCTGTACATGCAGTTTACTTATACTTTCTTTATTCCGCTGTGTGGTGAGTGATCTCAGTGTGGTGTGTGTGGTGAGTGATCGTTGTTTCATAACTGAACACCAAATTTGTGCATGTGTTTACTGTTTAGCATGCTTTGATTGGCACTGACAGGATACTGCTGACACTGAGTTCTGAGTAGTAATGTAACATTGTTAGACCTCTGTGCATTAACCAAGTAAGTTGACTTACCGGAGCGGGACGTTAAGCTAGCACGTTCGTCGTGCTTCTTGTCGAACTCATTCGAGCCAAACTTTTCGTACAAAACCCGGTTTATTGACCGGCTCGAGTACGTCGACATACGCAGTTGTTGGACAGAAGTCTTCAGTTGTCTGCTCCTTGCGCACAAACATGTACATGCAACTCTGTTCATTGTTTCAAAAATGTACTGTATTGCATTTACTTTATCCGTTGTCAATAATTTGTCACAAGTTTTGACGTATATGTACCGGTAGTAAGAAACTTATCGTGTAGCTTACTACCTTGTATTGTCTTCATCGCAATTTTACTATTCAAAGGAACGCATTAATCTAGAGATAGGCTGTAAACGTAGGCGGAGAATATTGCAGTTATCAACAACATTTTTGTTGTGTCATGTTCTATGGACAGACGTTCTGGAATATCGTTAGGTGTCAAATATGGACCAGGCGAAGGTCCAATCTGGATGGACGACTTACGCTGCGATGGAACAGAAACGAGCCTCGCTGACTGTAGCCACACCGGCTGGGAACGAGAAAACTGTGGACATCACGAAGACGTGTCAATCTCATGTGGCAAAACATTCGGTACCTTTGCTTTACAGCTTTACAGTATAACTTGCAGCAGCGACTATTGCAGTAAAACATCTCCTGCTAGTATTCCACCTGCAATGCTATTGGAATTTATTTCATAACGGCACGCTATACCTTTCATCCCTTTCTCCATTAATGTGTCACTAGAAGTTAGTCAATTTGTTCTAAAGTGATAGCAGAGCTCTGTGTAAGTATATAACATTGATCTCTAGTCTTGTGAGTTAAGCGTACCACATATGACATGCACGATAAAACGGACATAATGGAATATTGATGCCTGGTGTTTTTTTTTGAAACCTGATAACTGTGATATCTTTAACGTATGCCTATTGATTATTGATCGGAAAGCTTGAATCACATGTATACTGAACATTTACACCGTTGTAGAGGTGAGACTTGTCAATGGTGAGACTGAGCGTGAAGGTCGTTTAGAGGTCAATTACAATGGAACTTGGGGCACCGTCTGTGACGATGGTTTTAACAACGTTGCCGCAGGTGTTGTCTGTCGCGAGCTCGGTCTCGGGTAATATATGTTCATCTTCATTCGTCAAACAGAAACGCAGAAAAATAACATAAACATAGCAAAGGTAACAATACAACATGGCGACGACTGCGATCAGCCACCACCAACGCCCTCGTCATTCCGCCAACTCGTCTTTCCACTGTGGGTGATCGGGCTTTTCCTCTTGCCGCAGCTCGGGTGTGCCTGCCAGTTCCGGTTATATTGGCACTTGGCAGCAACCCTCAACACGTTCAACTTAAGCAGCGGCTAAAAACTGAACTCTTCATTTCGCTGTTATAATCTGCGTCTTCTTATGCACGCAAACATTCTGTTTAATTCCGTCCTACTGCTGCACAACTCGCTTTTTACACTTTTCCGTGTTAAGTGTCCTAGCAGTCTTTGGGCTCAATGCCACTATAATAATGTCGTTTAATAATAATAATAATAATAGTCATAATCATAATAAATGTATACCCCGGTAAACACCAACATTAACGAACCATGTGGCTAATGCAACAAACAGACTCACGTTAACTTACTGAGTTCACACCTGGCTATACAGCTCGGGATTTACGGAAACATCGAATTCCCCGAATTATTCAAAAAATTTCGCTTACGATAGATTATAAATCCGACTGCGGACTGATTTAATTCTGAACAGAATGCAGCATTCCTGAATAATAGCGGAAGAACCGGTCATAAATAATTTCATCAGTAGTAGTGTTTAGACAAAATCAAGAGAATGTTCGGCAGCACGAGTAACTGGACAAGTGTTCCGAGTCCCGACCGCATTATCCCAATCTATACCCCATTTCAGAACTTGGGCTAAGCATACGCAGAAGTTTTGGCCTTATTGCATTGCTACTGTAACAATTAACTACGTCCTGCATACCAATAATTCACTAACCCAAACCCTAACCCTAAATCATATTTATAGTGTTGAACTTACACAAACTGTGCAAATCCGACCGTAGAGCAGTAGGCCTATCGGCATACACTTGTTCGAGATCAGGTGCAATATTGTACCTTCCGTAGCAATACGAAAAAGTTTGCCAACACAGCATTTACGGCGACGTTATTGAAAATACGAATTCCTTTGCATCTAATTAACTTCTCTATAGCCTATTTCCACAATATTGCAACATCTGTAAAAACTGTTGATAAAGTCCATAATGTGTATTAAATGCCATAAAAATAAACATACACTGTATGCTTAATGCTAACACAAAATGTTTCGAGTTGCGATGTATTGTTCAACAGGAAACTCGGTGTAGCGCTTTTCGACGAGCCTTTTGGAGCAGGAACCGGAGCAATTCTGCTGGACGATGTCAACTGTAGAGGCAACGAAACATCGCTGTCAAACTGTCCACACCATACATGGGGTGAACACAACTGTAATCACAACGAAGACGTGTCCATCATATGCGTCGATGAACTGTTTATTACAGGTATTGCTTTAAGATGCATAGTTTTACCGGTATCCAAAGGTCATGTCAAGAAATACTTTAGATTGTGACCAATCTAATGTATACTCCTCGCGTGTTGTTTCCTCGGCTATTTCTCAAGATCTGCTTTTTCGTCCTTTCTCTTTATACCGTAGGTCGGCTAGTGACCCCCCTTAGGAAATAAGTTTTGAATCTCCATCATTATAGATTAGAGACCGAGGGCAAAGTATGGTCTGCACACATACATACAGTAAATTTGATAATGCGTTGCTCAGATATGGCCGTTTGAAGTTTTCCAAGATGGCCGCCGGCCGCCATCTTGAATTTGATCCTACCGGAAATGGCGCCGTCGGATCCGCCGTCCCCGAAAACCCCACCCGAGAACCAAACACGAAGTCGATCGGACGACATGTCGCTGAGATATGGCCGCTTGAAGTTTTCCAAGATGGCCGCCGGCTGCCATCTTGAATTTGATCCAACCGGAAATGGCGCCGTCGGATCCGCCGTCCCCGAAAACCCCACCCTAGAACAAACACGAAGGGGATCGGATGACGCGTTGCAGAGTTATGGCCATTTGAAATTTTCCCAAAATGTGTGAATTGGCCCTGAGGTCGGTCGTTGGTCGGTCGTCGGTTGGTCGTCAATATTCATACTTCTTACACTGATCTCATATACTCCTCTTTCGTTACGTTAGGAACGTAGCGCGCGAGGAGTAAAAATATCAGATTACAGATAAATAAAGTGGCTGTCTGTCAGTAACCGATCCCATATCGCTATTCGTCTTGATATTCTTGTTCTTGTTGTTCTTGTAAGTCCAACATGAATATATATACATTTGTTATTGCAGACATAAGACTGGCTGGGAGTGAGTTGCCTCTCGAAGGTCGTTTAGAGGTCAAAGTTGCAGGAATGTGGGGAACAGTTTGCGACGATTCATTCCGTGACGTTGATGCTGGTGTCGCTTGCTCCATGCTCGGCCTCGGGTACGTGTCAACGTGTGAACATTTCTTAGTTGCCAGCAGTAGTGGAATATCTTGTAATTCCACCGAAACAGGTATCGCAGTGCATGCATTCCGGCAGGAGACCAACAGGTTGATACACACGGATGTACTTCAGGAAACAGCGATAGTAAATTTTAGCAGTTAGCTCTTGGTGAAATGCACCCTATCTCAGACTCAACGGCAACGAGGACTGTTCTGGAGCACTTGGGCATTGGTTGCAGTGTTTCCTCAGAGTGCGCGTGGTATTGCAGCACCATATTTAACGGTTACACCTCACTCCTATTTCCAATATAAAAAATAATAAAAATCGACCGTTCACAAAATCGAAACCTCTGAATGAATTAAAATACAATTTGGCACAGTTGATTATGTCATTAACTAATTGGCCCTCACTACAGGCATAACACAGTTTCAAATTCATGCGACTCGTGTTGCCTAGCAGCTGACCGAAGCATTGTTGCTTAGTTGGTTGTTGCCCATATGACTGTGGAAAGTTAAACACGGAACAGATCACAAAAGAACGTTACTGAATTTCGGCGGAACCTGAAGACGTATACCTGTTCGCCTGACATTTGATGCGTTAGCGCATTAGGGTTTTTTACTTAATCTCGCTTTACAAATCGACATTTACTTTACTTTACCTTACTTTACTTTACTGAAGACACTTAGTCTTGCAGCCTCGAGAACCAAACATATGAATACCGGCATTGCATAATGGAAAATGTAAAATGACGCAGTCTATACGTCAGTAAAGTGAGAGTTAAGTACGTTTTGTTGTGTGATCTTTTGAACAGACGTTCTGGGAGATCATTACGTAACGAATACGGACCAGGCGAAGGCGAGATCTGGCTGGATGATGTACAGTGCTTTGGAACAGAAACTGACCTCGCTGACTGTGGACATGGCGGCTGGAATCAGCACAACTGTGGACACCATGAGGATGTGTCAATTTCGTGTGGCATCGGTATATTTTTGCTTTTCCGTGTTGCAGTGACTGCGTTGATGTAACGGTTACTGAAACACAAGCTCAGTCTGAATAATGTACTAAATTTACGAAGTCGCAAGTTACGAATTCTCAATCTGTGCACAACAGCGTGCACGATACCTGTACGGTGTGAAAATAATTAACTGGTTTTCCAAGTGAGATTGTCGTGAAGAATACCGGTAGTAACCGGCATGTTTAGGTAACTGTAAGTCAACTGAACCTCTTACAGTCAGCGGAAAACGAAAAGATGTGTAGCTAACCGCAGCCGGTTAAGTGTATCATGAAGTACGCGTAATAAGTGTAAAATAACGAAATGGCTGCACTATGTTGGCCTATAAATTTTTATCGCTTTATTGTGTTCGTACTGATTGATCGGCAAATTCGAATCATGTTGATATCTGATAACCGTTGTAGCCCTGAGACTTGTTGGAGGTCAGACTGAGCGTGAAGGTCGTTTAGAGGTCAATTACAATGGAACCTGGGGCACCGTCTGTGACGACGATTTCACTAATGTTGATGCCAATGTTGTCTGTCGTCAGCTCGGTCTCGGGTAAGAGCAACATAGTATATTGGTAGACAGCGTAGTAGCACCATTGTGGGCATTGTATGCCTGTTAAAGGCGACGGTGGAACACCAAATTATGGTTATACCTCGCTTCCTATCCCTACGCAATTGACTTGAAATGCGTCACGGGTGATTACGTCTGTGGATAATGTCAGGGGCGAAAATAAGTGTATAAATCGGCCCGGCAAACCCGAATATACTGTTTTATTTATTGTTAGTTTCTGACTTATTGATAAGTTCTGTGAACACATTTTGGCAGTATTGCAGTCTCTTGTTCATCTTACGGCATGTTTCGCTGATGATTGACTTCCTATTTGCTATGTTCGCATGGTCAGTATTATCAAGCTGCCCACCGTTTGCCACAGAACATTGGACAACAGTGTCTGCAGCGGTGCAGACAACTTTGCAATTGCTTGCGTTGGCTGCTTTTTCAGATTATTTCAAAAAATTATCGGTAAAAGTACATTTTTTCGGCAATTGAAAGTAGTTTCTGACTCATTCGGAGTATGGTTAACATTAGTTTTCACTGATTTTTAGTTAACTCTAATTTGAATTAAATACGAAATACATTAATTGGCTAACTATTAAGTTTCTAATTAACTGATTGCCCATTGCTGACCAGGCGTCAGATTTCGCGAGATCATATCATCGTGGAGACATATCTTGTGGTATACGTAATACTAACAAATGATGTTTCAAATTTGCGACGTTTTGTGCAACAGGAACCTCGGTTTGGCGTTTTACGACCAGCGATTCGGACAGGGAACCGGCGCAATTCTCCTGGACGATGTGAACTGTAGAGGGAACGAAACATTGCTGTCAGACTGTCCACATCGTACATGGGGTGAACACAACTGTAATCACAACGAAGACGTGTCAGTCATGTGCGTCGACAATCTGTCTATTACAGGTACGCCTTTAAGGTGAATAGCGGTTTCCAAAGGTCACTTTTTCACGTCATTAATACATCAGATTACAGGTGGTTTAAGGGGCTGTGTTATAATCATAGTTCTGCTGCTCTATACACCCATGCGATTATCCGCACCAATACTGGCCCACATCGCCAGAAGCTAGCTGATGACGTCTTACACCTTCATTGAAATTGACGTTGTGCCCTGCGAAACCCACATCAAAGCACGACACCATAAATAAACGCAAAATGACCATTTATGTTCGGTCGTGATCATCTATTTTGGGATAATTTGAAAGGCAATCAAGGATACATGTTATCACGTAATAGCTTCCAACTTATCTCTAAAGATTCCGAAGATAGTAGGCTACTGACAATCGCTGTTTTCGATCACTACGACACGTACAAGACTATGTCTGGGCTACATTTTTGCTGTGACAGTATGGGCCATCTTCATTCAGATTTACGTGATGGGCTCCGTAATAAGACACGCAATACAGTGCCTATCTACTGATGAGCTCAACCAAGGACATTGATTTCAATACCAGTCGAAAGGCATTCTATCTTCAATAGCAACACACTACTGTCTCGTATTTTTTCAGAGATGCTCCAAAAACTATATTGCTGTGACGTTATTAATGGTAGGCCTATTTTCATCCCAGTCTGGGCTGTTTTGATACAACACTAGCGCGTGTCAGACAGACAGAAGACAGACAGACTGACATGCCAATGATAGCTAACATCACGCTGTAAAAAACTTATGTCACGAGTCATTGTGTGAACAGTGTGTAAACGTCTTAATGATATGGATGAAGCCTACATATAATACGAGTGTATAAAGTAAGTTTGTTGTTACAGACATAAGACTGGCTGGGAGTTCGCTGGCTCGTGAAGGTCGTCTAGAGGTCAAAGTTGCAGGAATGTGGGGAACGGTTTGCGACGATTTATTCGGTAACGTTGATGCAGGTGTTGCTTGCTCCATGCTCGGCTTCGGGTACGTGTCAACATGTGAACATTTGTTGCATGTTTTTGTTAGCATTAGTGGCTTGTTAATTGTCGAATTGGAGAGTGAAAGGAGATCAATTATTTTTCACCCTGGACGACTAGTGGCTGGAGGTGGGCGGCACTTCTGCATACTAACATGTAACATCTAATGTGATGTATTCTTTACTGTTGCGTGTTTGATGCTGTTGCTTTGGCAACAAGAAGTGCATCCATCGTACCAAAAAGTTCTGCCACAGGAATATGCGAATTTTTAATTACTCAAATCTAGCCTAACCCGGAGTAAATTCGGCAGGGTGTACATTTCTCAAAGTAGGGATAGGAGATGGAGAAAGTTTAGTGGTTGATGGTTTAAAAGTACAGTATAGTATACACGTCAGTAAAATGACTGTTGAGTAAACTTTGTTGTACGATGTTCTGAACAGGCGTTCTGGCACGTCGTTAGAAAACGAATATGGAGAAGGCGAAGGCGAGATCTGGCTGGATAACGTACAGTGCGACGGAGCAGAAACTAATCTCGGTGACTGTGGACATCGCGGCTGGGGGCAACACGACTGTGGACACCATGAGGATGTGTCGATCTCGTGTGATACCGGTACATTTTTGCTTTACAGTTTTGCTGAGACATTTACAGTAGCAATTACTGCAGCATAGTGATCCACAGGTCGCTAGTGCGACTCCTGGCCGTGCGCTTTGTCGTCTTACTACTTAGATGGGTGGCCGTCTGTGTGCGGGTAAACCATCTCTCAGAGATAACACCTGGGTCAACTCAGTCTTTCATCCCTCCTGGGTAGGTAAATCGAGTACCGGCCTCTTACTGAGGTTAACACGGGGTGTGTTCAGTTGTGTCGGGCAGCATATGGCAAGTGACATCTCGTAGCTCTGAGATGGAGTTTCGTTAAAAGCTCTATTCTTCCTAAGTTAACAACTTACAATGAGAATCTACGGGGTGATAATTTTCGTAATAACTTTGTCTTCTTCCAGCCAAATTTCATAATTTTTGGCACGTATACACTATACGAAATTTGCAACCAGAAGATATATAGTTAGCCCACCTAACATAGTTTGTGTAACTTGTAAAAGATTTGTAAAATATTGATCACGACTTTACCCATGTTTGTACATGTTTACTACCATTAATAA
>Ga0209788_1000162_pt1 | contig 17127 bp, 5 predicted proteins | sample WorMetLIZISLAND1_2_FD_187415 | JGI IMG/M metagenome (GOLD analysis project Ga0209788, IMG submission 187415) | Marine gutless worms symbiont microbial communities from Max Planck institute for Marine Microbiology, Germany - Olavius clavatus LIZARD... ...
AAACTAGAGTCATTGGCCTACATTTTTGTCGCTGCATGTATGGGTCTATCTTCATTCAAATTTGTGCAGTGGGCTCCAAAAGACGCATCTTTGCTGCACCAGAGTGCGTTTTGGCCGTTCAAGGTCATCCAAGGTCGACGATTTTGGTACCAATCGAAAGCACGTATGCGACTTCCTATTAGTCGGTCATTGTAACTATGGTCCTATCTTGCACCGTTCCTGAGATACGGCGACTTATTGGCTAAAAATTGCCTATTTTTCAATTCCTACCCCTCTGTCATTCGGCGCCCTCGCTCCCCACGTTCCGTTTGGAATTTTGCAGTGAAGTTAAGCGTGAGGAAACTAGAGTCGTGGGGCTATCCTCCAGTGAAGACCCCATGATCGTAGCTTGAGTCGTCAGTGCCAGCGTGTGACGGACAGACAGACGGACGGATTTACTATAGCTAATACAGCGCTCTGCATAGCAAGCTATGCTGACGCGCTGTAAAAAGTGGTCTGATTCTGATCAATATCCTCTTATCCCAGGCATGTCTTAGTACTTTAATACCCCAAATTTCCGTGTCTCTAATGTTGTTATACTTGTTATACCCCAGTGCTCACAACATGCTTGTTTAAATTATGTACAGTGCCCCTGCAACATCTCGATGTGACGGTGTCACTCTATTCTCTTCCTCATTAATAATAATAATAATAATAATAATAATAATAACTATGAACTTCTTTAACTTTAACCTCTCATCATGATATCCCATGGATTTATCTCTGACCATTAAGCTTGTGGTTCATCTTCGCACCTTTTCTGCTTACAAAGAACTGTTTATGAATTATGAAATTGGTGAAATGATTTAAACTGATGTCATTAGGAGATTTGTTTGAAATGTTGCTCTGCATGTTTTATTTGTGAAATGTTGTACTGCAGACGTTTTGCACAAACCACTTGATGTCGATGAAACCGAGCTTGATGATGGTATGTTTTCTAAAGAAGATTTCTGTTTTGCCTGCTTTATTTGACTAGAAAGCACACTGTTTTGCTTTTGCTGATAACGATGAGCAGTAGACAGTTGTTCAGATAATTTAAAATATTAGGTTGCAGTGACAATTGACGACTGCTGGAGTTGTGCTTTTATTGTGATGTTTAAATTTCTGTGTTTACCATACCGACCTATTTGTCCATAGTTACTCTAGATTGATAGGAAAACCTTTTGGTCTTAGTGCAGCATGTTTTTACCAGTTAGGTGTCCTTTCTGTCACCAAACCTACAGCTTTAAATTCCTTCAGAAGTTCTGAACTAAATACCGAAGGATGTCTGATTGGTTATTTTTAAGTGCTCTTTGCACTGTAACAATGCTTTTTAGTGATAGGCCTGTTATGGTTATTTTGATGCCAGTTTTGTAATGGCGAATGTACCGTATGTGCATATTTCTTGGTTTCCAATTTGTTATCCATTTGCCAACTTGGTGTGGCCAACTGCTGTGCTGTAATATCTAGAACTTGAAAATGTTATTGTTTATCTGTCTGTCATGTCCCCGTTTACTACTCCGGGCCACTTCGAATTCCCTGACCACTTTCCTATACGCTCCCCATGGTAACTTATCCCCTATCTCCTTTCGTTTCCGAGATATTTGACCTCAAAGTTGCGGACAAACAGACACACAGACAGACATTCACGTCGACTGACAATAAGGGTCGCTTAAAGGTGAGCGCTCGCGAACCAACAATTACATATGGTGACAAAGATATATACACTGAGAAAACACATCAGTAACATATGTGGTCCTACTCTTTCGTGTCGACACTCTGTAGTCACATCGAGTCATTGTCATGTGTTTTTTTATTAGTGAGAATGTTCTACTTCTGTTTCCAGAAGCAGGGCTCTAGAAAGTAATGTTGTTAATATTTCTTGTGAATGTAGTGTGACGTGTTTGTGTGTGGACAAGGTGAAAGAAGCCAGATTGTCACAAACGCCGGTATTTCACATGGTGCTCACATCCATCCACAAAGCAGTGAAACCCATTCGAGCCACGTTGCCACAGATTCTGTCATACCACCTGACCATGCAGCAGAATCCAGCCAGCCTGCTGCGGAGTCTGCTGGTGATCAGGAAGTATCTGCTGTAGATACACCTTCTAGTCAGAATAGCATTGATACTGAGCCAGCACATACTCCAGCTCATGGTGTGAAGATGAACCCGCCTGAGACTCAGAAGGAAGAAGACACTGTGACTCGGCCAAGTCAGTCTGATATTAATGCTGTTAACGTGGAAAACCAAGCTGCAGTGGACTCTGGGGAAGAGAAGAAAGAAGCGTTGTCGGCAGTAGATGAATCTGACTTGGATAAAGATCACGAGTCAAGTCAACATGCTGCAGTGGACTCTGATGAAGAGAACGAACAAGCAGTGTTGGCAGTAGATGAACCTGTCTTGGATCATGATGAGTCAAATCCACATCCATCTGATGACCATCCTGAATTAGACACGGCGTCAATGAACAGTCATTCTGGTGGTTCTACTGATGAACCAATACATGTAGATGAACCTGTCTTGGATAATGACCACGAAGTATCTCCACATCCGTCTGACGACCATAGTGAATTAGACACGGCGTCAGTGGACAGTGAGTTAGAAACCAAGCCAGTGGACAGTGGTTCTACTGATGAACCACCACACATAGATGAACCTGTCTTAGATAATGACCGTGAGGCATCTCAACATGCATCTGACGACCATCATGAGTTAGATACGAAACCAGTAGACAGTCATTCTGATACTGATAAACCACCAAATGTAGATGAACCTGCCTTAGATAATGACCGCAAGACGTCTGATGACCATCATGAGTTAGATGCCAAACCAATGAGTGATGATTCTACTGATAAACCAGTACAGGTGGGTGAACCTGCTGATGAAGCAGAAGCAGTACAGGTGCCCGAGAGCAATGACGAGCATGATCATTACCAGACAGTCAGTGATGCCAAACAGAGTCGATCTGATGATGCCGCTACTACTGCTACTGCTGCTGATGATGATGATGATGCTCGTGATGATGACGTTGATGATATTGATGATGATACAGATGAACATACAGAGGAACAGAGTGATGAGTCAAAGCTCAGGACTGCAGAACTCGCTACTGACGAGAATGACAGTCAGCAAGATGATATCCATGCAAATAAACTCCTAGATGAACCAGATGATTCTAGCGATAAACAGACAGTGCGAGATACATCAGAGCATGATGCTGAATTGGATGATAGTCGGCAAGACGATGTTGACACAGATAAAATTCTAGTTGAACCAGATGATGCTGGTGATAAACAACCAGTGTCTGATATCAAAGTGCCATCAAATAAAGCAGATTCTGACATTTTGACAATTGGTGAGTTTAAAACTGAGCAGCTGAAGCCCCGTGCATCAGTACATGATGCTGATGAGGACAGTAGTCAGCGTGACGATGTTGACATGGATAAACTCCTAGTTTCACCAGAAGATTCTGCCAATAAACAGACAGCTTCTGAAAGTATCAAGGTGCCATCAAATAGAGCTGATTCTGAGGGTGTGACGGATGATCAGGTTACAGCAGCTGGTGATAAAGGTGCTGCTGGAGGTTTTCTTGCCAACCTGTGGGCTGCCATAGATGCATCATTGATAACTTGCATCCACACTGTGAGTAGTGAAATGTGATCTTCTTTACTCAACTCGATTTTTACTGCAGTCATATGCTCACTATACAGTTAGTAAATGGTGCTCTCTGGCTACTGTAGAAATAACTTATAGCTGGCACCCATTTTATGAAATATCACAGTCACAGGCCTGTAACTATGACTGAATATTTTTTGAAGATTTTCTGTATTAATTAGTAGTTATGGACACTTAGTTGCTTAATGATAGGCCTACTTACATGTGTTTTTAAACTTCAGCTGTTTTCACCAAAAAGTATTGCTGAAAGCATTGGTAAAATATGGCATTCTTTTGGAGTTCATTTATTGGTATTGTTATTGCCAATACTTTTTTTCATGAAGTATATGTATTGGTATTGACTATACTTTTGAAAAGGATTGTTAACAACACTGATTAATCTCAACTCAACTCAAGTTTATTGAAAGATGGTCGCCGGGTGGCTAAAGAAATACAGTACATAAAAACAAATAAAACGATCAAAGTCAATGAGGTAAAAACAGCTCAACTAATCATTGTTATTATTGGGCAAAAGTTGTTGGAGTGACTTCAAAACATAAAGGGTCTGTTTTTGGACACCATTTAGACATATGCTGGGTTTGCATAACAGCTACCGGTATATAACAGTGGCAGATTGTGTTATGAATGAGTGACATTTCTGTGATGATATGTATTGTGCAGATGCCAGTCTCAATGCAGAAGGTGTTCACAAATGCACCGATGTCAATGAGCCCACAGCACAGCTTGATGGTGTTCACGTTGGCTTGTTTCAGTCTGTGCCTTATTACTGCCTCAATCATCTACCAGGTGTGTGCATGTGTGTGCGGTGTGCCACAAAAGAAGTTCCCCTAAAGTTTTTTTGCTATTTTCTTAGCAATTTTGTGTGTTTATTACCTGTTTATAATCATGGAACAGTGCCAAAGGGCATTTCATTGTCTGTAACTGTGACAAAGTTGTCTGGATTTTTTATGCAACGACATAGTCATTTCTCACTTTCATAACATTCTACCCACTAATCTCTGGAGATGAGCCTTCTAGTGCAGTCATTCAGGATACATGCTATGGATGGACCATGACGTCTACACACTGTTGATGACAGTGATGATGATGATGATGAACTGTTGCGATGGCTGAGTTTGAGTAGGCCACATACCCTCAAGAATCTTGCACCGGAAACTTGTACAGGTTTCTTGAACGTGTCATGCTTTCTTCCACAAGTTTTTCCTTGTCAACATCTCTTGCACTGAATAGAATTCTGCTCTATTTGGCCCCATGAAACTTGCATGCATGTAACCAAAATTGCAACATTTGGGATGTACTGTGCTCACTTGTGTTGGTTGGCAGGTAACACTGTGTGATCTCATATGGCAAGTGACACTCTGTAGCTGTGAAATGGAGTTCCATTAACAGCTATTCACTACCTTTACCTTTTTGGTTGGTAGATGTGTTTCCTGCTGGCATCATCTCTCATTTTTATTGTCAGCCATGTTTGTTGTGAAGGTTTCTTGTACAAGAAAGTTGCATGAACTTGCGTCAAACTTTTTATGCAAGAAACTTGCAGAAGTTTCTGGTACAAGATTCTTGAGCATGTGTCACCCCTATTATGCTGTATGTGTGTCTGTAGCTGTGATTGCTTGTCTGTAAGTGTGGTTGCTTGACTGTCTGTACAGTGTATAAAGCAGTGGGGTCAGCAGCAAGAGAAGCTCGATGTCTGTGGTAAGATTATGGAGATATTTCTATTAGTCTTTCGGTGCTTAGTGCTATACTGAACTTCAGGAATGGTATCCAGCATGTAAGAAGTTCTCCTTCAACATTTCCTCGAGGTTTATTAACTTTTTGGCATGTCTGGCCTGGACAGTTCTCGAAAATTGACTGGCTAAAGAAACATCAAAATAAAAACGGCAGAATGTTTTCACTGTTATGTAATTATTATTGATTGTTTGTTAACTTCGTTTGATATGTTGTACTTTTCAACCGATGGTTGCATTAATAAATCACTTACTTACTTACTTACTTACTTACACAGGAGAAACCAACAGGCTTGATTTAGCCTTCTTAAGTGTGGTTATGGGTGGCCTCTAGGAAAACGTAATGGTGGTAATTACCTTCTGTTTGATAGCACAGCTGTTATCAATGAATTGCTTTTGTGCTTTCAGCAAAAATTGAAGTGTGATGAAACCTAAATGTTTGTTGTGTGTTTGTGTGACTTGGATTGGATGTTTCAAGTTTAAGCTCAATAGATTAAGTTCATGTCTTCATCAGTAATATTATTATTTTCTGTGACAGATCGACTGTATGTTGTTGAGAGTGCCCGGCTGGTTGCTGAGCAAGAAAATGAAGATCTTCATAGAGAGCTGGCCGTTGTCAATACACGAGTAAGTGCATCATTGTCAGTGATATAAAGTAACTCTGATTTTGTAGTCAGCTGTGTTCTATTCTGTGCAATAAACTTGTACAAAAAAATAGTGCAAAAAAGCGTGTCACATGCTGAAGAAACTTGTACAAGATTTATGAGCATTTGTTAAAGGTTTAAAGGTCTTGACATTTATATACTGCCGCTTACAGAGAAACCCAAACAGCAGTGGTTTACCATTCGAAGTGGCATACTGACCGGCACTAACATTAGGCGGCGCTGCGCAATTAGCAGCTGCCCGTTGCCCAAACGAACGGACTTTGGACCCGCAGTAGCAGCTAGACAGACCCATCTATTCCGCAGCCAGCTGCACTCTGGCCTTCACCCCGCAATGTTCTCCGGCAACGACTCACTATTTTTAGTAGCGAGTATTACCAAGTACTAACTGCTACTCATTTACAGCTGCAGGATGGAAGGCTGAGTTGGCCTGAGCACCACGAGTGTAAATAACTTGGTAGGGGCATTGTTGTAGACACTTGATTCTTGATGCCCACAGTTGCTAGCAGGCAATCGTCAGATGTATTCAGCTGTAGAATCTCACATGTGTTCCAGGTCAGATTCAGAAGTGTACTAGCAGTAAGTAACAGTAACGTTCTGTTGAATGGCTTCTGTAGTTGAGAGACATGGAAGCACAGTCGGCAACATCTGGGCCTGCGGTCGAGGATTTAACTGTAAGTTTTGAGTCAACGTATTGCTTTGTATAGTTAATTGAGTTATGCTTGTTTTTTTTCTTGTACTGGATATTTGCTTGTTTGTTTTACGAATGTTGTTGTTTATTGAAACAGTATCAGAATTAATTGTGCAGTATTTGACATTAATTTAGCGTTTATGTACATGACAGTCTATATTATATATAATAGTCGGTTTGTAGCTGTTTGATTGCTGATTGGTTGGCTTCCAGTTACACTAAAAGGCCTCTAGGGGTGGAGCAGTGGTGTGTAACTTGGTCATGTGACCGTGGTTGCGTTTTTGGTCCGTTGGGGTCATTTTCATCTTGTGATTTCATTTTTTGGTAAACTTCATTTGCCTGCAAATATATGAATGAGATATTGCATTATGTATGCTAGAAATTGACTGGTAGCCAGCATAGTCTATTTCATGCAGACAGCGTAGAAAATTAACAAAAGAAAACAAAATACAAGGAACCAGCTAGCAAAAGAAGTCCGGAAAAAGTTCCAGTAGTCTGTGAAGGGAGTGCACTTGTCCTGTGGGATATAAGGTTTGTGTGGTAAAATAGAACTGCAAAAATAATTTAATTGTTTTTAATACTGTTTTGTTAATCAGATTTTGTATTATAAAATGCTTATTGTAAGAACGGCTATGATTTGGGATTATCACTTAGATGAGAGAGCCTGCAGTCTGTAAAAAGACATGTTTACACAATGCCAGAAAGTCCACTTTTTGGGAATCCAGCCTAACCGGGAGTAACCCTGGAAAATTGATTATACCAATTGCAGTAGAAGTGAGTTAGTAGCACGGTGGTTGCCAGTTGGCTCGTGTTTTCTGTGGTGTAGGCAGAACGAGATGAACTTAAATCAACTGTCGATATGCAGTTGACCCTCATATCAGACTTACAGCTGTCTGTCACTCAGAAGATGGATGAGTTATCTGCATCTGAAGAACAGGTGAGGTGCTTTGTTTACCTGAGCATGCAGGTAGGTTGATAAATGCTGCCAGTTGATTGGTAACTTGCTACTTACTACTTATCTTTTGTCTTCTCTCTTAACGATGGCAAGATTTTTCTGTTTCCTACTGTCAGTTGATATACAATACATTTGAAACATTTAATATCGTGCACTAGTTGACTGCAGTCGAATCTTAGGTGCCAGATGTCACCAGTAAGGCCATCCAGCCATGAACACCATTACAGAAATGCCAGATGTTTTATTGGAGGCTTTCAGAACACCACTGCTAACTAAGCTAGCATCCTGCTATGTCTTCCTTGGAAGTCTCATTTGCTGGTTTTGTTATCATCGAATGTGATGATAAAAACTGACCATCTGGCAGAAAAAGACATCACTCTTAATTAACCAATAGCCAGCTGCTGTTGCTGCTGTTACTTGTCTCTGTGTTTGTCTGCGTGTGGTAGGTGGCGTCATTACGAGAGCATCTAAATCAGATGACTCAACACACTGAACTTATCGAGTCACAGATGTTTGAGGTAATTGCATGTTGCTGTGTAAACTGGACAGAGTATTACGTATGAAGATTTAGAGATACATTGATGCATTTTTGTGTCTATTTTATGTACTTTTTATTTTATTCTTATTTTTTACTTTGTATACAATCTCTATAGTCATAAGCATAATAATCGTAATCAGAGACTTCAGGTGATTATAATGATTATTTAACATTATGTATTTATGTATTCCTTCGATGCTTTGATATTGGTTGGCTGACAGGAAGGTGATCTGGCCTGTAGAGACCTCCTGCAGTAATCTCAAACTCTTTCCATTCTGGACATGTTGTAACCTGGGTTAAGCCTGCATTCACATTGACACAAATACATGTCTGAATGCTATTACAAGTGACTGATGTTATCCTGGCACAAGAGCCAATGGCGACAGCGACAAGTTATTGACAAGTTAGCACCAGTCAGGTCAAATTAGTGACAGTGATGTCCCCGTCCACCGCGGCCATGACTTCCACCTTCTGATTGTTGCCTGAGATGCATTTCTACCACCCTCGTGCTAACTTGTTGATAACTTGTTTGCTGGCGCCATTATGTCAATAACTTGTCGCTAGAATAACACATGTCACTATACTAGCACTTGGACATGTACTTGTGTCGATGTAATCAAAAGGTGAGTTTTTGTGTATGTGTATTATGTATCGTTGTAGTTACAAAGTGCTTTACAACAGTCACAGGCCGGTGCCTTAGAAATGCAGTCACAACTCCAGTCAATGACGGAAGAGATATCTATACTGCAGACAAGTAAAGACCGAGTGAGCTTCAACTTTATTTCACCTCTGATAATTTGTTAATTAGTAAATCTGTTACATTCATTAGTCTTTGTAGCCATAATTATCAAGTATTTTGTGTCGACCGTATGTTTGTCAGTTGTTGTAAGAAGTGTTGTATTTAATGGTGAAAGAACAATAATTAGAGTGACAAGTATAACTGGTATTCTTGAGGGCTTCAACTCTGTTGATATTTTGCATGTAAAAGTTTATTGCAACAGTAACGGTTTGAGTTAGCTCTTGGTGAAACCAAGGTATGCATCATCATCACTGAAAAAGTGAACTGTTATTTGCTTGTCGAGTTGTCAGTCATATCTTCCTAAAGGTGGTGGCATGCGAACTTCCTCAGTTCACTTCTTTGTTTTATACTTTCGGTTGGGTGACAGGTGGGACTTTAGCCCATACAAGACTGCTTCATGAATTTGGCCCAACCCGAGCGACTCTGGAAAATAGGGCAGTTAAACAAAAAATAACGAAATCAGTCTTAGGAGGATGTTTTGCATGGCAGCACTAGACATTAAAAGTTGGTGATATTTCTAAGTGTATTTTAATTGTTTTAGGCAGCAGTTTAAACATTTTTATTTTGTAAATATTGACACCAGTCCCATTACATTACCAGAACATTAGAGACATTGTTGATGCACTCTACAGATGGATGATACTTACTGACATGTATTTAATGTACATTTGATATTGTAGCTCGTTGCCGAGGCTGAAGGCTGCAATGAGAAGTAAGTGTGGTGTCTTAGCTCTGTTATGTGTCTGTTTTAATAGATACTCTAGTTCTTTTGCCATTTAGCACCCTTCAGTGCATTGATGCTGTTAGTTGGGTGACAAGAAGGGCATCCAGCGCATTCCAACCTATAAAAACTTTTGATTCAAGCACTGAATTCGTGATGGCGACGATGACAACATTTGTTGTTTGAATTAAACATGACTGAATTGCATGTGGTGATGTGGCCACAAAATAGCAAAATTATACACTTGTAATTTTTTGTGGTTTTTCATAGTTTATAGTTTTAGTTTATATTTCGTAAACACTGCTGTCTCTTGTATTGTTGCTGATGCAGTGAATGCTGCTGTTGTCAGGATGCATGACATGGCCGACCAGATCACTAGGCTGACAGAAACTCAGCAGCTGTACCAGGATGCAGTCAGCCTGAAAGAACGTGAACTCAGTGTATGAGCTTTGATTGCATACGAGATATCAGGAGAATCTGACAACAGCTGTTCACTTTTAGTTTCAGTACTGAGTACTATCACATTTGTGTCATTTTGCTTGTAATTGTTGGTGATTGTTGATGGATTGTTTTTCTGTACAGCCTGTAGTACGTTGCAGGTAGGTTAAAATATCAACGAGTATGTTACTGGATTGTTTAACTGTAGTTTCTGCTTTACTACTGTATATTTAGCAAGAGAATGGCATCAGACTGTAAGAGGTTTTCTTTGGCTATTCCGAAACGTTTCGCTAAACATGTAGGTTGGCTGAACAGAAGTCGAGTTTTTTGTTTGTGTTTCTCTGGGGCCCAGTTCACAGATTATCTTGTATCTGTGAATTGACTTACGATAATCTTAAGACATCTTAACTTTTGTCTTTAGATGGACTTATGATTATCTTACGATAAATCTTAAGGCAGCATCTGTGAATTGGGCCCCAGGTTTATATGTAGACAGACACTGGGTATGTTATATAGCTATGTATGTGTGTTATTGTCGTAGGAGCTGTGCCAATGCTTCTATCAGCTCAAATCATTTGAGGCCAAGCTGTTGGATTCATCAGAGAGGAGTGATGAAGATGAGGCCGATGATGTGGAACAGCTGAGCAACTCTGAACAAGAAGACGCTGATCGGCAGTTGAATGCCGACAATTCAGCGACAGATTGTGAACAGCAGACTGCTTCAGCCAAGCAGACTCGGTCACAGGCGACACAAGATGCTCTGCAGGAGAAAATTAAAGACATGATAAACGTTGCTCATGTAAGCAAGCTGTGTTCACTGGAAGTGAGTGAGGAAGTATGGCCACACAGTGAAGAATATGGAATCATCACATTGAAAACTCATCTATTTAGACAACAAACCATTGAAGCCATTCAAAAGCTACATATTGTTTGGCACGCATTTGTTACCTAAATACTGACTTGAGTTGTCTGTGGAACAGTTTTATAACCTCCGAATTGAAATCCAGCTTGTATGTTATTTTTATGTCTTGTAACTATAATGCACTGGACATTTATTTCGGAAGGTAATTAGGGCGTAGGCATCTATTTAATGTCATTTCATTGTCTGTGACTTTAATGGGAAGACGATGCATGTGCACAGGTGAATGCAAAGCTGAGGACGGTAGAAGAGGAATGTGAGTCTCTTAGAAGGGCATTGTCTGTTGAAGTTGATGGTCGCCGTGAACTTGAAGGTCGGTTGATGTTTGTGTTTTGTGATTTGATCGCGTGTGAGGTACTGTTTTACACAGGATGTGAGTTGATGGGGGGAGGCATTGGAGGGGTTGAACCCCCGCTAACTTTTCAACCCCCGTGCGTTTTTACATTTAAGACCTCCCCGTCCCGGTTTCTGGCCACAAGTATAGTTTTTTTGCAATAAAAATGCCTAAAACCGTGCATTTTTACTTGAAACTTCAGATAGTACTGTGATCCCATATGGAGTGTTGCGCCATAGATCTGAGATGTTATTCAGTGAAGAGCTGAGAGCTCTAGTCTTCTTAACTTACAAGTTAACATCGGTGTCTCTGCAGTTACGCTGAGCATGCCGTAATATGCCATTTTGTTTATCTATTATGTAATCATGAAACGCAAGTCACAGCATTACTATTTACATAACTACCATGACTGTAGAGCAAAGTGCTGTATTTATTGAAGTCAGTGACACGTTACATTAATTTCAGTTCTGATAACTGTGTTATTAACTGTCATCTAATTCTGTGTCTAGGTCAACTGAAAGATGCAGCAGCAGAGATTGCAAAAGTTCATCAGAGCCGGCAGGAGGCAGAGCAGCAGGTGAATGCATCTAAAGTGAAGATGGACGTTCTATCAAACTACTTCAAGGACAAAGAGAAGGAACTGATGCGGTTAGTTGGCTTGCACTCTTACTTGCTGTCATGTCTTGTCAGGGTTATAGGTTAAAAGGTTAAGGGTTATATAATATAGCTCTCCTTAACAATTCATCTCACAGCTATGGGGTGTCACTCAGAATCGCACAGTGTTACCTGCCACCCAACACACATGAACACCCTCTGCTGTAACCCCAGCCAGACTGGCCGGTGCTGGATTTACCTACCCCAGAGGGATGGAAGGCTGAGTTGACCTAGACGTCTGGTTACATATTGAGGTGGTTTACCGGCCCACAGATGGTCATCCATCCAAGTAATAACCCAGCAGCACATGGCCAGGAGTCGTACTTGTAAATCCGTCAGTCCAGTCGGTCGGTATTCAATTGTGCTAAGAGGCAGCACACTGAGCACAATTATTACAATAAAACTGGATACAAAAAAGAAGTAATAATGAAGTGAATTCATACACGGGGCCTAAAAGCAAAAAGTTACTAAGCGCCACAGCCTTAGTCAAACAAATGTGTCTTGACTAGTCTCTTGAAACATTCATAGTTGTCTGCAGCTCATAGCAAAGCCGATAAGGAGTTCCAGACTTGTGGGCCAGTGGCTGCAAATGATCTATTGCCAAGTCAGTCAGTACTAAAAAGAACTAGTGCAACATCAAGAAGAAAGATACATAAGAAAACTGCTAAGAACACGTCTCAAAGAAACTGGGAGCTAACGTCAAAGAAGTGTATGAACAAATCCATCCCAGGCTGTATGAGCCGTGTTAAATGCAAAACTGTAGTAAATACAAAAGTGTCACATAGTAGCTTTTTGCATTGTTAAATAATTTGTTTGTGAAAGACTGGCACGTGTTCTGTGTGTTTGGTGTACAACAGCAAGTTATCGGAGCAAGAAGCTCGCGAGAAGGCCAGCACCAACCAGCTTGCAAACACCGATATACGAACCAAAGAGTTTGAGAACATGGTCCACTTGTACAAGTACGTGAGTCGTTGTTGTTGTGTTGTGTACACTTTGCTCTGCTTGATTATTAAATCTACACGCTGTTGTGGCCCTAGTAACCCTTGCTGGCTTGACCTTGTCTATGACAAAATGTAATATAGCCCACATTGACTGACACAGATCATCGTTGCACACTTCAGAGTACATGTGCTGTACCCAATATGCACTGAATCAGTCAGAGTGTTCAGTCACAACATGCCGTCAGCTGATGTAAATAGGGCACAGCCGACCAGTCAGTGACCAAAGGGCGGGGCAGAGCTATTATAAATCTTATTATTTTCCTAGAGAATGATTTTTAGAACTGGTTTGTCTTTTTGTAACCAGGGATCAAATCTGTATATATAGCCAGTTATGATGCCCTCTGTGAAACAATCATGAGTGTTTGTATGTATTTAGGGAGCAGGTCGAAGATCTCCAGAAGGAAATACAGAAAATTGAAGCCGATTATAGGAGACAGGTTATTGTCACAGTCATTGTATCTGTTAATAAACGTATTAGTTCAACAAAAATGTTGACTTTGCACAGTTAAGATTTGTAATTACTGGTGTAGCGAGGGGATGGAGGGGCAGACTGCCCTGGGCGGCAAAATTGGGGGTCATAACGGCAAAAATGGGGTGATAAGGTGATAAATAACCTGTTGTCGATTACAAGTCCGATTCCCTAACCACTACACCACCAAGCCACCAACTTGGCTTTGTAATTAACTGCATTCGTTGACATTATACCCCTAACATGAAAGCCATACAAACCACCACTATTATATTCTCTTGAGCACTGTTGTTGTATGATTATCATTGTAGATTGCTGCTCAAGAGAAAAAAGCTCATGAGAATTGGGTCAGTGTTGTTCAATGTTGTTCTTGTATGATGAACATTTCATTGAAGCATCAGTAATTTACTATGATATGCTGTTAGAATGACTTATCTGTTTTTGATGTTATGACATGATCCTTATTATAGTTGGCAAAAATCTTATGTTTCTACAAAAGTCAGTTTCTGTAGTTGTCGTCATTGTTAACATTATTTAGTAATGTCCAATGATTCTCCATGGTTTGGTTGGTTAAACAAAAACTGAAAGCAGTATTAACAGCGGCACCAGTAGCAGTAGTAATACCGTTAGTAACTATTAATCTGTATATGCAGGCATTCCTACAAGCTAACTAATGATTGCTGTGTTGGGCATTACTGTTTTGCTTCAATTTGTATTCCTGTTCCTAGTAGCCCATTTTCTATCGTTACCACAGATTACACACATATCTCTAAAAATGGAAAAACTTTGGTGGACTGCCTGAGCAGAATTTATTACAAGCAAGATTCTGTTCCCAGCATCCTGCCAACATTGCAGAAGTACACACTGCTAGTGTTATCAGGCACATACATGGTCGTTTTCTTTAATTGACCCATTTTTCCTAAGTTGCTGTGTTATGAAGCCCCCAAATGTAAATTTGGGGAATTGATGTGGAAGTACTTTTTATAGGCTAGATGCCTTTCCTGTCTACTGACATTGTGACAGCAGTGTACGATGTCAGAGTTGTGATAAAATGTTGTTGTAGATGTCAGCAAGGCAGAGTGAGAGACAGCTGAAAGAAGAGAAGGCAGAATCACAGTTGATGAGACAGAAGTGAGTTTTTTTAATGATGTTGATATCACTTCGGATCAGGAACTGGCTTACGGTGCTGCATAGGTGTACAGCAGATACGTCATGTTCACTCCTCTGCTGGCAGCATTTTTCTGCATGAAATAATATCATGGACGCCATCTTGAAAGTGTGACATTGAATTGAAAATCTGACTGTCAATTGATTTACTTGAAGAAGATTCCTGGCAAATGTCATCCTGATCCGATTTTTAAATGATGGAGCCTTGGGCTTTTTTAGATGAGGTTGAACAGCAGTTGCTCCAGCAAGAACAAGATGAGTTGTAATATAAGATCGGTTCGTGTTCTAGTAATAATACTAATAATTTAATTTATATAGTGCCATATGGTTGTAGTTTCTGCTGCTGCCATCGATAGTTTACGTTCAATAAAATTACAGTCAGTAAGATTTGAGATATGCTGCAGAAGCTGTCTGATGTTTTCTGTGTCTGAGATTATAATTTTGAACTACAGGAGACAGTAGAAGTTTTCTAAGACATTATCGGAATTAATTTATAATCTTGCAAACATCTGATTGTCTGCTGAGGTACATACTGTACACAGTAATTGAGATTTCACAGTGTGTTGTCATTGTTTTGTGTGAATTGTTGCTGTAAGTAGTGAGTTTTGGCCTACAGGATGGTTGAACTTCAGAACAAATTGGACATCATGACAGCAGAGTCACCACAGACAACTGCAGGTTGTGCTACCTTTACTCTTATATTCCATGTCTTCATACAGTTTGTCCACTAAGTGTTCAGTTTATAGAATACACGCAGACAGGAAAACCTGGGGTAGCTGGTTGACCCTTTACTTCTGCATTTTTTATGCCTCTCCATTAGCTTCAGAGGCATCTGTGTTTCTGCTGCTCTTCATTGTGCAACTTACTGTCATTTTGATCTGTAACTTTTAGTCTTATTTTAGGTGTCCTAGCTCTCTTGAGTTCCACCCTGATCACGTGTGTTTGATAATAATTGTAGTATTGGATTATTGGTGGTAATGGTAATAGTAATAATAATGAACCTGTGCATCTTGTTGGGAACATACTAGTCGGCTGTCCATGCATGTTTGGTCTACTTTTGTTAGTCACCAAGCGGAATGATTCCAATCCCAGTAATTCTCTCTCTGAGACCTCGGCATTTGCTTTCCTTTCTTCTTTTCTTTGTAAGCCGAGACACCTGTCTGATAATAGCCATGACAGTTCTGTCTAACTGACTTTATTTTAGGGATGTACCGGATTTCGGCTCCGGCTCCGGCATCCGGCCCTTTTTGGAAATCCGGCCATGGCCAGAATTTTGACCGGATTTGGCCGTATTTGGGACAGCTGTTCCATATGGTAATATTTTTAACAACAGCTAATAGTACAGGAACTTCTACTGGAATCTTCCACCTCTGTGAGTAGTAGTGAACAGCCTATAGAGAAGCAAACAGGACCCAGTCTCCGGAATTGTTTCGACACAATACTTCAGGACACATCAGCTGCAGCTGAGTCGACAACTGATGGTAACTGCAGTGTATTTGACCAGAATTGGATCAGTTCTTATCGGAGCTGCTCATCAGCCATCAGGATGATCCTGCTTCCTGGTGGAAGGTGTACATGCACACTGCACAGGTTTCCTCAGTTGTCACTAACCACTCGCACAGGAATTCCTGGCACCACCACCTACCAGCGTCCCATCAGAGAGGCTCTTCAGTACAGCTGGTGACATCATATCTGACCACCACCGTCGTCTTGTACCCGATAATGCAGAGACATTGATCTTCTTGAAGTTCAACAGCCACCTCTTAGCCATGTGACATTTCAATTAGTCGTTTAATGTTGGAGTGACTCATTTGACTCATTCTGGCTCTGATTTTACTTTTTGTTGAGTTTTTGAACATGTGCAATTAAGATTTATCATTTAATGTTGATTATAGACAATGCTAAGTAACTTATTTGACTCACTCTAGCTCTGGTGTTGTTTTATGTTGAACTAAATTCTCAAATCCAGCTCCGGATTTTGAAAAGTGAAATCCTGTACATCCCTACTTTATTTGGTCAGGTCTCACTGCCATATATCAGAGAACTGTCGTTTTATGTTGAACTAAATTCTCAAATCCAGCTCCGGTTCTGGCTTCGGTCGGATTTGAGTTCACAAATCCAGCCAAATCTGGCTCAGGCCGGATTTTGAAAAGTGAAATCCTGTACATCCCTACTTTATTTGGCCAGGCCTCACTGCCATATATCAGAGAACTATCGGTGTGTTTAATGTAGATGAGTCAGCTGGATCAAATGCTCCGCCTACATCAACTGCAAGCAGTCGTCGACCATTTCTACCACCTCCCCCTTTACAGTATGATGTTATAATTGTTTTACATTTTATTATTTATTTATTATTGT
>Ga0209788_1000163_pt1 | contig 17120 bp, 13 predicted proteins | sample WorMetLIZISLAND1_2_FD_187415 | JGI IMG/M metagenome (GOLD analysis project Ga0209788, IMG submission 187415) | Marine gutless worms symbiont microbial communities from Max Planck institute for Marine Microbiology, Germany - Olavius clavatus LIZARD... ...
ACACCAGTGAGTGAGATGAGCAGTTTCTTAACATCGGCACAGTAGGCTACGCAGTGCCATACAATAAGTAGCGGAAGAAAAGTAGGATATTCACAGCAAATGACAAATGACAAGATTATATAGAACTGTACAGACGAATATCTCTCATGAAAGAAAGAATATCATCATGAGATTCAACTGTGTCAAATAACTCAGTTAAAACAGAAAAGTATTTCCGTCTAACTCTTAGTCTATGATCTGTTCTCATAGCACGTCTCGGTGGTGATGTTGGTAGTGTTCTGTACGTGCTAACGGATTTCGAGTTGACTGTCATTAATGCTGTACAGAGAGTATTTCTTGCGGTAACCGCGAGGAGTGGCACGTTTCACTTAAAGCCGTCTGTATTAAGACGAATCAGATAACTCGGCTTGCAGCAATACTATGAATCCCAGATCTTGCACCCCGAGTTACAATCGTTGATCAGAGCGCTCATGTCACTATGCTTGCTTCCAGCATTCGCCATCCCCCTCATCAGGAATGTTCTTCAGTTTCTGCCATGATGACACTGATCCTCGCTGGACAGGACACACTTGAGTCACGGTGTGCTCAGCTGACTGAGCGGTTCTTCCGGCGCAGTGTGTTGTGTGAAGCGTCTTACTTGCACTATCTGCTGCCGGACAAACGCGACATGTCAGTGACAGGCCGACTGTGCCACGCGAAAACATTCGAACTGCCCCCAGCCAGAACTAAAAATCTCAAAATTCTTTCCTCCCCTATTGCTTGTGATATTGCGATTAGCCTAGGCCCAGTATTATATTGCGCTATCGACGTTTTCTGCCAATATGAAGACCACTTGGACGCATGCAGGGCCGAGTTCGAGCGCTGGCAGCACTGGTGCAGACGACTTGAGCCCGAGAGTGAGTGAATAGTTTGTTAACGCCACATCAGCACAGAAAGGGCCATTCAGTGCCTTAAAGGGTTTATGTAAAAACATCCATGTACAGAAGAAGTTGAGCCTGAGAAACGCAGCAACTCTGTTTCAGGTGCTCTAGCGCTTTGAGACGCAACTTACTTTGTTCCCAAATATGCGAACCGTACTGAAGATTTTCGCGACTCTGCCGGTGACGACGTGCACAGCGGGAGCGTTCTTTTAGTGTGCTGTGTTGCGCCTCGTTAAGACGCACCTTCGATCAACAATGGTGAAAGATCGTCTCAGTGGTTTGGCACTCTTGTCAGTCCACAAGACTGTACAAGAAGCTCAGCTACCGCAGAGGGACAGCGCGTCAGCTACACACGTCTTTCTCGGCTCACTCACTGATCGCGCACTTCACTGAGCACCTCATCTGTTTTACAACTATATAATAGACTGGCTAAACCCGTATATCGACACTACACTGTAAACTAAAACCACTCAGTATGAGTAGCAAACAACTACTCAATCAGTATAATCCCGAGTTTGAGTAGTTTGCAGGATACTCATACTGCATTCGTCTCATAAAGTACTCATACTGAGTAGGGTATATATATCTATAGGTCTATTGCTGCACGTGTGCGCGGCCAAACTATGGCGCACACAATGTAGTAAATGGAATAGAATGGAAATAAGCGAGAGAGCGATATAGTTTTTTGTTCCGATATTCAACATAAGAAATAATGTATCCCAGAAGCGCTGTCCAAAATCGGAATGGCTGGTGTGTTATGTGACAGGTGAGAATCGAATAGAGGCGATCAGAAATTACGGCACTGTTGGGGATGTTAAGTGGGTGCTGTTGATTTACTGACTTACAAATGGCAATTTACGAAGACAGAACAATGACAAATTAATAGGCCTATTCATCACGCACTACAAAGCAAAGAAAAATCTGCCAAATAGGCTATCTCAAAATCTGAGTCTTTCCATAATTTTAATTAACAAATTTAAGCTCTTTTAATTTCTGTAGCATCACAGTTTTATATGGTCAGAACAACACAGAGATCCCTTATGTAGGCCTACTGTCGTCTTGAGGAAGAACCAACGCAATGCATCACAACGCTTTGCCGTTTCATGCGTCAGCGTTTCACCTTTGTTGACCAATTTGTAATAGCTTAAGTATCCATTATAGGTTTTGTGTTGTAGTTAACGCTAAATAGGCCTAATAAATAATGTGCCACGAACGGAATACGTAATTATTATTAGTTTAAGTTGGTGTCTCTGTCGGCGGAGGCCTATGCCTGTGTCCATAAAAATTTTCGTTGTTCAGTGTTCACATCATTTCCGGTAGTCCTGTTGGCCGCCATATTTGCGTCAAGTTGATAGTTGTGATTTTTGTATGTTTAAAATTTTATTTAGCGATACTTGGGTGATACATAGTGATACAATAGCACACCGTGTTAACTTTTAACGACACGCGCGTCATTCGTCACATGGAAAGAACGTACTATACGCACTTTTGCGCAGTAACTGCCCGAACTATTAAATACATTGTGCTCATTGCGTTATTTTGATTCCCGCTTCTTGTAACATGTGGTACTTTATTATTATGCCTACCATTTTAATGTAATGCAGTTTATATGGAGACTGTCAAGACTTACCACTGTAGTCGATGTGATCACCAAACACGGATATATTCACGAATGATAAAACATTATCAGCACATTCACAGCACGGAGGCCAATTTTCGCATAACATGTGGTGTTGATAATTGCTACTGTGAGTACAGTAATGTACTGTATTTGTGCAGACATATGCGCAGTAAGCATGCTGAATTTTATGCCCAGTATATGACTAATCAAAATGTTGATGAGTCAGATGATATATTTATCGGTGTAAGTGATACAGTCAGCGATACTTGTGAACATGACATAGATACCGGTAATGTCTTTTCTGCTGCTATACATAGCCATTGTGAGATGTTGCCTAATGTTGACCAGAACCTAATACGCACTAAGAATGCATTCAGTCAGGTTGCGTCTTTGTCACTGAAGTTGAGAGAAGTAGATAAACTCTCTGGTACTGCATGCCAGGAAGTGCGGCAGAATATTGGCACAATGGTATGCATGTCGAGAGAGCTACTGATGAATGATGTAAAACAAAAGCTGAATGATATGAAGTTAACCCCACAGATAGTAAACTCTGTTTACAGCGTTATGTCTAACCCAACACCATTTGAAGATGCATGCAGTAATGTCTTAGCCACAGAGCGAGATCTAAACAAATATGTCGAATCAAACTTTCCTTATGTTGACCCAGTTCAGTATGTGTTTGGGCATGATGGTGGTCAACAAGATTCAATACAGTACATTAGTATATTGGACACATTGCAGCAGTTATTGCAGAATGATGAAATTTTTTCTGCTGTTATCCATAGCCATCAGTCTAATGATGGCATGCTAAGAGATCTCTGTGATGGTAGTTATTTCCGACAGCATCCTGTGTTTTGTACAGACCAGCAACCTACGCTACAAATTGTCTTGTACTATGATGATTTTTCTGCAGTCAATCCCTTAGGACATAGAGCAAAGCAGTACAAAATTGCCAGTTTTTACTTCATGTTAGCAAATTTGGAACCAAAATACCGATCGTGTCTTCACACACTTAATCTTGTTGCTCTTTGCTTTGCTACAGCAGTGAAGAAATACGGATTTGAGAATCTTTTAGCTCCACTAATAAGTGATTTACAAACTCTCGCAACTACCGGTGTTTCGGTTGTCCGCTCTGATGGTACATTCACCTTCAGAGGATCTCTGCTATTGGTTGTGGCTGACAACTTGGCTGCACATTCACTTGGTGGCTACCTGGAATCATTTTCAACCATCCACCCATGCCGCTTTTGTCTAGTTAGCAGAGATAAATTGTGTTCTACACTCACTTGTGAACAAAGCTATATTCGCACACCAGAGTCATATGACAGGCAGGTTCAGCGAGTCCTAACTGACAGGTCATTTCAGTCTGTCTATGGGTTAAAGTCTAACTCTTGCTTGAATAACGTTCCTCATTTCCATGTGACTCAAGCAATGCCATCAGATGTGATGCACGACATGCTAGAAGGTGTCCTATGTGATGTAGTTGAGTGTGTTGTTGGACATTTTATCGCAGCCGGCATCATAACACTGGACTATGTGAATGCACAAATTGATAATTTTCCTTACCACGGCTGTGACAAGCAAAACAGACCTGACGTTGTGCCACCTGGTAATTTCAGGTGCAGACAGACTGCAGCAAAAAATCGCTGTTTTTTGCGGCTGTTACCTGCCATGATTGGCAACAGGATTCCTGTTGCCGACTGCAAATGGGAGGTTCTGTTGCTTCTTCTTGACGTACATGACGCTGTTATGAGTCCTGTTATGAGCAAAGCCGATACAATGATACTGGATGACAAAGTTCAGTCTTTCATCGAATCATTCTGTAATGAATTTCCCGATGAAAGCTTCAAACCCAAAATGCATTATTTGCTTCACTATGGGAACCACTGTCGCAGTTTTGGACCAATGATTAACTACTGGAGTTTTAGATTTGAAGGGAAACATAGCTATTTCAAAGACATAGCAAACCGTATGAAATGTAGAAAGAACATTCTCAAATCACTTGCTAAGAAACACCAGTATAAACATAGCTGGCATTTACAGAGCACTGCCTACCTCTGCCAAGACCACATGACAATTACTGGTGGTAAAGAAGCTAGATTTCTTGGGCTATCTGATAATGTTCAGACTGCTCTGTGCCATATTGTTCATGGTGAGTTTGTGTTTCAAGTCACATCGGCAGATGTTGATGGTATTGTGTATTCGTGTGGTTCAGCTGTGGTAACTGGTGTGTACGATGATGACATTTGCTTTTCTGTGATAAATGATCTGTTTATCATCAATGGCTCATTGTACTTAGTTGTTTGTAAGCTAAAACAACAAGAATACTGGAGGCATTTCCACTTGTATAGTGCACATCCATCGACTGACCTCTGTGCACTGTGTGTTCCAGATTTAGTGGATCCATTTCCGTTGCCTGTTTATAGGTCTGAAGACAGTGCACTGTGTATTATATTGAAACACAGCATTAGCTTAGATCAGTGAATTCCATTGATCTGAATTCTGCATATACAGGGTGGCCCAACAAAAACCGCACATTTTTTGAGATACCATATTTTTGCAGCCACTACAGATATAATCATGCGTTTTTTGTTGAATTGTTAAGAAATTACAAATTATCTCTAGTGGCTGCAAAAATATGGTATCTCAAAAATGTGCGGTTTTTATTGGGCCACCCTGTATGGAAAGCTGTATACTACTGTTGTACAGGAATTTTGTGCTTAATGCTTTTAGGGGTAATATGTTTGATGAGAAACTCTCATTTGAAATGTCGTTTGTGAACATTGTTTGTCGTTTGTACTTTGTTATAATAGTTTATTGTTTTTTTTCAGTGTGTATGGATTATATTTATTGGTTCTTGTCGCATGAGATTCGGCTGCTAGATGGAGGACTTCGTTGCATCCAGTGTTAGTGCAGCAGGTGTAGAAGTTGATGTTAACGGGCTTCTCGACTTGTTGGAAAGTCTGGGTGTTGACAGTCCAGCCGATGTGCAGCATGTGGTTGATACAGATCTCATACGATTGCTGAAACCAATACACGCTCGAAAGCTGTTAGCTCAGTGGCACAGGTTTGTGTAGTATAAATTTTATAGTTTTTAACCACTTGTCAATACAGAGCTTAACTGCAGGTTTTCCCAATAACTCTATGTAGGGTTGGCCAAAAGAAGCAGTTAGTTTCTTCAAACCACCCTGTACATTGACAGTTTACTTGTATTAAGGTTTTCTGTGTTGTTGCTGTCATCAGTCTAATTGGTGCATAACGTCACTGGTGCTGATCTTCATCATGACCCTCATTGCCTTACCATCCTAAATGCATTCTTCAAGTACAATAATATGAGGTTGCAGTATGAAATGGTGCTACAATGTATAAAATCGGGATGCCTGTTTATAATTCAGAACGAAACTGAACAATAAAAACACGTACAATCAGTAAGAATATTTGTACATTTGTCTGATAATAAAATTTGGGTGATTGAGTTGTGAATTCTTTTCAATTAATACAAAGAATTTGTGACCTCTGTCGCTCACATTATAGGAATGTTGAGTGTGTGATGTGTGTAGGTAAAACTGGCTTAAGAACATCTGTAGCATTGTGTGAAATAAGAGAAAACAGTTGATCATCAGGGTCCTAGAAAAATTCAGATATATTGGGAAAGTCATGAGGACAGTAGCCATAACACTTGCATTGCTTATGGAAGGCATAGAGTTGGTTTATATCTGAAGCGGAACAAAATCCGGACCATGCTTGTGAGCAGTAGACTAGCTTGGTGGCAACTGTAGCATGAAAAACGTCGTACAGCAAGGCAGCAGGCATGCCGTTTGTTCGTCATATCCAAAGAGCACATAGCAAACCAAAACATGATAACAGAACGTTAGTGAAATGTTCGACAGCCCAAAAAATGGTTATTGATGGTGACACCCATTGCAGCTAGACTTTACCCACTAGATTACTTGACAGAGTGGTAGCAGTTGTGCTGCCTTGAGTCTGGCACGTTGTTTAAGACATAAAATAATAATAGTGAAATTGATAGTTGCATTTCTGTTGATCATTTGCATCTTTTCATAACTGGTACGTGGTTTAAATACACTGTGTCCCAAAAAAACCGGACACGCATATTGTGGCCAATAACTTCCACAAACATCGACCAATATTAATGCCATTTGACCGAATTGTTCGTGCAACATTACTTGATAATGTACCATAAAAATTATGTACACAGCAGAGTACCAGCTGCAACTGTTTCCATGGCAACGGTAAACATTTGAAATTCCTATGAAAATTCTACAGAACTGAAGATTTGATGGCAAAAATGTTAACTGAAAAAGGAAAGATTTACAAGACATGTTCGAAATGCTTTCATACGGATGCAGGCTTGAAGCTGTTTTCTCCACTCAACGATGGCCCTGTTAATAATTTTCTGCCCGCAATCTGACCATACATCAACCAGGCGCTGTGTCAGCTCGTTGAGGTCACGTGTGCGCTTCTGCTAAACACAGTCTTGAAGACATCCCCAAATTCTGCAAATACTCGACGGTGGCACGTGCACGATGGGGAGGTGCGCTGAATTAGCACAGGCCTTGGTCTGTGAGAGTGCGCTCGTTGCCATGGCCACAGATGGAGCTGGTACTCTGCTGTGTGAATAATTTTTATAGTAAACTATCGAGTAATGTTGCACGAACATTTTGGTCAAATGGCATTGATATTGGTCGGTGTTTGTGAAAGTTATTGACTATAATATGCGTGTCCGGTTTTTTAGGGGGACACAGTGTAGATATATAGATAAGGTATAATACTTATAATTGTATTTTTATTTAGCAGCTATTTCATTTATATTGCAATAATCATAGTACTGTCTTGTGTGCTCTGTTTAGTGGTGGTGAGCCAGCTTCAAGTACGTCTGCATCTACCGTCATTGTGCCGGAGAGCTTACTGGCTGCATCAGCATCATCAGAGGTTATGCCAAGTCCGTGTAGCTCATTGGTAGCAGGTCAGCCACATCCCACTGAATCACGTGTCGTTGGTCAGCTTCCAGTACCTTACCATGTTCCACTCAACAGCATTCGAGACACGTTGAAGTACGCTTTAGCGGAAGGCCAGTTGTTAACGGTGGGACAACGAACTGAGCTGATGGAATGCATCTATCAGGATGTCACCAAGTACACTTTGTACGTACCATTTTAACTGTGCTTGTAATCTGGTATATTGTGTGCATGCAGAGCTGTATCACAAAGTACAAAGCAGGCATCACACACGTGCATATCCAGGAAGAGAAAAATGTACATATTGTCAGATGTTTGCTGACATCATAGCAAGTAAGTAAATAGTGTTTAGTGATTAATAGTGTTATGGTCCTATGTTGCTTAGTTTAGTTTTGGAGATATTTTCATATCTGTAATAATGAAATTGTCAATTGGTGGTCAATTCCAGCGTTTATGCATGTTGTAGTTGTAGGGTCATAATGATATTGCAAATCACAAATCGCATACTGTGACCCAGACTTCATATTTGAGTAGTGAGTAGGAATCTATCTTGCTTGCTTGGTATTTGAGATATGCCCACAGGACAGACCCACCGACAGACTTAACCATTGTGTGAGGTGACGAACGCAGTACAGTAAGTACTAACTATTTAAAACATTTCGATCAATCGCATATCCACATTTTTACTGCGTGATGCTGCATATGCACTTTCCTATAGGGTCCCCATTGGACACGAACACCTAAATCGCTTAATTTCCGAGATATTTAACACCAAAGTTTCCAGTAAACGCGCGCGCACACACACACAGACAGACACGTCGACTCAGTAAAGCTTACCAGCCGTCGTGTGAGCCAACAAATTTCTGTGCTACTCGATGGATATGCTGGACACACTTTTTGTACAGCATTGTATATTTAAGCAGAAATTGAGAATCAGTGGCTGTCATTTGTGCCACACAGTATGTGAAAGTTTGACACGTGTAGGATGTGTTTGTTAACTGTCAGTTATCCTACACATCGTGAGTGGTTGGAGATAGTGTCGGCACTGTTGCTAGCATTTCCGAAGATGAAATCGGGAGACATGGCTGCAGATGATGTACAGGTATACTGTTGCTTGCTGGATTCACCATATATTATTACTGTGAGCTGTTTAAGCTGTTAGTTGGTCTGCAGGAAATAACACAGCCTTTAAAACACACTGGAGATGTTGCTGTTCTTACCTTGATTCTAAAACAGCCAGTCCCATTACTGTCTCTGGTCGTCCACTCCAAACTTGACTACCAATTTTGATGATATTTGGCAGAATTATTCAAAAGTCTCTAGAATAGAGTTTGCATGTAGGTTTGCTTTTTTATCTATCAACTTTTCGTCTTTCAAACCGGACACCGAAAATAACACCAATTTTGACCTTATAAGCACATGCCAACAATAACGATGTGGATTGTGGAATTTTTTAAAACATGCACCAAAGCTCACAATATCTGGCACACATAATCTGTAAACACTTAAACATAATATGCTAATCAATAAATTACTGCTAATGCAGTTTTACTTCATTAATATTCGTCGTAAATTGCATCACCGAAAGTGACAAAAATTACGCGTCAAAACTGCCTGTTAACACTCAACTGTTCAGAACTTTCTCAACTTCAACATTAATGCTGTTCTTCGTCCAGCCTTTATCCGGAAAATGTGAACAATAAACTGTTGAGCATTCTAACCTTCATATTCAGACAGATCTAAATTTTGTCTTCTTTCTTTACGGAATGGCATCAAAGTTGCCACGTTTGCTTGATACAGCATCAAAATTCGTGTTATTTTTGGTGTCCGGTTTTAATGACGAAAAGTTGATAACAATGCAAACCTACATGAAAACTGAAACATACAAACTCTATTCTAGAGACTTTTGAATATTTCTGCCAAATTACATCAAAATTGATCCTTATAACTTTGAGCTACCGTATACCGTTGTAAAGTTGGTGCATTTTTTTGAGACACAGTGTAGAAACATAAAGTTTCTATAGTGTTGATTGATCGCTACCATTACTAAATCATCGGCGAGAATTACCGGGAATTTCAAAGATTTCTAATCAGGCATGAAATTATTTTTGAAGAATTAACTTGCTGTAGCAATACCATGCTCTGCGTAGAGCATATGCACGGTAAAAATCAGTCCATGGAGGTGAATTTTCGGTATTTAATTGTCGGTAATTGGTATTTTTCAGTACACAGAATATGGACTTCGATAACATGGTATCGGTATTGGTTGTTAAATATCGGTTTGGATTTGGCAGTATATCAACCTGTGAATAGCATTATGCACTATGCAGTATAGCATTTTACTGTTTGAGTGTTGGCATATTCACAGACCATAATCACCGATGAATTGATAACATTTATATTATTCTGTGTCTGTGAGGAAAACTACATTTATTTTCACTAACAGGAATTTTCGGGAATTTTTTGGTTGGGAGGGGAATTTTGCAGTTTCAAAACAGAAATTCTTGGTGGCCTGGCATCAGTATTTATTACAGATTGCCACTATAAGAATTTATGCTTGTTTTGGCATCTGCAGGTTTTGTGGAGAAAGCGTCTTTGCAGGTACTTCCAGAACAGTCGGTCGCGCCGAGACAATACTCTGCAGGTTGTCAGAATCCACAAACAGAAGGCCAAGGTAGCATCTACACCCAATCAGCCAAGATCAACAGGGTCCCGTACTGTATTTGGTGTAAAGAATTACCTACCAGAAAGACCACATGGAGAGACGGACGAAACAATTTCTGCAATGGAGAAGATGATGAATACAGAACGTCGGAAGCTGAAGCCGGATCCAACTCGCATTACAGAACTGATGGATAGCACGTTTGCTGACAGGCGTCAGTTGATCGTGGTGGACAAAGCGACTCTGCCTGCAATCCAGGATCGATTTCCATGCCTCTTCAGCGAAGATGAGGTATTTATACGTGTATATTGTATATGTCTATACGGGAAATGTGTTGCTGTTAGTGGATACACCAGTGTTGTGACCAAGACACTAGATGTCGATACTGAGGTAGCATTGTTCGAGACCGAGATTGAGGCCAAGGCAGTGAAAATTCTGCCTTGAGGCTGCCTTGCAGAGAGGCAGAGGCAGTGCCTTGAGGCACTACATCACTGGGATACTCAGTACACTATATGTAATTGAACAGCTGGCGTTGATTGCAGTGTCTTGGTCTCTTGCAGCTACTAGTGTGGTGATTTACGTGGATATTACTTACATGTATTGTACTTAGCTATATTGAGGTTGTATGTCAGTTTAACTTTGTAGCTTATAACCCCATGAAAATGCCTGTCCAGATAGAATTTTGTGCCAGCTGTTAGCTGCATTAACAACAAATTTTATATACCAGAAGCGGAAAACAAAACAAATAAAAATATGTAAATTAAAACTAAAACTACTTCTGAGAGGCTACCAGTGAGCATCAGTTAGGTGGTTGTGAATCATACCATAATGTTACCATGGAAAATGGACGGTCCAGTGACTATAAAGTGTTTACATTCATTTTTACAGATCGTTGTTAAAAATAACTGACTTATGATGCACCTGATTGCTATTTAGATGTATGCTGAGTTCATGCGACTCACTGACAAGAACTTGGTGGACTGTCTGCAAGAGATGATCGAGCGATATGGTGCTGCACTTGTGACTCTTGCCAAGGAGCGTGAACATACGAAACCAAGTGAATTGTCACGTGAAATAACGGCAATGGAGTCTGCTCGAACTGCAGAATTGAAGCGTGGTACAGATATATCATTTACACTGATATGCAGTAAATGTAATGGATAACAGACAGATAGTCATGACGAACAAATAACAACACTTGATTGCAGCCGATCTCCAGGTTTATGTTTAGAAATTTAATAATAATTAATACTAATACTTATTAGTTAATTGTTTTAAATTTTATGTATTGTGTTAGTTTCAATGTAATGTCACCATTAGATTTAATGGGTATTTTTTATTATGGCTATCAGGCCCATTGTAGCTCTGAGAACTATTTAAGACCAAACTGAACTATGGTTTGCATGTGCTTGGTTGTCAGTATTTTTGCTACAGCTTGTTGTACTTTATTGTCACAACAGTCATATGAACTGATGATAGGTCATTGTGTTCTGTAAGGTCAGATACGTTGAAAAGATAACTATTTATGGCAACATTTTTACACACTAATGAAAATCAAAACTTTCGATAGACCTTTTTCTGATGAAGTCGATGATATTGAGGGATTCATACTATTCATTATCAGTGACATCCATGGGCAGATATTGCAGTGTGAATTTGTCAGTTATAGTAGGTACAGTACACTGTACTTCATGGTACTATATGTGTTGAGACTTGCTGTGGTGTTACTTACAAAACTGTTCTGTGTATAGTTTTCGTGCATTTATCCACCATGTCCCACAAGGAAAAGTGAGCAGTCAAATTAGAAACTCTTAAACCTAGGGGTTAGGCTCTTTCACTGCCAGAAAATAGAACAGAAATTTTCTGTCATGGTGTACAGTAGTTCTGTGTGTTATTTCAGATCACATGTGGTCAGCTGCCCTGCTAGCCATTCCGTACCTGTTGGGTGACAAACTTCACAGCGTGATGAAAACTGAAGAGGTTGGCTGTTAATGATGATTCAAGTAACTTGTATGTCTTGAATCCAGTGAACAGTGCTCAGATCTAATTGATAGTGGTTTATAGACACCCTTTCACGCCCACTTTTTCCATATTCTCTAAAACAGATTTCCTCCTGGATGTCCGCAAATCTTCTTACTCTTAACTCTTCCAAGACTGAATTTCTCATTATTGGTTTGAAACAGCAACTTAATGATCGCATTGAATATAAACTCCTATCACTCACCTACAAAGTTCTTACAACTAGCCAACCTGGCTACCTACATAATCTTATCTCTGTTCAGTCTACAGGTAAAACTCGCTCCTCGTCTCTTGTCACCCTAGCTCGACCATCCGTATCTTCCTCATTACAAATCACCAACCGCTCTTTCAGATGTGCACATCACCTCACCTGTGGAATCAGCTTCCTTCTTCATTCCATCAACCTCATTCACTGTCCTCCTGGTTCACTTCATCCTGCGCATATCACCTCATCACAGTCACCACCTTTGCTCTCACCATCTATCACTCCCTCGACCTTTCACTCCAGACTTAAAACTCATCTCTTTTAAAAATCCTTTCCTCTATAGTCACTCTTGTTCCTTCCAGACTACCTCCATGGATCTTAAGCTGTACTGAATTACAGGGGCACTGGCATTTGTTTGTTTAGTTTCTTCTTTTTTATATTTTTTCTGTCTGCATGTGCTAGATTAAGCCGAATACTCAGCTTTCGAGTCCAAGTCAAACTCTTCTGTCACATCATGTCATATCGTTATATGACATGTGTGATTGGTACATTGATAACAGTTATTTTATGTATGAAATGAATGCTTGCCATTGTTTCTGTTGCAATGATCACAGCAGTCTGTTGTTAAAATATCACTGGAAAGGAGTTTTTAGTTCTTTACATTATATACAGTAAGTACACTGTGGCTCATAAAAAACAAGACACTTTTATTTTTTCGATATCTCAGACAAATATTGACCGATTTTCATAATTTTTTTACTGCTACAAAAATGAATTGCGGAATAAGAACTTGTTAAAATTTTTGCCTCACCTTAAATATGTTGCCGCACTACCTTGTAAATCTTGATATGTTAAGTGTGTAGATATACAACAAGGTAATATTCAATTCAAAACTGACTCAAAATGTCAAGTCACAGTACCAACATTCAGTGTAATTCTATTTTACATCAGGTGCTCAAAATGACCCCCTTTTGCTCGTACACAGGCGGTGAGTCGCTCACGCCACTGATCTATCGCTTCGTCTATGACGTTTTGTCCAATGCTGTGCCACACACTCAACAGGCGCTGACACAGCTCGTCGACGTCATTTACGCGTTTCTCGTAGACCCGCTGTTGCATTACAGTCCAGATCTTATAATCCACGGGGTTCATATCTGGGCTTGGGGCCACTGGTCGGGAGAAATGAAGTCTAGCGTCTCTTGGCGTAAAAGTGCGATTGTGTCACGTGCCCTGGTGCACTGCCCTGTTGGAATATGAAATTTTCACTGGAACGGTATTATGTTTACATTAAAATATTGCAATACGTCATAGTGACGTCAGCTGATAGTAGGAAAAGTAAGTAAGTAAAATATTATACAAAAGCCTAATAATTTATCACAGTAAACGAAAATTAAATGATTTGGACTATTTCATTAGTTATAAAGCAAATGTCGTACAGTTGTACACTTAACATTTCAAGTTTCACAAGGTAGTGTGGCAACAGATTTAATGTGAGGCGAAAATTTTGACAAGTTCTTATTCTGCAATTCCTTGCTGCTTGCTGAATATAGTAGTGAAAAAAATACGAAAATCGGTCAACATTTGCCATAGTTATCACAAAAATAAACGTGTCATTTTTTATGGCCCACAGTGTAGTATTTATAAATCAGTAAAGGCAGATTTCAGGGAGGAAGAGTAGTTGTTCTGCATTTTCTGGCAACGGGCTGCAACAATGTTGAACCACAATTATTTAGCCACCACTGCTTGGGATTTCTGTCACTATTTGGTCGCAGCCAAAACGTCAGCAAATTTTCCGCATTTCAACCAAAGATAAGTGCAAAGCTGATATTCAGTGCTGCAGTCGTAATTCTGGATATGTTAGCCAAATTATTTTGTTAGCAGATTCATTTCTTAACAATTCAGCTACAGATTATTGTTCAGGTGTAGTCATATGACTGAGATGCGTTGTGGTGTTTCTGTAGTGCACGGAAAGTCCTGTCTTCATCCTGCAGTCATCTGGATACCAGCTGTTTGTAGATGGAAGAGTGATCTGCAGCACATCAAGTTTTCCAAAAGCTTTTGGCCTCCTGTTCTGTTGTTTCTATGTCTTTGATCTTGTTGTTCTAAAACCAATACTGCGAACATTTGCATTTGTGCAGAAATTTGTTTGTGGCATTGATGGTGCTGATGATGATCCTGCCATGACCCGAGCCCAGAACCAGTGCATTGCACTGATTGAGAAAATAAGCATGAAACCTCAAGCTGAGAAAAAACGTAGGCCTAAGGAAAAACAACGTGCAAATCCTCCACGTGCAAATCCATCACCTGAGCTCCCTGAAAGCAGTGCTCAGTTTCCAGACCCCTCTGGGAATCCTACCCTTGAACTTCCAGTCTTGTCTGGCAACAGTGCAATTTCTACTACAGCTGACATCCATGGAGATGCCATGACCCGAGCCCAGAACCAGTGCATTGCACTGATTGAGAAAATAAGCATGAAACCTCAAGCTGAGAAAAAACGTAGGCCTAAGGAAAAACAACGTGCAAATCCTCCACGTGCAAATCCATCACCTGAGCTCCCTGAAAGCAGTGCTCAGTTTCCAGACCCCTCTGGGAATCCTACCCTTGAACTTCCAGTCTTGTCTGGCAACAGTGCAATTTCTACTACAGCTGACATCCATGGAGATCCCGTCGTTTCTGGAAAGCGAAAAACAAGAAATGCTTGTCTTGGTAATAAGTCCAAGAAACGCAGAGTGGCAAATGATTCAGATTTTGTTTTTTACTGACATTTTGTCATTTAAGTTTCGCTGAAATGTGTATGTACAAAGTGTTGAAATTAATCCTGTTCTCATTTGGCTTTGAGAGCAATAAGTCAGAACGGGCAGTCATAACAGGCACGTTTGCAGGATCGAATAAGCGACAATTTTACCATCTGCAGGACATTAGCTCTTTGCGCCTCATTATTCGGGTGCATTGTTCCTATTTTAGTGAACTCGGATGCCATGAACTCTGATATCTTGAAGCTTGGCCTAGACCTGTGACTTGATTCATTGCATTGTTTTGCTAGGTACTGTAGTTGCCTGTCTACCTATCCCAGTGATGGGCCATGCGTTTGTTTCTCCCAGTTGTAATTTGGTACTTTGTTGATTGAGTGTGTTGCATTTCCTTTTTTGCTGATTGGCTGAGTGTGTTTCCTTTTTCTGTGTAAACTCGTCATCTCGGCGTGTTGTTTCCGTACATGTACTTGTACGTTAGCCTATATGTTATTTGACTGTGTTTGTTCAGATCCATGCAGGACATCTCTGAAATGACCTCTATGATTGAACACATCTACCCTTGATGTGTGAATTTAACTGTTCCCATTTGTATAAGTGTACTGTGTTGGCGAAATTTTAATGTGTGATTACTCAAAATTCGAAATAAACCACTTATTTTCAGTATTGTGTAGTTTCCTGCTCAGATTGAGTGGTTTGGGGCGCTCATTGCTAATGCGGACAAACTGCTCAATTTGAGAAATGAACCACTCATTTCAGGACCCACGCATTTGAGTAGTTTGTTTCTCAAACTGAGTGGTTTTGAGCGCGTGTTATTCATACAGAAGAAACTACTCAAATTGAGACATGAACCACTCATTTCAGGACCCAGACATTGAGTAGTTTTTTTTTCTCAAACTGAGTGGTTTTCGTTTACAGTGCTTGGACCACACTGGAAAACTTCGCTGGAATCACAGTCCGGTACTTTCGCCGGGGCTTTTTCCGCATCATCATTTTGATCTTCCGTATCCACGGGTTCCTCGGACAGACTCGGCAAAACCTAGTCCCTGCAGCAGTGCATCGGGAATCCCAGCATTGACGTACTCGGCATATGTAATTGTCTTAATTCCATCATCTTCACTGTGATCAGCTAGTTTCTGCCTACAAGTTTGAGCACTGTCCTGGTCAAGTCGCCTTTATTTCGGATAGTATGTTAAAATTCCTGGTTGAGAACGATCTCATGGAGACTGTTGGGAAGTGCTTTTGTTAGTTCTGTGGAAGAATTGTGTGGGTTTGGAGGTTCGGATGTGTCTGTTCTATAATGGCAGATACTGTGTATGAGGTAGGTTTAGTGTATAAAGTCTTATAACGATACAGTTCACTCGTTGAATATCTTCTCACAGAATTTTAAGAGTGAGATACTAGTTACTGAGCAGCAGATTCAAGCGGATGATCCTATACGTTATAATATGGTGGCTGTGAAAACAGATGTCACTCGTGAAGATATTTCACATGTCGACAAAGCTGTGAGTACAGCTGTGACGTCTGTTGGAGATCAGCATCAACAAAGCTATGCAAATGCTGTTCGTAGTAGTTATATTTCAACAGTTGCAGTAATTTCCACTGGTAGTAGGCAAGGTGAAATTTCAGTTGGTCCTCCGAGTCGTAGTACAGCCACGGTTTCAGGAATTAAACGCAATTTGAGCTCTAATGCTGTTTCAGGGGTTTCTCATAGTCATAAATTAGCTGGGTCACCTGTGAGAGCTGTAAAACGTGTCAAGTTTGAGCACTGTCCTGGTCAAGTCAACTTTACTTTTGATAGTATGTTAAAATTCCTGGTTGAGAATGATCGCATGGAGACTTATCTAATTCAAAATAACTATGAAAAGAACGTATTATTTCATCGTGGAGCAGGTGCACGTCATGTATATCAAAATTCTTTGGAGGTCGGTAAACGTCACCTGTTGACAAGGTCATTGTATGCT
>Ga0209788_1000164_pt1 | contig 17022 bp, 15 predicted proteins | sample WorMetLIZISLAND1_2_FD_187415 | JGI IMG/M metagenome (GOLD analysis project Ga0209788, IMG submission 187415) | Marine gutless worms symbiont microbial communities from Max Planck institute for Marine Microbiology, Germany - Olavius clavatus LIZARD... ...
GGGCTCGCGGCTACGGGACCACCAGGCACCTGATTACCATCCTCTACCTTGTGGCGGGTAAGTTGACCCGGCTGCCGACTTCTCCGTTCGTCGTCAAGTCGGGGCTTCCCATCACGACTTGAGTCAGATCGCTATGGCCCGCTACCCACACCAAACGCAAGAGAGCCTGAAAATTGGCCGGGACTATTCCTGAGACGATTCTTCAACACGAGACGCGTTCATTGCATCGCCTTTTTAACATCAGTTGCACGGTAACCGGATCTATGATCCAATGCAAGGTTTTCCACCAGAAATACCCTTACAAGCACGCCTTCAGACTTTAAGGGCAGAGGAAGCATCAGTTTTTCCGAAACCTGTTATCCACAACTTCGCAACGATTTTGCCCTTGTCCTTTGCTAGTAATTCGGTCTTTCCTATTGCAAGTGCATTTATTTCTACGGTCCAGATCCCTTTCGGCCCGTTAAACAGAGCGATGATTTTACCCCCGGCAATCTGTGAATTCGTGGAATATAGCTGGATGCTTTTCTATCTCCTCCGATACCTGCCAAGTGCAGGCGCATCTTATCACCCAGCCGCATATGGTCTCCTGGAACGATGGTTTTATCATCAGTCAAGGTAAAGGTTGCCATCAGAGTGTTCCTTACTGATCAGGAAACCTTGAAAAATTCAAGTCCCCTTTTCGGAGATCATTTAACCTCGGATCTTCATCGAATCGATAAAGTGATCGAACAGGGGACCCACATCGTGCGGACCTGGGCTAGCTTCCGGGTGGCCCTGGAAGCCGAAGGCGGGGCGCTCCCGGTGGTGGATACCTTGCAGGGAGCCATCGAACAGGGAGTAATGGGTCGCCCGGACCGACTCCGGGAGGCTGTCCTCATCCACCGCGAAGCCGTGGTTTTGGCTACTGATCATCACTTGGCCCGTAGCCAGCTCCTGCACCGGGTGATTGGCACCATGGTGGCCGAACTTCATCTTCAGGGTACGGGCCCCGCAGGCCAGGGCCAATAGCTGATGCCCGAGGCAAATGCCGAATAGGGGGATGCCGGTCTCCAGGAGGCTGCGGATCGCCGTGATCGCGTACTCACAGGGCTCCGGATCGCCGGGGCCATTGGAGAGGAAGACTCCGTCTGGCCGGAGCGCCAAGACTTCGGCGGCCGACATCCGGGCAGGTACCACAGTGACTTGGCAGCCACGTTGCACCAGCAAGCGCAGGATATTGCGTTTGACCCCATAGTCGTAGGCGACCACGTACCGTACCGGCCCTCCGGAGGCCGGGGACGATATATCCGGTGCAGCCGATGTGTCGGTATTCAGGCGCCAAACCCCCTGGGTCCACCGATAGGGTTCGGGAGTAGTCACCTCCTGGGCCAGATCCATTCCCTGCAGGCCCGGAAACGCCTTCGCCGCATCGAGCGCGGCGGCCTCGTCGATGCCGTCCCCGGCTTGAATACAGCCATTTTGGGCTCCCTTCTCCCGCAGGATTCGGGTCAGGCGGCGGGTATCGATGTCGGCTATGGCGGTTACGCCGCTGCGCACCAGATAGGCATCCAAGGATTCTCGGCTGCGCCAGTTGCTGGCGAGTATCGGGAGATCGCGCACCACCAAACCGGCCGCGTGGACCCGGGATGACTCTTCGTCATCTGCATTGACACCCACGTTGCCGATATGAGGGTAAGTGAGTGTGACCAGCTGCTTGCAGTAGGACGGGTCGGTGAGGATCTCCTGATAGCCGGTCATGGCGGTGTTGAATACCACCTCGCCGACACTTTGGCCGTCCACGCCGATCGATGTCCCGCGAAAGACGGAGCCGTCGGCCAGCACCAGAATAGCGGATTTTCTCACGGGTATCTCCAAGCAAACCATTGCGGTCGAAGCTACCGAATTACGGAGACCTTAGAGCGGCAAGATCCGGATGCTGCTCGATCGGAGTGGATTCTAAGGAATCTTGAAGAATTCCGCCCTCGGAATTTTTCAAGGTGCCCTTAGAGAAAGACCGGCGTCTATCCGACCCGCGATCGCGCGGAGGCCTCCTGTCGGCTCCCGATCTCTACTTGGGGCCTGTACGGATCGGGGATTCTTATTAATATATCTAAAAATTAACTGAACTGTAGGGTGGGCTGTGCCCACCAAATGCTACGCCTGACCGGTGATCACAGCCCACCTACGGATACTAATCCATGAAAATCAATGGGTTATTTCTTAGGCAGCCGCTTAGTCGCGCCTGAATAGGAATTCCGTGATCCCGCAGTAATAGATGAATGATTTGGCCGGGCTGAGAGGAACCATCATGGTCAGCATTTCTCTATTCTGACAGCTGCGGAGGGGAAGACGAAGCCGGGCCTGGGGACGCAGGTGAATTTCGAAGTCCCGCCCGATGACAAAGTTGTTGACCATCGAGGATACCGCTCGTTCTCCCGGAACCACCACAACGACGGTTCCCCCAGGCTTGAGTATTTTTTGACACAACCGAGCCAATGTAGGGACTTCTCGAGTATCCAGCCGGTTTACCAAATCCCAGAGTAAGATACCGTCGAAACTCTCGGGAGAATAATCCAGATGTTTCCAAATCCGGCTGATGGCCTGTTTCTCATCGAGACATTTCATCAGCGGAAAGAACAGGTCGCAAACGTACAGCCTTGTTACCCGACTCCCGAAGAGCATGATGTTTTCCTGGCAGGCCGGCCCCACATCCAACACTTGTCCCTGGGGTCGGCGTTCGATGTCTTCAATAAACAGCTTCAGGGTATTGCTGGTGTAAAGCCTTGTTATCGATCCCTTGTTTCTATGCCCGTTACTCATGGATATTTCGATACGACGTCAGTGGGTAAAGAAGTCGGTGAAACGGCTCATGTCGGATGCCGGAATAAGGCGATGGGTGCGGCTCTTTTGATACGACGCGGAGAAACCCGGAAACAGAGGCTCAGCCGACCGGAGGGTGGGCCGTGCCTACCCTTGCGCTTACTCGATAGTTTCTTTTTTGGCTTTCTTGCGTTTGGTGTGGGAGGAAAAGGAAACCACCGCGTAGGAGGAGCACAGGAAAGCGAGGGAGCGTAAGCGACGAGCGGAGTGCGACGCCCCCCGCGAAGGCGTAGGGCCGAGCGTTTCGTCGGAGTGCGGCGCGTGAGCGCCGGCGGAGACGAAAGGCCCGGCCATGCGACACGGCGTCTAGTCATTGCGGGAGTCCTGGTGCCGAGCGGAGTGCGCGCCGGGACGGACGCAGGACGAACGCGGGCCGCCGAAGGCCATGGCCGTCGCCTCATTTTGTGCACCCGAAATCGGACCGACCCCATTTCGGGTTTCGCGAAAAATGGCGACGCTCCGGACTAATCGGTTGGTTTAACTGAATTTATTTAAAGATGATGAGGCTCAGAATCTGTAGAATTGTGTAGAATGACATTGATTTTCAGCCGCTTCTTGATAATGGCCACGAGCACATAGACGGAAATGGCGAGCTCGAGAAGACGAATATACCTGTGGACATGCGTCGTTGTTCTCAGCCCGTAATATTTCGCGGGAGAGGCTGGCACCTTAGCGTACCGCCGCTCAAATCGGTAACCGGCATAGTTCCAAATATTTCTTTATTTAATGTATGGGTGATCCTGAATTGCCGGTCATAACGTTGGGACACTAGTGCACCAAGATGGTATTTCATTGGACAAAAATCACCCAAGGTCCGCGCTCGGCTAGCTCGAGGCACAAAACCTTACTCGTACACGGACTTCAAAGGCCCAGGACCCAAGACTTTGCTGACCTCGAATGCACACCCGATAATACGCCGAGAGGTGGGTTCATCCTCGTCGACTTTTCTTGAATGGATTTGCGTTCATCAGCGTTTATTTGCGGCTGAATTTCCTCCCCGCAGCGCTTACTCGATATTTTCCGGTGGGCACAGCTTGCCGCCTAGGCAATCCCCGCCGGTGCGGTAAACAGGACCACGGGGCTTTCGAATCCACGGGGCGGCGCGGATCGCTAGGTCTCAGAGCAAAGTGGCGTGATAGGGACGGTGCGCAAGCTCCACAAGGTGTTCGATAAGTCGGCCTCGACGCTTGGATTTTGGACGCCCGGTGTCGTTTCAGAAGGGCCGCACCCAAAGTCCTTCCTGCACCATTACAATACGGAGCTATTGCCAATTATCGGTTATGCTTGTACTTCCGAATATACCCGTTGCACGTGAATATTTTGGTCAGCGAGTCGTGCCCGAGAGCAAGACGCGACGAGGAGGAATAGCCAAGCCCCATTGTGACGAGTCGCAACGCGGCTATCGGATGCGGGCGGCGTGCATCGCGGCAAAATGTTCACGTGCAACGGGTATATCATCCGGCACCTACCAGCGGGTCTTCCCCATTATCGCTCTTATCGGTCGGAGGCGGTGTCTTGCTCCCCGTCTCCGGAAGGAGGTTGTCTCCGAATTCACTTTTCGAATCCGTGTCCTTACGGGACTCCTGGACCAATTCGATCTTTGCCTTGAGGTAGGCCCCGTCTTCTACCAAGATGCTCTTGGCATAAATCTCGCCGCTGAAAACCGCTTCCTTGGTGATAGCCACTCTGTCTTTGGCGTATACGTTGCCCCTCAGGTTTCCGCTTATGGTCACATCGGCCGCGTGGATTTCGGATTCCACTTGACCCTTCAAACCTATGGTCAGGCGGTGTGCGGTAACCTCGATATTTCCTTTGACCGCTCCTTCGATCACGAGATCGCCTTTACCTCTGATGGTACCCTCTATCGAAATCTGCTCCCCGATAACACTCTTGTTCGCTTTCGGATCCGGGTCCATCGTAGACCTATCGGTGAACGAAAGCTCATCGGTTTTCTCGAACTTTTCGATCTCCACCGCCCTCTCCGTCTCTTTTCCTCTCTTGAACATATCGATGCCTCTTTTAGTATGAGAGCCTTAGAATTATAGAGAATTCGCAAAATTCCATCCCTGGAATTTTACAAACCGCAAAGCGAAAATATTTCGCTTCGCTCCCATTTCCCGATCACTTACGTGTGGCACCGCGACTGCGGTGACTGGCAAGAGGGCGGATGCCCTAAGGTGTTGGCCGAAGTGGCTGTCTGCCGCCATCCCATGGCCTGTGGTAGTTCGGCGGACTCGAGTGTGAGCAAAGACAGCCCGCAGGGCGAGGGGATTTCAGTTGCCGGAGTTCCGACGGGACAATCGCACGAACTACGGATTGAGCACTGCCGATCTTTGAGGGTGCCCCTTCTTTAGAACGAGAAAATTCCATCCCTGGAATTTTCCTTTACGCCAAGTCGAAAGGTGATTTCGACTTGGCTCCATGTTCAATCGGTGACCCGATTAAACATGGCGGTGCGTCCTTGCACCGCACGGTCACTTTAGAATTACGGTATCCGCTACACCGGCATACAACAGAATCAGAACACCACCTTTTTCAAGGCGCCCCGAACGCGGGAGTCTTCACTGGCCGGTAAACTGGCCGGTAAGTGTCGCCAGCTCGGTGAGCCCCTCGTTCTTGGCCTCGACCTTGCCGTAAAGGTCATAGAGAGCCGCCTGCAGGGCCTCTTCGATGACCGGATGATAGAAGGGCATACGCAGCAGCCGCCCTACCGTCAGCCCCTGCTCGATGCACCAGCATAACAAGTGGGCTAGGTGTTCGCCCCGGGGTGCGATCATCTCCGCGCCCAGGATGACGCCGCTCCGCTTGTCGGCATAGACCCGTAGCACACCCTTGTTCTCGCCCATGATAAGGGCCCGCCCCACCGGTGCGAATTTGATCTGGCCCACGGCGGTAGTCTCCGGATCCAGGTCGTTCCAACGCGCACCTACGGCGCAGATGTTGGGGTCGCAGAAATTGATGGACAGAGGCACCTTGCGACGAAAGCGGGTGACTTGGTCACGGGCGGCATTATAGCCGGCAATCTTGCCCTCATCGCCGGCCTCGTGGAGGATCGGGCGTTCCCCATCCACATCGCCGGCCAGAAAGACCGGGAGGTCCCCCACTTGCATGCTGTTGCGGTCGTACGCCGGGAGGCCGCGGGCATCCAGCTTCACCCCCAGGTTCTCCAGCCCCAGCTCGCCGAGGTTGGGGACGCGGCCGATGCTGCACAGGACCCGCTCCACCAGCACGCTGTTGTCGCCGGCCGTTACACGCAGTTTGGCACCTTCCTCGACAATCCGCGCGGCCTGTCCCAGGTGGATGGGAAGCTCCTTGCCCATCAGGTCGAGGGTGCAGGCCGTAACCTCCGGGTCCTGGGTACCACCGACGGTGGTCAGCTGATCGAAGCCCGTGACCGCGACGCCCAGGCGGTGCAGGCTCTGGCCCAGCTCCAGACCTATGGTGCCCAGCCCGATGACCGCTACGGAGGTCGGCAGGTTCTCCAGCTCGAAGATATCGTCGCTGGTGAGCACTCGATCGCCGAAGGCCTGCCAAGCCTCCGGTACTAGGGCCCGCGAGCCGGTGGCGATAACCACACGCCTAGCGCGGATACGTTGCCCCGTGACCTCCAGCAAGGTAGGCTTGATGAATCGGGCATAGTCCTGAATGAACAGGCCTTCTGGCATTTTGTCGGTGGAGTTGCCGAGCACCCGGTCGACGAAGGTATCCCGCAGGTGCTGAATATGCTCCATGGTCGCCTTACCCTCGAGGGCCAGCTCCCGATACCCTTCGCTGCCGTATTTGCCCAAATGCATGCGCCGGTGGTAATCCTCCGCTACCTGGATCATGGCCTTGGACGGCATGCAGCCCACCCGGGCACAGGTGGTTCCGGGCTCGCCGCCGTTGATGAGGACGAAGGACTTGCCGGCCCGGCGGATCTGAGCAATGGCGTTGAGGCCGGCGGTACCCGACCCGATAACGGCAACATCGACGGTTCTCTCTTGCACTTTGGAGCTCCTCACTGAGATATGAATGATCGAGGGACATTTTATACCCGCTACCCTCGGATTTTCGGGGACCTTGAAAAAGCCAAGGTACCCTTTCACCGTGATGCGAACCGCTGGCATCTGCCGGCTCGCATGGCCGACCGGCCTCTGCCTGCCCCAGGCCGACAAGCCGTGTGGGCTAGAATCCTTTCGGTGTGCCAGACGGCTTCGACCATGGCCGCCGTCTCCGTGTAATAACTTACGGCCGAACCCGTGCCGGTCGAGCCGGGCGGCCAAGTCTGCCGGACGGAACCGATTGCTGAAGAACACATCCAAAGCGTGTCCCAACGGGTATTTCGAACGCTGCCGTATCGATCGATACGACTTGGGTCTGCGATAACGTCAGCGTTGCGGAGAGTCGTGTCGGGGACTCCTGCTCTCGGATCTCGAAGACGAGTTGCTCGGGTGTCACGGGCCAATCGAGGTCGGTGAAGAAGCTTGTCAGCCAACGGCGGCTCTCGGGATTATCGTATTGGGGCAGGATCGCCCGCAGGCCGTGTTTCGAGTCGTCCGGACGGTACAGGTTGGCACTGATCAGCAGATGATCGCCGACGGTGCTCTGATAGGCCAACCTTGCGATCAACCGCTCTGTGTCGGTGTTCGGTGTGATGCCAAGGGCGCAGAAAAGCTGTATCTCACCGTGCTCGTCGCCATGTTGAATGAAATCCCGCCATTCGTCGAGTTCATCGAAGTCCGCGACCAGACGCCACACCTTTACTCCAAAATTGGGGCATTGGGGGTTGCCCCTGGAAGGTTAGGACGAGCGAGTTGAAAATATCGTCGGACTGTTTGCGGCGAGTCGAAAGGCAGGAGCGGAGGATGGCAAAGGCATCTCCGCCGGTATCGGAGCGGAAACAACCGGAGACTTTCTGTTGGAGTTTGGGCATTCGCAGGTCGCGTTCGGCCGGGTTGTTGTCACCGGGAACGCGCAGGTCGGTGAGGAAGCGCAAGACCTCGTTGCGGTGCTCGCGCAGTCGCCGAATGAGGTTGCCGGCCGGGGATTGTTTGATCCGCCCGCGGGTGCCGGGACGGCAGGGACGGGGAGGATTGCCGGCTTCGGCTTCGGCTTCGGCTTCGGCTTCGGTGAGGATGGTGTCGTAGCGGGTCCGCAAGCGCTCGACGTTGCCGGTGGGCAATGCCTTGAGGTTCTGTGCCTCGCTGACCAGGGCATTGGCCTGGCACAATAGCGCGATCATATCGGTTGCCCACGGCTGGCTTGGGGACCTCTCAGCGATAGCGGTTAGCTCACGTAGATGATGGGCATTGCAGAAGGCCTGCCAACATGAGTAGCGCTGGCAGGCTAACCCATGATCATGCATGAGTACGCCAGCGAACGGCGCCAACAAGCCGAACGCATCCGGGGCCTCGGCCCCACGTTTAGGATGATGGCAGCAGGTCGTTAAACCGGTCGGTGCTGAGTACGTGTAGCCGGTACAGGTTGCCGTTCACGCGCCGGCCGGTTTCGTCGGCATGGGCCACTGGCGCGGCGACGAGTGCGCGGCGCATCGCGGTGACTGGTGCCTCCGGGCGGGTGGCGGCCATCCGTACGGTGCGCTGGAGGGTGCCCGGTGAAGTCCCAAGGCCGGCCAGCTTCCGGTTCCGCCGACAATGCGGTACTCGATGTACCTTACGCTGGATTACCACCTCGACCACTTAGCGTCGCTCCGCGAGCACTGTAGCCGCGATCCCGGTGCCGCAACGTCCGCAGGCGCAGGTCCCCGTCAACGGGATGATCCCGCACTGGTCGGGGTGATCGACCAGGGAGCGAGTGACACCGCGTCGGCCCGGTTGTCCACTTGGCTTACGCCCGCTGGGTTGGCGTTGCGAGCATGGTGGCGGCTTCTTGAACGGGGAGTCCGAGGATAGCGGCCGGCTGGAGTTGTGGCTATCCTTGGCCAGGCGCGCTTCCAACTCCCGGATGCGCTCGCGCAGCTGCGCAATGAGCGCTGTCTGCTCCGCAACTCGTTTACGCAACCGCTTAAGCTCGTCGTCAGGGTTTTCCGGAGAATGGGTTGGGGTGGGTTGTTCCGGCATGGGAATACAAAGAGGTTCTGAATAATTACCCTTCACAAGCCGGTGCGGCATCGGCTACCGCATTGACGGCCGGGTAGTGCAGCCGACAGCCTGCCAAGTCGAATGCCGCGGCCAACTGCGCATCCTTTTGTCCACCGCCACAGCCCAGGCTGACCAGCTGTACCGGCCGTTCGGCGAGCTGCTGTGCAAGGTCCCGGAACAGCCGGCGATAGGCGGCTGTGGTTGCGACACCGCCGGAAGCTGGAAGGGACATAGGCGGTCTGCACGGCGAGCCAGCGGCGCGCCTGCTGCTGGGTCAGATAGTGGAGCTTGGCGGGCAGTCGGCATGCTCTCAGGGCGCGTGCCATCTGCTCCGCCAACCGTGCCGGATGCTGACTCGGGTGGATGGTGACCGCTGGCCAACCGGTGGCTTTTATCATGAGCACCGTGAAAAATCGGAGGACACCCCGAATCGGCACGGGTATTCTGGAATTTTTCAAGGTATCCGTCATATCGACGGGTCCCACTGCATGGCCTCGAGCACCGGTGCCACGCGCGCCACCTCATGAGTGCGCAACAGACTGGTGCCGCCGATGGTCGCCATTACCGCGAAAAAGGACTCGGCGCTTCGTACTTCCTCGCGAAATAGGTGGAAGGCATGGGGTAGGGCATGGCAGATCGGCCAGCCTAGCTCCCGCAAACGGAAGGTCTGCAGGAATACCTGCAGTTGATAGGCCACTCGATCGGCTCCGTCAGAGCTGTCGTCGTAATAGAAGCCGAGGCCCGGATCCAACCATATGCGCTCCACGCCGGCGGCTGTGGCGAGCTCGATTTGATTTCGGAAGTACTCGATATGGATGTCATGGATCAGGGTCGGGTCCGGAAGATTCCCCACTTGGCGTACGTTTTCGCCGGCAACAAAGCAGATGATGGCCCCGGCATCGTGTCCGGCGATGGCCCGGAAGATCTCGCTGTTGCCTGCGCGACCGGTCAGATTGATGACCCGTGCCCCATCGCTCAACATCGCGTGCGCGACCTCGGGATGATAGGTTTCCACCGATACGGGAACGCCGGCCGCCGCCAACCCGGAGACGACCGGCCGCAGCATGGATTGCTGAACGTCGGCAGACACCAAAGCCGCTTGCGGCAAGGTGCTCTCGGTACCGATGTCGACCAATGCGGCCCCCCTCAGATGCAGCTGCCGTCCCCGTTGGACCGCATGGTCGACGCCGAGGCAAACGCTCTCGCGATACCAGCTCTCGGGGGACAGATTCACGACGCCCATCGAGTAGCGCCGGCGGTCGAATTCGAACCGGTACCCGCCGAGCGTGAAGTTGCGTACCGGCGGGAGCTCGGGGTAACGATTGGCGATGGCGGCGAGACGGTGTAGATCCAGCATATCATCAGGTCCAGGTAGCGCTGAGGAGGTGGAGCTCGGCCCGATCGGAGGCCGGCAGGACATCACGCAATTCCGCGACCGAGTGCCCCGTGCCGGGCACGATCAGCGCTGGAGCCAGAGTCGTGAGCGGTACCAGGACAAATGCACGTTCGACCAGTCGCGGGTGCGGTACGACAAGCTGTGGCGGGTTGTCGATGAGCGCGGTCGGACCATATAACAGCAGATCCAAATCGAGCGTTCTCGGCCCCCAACGGATCGTGCGTACCCGCGCGAAATCGGACTCGATCCGGAGCTGACGATGCAGTAGCTCCCAGGCATCCAATCGGGTCTCGATTTCAATGACCGCGTTGAGAAAGGTGGGTTGGCCCTCCGGTCCCCCCATCGGCGGTGTAGCATAAAGGGGGCTCAGACCGGTGATTGCGATGCCTTCGGTCTTGTTCAATGCCTCCAGGGCCCCGGAGAATGTCCGGCGCACGTCTCCCAGGTTGCCACCGATACCGAGATAGGCCATGATCGGAGACTCGGGTCCGCCAGGGACATCGACGCCGTTTTTCTCCACTCGGGCTCCTCGCTCGGGTACCGGTTGATCAGTGGTTATTCTATAGGGGACCTTGAAAAATCCCATCTTTTGGAATTTTTCAAAGGTCCCCTCGATTACCCTTGTTATGTGCGCAGGTGGATAGCCGGCTTGAACAGGGCTTCGGATCTACGGTTTCATCTGCGACCCGGCGGTAGGCTGTGCGGGCGCATCCGGATACCCGGAGACAAGTCGATCTCCCACCGGGCTCTCATGCTCGGTGCGATCGCCGACGGGGTCACCGAGGTCTCCGGTTTTCTGGAGGGTGCGGATAGCCTAGCTACCCTCGATGCCCTTCGCGCCCTGGGGGTTACCGTCACGGGGCCGGACGCCGGGCACCTGCGCATTGAAGGGGTCGGCCGGCACGGCCTACGCGCCCCGCACTCGGACCTGGACCTGGGCAATTCCGGCACCTCCATGCGGCTGCTTTCCGGGCTATTGGCCGGACAGGGTTTGGCGGCGATCCTGGTGGGCGATCTTTCCTTGAGCCGACGACCGATGCGACGGGTTACGGACCCGCTACGGCAGATGGGCGCCCGTATCGAGACCACGGGTCAGGGCACCGCACCGCTGCGTCTAGCCCCGGTCACCGCCCTGCGTCCGATCGACTACCGCATGCCCATGGCCAGTGCCCAGGTGAAATCTTGTCTCCTGCTGGCCGGACTTTACGCCGAGGGTGAGACCTGCATCACGGAGCCGGCACCGACCCGGGACCATACCGAGCGGATGCTGGCGGCCTTCGGTTATCTGGTGCGCCGCGCCGGGCCGAGGACCTGTCTTACGGGAGGTGGTCGACTATCCGCCTGTCGCGTCGAGATCCCGGGGGATATCTCCTCTGCGGCCTTTTTCCTGGTGGGGGCGAGCATCGCCCCCGGCTCGGACTTGACACTAGAACAGGTAGGCGTGAACCCGACCCGTACCGGGGTGCTGAATATCCTGCGCGCCATGGGAGCGGACATCCGACTCATGAGCGAGTGGGACGCCGGTGGCGAGCCGGTGGCGGACCTGCGCGTACGCTCCGCCCCATTGCGGGGTGTGGTGATCCCCCGGGATGAGGTACCCTTAGCGATCGACGAATTTCCGGCCCTGTTCGTCGCCGCCGCCTGTGCCCGCGGCGAAACTCTGCTGACCGGTGCGGAAGAGCTACGGGTCAAGGAGAGCGACCGAATTCGAGTCATGGCGGAGGGTCTCGCGACCCTCGGGGTAAGGGTCGAGCCCCGCCCCGATGGCATTCGCATCCTCGGCGGCGGCTATGGTGGCGGCGGCGTGGACAGCCGCGGTGATCACCGGGTCGCCATGGCCTTCGCCATCGCGGCGTTGCGGGCCGGAGATGCAATCGAGGTCCGGGACTGCGCCAACGTGGAAACCTCCTTTCCGGGCTTTGCCGCCCTGGCGGCCGGGGCGGGACTCGGCATCGAGGAGATCCGGGCATGATCCCCGTAGTCACGATCGACGGCCCGTCGGGGACCGGTAAAGGTACTGTCGCCGATCGACTGGCGCAGCGATTGGGTTGGCACTATCTGGACAGCGGCACCCTCTACCGGGTGCTCGGTCTGGCCGCGCAACGCCGGGGGCTGGATCCGGAGATGGCACAGGCATTGGCCGCGTTGGCGGCGGACCTGCCGGTCGAGCTTCGAGACCAACGTGTGTTTCTGAACGGTGAAGATGTCTCCGACGCCATCCGCACCGAGGCCGTGGGCAACCTCGCCTCCCGCGTGGCCGTCCACGGGCCCGTACGCGAGCAGCTACTGGTCCGACAACGGGCGGCGGCACGCCCGCCGGGGCTGATCGCGGATGGACGAGATATGGGAACCGTGGTCTTTCCGGACGCAGGTCTCAAGATTTTTCTGACGGCGAGCGCTGAAGAACGTGCCGAGCGCCGTTATAAACAGTTGAAGCAAAAGGGATCGGATGTTAGCCTGCCGCAACTTGTTAGGGATATCCGCAAACGGGACGAGCGTGACCGCGGTCGCATCGCCGCACCGCTGAAGCCGCCGCCCGGAGCACTCTGCGTGGACACTACGGCCCTGACAATCACGGAGGTCGTTACTTGGGTCCTGGCCGCCGTAAAAGGTGTTTTCCCGAATTTGGCCGCTTAGGCGATTTCTGTCCAATGAAATACCATCTTGCTGGTCTTTTCGTCCGTCTTCCGGGTTGCGGCAACCATTATATAGTCCACTCTGCGCTGGTTGCCGCGCCTTGAATACGAACCAAAATCCGGCCCAATCCGGTACATCATTTTCCGGCAATCGCCTTAAAGGGAACCTTGAAAAATTGCAGGAATGCGGTTTTTCGAGCCGTAAAGCGAAAACATTTCGCTTTGCTATCGGCTTTCAAGCACAGGGGTACTCGAGAGCTGTTCGGGCATCCTTGTCCAGCACGGGCACCTTGACCTTATTCCTATGGAGCCCTTCAGTTTCGGGTAATCGTAACGACGCAGCCGATCGCCCGTTTCCACTTGGCCTGTCGTTGGGCGACGGGCCAAAAATTCAACCCCAATGGCCCAAAAGGGGCAAGACGCTGCCTGCGTCGGGATGTCGTAAACCCATGACCGAAAGCTTTGCCGAACTCCTCGAAGAGAGCCTCTCCACTACCCAGCTGCAGCCCGGGACCATAGTTACCGGTACGGTGGTGGACATTACCCCCGATACGGTGATCATAAACGCTGGTCTCAAGTCGGAAGGTGTCATCCCCAGGAACCAATTCTTCGATGCCGAAGGTGAGCTGGAGGTTGCGATCGGCGATACCGTGCAGGTAGCCCTGGATACGGTCGAGGACGGATCTGGTACCACCCGGCTCTCTCGGGACAAGGCGAAGCGCCATGCGGTCTGGGAATCTCTGGAGCGCGCCTTCGAGGCGTCGGACACCGTCAAGGGCCTCATCAATGGCAAGGTCAAAGGCGGATTCACGGTCGATCTCGGTAGCGTCCGGGCCTTTCTTCCCGGCTCCCTGGTGGATGTACGCCCGGTGCGCGACACCAGCTACCTGGAAGGTAAAGAGCTGGAATTCAAAGTCATCAAGCTGGACCGCAAGCGCAACAATGTGGTGGTATCCCGACGCGCCGTAGTCGAGGAAGAGTACAGCGTCGAGCGTGAGGCTCTGCTCGAAAGGTTGGAAGAAGATGTGGAAATCAAAGGCGTGGTGAAGAATCTCACCGATTACGGTGCCTTTATCGACCTGGGCGGCCTCGATGGCCTGTTACATATCACGGACATGGCTTGGCGGCGAGTCAAGCACCCCTCCGAGGTGGTCGAGATCGGCGCCGAGGTCGTAGTCAAGGTCCTCAAATTCGACCGCGAGCGGCAGCGTGTCTCCCTCGGTCTCAAGCAGATGGGCGAGGACCCCTGGATCAATATCTCCCGGCGTTACCCCGAAAGTACCCGTGTCTTCGGCAAGGTCACCAATATCGCCGATTACGGCTGCTTCGTAGAGATCGAAGAAGGGGTCGAGGGTCTGGTCCATGTCTCCGAGATGGACTGGACCAACAAGAACATCCACCCCAGCAAGGTCGTGACCTTGGGTAACGAGATGGAAGTGATGGTGCTCGATATCGACGAGGAGCGTCGTCGTATCTCCCTGGGTATCAAGCAGTGCCAGCTGAATCCCTGGGAGGAGTTCGCTACCAATTTCAAGAAAGGCGACCACATCAGCGGCAAAATCAAATCCATCACGGACTTCGGGATCTTCATCGGCCTCGAGGGGGGCATCGATGGTCTGGTGCATCTGTCGGACATCTGCTGGGATGAGCCCGGCGAGCAATCCCTGCGCCACTACCAGAAAGGCGATGAGTTGGAAGCCGTGGTGCTCTCGGTCGATCCCGAACGTGAGCGCATCTCCCTCGGTCTCAAGCAGCTCGACAAAGACCCCTTTTCCTCCTTTGTGGCCGCCAACGAGAAAGGCAGCACCGTCACAGGTACGATCACGGAAGTGGATGCCAAGGGTGCGACCGTGTCTTTGGCCGAAGGGGTCGAGGGCTATTTACGCGCCTCCGAAATATCCCGCGATCGAGTCGAAGATGCCCGCGCGGCACTCAAGGTCGGCGACCGGATCGAAGCCAAGTTTCTCGGTGTCGATCGCAAGAACCGTACCCTTTCATTATCCATCAAGGCCAAGGATCTGGATGAGGAAAACGCGGCCATCAAGGGTTATGCCCGTGATGCCCAAGCCGGCACCGCAACCCTGGGCGACATTCTCAAGCAACAGATGGGAGAGACTCGAAAGGACTGAGTCACTGGCCTGAGCGGACCGGGAGAAGCTCCAGGAATGGAACTCCTCCTACTCAGGGCCCCCGACGGGACCCGGAAGCATTCCGGCCTTGGGGTTTTTCAAGTCCTGACACGAAAACATTTGATTTTTTATCCCATCCTTCAACCGATTGCGCGATCGAAGACTGGTGAGATATCCGTGTCCCACACGAACACCTCAAGGTCCCCCATAGCTTATCAATAGCACTTGCTGTTTGTGGAATGAGAATGATGACGAGATCGAAGCTGATTGAGCTGATTGCAGCCGAGCAAGGGCATCTGCTTTACAAAGACGTGGATCTGGCCGTGCGCTGTCTTCTGGAGCAGATAAGCAGTACTCTCGCTTCCGGTGGGCGTATCGAGATACGCGGCTTCGGGAGCTTTTCTTTGCACTACCGCCCGTCGCGTGTCGGACGCAATCCCAAGACCGGTAGCTCCGTGGCCTTGCCGGCTAAGTATATTCCCTACTTCAGGCCTGGAAAGGAGCTGCGCGATCGCGTCAATCTCGCCTTCGTAGCGCAGCAGCAAGAGACCGCAGGGCAGCCAAGCGATAAGTCCAAGTCCGGCTGAGGAACGAGCCCATCGGGAGCACCTTGAAAAGCTCGAGGTACCCATGCGGTGCGGAGAGCCCCAGCTGGCTTTGAGTGCGGCTCTTTTGGAACGACACCGGGCGTCCGAAATCCGGGAGTCGAGACCGGTTTTTCGGACACCTTGTGGAGCATGCGCACCGTCTCCCTATCAGGCAAACTTGCTCTGAGACGGATCCGCCGCCCCGTGGATTCGAAGAGCTCCATGGCAAAGGTTACCACACCGGCGGGGATTCATCGGGGGCAGGCTGCGCCTACCGGAGAATATCGAGTAAGGGCTGCGGGGAGAAAATTCAGCCGCAAATAAACACCAATGAACGCAAATGTATTCAAGAAAAGTCGGTGAGGATGACCCTGCCTCTCGGCGTGTTATCGGATGTGCATTCGAAGTCGGCAATGTCTTGGGTCGTGGGTCTTTGGAGTCCGTGTACGAGAACGCTTTGTGCGTCGAGCTGGCCGAACGCGGACCTCAGCCGAGTATTATTCGGCTCATTTGCGTCCATTCGCGTTCATTTGCGGCAAATAAAGAAAAATGCTCCTCTTGCGTTTGGTGTGGGTAGCGGGCCATAGCGATCTGACTCAAGTCGTGATGGGAAGCCCCGACTTGACGACGAACGGAGAAGTCGGCAGCCGGGTCAACTTACCCGCCACAAGGTAAAGGATGGTAATCAGGTGCCTGGTGGTCCCGTAGCCGCGGGCCCTGGCTTTGTTGGTGGCCTGGATGAGCAAATTGACCGCCTCGACACGGCCGTTGGTGAGCCTGAAATCGAACGCATTGAGGAGGCCTGGCCAGTACTTCTTAAGCGTCTTGGCCACCGCTTTGATCGGCTCCGGGCGGCAACGGCGCGCCCAGCTGTACCATCTGTCGAGGAGCGGCTCGGCCTGCACCGCGCTCTGAGCGCTGTGGAAGAGCTCGCGTAACGTCTCCTGGATCCGGAAGCCACGGTGTGTCTTGAGGTTTCGGCGCTTGAGTTCCGCAAACCGGGCTTTCTGGCGGTTACTCCAAGCGTGCTTGTCCTTGAGCCAGATATAGCGTGTACGCCGCCGCTCCGGGGCCCTTTTGACTTCTTGGCGACGCACTGCGTCAATCGCCCTGTTGACGAGCTGAATGACGTGAAACTCATCGAAGGTGATCGCCGCCCAGGGCAGATGCTCACACACGCCAGCCTGGTAGCTTGCCGACATACCCATACAGACCGCGCAGCTGTTCCCGGCACAGGCACCATGAGCCTCGAGCGCATCGGCAAATTGGGCCACGCCCCGGGCTTTTCGCCCTTCGCAGGCATAGAGCACACGCTGGGCGTCGAGGTCGTGAAAT
>Ga0209788_1000165_pt1 | contig 16951 bp, 10 predicted proteins | sample WorMetLIZISLAND1_2_FD_187415 | JGI IMG/M metagenome (GOLD analysis project Ga0209788, IMG submission 187415) | Marine gutless worms symbiont microbial communities from Max Planck institute for Marine Microbiology, Germany - Olavius clavatus LIZARD... ...
TAGTCATAGAAGGTAGCGATGTCGTCGTCGCCGTCCCCGTCGAAGTCCCCGGCCACCATCCGCCCCCCCACCCTGTTCAGCCAGTATCCCCTCTTGACCGACCACCAGCCGGAGCTCCACCTGTACCTGAACGAAGATCCGGTCGACAGCCAGACGTGGATGCGGGCCGCCCCGGCGCCGTAGTCGTAGAAGGCGGCTAGGTCGTCCTTCCCGTCGCCGTCGAAGTCGCCGGTCACCATCCGGTCGGCGACCTTCCAGAGGTGATACGGGCGGCGGGTGAAGATGTCCGAGCTGGGGACTCCCCACCAACCCGAGTTCCCCTGGTAGTCGAAGGAACGGCCGTCCGAGAGCCAGGAGTGAGTCTGGGCGCCGCGCGGATACTGGTACAGGACAGCCACGTCGCTGTCTCCGTCGCCGTCGAAGTTGCCCGCCACCATCCGCCCCGCTACCTGCTCAAGCGAGTACCCGCTCGGGACGCCCCACCAGCCCCGAGGCCCCTGATAGGCGAAAGATGAGCCGGTAGAGAGCCAAGTGTGGAGCCGGGCTCCCGCACCCGTGTCGTAGAACGCGGCGAGGCCGTCCGGCGACGGCTGATACGTCAAGACCTCAAGACCCAGATCCGAGATGAACTCAATAGGCATGTAGATCATCGCCGCCTTTCTGGCTCCAACCATGATCCCAACGGCACGATTCTTGGAAAACACCGGCGCACCGGAGTCGCCGCCCGTGGCCATCGCGCCGCCAGCCTCGTGGAGCGCCTCAACATAGGTGCCCCACGGAGCCACCCGAAGGATTCCGCGCCATAGAATGCGACGAGTCCTCGTGACCTTGCCGCAAGTGTGTCCAGTCACTGACCCGGACATGCACACTACGGTTTCATGTGGCACTTCCGATCTCTCCAGTGTTGCCGTGATCGTTTGGTGCCGCAAGTTTCCGTGCTTGTCCTCGTACAGGACTTGGTTGGTGATGTGACGACCGGGAACCGTGTGCCACTGAACATCCCACCTGCCCCCGTCCTTTTCCTCCTGCAACGGAGCGCTAACACCGCCGATGGTCACATTGTCGGGACAGTGGCCAGCCGTGAGAACACCCGGCTTCCCGTCCCTCTTGCGTCTCACCGAGAAACCCGTCGTGCAAAACTGCGGAAGCCTTCCGGGGGGTACGACCTCGCGCACCGCCAGCCCTCCCTGGACGTCGGCCGATCCGCGATTGCGGGTGGCCGAAAGCGGCTGGACGAATTCGTCAACTGTCTCGACGACCAAGTCAGGGCTTGGCGTCAAGCCCGCCTCCGCGAGGGTGTCGTCGAGAAGACGCCGGTCGTCGTCCCCGGCCACGTTGACGCTGACCTTAAAAGCCCCCTCAGCGACGAAGATCGCCGTCTCGACCTCGACCGGCGACGCCTGCCCAACCCGCGCCGCCAGGGCGTCCAGATCCTGAAGCGACCGGCCCGCCTCGACAACCTCGGCCACGCCTGCGAACCGCGTCGCCTTCAACAGCAGCGTGACCTGAGCCACATCATCGGGGAGAGCCGCCACGAACACCCGGAACTCAGGCTCGTGCTCAAGCCACACCCCAACGAAACTCTCCCCCAGCTCCTCGGCAAGCTCCCGCTGGAACACGCCGGCAGCGTCCTGAATCGCGAAACGCCGCTTCGCCTCCTCCACCGAGACCGACATAGCCTTCGAGTAGTAGTCGAGCTCGGGGAGCACCTCGGGGACGAACTTCGTGCCGTCGGGCCTCTCCACCCACACCTCGACGTCATCACCCCACTCGACAAGCTCACCATCGTCGAGGTCCCCGACGTCGACGACCTCGTTGACAGACCCGCCATCTGTCGTCCCGTCGTCGTCGGCCGCGAGACCCGGCCCCGGAGTCGACACGACCGACACCGCCACGGCGGCCAAGACCGGCAGAAGCCACCGTCCGATCCGGGGGCAGGGCGGCCTGCGCGTAGTCATGGTCGTGGACAGTAGCAGACCCCAAAGCGGAAGTCAATGATCCGCTCACCCGAGGTCGGCGCACCCGACCACCCCACATGCTCAGGGACATGGCACCACCCCCGACTCGCCTGACGGTCGACGTCGACTGAGGGTACGGGTGAGCCTGGAGGATCTCAGGGCTGATCGCACTCCGGGATCTCGTCGGCTGTCGGCTTGTAGATGACCGTCTCGCCGTTCAGCTCGGCTTTGATCAGCGTCTCGGGCTCGATGTACATCGTCATCGACACGTTCAGGCCCCCGTCCGCTTCGACATCCCGCTTCCACTCCTCCGGCATGGCCTCGTCGGTCCGCCAAGCGACGTCGTTCACCTCGCCGAGCCACTCGATCCCGCAACGGGTGTCGAGTCGGTACAGATGGGAGACTTCCGGCTCTGTGATTAGCCCCGATCTGTCCAGCGTCGGCTCGGAGAGGCTCGCGTCGGGCCGCACGGCGCCGGACTCGGGCACGGCGCCCTTCCGGGAGAGGTCGGCGTCGACCAGCAGCCGCTGCTCCGGCTTGGTGTAAGACCACGTCTCGGCCTGCAACTGGACCGCGAACGGCCCGGACGGCAACCGGGACCTCTCCAAGGCGACCACATAGGTGTGGGGGTTGTAGTCGTCGGTGCAGACGAGCTCTTTGCTGAGGTTGACTATCTCGGGGTGGACGACGGCGCCGTCGACGACCACGTCGTCGAGCCTGATGTCGGGACAGCTCCCCGAGTAGCTCACCCCGAACGAGATGACCACATGCTTCTCGAAGTCGACTTCGGGGAGGGGAGTGTCCAGGAACTCCCAGAGCGCCGGCAGGCCCTCGGCGTCGGCGGCCAACCCGACTTGCCTTCGAGCGCCGCCGTGCTCGTCGGCTAGGAGCCGCCAGCCCTCGCCCCCGTCCGGCTGCGGCCCCGGCGCGGGGAGCTTCGCCGGGTCCCGGCCGGACACGCACAGAGGCTCGCCGGAGAACCGCCTCTCGATCTCACGGCGGAGCTTCTTGGTGAGGGCACCCACATGCAGATACACCACTCCCTGGATCACCGACCCCCCGACGCCGATCATGTCGTACTCGACGAGGAGCGGCGCCAACTCCCGTTGAACCCGAAACGCCAGAGCCTCCAGCTCGGCTTTGGTGCGCTCGACGGGGACGGCCACCACCCCCACCCCGGGGAATTCCCTTTCGAGGTCTCTCTGCCGGGCGGCGGCGCCCCGGCTGAAAGCCACCGAGATCCAGCCGTTGCGCTCCCGGTCGATCCAGATCTCCTCATACCCGGGTTGGCTCTCCGCCCAAGCCTTGACCTCGTCTCTGGGCATCTCGTTGGACATATAGATCGGCTCGTCCCGATACGCTTCGGGCGGAGCGGCGAGATCCGGCACGTCGCTGCACACCGGGAACTCCCAGTCCCGGAAGAACACGTCATCGGTGACGGTGTCCCCGGCAGGATCGGCCGTCGTCGTCTCCGACCCGGGCGACGCGGCCGGCCCCTGACCACACGCGGCGACGGCCGCCGCCGCGGCGGTCAACAGGCATGTCAGTCGCCGACCACGCGTCATCCAGCTCCTCGCTTCTCCGTCACCCTCTTTTTAACGCACACCGACGCGCCGCGGTTCCCCAACGGCCGCCGCTCCAGAACCACCGGCCTCGTCAGCGAGCCACGTCCTCCTCCACCGGCAAGCTCTCCGCCGACTCCTCGTCCTCATCGCCCGGCACGATCGCCCAGAAGTCGTCGAACCCGCCGAGGCCGCCGTCGAGAAGGCCTTGGGCGACCGGGCTCTGCGTGCACGAGCGGTGCTCCGACACGAGGGCCTTGAGCATCGCCAACTCCGGCGCCGAGGGACGACGAATCGACGGCGCGGTCTCGGCCAACCTCGCCTTGAGCTTCATCGCCGGGTCCCACACATAAGCGGCCCCGCCCGTCATCCCCGCGGCGAAGTTGCGGCCCACCTCACCCAGAACGACCACCGTCCCGCCCGTCATGTACTCACAGCCGTGGTCCGAGCACCCCTCGACGACCGCCGTCGCCCCCGAGTTCCGCACGGCGAACCTCTGGCCCACCGCCCCGGCCAAGAGCGCCTTACCGCCGGTCGCCCCGTAGAGCACCGCGTTGCCGGCGGCGTGCGGCGACCCGTTCAACCGGCTGGGGGACACCGTGATCAACCCGCCTGCCATGCCCTTGCCCACGAAGTCGTTGGCGGGGCCGTTGAGGCGAAGCGCCACACCGGGAGACAACCAAGCCCCGAAACTCTGGCCGGCCGTGCCCGAAAGGCGCACGTTGACCGCCCCGTCGGGTAGACCCTCGTCGCCGAACCTGGCCGCTATCTCCCCCGAGAGCCGGGCGCCGACGGTCCGGTCGATGTTGCGCACCGGGTAGTTGAGGTCGATGGCGGCGCCCTCTTCGAGCGCGGCGCGCGCGTCGATCACCATACGACGCGACAGGCTGGACAACGGGACCGTGTGATAACCCTCGTGCCGCTTGCGATCGTGCGCCCTGACGAGAAGCGCCGCCAAGTCCGGCGAGAGGGGATGGCCGGGATCGACCGGCCTGAGGAGATCGGCGCGGCCGATGATCTTGGCCAAGGACCGCACGCCCAACGCCGCCAAGAGATGACGTATCTCCGACGCCAGGTGGGTGAACAACACCACGACCTGATCGGCCGTCCCCGAGAACTTGGCCCGCAGATGCGGCTCCTGGGTCGCCACGCCGACCGGGCAGGTGTTCAGGTGACATTGGCGGACCATCTTGCAGCCCATGGCCAGCAGCGGGAGCGTCCCGAACCCGAACCGCCCCGCGCCGAGCATGGCGGCCACCACGACGTCCCGCCCGGTGCGAATCCCGCCGTCGGCCTCCAAAGTCACGCTGGAGCGCATCCCCTTGGCCACCAGAGCCTGGTGGGCCTCGGCCACGCCAAGCTCCCACGGCGACCCGGCGTGTTTGACGGAGACCAACGGCGAAGCGCCCGTCCCCCCGTCGGCGCCGGACACCGTGATCACGTCGGCGCCCGCCTTGGCCACACCCACGGCGATGGTCCCGACGCCCGGCTCGCTGACCAGCTTGACCGAGACGCTCGCCGACGGTTTGAAGGCCTTGAGGTCGAAGATGAGCTGCGCCAGGTCCTCGATCGAGTAGATGTCGTGATGCGGCGGGGGTGAGATGAGGGTTATCCCCGGCTCGGTGTGACGAAGCCGCGCAATTTCCTCGGTGACCTTGTGGCCGGGAAGCTGACCGCCCTCCCCCGGCTTCGACCCCTGCGCCATCTTGATCTGGAACTCGTCGGCGGAGTCGAGGTATCCGGGCGTCACCCCGAAACGGCCCGACGCCACCTGCTTGATGGCCGAGTTGCGCTCGCCGCCCCGACGGCTTGCGCTTTCGCCCCCCTCACCCGAGTTGGAGCGGCCGCCGATCGTGTTCATCGCCTCGGCCAACGCCTCGTGGGCTTCGCTGGACAGGGCGCCGAGCGACATCGCCGCTGTCGTGAAACGCCTCATGACGGCCTCGACCGGCTCGACCTCCTCGACCGGGACGGGCGACCGCTCCACGAAGGCGAGAAGGTCCCTCACCAACGCCGGGGGATGATCGCCCGCCGACCCGAGATAGCGGTCCCATGCCTCCGCTTCGCCGGACCGCACCGACTTCTGGAGGTCGAGGACCACCTTCGGCCCCATCAGATGCAGCTCCTCCCCGCGACGGTGCTTGTAGAAACCTCCCGCCCGCCTGCCCTCCCCCTCGTAGGCGGCGTGGCGCTCCAGCGCCTGCCTGGCCAGCTCGACGTGCCCCACGCCCCTCAACCGCCGCGGGGCGTTCCGGAAGGCTCGGTGGCTGACGCCCTCCGACAGGCCGATCGCCTCGAACAGCTCCGACCCCCGGTAGGCCGCCAGCGTGCAAATGCCCATCTTGGACATGATCTTCAACAGCCCGTTCTCCAGAGCCTTGCGGTAGTTCTCCTGCGCCGTGACCGGGTCGACATCCACCATGTCGGACCGGGCGAGGTCCATCACCTGATCGATGGCGAGGTATGGGTTGATCGCCGAGGCGCCGAACCCGAGCAGGCAGGCCACGTCGTGGGAGTCCCTCGGCTCTCCGGAGACGACCACGATCGAGGCGTGGCCGCGCACTCCCTGATCGATGAGATGGTGATGGACGGCGCCGACGGCCAGCAGGATCGGGACGGGCGCGTCCTCCGGGCCGATCTCCCGGTCGGAGAGGATGAGGATCGTCGCGCCCAACCCGACGGCGTGCGCCGCCTCCTCGCAGATCGCGTCGAGACGCTCCTTCAACCCCTCCGGACCCGACTCGCGGCTCCAAGTCGCCGCGATCCAATGGGAGAAGAACGCCGGGTCGCCGGAGCGGACGATCGCCTCCAGCTCCGCCGCGCTGAGGATCGGGCTGGCCAGCTCGATCAGGTGGGCCTGGCTGGGCGCGTCCTCGAGGAGCGGGCCGCGTCTCCCGAGTTGGATGCGCAGCGACATCATCAGCTTCTCGCGGATCGGGTCCATGGGCGGGTTGGTCACCTGGGCGAACATCTGGTGGAAGTACCTGGTGAGGCGGCGGGGCCGCGGCGCCAGGACGGCGAGGCCGGTGTCGTCGCCCATCGAGCCGACCGGCGTCTCGCCGTGGGCCATCGGGGCGAGGATCAGGCGACGCTCCTCCGCCGTGTAGCCGAAGACCCGGGCGAGGGCTGCGCCGTCGATGCGAGGGTCGTCCCGGTCGTCGAAGGGGGCGTGGATGTGAAGAGACTCCGTGTTGACCCAGTCGCCGTAGGGGAGGTTCGAGGCGAGGTCTCCCTTGACCTCGTCCGATCGCCGGATCTCGCCCGTCTCCCCGTCGAACAGGATCAACTCGCCCGGCGCTAGCTGACCGGTCTCCACGGCCCTCGACTCCTCCTCCGGGCAGACCCCCGCTTCCGACGCCACAACGACGACGTCGGGGCTGACGGTCCAACGCGCCGGCCGCAGCCCGTTGCGGTCGAGGCCTGCGAGCAACGACTTCCCGTCGGACACGGCGATCGCCGCGGGGCCGTCCCAAGGCTCGGTGAGGAACGCGTGGTACTTGTAGAACGCCGTCAGCTCCGGCGTCAGGTCCGCCACGTTCTCCCACGCGGCCGGTATCAACATCTCCTTGACGTGCGCCAGTCCCCGCCCGCTCCGCAACAGCAGCTCGTAGGCGTTGTCGAGGCTCGCCGAGTCGGACAGGTCGGCTTGGAGGAAGGGGAACACGTCGGGGAGGCGGTCGCCCCAGTTTCCCGGAGTCGCCCCCTTCTCCCGGGCATTCATCCAGGAGCGGTTGGACTGGATCGTGTTGATCTCCCCGTTGTGGGCGAGGGCCCGGAACGGCTGCACGTTGTCCCAGGCCGGGAAGGTGTTCGTCGAAAACCTCTGGTGAAAGATGGCGAACGCCGTCTCGAAGTCGGGGTCGCGGAGGTCCCAGTAGAAGTCGGCGACCCGGCTGGCGGTGAACAGGCCTTTGTAGACGACCGTCCTCCCCGAGGCGGAGGGGATCGACAGCCCGGGGTTGCCCTTGCGCTCCATGCGTTTCCTGGCCAGGTAGAGGGCCCTCTCCATCTCCTCCTCCCCCAGGTCTCCGGTGACCACCGCCTGCTCGATCAACGGCAAGGTCTCACGGGCGTGGTCGCCCAGGACGGAGGGGTCGATCGGCGCCGAGCGCCAGAAGATGAGCCTCAGCCCCTCGGCCTCCAAGGCGTCGCTCACCACGGTCCGAGACGTCGCCGCGTCCATCGGCGGGAGGAAGCACATGACCAACCCGAGACGGTCCGGGTCGACGCTGATGCCGTGGGCGCCCAGCTCCCGGGCGATCAGCTTGTGGGGGATCTGGGTGAGGAGCCCGGCGCCGTCGCCGGTGCCGTCGGCGGCGCGGGCGCCCCGGTGGTCGAGGCTGTGAAGGCAGTCAACGGCGAGCCGGGTGAGCCGGTAGGAGGGCTGCAGGTCGCGGGCGGCGATGAAGCCGACGCCGCAGGCGTCGCGCTCAGGTCCGATGTCGCGGGGCGGCTTCGCCATACACTCCCTCCGGGGATGGAGAAATGATAGGCGCTCCCCCTACCTCGGCCCGAACCGACGGGGCAGCAGCTCGTCGAGTGTGTGCTCCCGGACAGGCGACCCGGCGCCCGCCGTCACCACCACCTTCTTGACGCCGAACTCCGCCATGACCTGCCGGCAACGCCCGCACGGGTAGGCGCCGTCGACCCCGTCGGCGTCGATGCAGGCCACGGCGACCGCGTCGATCTTGCGGGCCCCGCGGGCGACGGCGGTGTTGATGGCGGTCGTCTCGGCGCATGAGGTCACCGGGTAGGAGGCGTTCTCCACGTTGGCGCCGGTGAAGACCTCGCCGCCGGCGACGACGACCGCGGCCCCGACCCGGAAACCCGAGTAGGGCGAGTATGAGCCTTCGGCCGCGGCACGGGCCGCCTCGACCAGCTCCCCGACGCTCACGCCTCCTCCAACAGGGCGTCGACGAAGCGGCCCGGGTCGAACGGCTTGAGGTCGTCCATCGCCTCGCCGACCCCGATGTACTTCACGGGGACCTTCAGCTCCTTCTCCACCGCGATCACGATCCCGCCCCTGGCCGTCCCGTCCAGCTTGGTCAACACCAGCCCGGTCAGCGGGGTCGCTTCGGCGAAACCGCTCACCTGGGCCAGGCCGTTCTGGCCAGCGGAGGCGTCCAGCACGAGCAGCACCTCGTCGACCGGGCCGTCCCTTGAGACCACCCTGTGGATCTTGGAGAGCTCGGCCATGAGGTTGGTCTTCCCGTGCAGACGGCCCGCCGTGTCGATGATTACAGCGTCGGCACCCCTCGCCCTGGCCGCGGCGAGGGCGTCGTAGGCGACCGACGCCGGGTCGCCACCCTCCTGGCCCGCCACCACGGGGACTCCCAAACGATCGCCCCAAGATTTGAGTTGCGTCCCCGCAGCCGCCCGGAAGGTGTCCGCCGCGCCCAGGAGGACCGAGCGGCCGTCCCCGGTCAGCAACCGGGCGAGTTTTGCGATGGTCGTGGTCTTCCCGGCGCCGTTGACGCCAACGACGAGGATCACCGCCGGGTCGCCCGACAGGCGCAACACCCGGTCGGCGCCGCCCAACTCCCCCTTCATGCGCCGCGCCAACTCCTCCCGCGCCTCCGACCGGGTCTTCGGCCGCGCCGACCGCACACCCTCCACGATGTGAGCGGCGGCCCCCACCCCCACGTCTGCGGCGACCAGGGCCTCCTCGATCTCCGCCCAGGTCTCCTCCCCCAACCCGGCGCCCCAGGCGCGGCGCAGCGCCGCGCCCAGCGCGTCGCTCGTCTTGGCGAGGGGGCCCCGCTCAGATCCGGGCGCCGACCGCCCCCTGAACATGATCACGAGGAGCAGGCCGATCGCGACGACGGCGGCCGCGGCCAGGGCGATGAGGTCGAAGTCGTTCGCGCTCACGCGACCTGCTGGGGCGCGTCGGCCGCCGCCATGTCCTTCCGGACCGCCTGCGACGAGCCGCCGGGCGCCATGGTCACGCCGTAGAGCACGTCGGCGGCCTCCATCGTCTGCTGTTGGTGAGTGACGATGAGCAACTGGGCCCGCCCGCGGAACTCGTCGACGATCCGCAGGAACCGCCGCAGGTTGGGGTCGTCCAGGGCGGCCTCGACTTCGTCGAGCACGTAAAAGGGGCTGGGCCGGGCCTCGAAGACGGCGAACAGGAAGGCGAGGGCGGCGAGGCTCCGCTCCCCCCCGGAGAGCAGGCTCATCTGTCTCACCTTCTTGCCGAGGGGTTGTCCCTCGATGACGACGCCGGAGCGGGGGTCGTCGGGGTCCATCAGCCGGATGCGGCCGCGGCCGCCCGGGAACAGGACTTCGAAGTAACGCTCGAAAGCCTCCGCCACCTCTGTGAACGCGGCCTGGAACCGCTGCTCGATCTCGTCCTCCAAGGCGGCTATCACCTTACGCAGCTCGGCGCGCGAGGACTCGACGTCGGCCATCTGGTCGGAGAGGAAGGTGTGCCTCTCCTCAAGCTCGGCGAGCTCGGCGGCCGCCAGGGGGTTGATCGGCCCGAGCCGGGCGAGCTGGGCCAGCTTGGAGTCGAGCAGCTCGTCGAGGTCGGCGCCCTCGGGGAGATCGGGGCGGGGCGCTCCCATCGCCTCCTCCTCGTCGGCGTCGGCGTCTCTCCTGATCGACTCGATCACCGCCTCGCGGCGCAGGCGCAGCTCGGTGAGCCGGACGTCCAGCTCGGCGACCCGCTTCGCGGTCGTCGAGACGGAGGCCCGGCGGGCGTCCCGCTCCGCTCGAGCCCGCTCCAGCTCCCCGACGGCCTCACCGCTCTCCTCGCGGAGCCGCCCTTGGCGATCCCGAAGCTCGGCGATCCGATCCTCCAAGACGGCGACGGCCCGGCGAGCGAAGTCGTGCACCAAGGTGAGGAACTCGGAGTCGGCGCCCGAGCCTTCTCCCGAGTCGAGCCTGCCAAGCTCGTCGTCGATCCGCTCCGAGCGCTCCCGCAGGAGACGGTCGCGCTCGACGACGGCCCGCAACGTCTCGGCGGCCTCCTGCCAGTCGGATCGAGCCGCCTCCCGGTCGGCGGCCAGTTGAAGCCGCCGCGCCTCCAGCTCCTCCCAAACCCTCATCCGCTCCGCTTCCTCGCCTTCGAGAGCGGCGAGCCGGCGCCTGAGCGAGGCGGCCTGACGGTCGGCTGCGCCTAGCGACTCGTCCAGAGCGCTGTTGCGCTCCTCCAGCCGGGCCTGCTCGTCGGAGACGGCGGCCACCGACTTCTGGAACCGGCCCATGGCCTCGGACCGCCCGGCGAGCCCGGTTTCCGCGGCCTCCAGCTTCTCGAGGGCCGCCCTCTCGCCGTCGCGGCTCGACTCGAATCCGCGGGCGGCGGCGGTGTGGATCGACTTGGCTCGGGCCAGAGCCGTCTCGGCCCTCTCCAGAGCGACGGTCGCCGTCTCCAGCATCGCCGGGCCGGCCCCGTCCGGGCGGGCTATGTGGGCCCCCGAGACCCAGATCAGGTCGCCTTCCGGCGTGACCGCCCGCAGAGCCGGGTGTTTGGCGATCAGATCCCAACCCGTCATCCAACCTTCGACCAAGAGGACATCACCGAGAAGGCGGCTCGCCAGCCCGGCGTGAGCGTCGGGGCCGAGCCTGTCGATCAGAGCCTCCACGCCCAGGGCGGCCGCCACCTCCCTGGCCGGCGACGAGATCTCGACGACCGCCGAGACGACCGGCGCCGAGCCTTCCCCGCTCGCCTTGACCGCCTCGACCGCGTCGCGAAGCGAAGCAATGTCGTCGAAGGCGACGGCGTCGACCCACCGGCCCAAGGCGGCGCCCACCGCCGCCTCCAGACCCTCGGGCACGCTCAACTGCGACGTCAACGAGCCGATGGCCCCCGCCGCGGTCTCCACGACCTCCCGGGCGGCGGCGTCGAAACGCCCCTCCGCGGCGGCCCTGACGGCCTCGACCCTCGAAACCGACGCGGCGCGCTCCAACCGCGCCTCGGCGAGGGCCGCCTCGGCCGCGGACCAACTCTCCTGATCGGCCCGGCGGCGCGCCGCGGCCTCCTCGTACTCGGCCTGGCGGGAGGCGACCTGTGCGTCGAGTCCCCGGATCTCCTCGTTGATTCGCTCGACCTCGGCCGTCTCGGCGCGTTTGCGGCCGGCCAGGACATCCAACCGGCGGGCGACGTTCTCCCGCTCGCGCCGGTCGCGGGCGGAGGCGGGCTCCAAGGCGCTCAGCTCGCCGCGCACCGCGGCCACGGCGCCCTCGGGAGACAACGAGCTCTGGACGGCTACCGCCCTCTCCTCGTCTTCAAGCCCGCGGAAACGCTTCTCCGCCGCCTCGGCCGCCGACGCGGCAGCGGCCCGCTCCCCGCTCATGCCCTCGACTTCGGCCCCGACGGCCTCCCGCTCCTCGATCAGGTCGGCGCGACGCTCCACGGCTGCCTCGCGGCGGCCGCGACGGGCGCGGCGGCGCTCGTGAGCCACCGAGGCCATGCGCCTGAGGCGCTCGTTGGTCGTCTCGAGCATGGCGGCGGCGAACGTGTCGCGGTCGAGCTCGGCGCCGACGCGGCCTGCGGTCTCGCCGAGCGCCTCGATCCGATGGGCCAAATCCTGCAAGCGCCGCTCGTCGACCTCGAGGCTCTCGCTCCGCATCGACTTCTCGGAGACGGCGATCGTGAGGTCCCGGTCATAACCCGCGAGGGCGGCGCCGCCCAAGTGGAGGCGAAGCGCCTTGGCCTCAGCCTTCAGGCCGTCATAACGCTCCGCGGCCCGAGCCTGGCGGCGAAGGGGGCGCATCTGCCGCCCGATCTCGCCGACCAGATCCTGAAGCCTCGCCAGGTCGTCGTCGGTCCGCTCGAGGCGGCGCTCCGAGCGCTCCTTGCGGCGCCGGTGCTTGAGGATCCCCGCCGCCTCCTCGATGACCGCCCGATGGTCCTCGGGGGAGGCGCTGAGCACCTCGCCGATCTCGCCCTGACCGATGATCACATGCTGACGGCGGCCGACGCCCGAGTCGGCCAGCAGATCCTGGATGTCGAGAAGCCTGCACCCGACGCCGTTCAGCTCGTAGTCGACGGCGCCGTCGCGGCGGATCCGCCGGGTGATAGCGACCTCGTCGAGGTCGATGTCGAGGCGACGGTCGGCGTTGTCGACGACAAGGGTGACCTCGGCCTTCGAGAGGGAAGGCCTGGTAGCGGTCCCGGCGAAGATGACGTCTTCCATCTTGGGAGTCCGCAGCGTCTTGGCCGACTGAGTCCCGAGCACCCACGACACCGCGTCGACCAGGTTCGACTTCCCGGTCCCGTTGGGCCCGACGATGACCGTCACCCCCGGCCGGAACTCCAGCCGAGACCGGTCCGCGAACGACTTGAAACCTTTGAGTTTGAGCGATTTGAGGTACACAACCGACCACCTGGCAAATGACAACGTTGTGGTTGTCGGGACAGGCTACCGGGCGCGCCGGCGTTTCACGGGATCTCCGCTGATGAGCGAGGGCTGGATCAGGAAGTCGGACAGAGTCGCGTCGACCGGCACCGACTCCGACTCGACGCCGGACACCTGGGCGCCCGAAGGCCCGGCCCACGCCCACTCGATCAGCCGGTCGACGCCCTCCGCCTCCCCTTGGGCGAGCATCTCGACGCGGCCGTCGGGGAGGTTGCGCACCCAGCCGACGAGGCGCAACCCCCGGGCGACGCTGCGACAGGTCCGACGGTAGCCGACCATCTGCACCCGCCCGCCGACCAGGGCGTGCACGGCTTTCACGTCTGACAAACCGGGCAGAAGTAGGTCGATCGCGCCCGCACCGCGGTCCTCTCGACCGGGACCCCGCAGGACAGGCACGGCTCTCCCTCCCGGCCGTAGACCTTGAGACGGGCGAAGTTCTCTCCCGCCCGGCCGTCGGGGAGGAGATAGGCGAGGTCGCCGAGGGTCGTCCCGCCCGAGTCGATCGCCTGCTCCAACACGGCGCTCGTCGCGTCGAGCAGGCGGCGGGCCTCCGCCTCGCTCAGGCGCCCCCCGGGCCGCAGAGGGTGAATCCCGGCCCGGTGCATCGCCTCGTCGGCGTAGATGTTCCCGAGGCCCGCGATGATCCGTTGATCGAGGAGGAGCGCCTTGAGCGGAGCGACCCGGCCGGCGAGGGCGCGCACCAGGGCCGGGGGCTCGGGCGCCTCGAGCCACGCGTCGGGGCCGAGCCTCGAGAAGGCGGGATCCGGCTCGCTCTCGTCGCGGACCGCGACGAAGCCGAACGTGCGCGGGTCGATGAACCTGACCTCCGCCCCGTCGTCGAGCGCGGCGACGAAGTGGGTGTGGGGCGCTCGATCGGCGCCCGCGGCGCACACCGAGAACCGGCCCGACATGCCGAGATGAGCGACCATCGTCTGGCCGTCGCCCAAACCGATGAGCAGGAGTTTGCCGTGACGGCCGACGTTGACGACCTCGCGCCCGGCGAGACGGCGCCCGACCTCGGCGGGCGACCTGTTGCGCCGAGCCGTGCGGGGATGGGTCAGGCAGACCCTCTCCATCACGCGGCCGACCATCGCCTTCTCAAGGCGGCGCCTGACGACTTCGACTTCGGGAAGCTCGGGCACGGCCGGTTACCGTAACCGCCAGGATGTATCTGGTGGTGTGTCGTACACATAGCGAAGCGGTGTTGAGGATTTGAGCGACGCACCACTATCCCCTCGCCCCCTCGGCCAGGTCGTGGGCGAAGGCGCGACCGCACTGACCCGCCTGTGGAGGCCGCTGGCGCTGACCGCCCTCATCGTGTTCGTCCCCGTCGGCCTGTTGACGATCTGGGTGTTCGAGGCGACGGGCGCCGCCGACTTCCTGGAGATTGCGCTCAACGACCCGGAACGCCTTGAGGTCCTCACCCGCGAGGGTTTTCTTGAGCGGGCGAGGCCCCTCGTCGCGGCGACCGCCGTCGCCTTGGGCGCACAGGTCTTGGGGACGCTGTTCCTCTACCTCGCCGCCGCACGGGCCGTGACCCTCGACGCGGCGGGAGAGGCCGTCGGGGGCAAGGAGGTGCGACGACACGCGTTGGGCCGCTACCCGCTCGCGGTCTTGGCCGCGATCATCGTCTTGGCGGCTGTCGGCGCCCTCATCGGAGTCGGCGTCGCCCTGTGGATGATCCCGCTGACCCGAGTGGGGACCCCCAACGCCACAAGCGCCCTCATCGCCCCGGTGCTGCTCGCCGCGCTGGCCGGCCCGGGCGTCTGGCTCGCCGTGTCCCTCTCGATGTTCCCGGCCGTTTTGTCGACGGAGGGGATCGGCCCGCTCATGTCGCTGCGCCGCAGCCTCAACCTCGTCAAAGGCCGGTGGTGGCCGACGCTCGGGTTCCATCTCCTCGTGGGGCTGCTCGGATTCGCCGCCGTGCAGCTCATCCAGTTGACGGCCATCCCCCTCGCCGCGGCGGGCGGCGACGGAGCGCTCTCACCGGCCGGCATCCTCGGCTTGGCGGCTCAGGGGCTGATCATCGCCGCCCATGTCTCGCTGTGCGCCGCTTGGTATCTCGACCTGCGGGCCCGCCGGGAGGCCCTGACGCCCGAAGATCTCATCTGAGCCGCTCAAGGGCTTGGGACGCCGCCGCCTGCTCGGCGGCCTTCTTCGACCGGCCTTCGCCTCGACCGAGCGGCGACCCTCCCGCCGAGACCTCGGCCGTGAAACGACGATCGTGGTCCGGCCCGGCCCCCCGGGTCTCATAGGCCGGAAGGCGCCCGTCGCGGGCCAGAACCTCCTGGAGCCGGGTCTTGTAATCCTTGACTCCGGGGCTCTTGGCTCGCTCGGCCACCCTCCGCTCCCAGAACCTCAGGACCGAGTCTCGGGCCGCGTCGAAGCCGGCATCGAGGTAGACCGCCCCGATCACGGCCTCCGCGGCGTCGGCGAGGATCGAGTCCTTCTCGCGGCCGCCGGCCCGATCCTCCGCCGGGGCCAACTCGACGTGTGAGCCGAGGCCCATCTCCCGGGCGATCTCGGCCAGGGTGGGGCGACTGACCGCTGCGGCGCGGACCTTCGCCATCTCGCCCTCGGCGAGCCGGGGGTAACCGGCGTAGAGGAGGTCGGTGACCACAAGCTGGAGCACGGCGTCACCGAGGAACTCGAGTCGCTCGTTGTCGCGACGCGACGGGTCGTCGGCGCTCACCGACCGGTGGGTCATCGCCAGCCGGAGCAGCTTCGGCTGGGCGAAGATGTGCCCGAGGGCGGCTTCGAGGCTCATGCCAGCGTCGCGGTGAGCCTGCCCACCAGGTCGTGGTCGGCGCCGTCGCGAGCCATGGCGAGGGCGTTGGCGACGGCGATGCGGCTGGAGCTTCCGTGGGCGACGACGACGACCGACTTGACGCCCAGGAGCTGCGCTCCCCCATAGGTCTCCGGGTCGAGGCGTTGCTTGACCGAGGCGATGGCCGGGAACGCCGCCTCCTGGGCCTCGGCCGGGATCTCGGCCAGCGCCTCCAGCAGGTAACGGGACATCAGCCTCGCCGCTCCCTCGGTGGTCTTGAGGAAGATGTTCCCGGTGAACCCGTCGGTGACGATGACGTCGGCTTTGTCGGCGGCTATGTCGCGCCCCTCGATGTTCCCCACGAAGTTGGTCGGCCCGGCCTCCAACAGGCCCCAGGCGACCTTCTCCAGCTCTCGCCCCTTCCCCCTCTCCTCCCCGATCGACAGGAGGCCGACCCGGGGGCTTCTGACGTCGAACAGCGCTTCGGAGGCGATGGCGCCCATGATCCCGAACTGCGCGAGCTGCTCGGGTTTGACTTCGGTGTTGGCGCCGGCGTCGAGCACCAGAGTCGGCGTGGCGGGGGTGGGGAAGACGGTGGCGATGGCGGGCCGGGCCACACCGGGGATGCGCCCCACGATGATGGCGGCCGCGGCCATGGCGGCGCCCGTTGACCCCGCCGACACCAGGCCCTGCGCCGAGCCTTCGGCGACCAACCGGGCGGCGACGCTGATCGACGCGTCGGGTTTGTCGCGCAAGGCGCGCCCGGGGTCGTCGCCCATGCCGACGACGTCGGAGGCGTCGACAACCGGGAGATCGGCGCCGTGCTCGGCGAGCTCGGCTTCAAGGGCGGGTCGAGGGCCGACGAGCACCACGTCGACTCCGCGCTTGGACGCTTCGACCGCTCCGGCGACGGTCTCAGCGGGGGCGTGGTCGCCCCCCAGCGCGTCGAGGGCGATACGGGCCAACGCGGTCGCTCCGGCTAGGCCGGCTCTACGACTTCGCGACCGCCGTAGTGGCCGCATTCACGGCAAACGCGATGAGGGCGCTTCGGCGCGCTGCAACGCTCGCAGGCGACGGCGACGGGCGCGGCGACCTTCCACGCCGCCTTGCGCCGACGAGTGCGGGAGCGTGACATCTTCTTCTTGGGCACCGCCATGAGGGTGCGCTCCTCCGTCTTGGGATCGAACAGGTCTTCGAGGGCGGCGAAGGGTAGTCGAGGCCCTCTGCGGCCGGGGCTTGTCATTCAAGTCGCCGCCGAGAGTTGAGCGAAAACCCGCGTCGGGTCTCGCCGCCGAGATATGGGGG
>Ga0209788_1000166_pt1 | contig 16901 bp, 17 predicted proteins | sample WorMetLIZISLAND1_2_FD_187415 | JGI IMG/M metagenome (GOLD analysis project Ga0209788, IMG submission 187415) | Marine gutless worms symbiont microbial communities from Max Planck institute for Marine Microbiology, Germany - Olavius clavatus LIZARD... ...
CTACCGGCAGCCGCTCCGGGCTGGTCAACACCGGCGCCGACATCACACGCCAAGCCGCAACAGCAGCAGCGCTCATCGCGGCGGGCGTCAGCATCCTCCACGCAGCGCGGCGAGCCCGACGCGACGAACGGGAAAGCGTTTACTGAGAAACCGGGATCTACCCTGCGGGGCCTTGTCAGCGAGGCCGGGGCGGCAGCCTCGGGCGGACGGGGGTCAGGACTCGATCTCGGCGAGCCGCTCCCGGGCGAGCTCCAGATAGTCGGCCTCGACGTCGAACCCGACGTAACGCCGCCCTGTGCTCGCCGCCGCTACGGCGGTGGTGCCCGACCCGAGGAAGGGGTCGAGCACCAGGTCCCCCAGGTAGGTGTACAACTCGATCAGGCGCCGGGGGAGGGCGACCGGGAATGGGGCGGGGTGACCGACCTTGACCGCGCTCTCGGGCGGTATCTCCCAGACGTCGGTCGTGGCCTCGAGGAACGCGTCGGCGTCGATGGAGGGCTCGTGCGGCAACCCCGTCTCCCGGCGCCGCGACCGCTTCACCGCCCGGTCGAAGCGCCCCTTCGAGGCGATGATCACCCGCTCGGTGACGTCGCGGAGCACCGGGTTCTGCGGCGAGCGGTACGACCCCCAGGCGCAGTTCCCGCCGGCGGCCTTGGCCTTTCGCCAGATCACCTCGCCGCGTAGGAGCATCCCCAGGTCGTCCTGGAGGATCTTGATGACGTCGGCCGACAGGCTCCGGTAGGGCTTGCGGCCGAGGTTGGCGACGTTGACGGCCATGCGGCCGCCGGGCTCGAGTTTGCGGAGGCACGCGGCCAACACGTCCGTCAGCATATTCAGGTACTCGACGTAGGTGGCGGGGACATGCCCCGACGTCGTGTCGACCTCGTAGTCCTTCCCCGTGAAGTAGGGGGGCGAGGTCACCACGAGAGCCACCGAGCGGTCGGCCACCTGCTCGTCGGCCATCTCCGCGGCGTCGGCGTGGAACAGCGCGTCGACGACGACGGGCGCCTGCACCTGATCGTCCTTGGAGACGACCGGAGCGGGGAACCGCTTGTAGAACGCTGTCGAGTCGTGGGTCTCGCGTCTGCCTGACCCGAACCGGGATGTGGCCGACATGGCACGAAGCTACCCCGACGAGGCCCCTGACGCCTTGTCGAAATCGAATGACGCCTTGTCGAGATCCAACGACGCCTTGTCGAGATCCAACGACGCCGAGTTGATGCAGTAACGCAGCCCCGTCGGCTCGGGCCCGTCGTCGAACACATGCCCGAGGTGGCCGCCGCAGACGGCGCACTTGACCTCGGTGCGGGTCATGCCGAGGGAGCGGTCCTCCGACTCCTCAACGCCGGCGGGGGCCAAGGCCCGGCTGAAGCTCGGCCAACCCGAACCCGAGTCGAACTTGTCCTCGCTGGAGAAGAGCCCCTCGCCGCACCCCGCGCACCGGTAGGTCCCCTGGGCCTTCGCGTCCCAGTACTCGCCCGTGAAGGCGCGCTCGGTGCCGCCCCGCCTCAGGACCTCGTACCGGTCGGGGCCCAGCCTCGCCTCCCACTCGGCTTCCGACTCGGGGAGATCGCTTGTCCCGGGGAGATCGCTCATCGCTTGTCATTCTACTCCAGGCGGCGCCGCAACCGCTCGAGAAACACTTGGAGACCGGGGTTGAGGGCGTGGCGGGCGCGGTCGGGCGCGGCCCACTCCACCCGGTCGATCTCAGGGTGCTCCCGCCCGCGCAACATGAAAGTCCCGGGGACGAGCGTCGCCGGGTCGTAGTCCCGACGGACCGCCCAGGCCACCACCGTCTTCCGCGAGCGCATCACCGTCTCCCCGAGAGGGACCCACGGGCGGTCGGGCGCCCGCCAGCCGGTCTCCTCCTCGAACTCCCGGGCGGCGGCGGTTTCGTCGTCCTCGCCGTCTTCGACGAGGCCTTTCAGGAGCGTCCAGACCCCCTTGTCCCGGCCCGCGAAGAAGGGGCCGCCGGGATGCGCTATCAGGACCTCGAGGTCGTCGCGCACCCGGTACGGGAGAAGGCCCGCCGATCTCATCCGCGCCGAGACTAACCTTGATGGATGTGACCACTCTCACCGCCTACACGTCGGCGACCCCGGCCCCCGCGGCCTCCGAGACCAGCCTCCAACACGGGGAGCCTCTCGGCCCCGCCGTCAAGCGCGTCACGATGGACCTTCTGGAGACGGCCGCCGCCGGATACTTCAAGGGCGAGGCCGAGTTCGGCCGGGCGGTCCACAAGTCGCGGAAGGCGATCAAGAGAGTGCGCGCCCTCCTCCGCCTGGTCCGCGGGGAGCTTGGCGACAAGGTCTACCGCTACGAGAACACGGCGCTGCGCGACACCGCTCGGTTGGTCAGCGACGTCCGCTCCTCGGCGGCGATCATCGGCACGGCCAAGCTCGTGTCGGACCTGTACGGCGACCTGCTCGCCGACCACACGTTCGACGAGATGGTCGCTCAGCTCGAGCGGCGCCGGGACGTCATCGAGGCGGCGGCCATCGAGGACTCCGACCTCATCAGCCGGGTCGTCCGCAACCTGGAGCGCGCCTACCACCGCTACTCGGGGTGGCCCGCCGAGCCCGAGGCCCGGGAGATCTACGGCGCCGGCGTCCGCGACGGCTTCGCCGCCATCAAGCCGGGACTCACCCGCATCTACGCGCGCGGCCGGAGGGAGATGGTGGCGGCCTACGCACAACCCAGCGCGGAGCGTTTCCACCTGTGGCGGAAGCGGGCCAAGTACCTGCGGCACCAGATGGAGTTCCTCACGCCGCTGTGGCCGGAGGTCGTCGGCGGGTACGCCGTCAGCCTGGACACGCTCGGGGAGGTCCTCGGGGAGGATCACGACCTGGCGGAGCTGACCGACCTCATCTTCGAGCAGCCCGACCTCTGCCCCGACCCGCGGGAGCGTTCGCTTTTCGCCGTGCTCGCCCAGCAACGCCGGTCGGAGCTGCAGGTCGCCGCCGAGATCCTCGGCCGCCGGGCCTACGCCGAGAAGCCGGCCTCGATGCATGCCCGCTTCGGTGAGTACTGGGAGAGCAGGCGGATGGAGATGGGTCGGCCGTTGGACGTGTTGGCCCTCCCCTGAGGGTGAGGCCCGGCCCGGTCAGTCGACCTCGCTCGCGAGCTGGATCACGGTGAAGTGGCCGCCGGTCGGGTCGGCCAGCCCGGAGAAGGCGCCGACCTCGGGGATCTCCATGGTGGCGAAGTCGACCGAGGCCCCGTTCGCCGTGGCGGTCTCGACCGCGGCGGCGATGTCGTCGACCGCGAAGTAGACGCTCCAATAGTTGGGGATCTCCGCCATCGGCTTCTTCATGGCGCCGCCGACCGCCCGGTCGCCGACGGAGAACGCCGTGTAGGCGCCGCTGGGCATCTGCGACGTCTCGTAGGTCCAGCCGAACACCTCGGCGTAGAAGCCCATCGCCTTCTCCACATCGTCGGTCTGCAGCTCGGTCCAGTTCAAGGCCCCGTGCTCGTTGACGATCGCTGCGCCGAAGTGGCGCTTGGCCTGCCAGACGCCGAAGGCGGCGCCGGTGACGTCCGTGGCGAAGGCCATGCGCCCCGCGTCCATGACGTCGATGCACTCCATGATGACGCCTCCGCCGGCGGCCCTGATCTTCTCCACTGCGGCGTCGGCGTCGTCGACGGCGACGTACATGGACCAGGCCGTGGGTTGGCCGGGGCTTTGGACCGGCCCGATCCCCGCCGCGCTCAGGCCGTTCTTGGCGGCCATCGTGTAGGGGGTCGAGTCGGTCTCGGGCTCGTCGTACTCCCAGCCGAAGATCTCGGCGTAGAACTTCTTGGCGGCTTCCACGTCTGTGGTGGCCAGGTCGGCCCAGCAGGGTGTTCCCGCCGGGTATCCGTCTCGTGTCGGCATTCTGTGCTCCGTTTCTTTGGGGTTGCGCGAACTTTGTTCAAGCGGAGGCTACCCGACCGGGCTGCACTGTCGCCCACGCAGCTCTGAGCGTGTGCAGTAGTGCCGATGAGAGCCGCGAAACTGCACACGCATCTGTCAGCGTGTGCAGTAGTGCCGATGAGAGCCGCGAAACTGCACACGCATCGGCCGGGCAACCCTCGACCGGCGTCACGACGCCGCCACGCGCCACCGGGCGGCCGCTCAGAGCTGGCCCGAGCCCGCCCCCTCGCCCGCGGGGTCGTCGCATCGGCTGAGGAGGAAGTCGTCTGCGTAGTCGGGCAGGGGCGACCCGGTGATGTGGCGAGCGGCGAGGTCGCCGGCCCCGGCCGCCGCCATCACCCCGAACCCGGACATGGCGGTAGCCAGGTGTATCCCCGGCGCGCCCGAAGGGCCGATCAACGGCCGGTTCAGCCGCGTCTTGGTGTAGTAGCCGCCGTCCATGGAGGTTTCGGGGAGACCGTCAAGGTAGGCCGCAAGCCCCGGCGCCATGGCGGTCAGCCCGCGTATCACAACCTCGGGGTAGAGATAGTCGGAGGGCAGCGGCCAGGTCGGCTCCATCACCTCCCTGCGGTACTCCCACAAGGCGACGAGCCACGGGTTGTCGGCCCCTCCCTCCGGGCGCATGTGGCAGAAGGCGGGCATCAGCCCCGTCGCGTCGGAGCGGCCTATCAGCTCCAGCTCGGCCCGCTCGGGGCCCGACCAGTCGATGTGCTGCGGGTCGCACCAGATCATCATGGGGGCGTCGCGGGGGATGGCGCCGAGGCGGTCCTTGAAAGCGACCTTCAGGTGGAGCTCGGAGTGCACGGGGAGGTCAACGCCCGCCATCTGGGCGACGACCTTGCACATCGGCCCGGCGGCGACGACGACCGCCTCGGCCTCGATCGTCGAGCCGTCGTCGAGGGTCACGCGGCGCCCGTCGATCCCGGTCGCCTCGGAGGCGATCAGCTCGGCGCCGCAGTCCCTCGCCCGGTCGAGCATCCAGGCGCCGAAGGTCTGCGCGCTGAACCACCCGGCGCGCCGCACGTGGACGGCGCCGACGGCTTCCTCCGCGACGTAGGGGAAACGCTCCCGCAGAAGACCCGGATCGAGGATGTCGACGCCGTCCTCGGCGGGCCCATAGGGCTCCGGCCCGGGATGTTCCCTGACCGCGCCTCCGCCGAAGTCGGATGTGAGGGCCGCCTGCTCGCGCATGCCTTGGAGCGTGGAGCGGTCCGACGTGACGAAGAGGTAGCCGCGACGGCTCAGGCCGAAAGCGCCGCCCGACTCGTCGGACATCTCCTCGAGCAGGTCGATCGACCGGCTCATCAGAGCGGTCATCGCCCGGCTGGGCCACCAGTTGCGGTAGCACTCCGTCGACTTGTCGGAGGTCAACGTCAGAGGCGGCCGGGGATCGACGACCACCACCTTGCCAACCCCGTGACGCACGGCCAGGTGGTAGACGACGGCGACGCCGGCCACGCCCGCGCCGATCACGACAACGTCGGCCTTGCGAGTCACCTGACGAGGCTGCGGGCCAACTCAGCCGCCGACTCGGCGGTGACGCCGAGCTTGTCGGCCAACACGGCGGGAGGCGCCGAGGCCCCGAACCGGTCGACGCCGAGGCTGGCCCCGTCGGCGCCGACGACCCGCTCCCAGCCGAACGTCGAGCCTGCCTCCACGGAGACCCTGGGCGCCGAGCCGAGGACACCCTCGCGATAGTCGGCGGGCCGGCTGAAGAACAGCTCCCAGCAGGGAAGGCTCACGACGCGGGCCGAGATGTCCTCGGCCGCCAACAGGTCGGCGGCGCCGAGGCAGACGGCCACCTCCGAGCCTGTGCCGATGAGGGTGACGTCGGTCCCGTCGCGGACGATGTAGCCGCCGCGGGACACGCCGCCCGGGACCGGCTCCAGGGTCGGGAGCTTCTGCCGGGACAAGATCAAGGCGACGGGGCCGTCGGCGCGGTTGAGGGCCAGTTCCCACGCTTCGACGGTCTCGTTGGCGTCGGCCGGCCTGATCACCCAGAGGCCGGGCATCGCCCGCAACGAAGCGAGGTGCTCGATCGGTTGATGGGTGGGGCCGTCCTCGCCGAGGAGGATCGAGTCGTGGGTCCACACCCACACCGCCGGCGCCCCCATGAGCGCGGAGAGGCGCACCGACGGGCGCATGTAGTCGCTGAAGGCGAGGAACGTCGAGCCGTAGGGCTTCAGCCCGCCGTGCACGGCCATTCCGGTCGCAATCGCGCCCATCGCATGCTCGCGGACCCCGAACGCGATGTCGCGCGCCCCCCGGTCGCCCTTTGAGAAGAGGCGGGAGGAGTCGATGGCCGTCTTGGTGGAGGAGGCGAGGTCGGCCGACCCCCCGATCAGGCCCGGCGCCTTCTCGGCCATCTCCGCGAACAGGGCGCCCCCCGAGGCCCGGGTGGCGATCTTCTTGCCGACCTCGAAGCCGGGCCCTTCCAGCTTGACCGGCTCGGGGGAGTGAAGGGCGTCCCAGAGGCGGCGCTCCTCGGCGCCGGCGGCCTCGAGCCGGCCCTTCCAGGCGGCGTGCGCCTTTCGGCCCTTCTCCATGGCCGCGGCGAAGAACTCGTAGACCGAGTCGTCCACGACGAAGTCGGGCTCGGCGGGGTGGCCCATCGCCTCCTTCGTCAACCTGATCTCCTCGTCGCCGAGCGGCTGGCCGTGAGAGGCGGCGGCGCCCGCCATGTTGGGGGCGCCGTGGGCGATGTGCGTTCGGCAGAGCACGAGGGAGGGCCGGTCCTCCTCAGCCAGCGAAGCCGCCACGGCCTCGGCAACCGCCTCGCGGTCGTGACCGTCGACCCTGACCGTGTGCCAAGACTGAGCCTCGAGCCTCCGGGCGATGTCCTCGGAGAAGGTGATGTCGGTGGGGCCGTCGATAGAGATCCTGTTGTCGTCGTGAAGGTAGATCAGCTTGCCCAGCCCGAGGTGGCCGGCCAGCGAGGCGGCCTCGGAGGCGACCCCCTCCATGAGGTCGCCGTCGGAGACGATCCCGAAGGTGTGGTGGCTCATCAACGTTTCGCCGAGACGGGTCCTCAGGTGGGCCTCGGCGACGGCCATGCCCACCCCGGCGGCGAGCCCCTGCCCCAGGGGTCCCGTGGTCATCTCGATCCCCAGCTTGTGGTCGATCTCGGGGTGACCGGCGGCGGGGCCGCCCCACTGGCGGAAGTTGCGCAGGTCGTCGAGCGTCAGCGGGAACCCGGCGAGGTGGAGGAGGGCGTAGAGGAGCATCGAGGCGTGGCCGGCGGAGAGCACCAGACGGTCCCGGTCGGCCCAGTCGGGGGCGGCCGGGTCGACCTTGACGAATCTCGACAGGAGCGTCACGGCCATGTCGGCCATGCCCAGCGGGGCGCCGGGGTGACCGCTGCCTGCCCTCTGCACGGCGTCCATCGCCAACGCCTTGACCGTGTTGACCGCCGACTGCTCGGGGGAGGGCGAATGCGACATCGGCGGCGAGGGTACCGGGGAGGCCCCGTCGGCGGGACGCAGCCTCGGGCCGCTACAGCCGGGGGCGGCCCATCTTGTCGCGCTCGGCGTCCATGCGGACCAACTCGTCGTCGCCGCCGAAGACGGTCTTGGGGTCGGGGGTGAAGTCGAGGTCGGGATCGCGCCCGTCGTAGTCCACCGAGTTGAGGATCACCTTCATCGTGTTCAGCCTCGCCTTCGGCTTGCTGTTGGAGCGGATGATGGTCCACGGGGCGATGTTGGTCGACGTGCGCTCAAGCATCCTGTGCTTCATCTCGGTGAAGTCGTCCCAGAGCTCTTGGGCCTGGAGGTCGATCTCGCTGAGCTTCCACTGGCGCAGGGGGTCTTCGCGGCGCCGGTTGAATCTTCTCGCCTGGGTCTTCTTGTCGACGCTGAAGTAGAGCTTCACGAGCACGGTGCCCTGGCGGACCAGATCCTTCTCGAAGCCGACGACGCCGCGGAGGAAGTCGCGATACTCGGCTTTCGAGCAGAAGCCGAAGACGGGCTCGACGAGGGCGCGGTTGTACCAGGAGCGGTCGAAGAGGATGATCTCGCCTCCGGCCGGGAAGTGCCGGACGTAGCGTTGGAAGTACCACTGGGTCTTGTTCTGCTCGGTGGGTTTGCCGAGGGCCACCACGCGGGAGCGCTTCTCGTTCATGTAGCGGTTGACCCGTCGGATCGTCCCGCCTTTGCCGGACGCGTCGCGGCCGTCGAAGAGGACGATCATCGGGATCTGATGGGCTTCGAGATGGCGCTGGAGCTTGAGTAGCTCGGCCTGGTACGGCCGCAGCGGCATGTCTTTCTGGTGGGCCCGGACCTGCTCCAGCAGGGCGTCGCGCTCGGCCTCGACCTTGGCGAGGCGGGTCTCCAACTCGGCGCGACGCTCGCCCGCATTCGCCTTGCCCGCGTCCGACTCGTTCGTTTCGTGCTTCTGGGTTTCTACAACGGCCATAATGCCCCCATTCTCCGCGCTGAGGATGTGTAGGTCAAGTGCCGAATGGCCCTAGTGGTGTCATAGTCGCTCACTACCGGGGCCGGCAGGCCCGGCACGGCTTCAACCCGGCTTCTCTCGCCTCGGCGGCCGAGCCGAAGTCGACGGCGGCCGCGGCTCGGCGGATCAGGCGGCAGGTCGGGTGGTGAAAGGGGCCTTCGGGGACGTCGGCGCGCACCCTGACGCGGCGGGAGGCGAGGTCTTCCAACCAGTCGGGCCTGGCCTCCTCGCTCTCCAGGAGCCGGCGTTTGTGGTGGGGGCCGCCCAGTGAGTAGCCGCCGAGGCGCCCGTCGGAGCGGATCACGCGGTGACAGGGGATGATCAGGGGGATCGGGTTGGCGGCGACGGCGCTCCCCGCGGCCCGGGCCGCCTTCGGCCTGCGCACCTCGGCGGCGAGCCAGGCGTAGGGGCGCACCTCCCCTTTGGGGATGGCGGCGGTCGCGTGCAGGACCTCGGCTTGGAACGGCGTCGCCGCCCGGAGGTCGATCGGCAGCTTGCCCGGCCTCCCGGCCTCGAGGGCGGCGGGGATGGCCCCGGCCCACGCCGAGGGCGCCTCGGCCCTGATGAGGGAGCGGCCGAACCTGGTTCGGTGCCGGTTCTCGAAGCCGTCGTCGGCGAGGTCGACCGAGGAGACTCCCTCGGTGTTGAACGCCACCACCACGTCGCCGATCACCGTCTCGTGCAGGTCGTACCCGTCGGCGACCCCGGCGCCGAGGGCGGCGCCTTCGGCGACGCCGCTCGGCAACGGTCCCGTCAGGTCGCTGAGGGCGCTCTCGATGCTCATCGTCTCTCCTTCTCGGTTGCTGCTCATGTGTATGACTTCTCTTCCTCGATCGTTTGACGAAGCCGGGCGAGGCCCCGGTGGATGTCGGCCTTGACCGTGCCCTCGGGGCGGCCGGTCGCCTCGGCGATGTCCGCCGTCCCCAACCCGGCGACGTGCCGCAACACCACGGCGGCCCGCTGATGGCGGTTGAGACGGCTCAGCCGAGCGTCCCAGGCGGCGCCGTCCGCGACCTCGGGGTCTTCGACCGCGACGTCGGTCATCTCCACGAACGTGGGGCGGCGGGACCGGTCCCGGAGGCTGTTGCGCCCCAGGTTGAGGGCGATCGTCCACAACCACGGCGCCGCCCGGAGCGACACGATTCGGTCCCGGTCGTAGCCGCGGAGCGCCGTGTAGGCGCGGATGAACGTCTCCTGAGTCAGGTCCTCGGCCTCCTGGTGGTCATTGGACATACGTCGCAGGCCCCAGTAGATGCGAGCGCCCATCGCCTCGACGAGGACCCGAAACGAGCCGTCGAGATCGTCGGCGAGAGCTTTGCCCAAATCTTCCATCACCACCTATGAACCCCGCGCCGCCCCCTCCGGTTGCACCCAATCCGGTTCTGTGGATTCGCCTATACCGTAGCTGGGAGAGAGAGAACGGCGCCCGGGCCGGGGATCTCCCAGGTCCTTCCTTCCCTCCCTCTTCCCATGATCCCGGCGGCTCTCGGCGCGCTCAACTCGGTGAGTGAAGGCGCCGCTCCTATCCTCGGCTCTCATGGAGCGGACGATCGAACAGGCCCTGGCCGCCGCCGAGGCGGCCCTCGACGCGGGCGGCGGTCTCGCCGGGACCGGCTTCTGGCCCGCCGTCGCCCAAGTCAAAGCCGACCCGGAGTTGATCGAGCGGCACGCCGACAGGATCGCCGCCATCGACGCCCGCGCCTTCGACGACTGGGCATTGCTCACGGTCCCGGTGGGCGTCGGGACCTTCCTGGCGATGCTGGGCACCGCCGCCGGCCTGACCTTCGTGGCGGTCGCTTACGCCTACGGCGGCCTGGCAGGGGTCCTCTTCTTCTACGCGGGGTTGGCTGTGCTGCTCATCACGACACACGGCCTCGGCCACCTGGCCGCCGGGGCCGCCGTCGGCATCCGCTTCACCAAGTGGTTCATCGGCACATGGGCGATGCCTCAGCCCGGCGTCAAGGTCGACTACGCCTCCTACCTGCGCGTCTCCCCCGTCCGGCGGGCCTGGATGCACGCCTCGGGCGCCGTCGTCACCAAACTCGTCCCCTTCACGCTGATCGGCTCGGCGGTCGCCGCCGACCTCCCCGCTTGGGCGATCTGGGGGCTTGTCGCGCTCGGCGCCGTCATGGCGATCACCGACATCGCCTGGTCGACGAAAAGCTCGGACTGGATGAAGTTCCGTAGGGAGATGTCTTTCGCTCAAAGGCCCTGATCGGGGATCGACCCGTCGGTTCGGTGCATCTCGTCGTGGGCGGCCACCATCTCGTCGAAGTCGGGCGGGTTCTCCACATCGATGGCGATCAGGTGCCGGCTCGTCGGGTCGCCCGTCTGGTCGAGCTTGCGGGCCTCGCCGATGAGAGCGGCTGCGGCGTCGTCGATCCGCAAGTGTTGGGCGAGATGCTCCTCCCAACTCTCGACCAGGAACATCTCGGTGAGCCGCGTCGGGTCGGATGTGTGCCGGAACAGGCGCCAGCGGTAGGCGCCGGTGCTCAGACGAACGAGGCGGATGTCGTTCATGCGGTCGGTGAACTCGGCGAAGTCGTCTTGGTCGATCTTCCAGGTGTTGAGGACGATCACCGGGCCGCCTTCGACGGCGGTCTCGTGGGGGCCGCGCCTGCGCCCCTCGGTGAACTCGGGCGCCCGGATGTCGTCGATGCGAGGTGTGCGGAAGCGCGGGCTGAGCGCCCCGAGAGCGAGGGCGCCTGAGCAGAACACGACGAGGGCGGCGCCGTCGCCCACACGGTCGGCGACCATGCCGGAAAGGATCGACCCGACGGGGAGGATCCCGGCGAAGGCCAGCATGTAGAGCGACATCGCCCGCCCGCGGATCCACTCCGGGGCCATCAACTGGGCGGCGGCGTTGAGGGTGGACAGGGTGAGTAACCAGAAGAACCCCACCGCCACCATCGCCGCGGCGGCGACCGCCGGGCCGCCCGCCAGCCCGAGGAGTATCCCCGACGCCCCGAAGGCCGTGATCGTGTAGGGGATGGAGCTTCCTTTGATGAGCCGCATCAGGGCGGGCCTGGCGAACGCCCCGACCAGGGCGCCGGAGCCCATCGCGCCGAGGAGGCCCCCGAGCATCGCCGCGCCGCCTCCGAGACTCTCGGTGCGACTGGGGAGCAGCGCCTGGATCGAGGCCGATGTCACCGCGAACAGGGCGGTCAACGTCAGCAGGCGGCTGAAGGGCGGGGTGAAGCGGGCGAATCGGACGCCCAGCGAGATGGCCGACCCGAGGGAGACGGAGTCGCGGTCCCTGGCCGACAACTGCGACCCGATGACCGCCAGCACGGCGATCATCGCCGCGTAGGTCGCGGAGTTGAGGGCGAAACCCGCGGCGGCCCCGTAGCCGGCGATGACAAGCCCGCCGACGGCGGGTCCCACCGCCCGGGCGGCGTTGAACGCGGCGGAGTTGAGCGCCACCGCCGAGGCGACCATGTACCTGGGCACCAGGTCGGGCACCAGGGCGTGCCAAGCGGGGAGGTTCAGGGCCAGCCCCGTGCCGAGCAACAGGCCGAGGCCGAGCAGGATCTGGGGGTTGATCAGGTCGGCGAAGGTGAGAGCGGCCATGGTCGCCGCCGACCCGCCCATGATGAGCTGGGCGATCAGCATGAGTTTGGTGCGGGAGAACATGTCGGCGAGGGCGCCCGCGGCGAGCGAGAAGAAGAGCAGGGGGAGCGTCGGCGAGGCCACCATCCACCCCACCCATGTGTTGGAGCCGGTCAGCTCCAACATCAGCCAGGCCCCGGCGACCATCTGGATGAAGCTGCCCGAAGCGGAGAGGATGTTCGCCGCCCAGAGCCAGCGGAAGCGGGGGAACTTGAGGGGGGCGACCGCGGAGGACATGGCTCGAAGGGTAGGTCGCCGGTCTATCGGCCGCCCTAGCGTGTGCAGTTTCGCGGCTCTCATCGGTACTACTGCACACGCATTTCCCAGCGTGTGCAGTTTCGCGGCTCTCGTCGGTACTACTGCACACGCATTTCCCAGCGTGTGCAGTTTCGCGGCTCTCGTCGGTACTACTGCACACGCTCAGCACTACTGCACACGCTGGGGTCCCGGCCGGCGGCGCGGTCGGGTACGGTTGCCGCCATGTCGAGCCCAGGCGGCGAGGCCGCGGAGACCTTCGCGGAGTTCAAGGACTCCTTCTCCTACGGGTCGAGAAACGACCTGTCGTTCAAGTTCATGAAGAGTCTGAGCCCGGAGGAGGCCGCCGAACTCATCAGGGAACTGCTCCACGAGGTCGGAGAGCTCTTCGACGACCCGACGACCGACCGCCTCATCGACCTCGCCTACGAGTGGCAGGTGCGCGGCTACACGCCGCAGCCGGGCGCCGAGCGCCGCTACGTCTATGAGGACCGCCCTTTCCGGGCCCCGACGAAGCCGCTGAGCGAGACCGTCGTCGGCCTGGTCGCCTCGTCGGGCCACTTCCTCGCCGACGACCCTCCGCCGGAGGTCCCCGCCGACATGACACAGGAGGAGGCCGCGGCGGCGGTCGGCGAGTTCATGCGCCGGGCTCCCACGCTGAGCGAGATCGGGATGGACACGCCCCCGGAGGCGTTGCGCGTCAGGCAGCCGGGCTACGACACCCGCTCGGCCGAGCGCGACCACAACGTGACGTTCCCGCTTCGACCGCTCCGTGAAGCCGATGCCGAAGGTGTGATCGGGGCCTTGGCCCCCGTCGCCTACTCGTTCGTCGGCGTGTGCTCTCAGGGCCGACTGCGCAAGGAGCTTGACGGCTGGGTCGAGCGTTGGCTCGCGGCAGGCGCCGAGGCGCTGCTCCTCGTCCCCGTCTGACCGATCTGTCACGTGTCGGTCGGGCATGTAGCGAGAAGAGCGGAGGAGGCGGGGTTGCCGACGGTCGCCGTCGTCGTGCGCTCGTTCCGTCACGTCGCCGAGGAGATGGGGTACCCGCGAGCGGTTGTCACCCGTCACCCGATGGGCCGCCCGATGGGGCCGCCCGCCGACGCCGCCGCCCACCGGAGGGTCCTCGCCGCGGCGCTCGACCTTCTCGCCTCGGCTTCGGAGGGCGGGTCGATCGTCGAGTTGGCGCCGCCCTACCGGCCCGTGCGGGCCCGGAACAGCCTGTAACGCCGGTCATGGGAGACACCGCGCTCGACGACGCCCCGAACATCGACGCGGGCCTGCTGCGCCTGCTCGAGTCGAGAGCCGCCCCGACGGAGGGCGGGGCACGGACACCCGTGCTCGACCCCTTCACGGAGGGCGAGATCGGCTCGGCGCCCGCGGCCTCGGCGGGCGATGTCGCCGATGCGGCGGCCAGGGCACGGGACGCGCAGAAGAGGTGGGCCCGGCGGAGCGTCGCCGACAGGGCGAGGGTGTTGTCCCGTTTCCACGACCTGGTGCTCGACAGGGCCGACACGGCTATCGACCTGGTGCAACTCGAGGCGGGCAAGGCGCGGGTCTCCGCTTTCGAGGAGGTCTTCGACGCGGCCGCCACCGCCCGCTATTACATGAAGACCGGCCCCAAGCTGCTCAAGCGGAGGCGGCGGGCGGTGTCGATGCCCGGGTTGACGAAGGCGTGGGAGCTTCGTCGCCCGATCGGCGTCGTGGGGAACATCACACCGTGGAACTTCCCCTTCACGCTCGCCGTCTCCGACATGATCCCGGCGCTGCTCGCCGGGAACGCCGTCATCATCAAACCCGACGAGCGCACCCCCTACTCGGCGCTGTACGGGGCCCTCCTGCTCGAGGAGGCGGGCCTTCCCGACGACGTGCTCCAAGTGGTGGCGGGCGCCGGGGAGGAGGCGGGCGCGGCGTTGGTCGATGAAGTCGACTTCATCGCCTTCACCGGATCGACCGAGGTCGGTCGAACGATCGCGGAGCGAGCCGGGCGCCGACTCATCGGAGCGTCGTTGGAGCTTGGGGGCAAGAACGCGGCGCTTGTGCTGGAGTGCGCCGACCTCGACCGGGCGGTCCCCGGCTTGTCCCGCGCCGTTTTCGCCAACAGCGGTCAGCTCTGCCTGGCCATGGAGCGCATTTATGCGCATGAGAGCGTCAGAGACGAGTTGACCGAGCGGCTCGTCGAGCACACCCGATCGCTCCCGATCAACGCCGGGTTCGACTTCTCGTCGGCGATGGGGGCGATGATCGACCGGCGCCACCTCGAGAAGGTGGACGGCCACGTCCAGGACGCCGTCGCCAAGGGAGCGACTATTCTCACAGGAGGCAAGCCGCGACCGGACGTCGGGCCGTTGTTCTACGACCCGACCCTCCTCACCGACGTCGACGACTCGATGAAGATGTGCCGGGCCGAGACCTTCGGCCCCGTCGCGGCGATCTACGGCTACGAGGACGTCGAGGGCGCCGTCGCCGAGGCGAACGACTCCGAGTACGGGCTCAACTTCAGCGTGTGGGCCGGGGACGCGGGCAGGGGCGTGGAGGTCGCCTCCCGGCTCGACGCGGGCACGGTGGGGGTCAACGACGGATACGCGGCCGTTTGGACGTGTTATGATGCGCCGATGGGGGGGTTGAAGGTTTCGGGTGTGTCTCGTCGCCACGGCGCCGTCGGGCTTCTGAAATACTCAGAGGCGCAGACGGTCGCCGTTCAGCGATTTCTCCTTGCCTTCGCCCCCCCGCCAAGAGTGCCCTATGAGCGTTTTCAGGCCGTCTTGGGCGCGCTTCTCAAGGTCTTGAAGAGGCTGCCGTTCTACAAGTGAGCGGACGGCCGGCTCTGGTCGGCGCCCTGATCGGCGCCCTGATCGGGACCGCCTGCGGCTCGCCCCCGTCCGACGGCGAGGTCCTCGTCTCCGCGGCCGCCTCTCTGAGCGACGCGTTCGCCGACATCGAGGCCGAGCTCGAGGCGCAGAGCCCGGGTTTGGACGTCCGGCTCAACCTGGCGGGCAGCTCGCTCCTCGCGGAGCAGGTCTTGTCCGGGGCGCCGGTGGACGTCTTCGCTTCGGCCGACGCGGCCCACATGGACAGGGTGGCGGCCTCCGGCCTCATCTCGGGCGAGCCTCGTGTGTTCGCGGCCAACTCGATGCGGATAGCCACGCCCCCGGGGAACCCGGCGGGCGTCTCCGGCCTGGAGGCCTTCGCCGACGAGAGCCTGTACATCGGCCTGTGCGACGAGCCCGCCCCGTGCGGCCGTCTCGCCCGTGAGGTGTTGGCCGCCGCCGCGGTGACGGCCTCGGTCGACACCTTCGAGCCCAACGTGCGGTCGTTGCTCACGAAGATCGCCCTCGGCGAGTTGGACGCCGGCATCGTGTACGTCACCGACGTCTTGGCGGCCGACGGCGAGGTCGGAGGCGTCGACATCGCCGACGACTTGAACGCGCACACCGCCTACCCGATAGCGACGGTCGCCTCCGGCCCCAACCCGGCGGGGGCCGGCCTGTTCGTCGACTTCGCCTTGTCCGACCGGGGGCGGGCGATCCTCGCCGATCACGGGTTCGCCTCGCCGTGAGCCGCCGGCCAGCCAGGGCGCCGATCCCGCTGGCGGCTCTCGCCGCGGTCGGCGTCGTCTTCTTCGTCGTCCCCCTCGTCGGGCTGTTGGCCCGCGCCCCGTGGGGCGAGTTGGGCCATCTTGTGACCAGCGACGCGGCGGTGGAGGCTCTTGCCGTCTCCGCCGTGTCCTCCCTGTCGGCGACGGCCGTCTCGGCCGTGATCGGCGTCCCCCTCGCCTGGGTGCTGGCCCGAGCCGAGTTCCGGGGCAGGTCGCTGGTCCGCGCCCTGGTGCTGTTGCCCCTCGTCTTGCCGCCGGTGGTCGGGGGCGCGGCCCTGCTGTTCGCCCTCGGCCGGAGCGGCGTCGTCGGCGGCCCGCTCCATGAGGCCACGGGGCTGGTGTTGCCGTTCAGCGTCTGGGGCGTGATCGTCGCGGCGACCTTCGTCTCGATGCCGTTCCTGGTCATCACCGTCGAAGCCGCCCTGCGCAACCTCGACGGCAGGCATGAGGGGGCGGCGGCGTCTCTGGGGGCGGGGCGGTGGACGGTGATGAGGAGGGTGACACTCCCGATGATCCGGCCCTCTCTTGTCGCCGGGTTGGTTCTCACATGGGCCCGCGCCGTCGGGGAGTTCGGCGCCACCGTCACTTTCGCCGGCGCCGCCCCGGGGGCGAGGACGCTGCCGATCGCCGTGTTCATAGCCTTGGAGAGCGACCGGGACGCGGCCGTCGCTCTCAGCCTGATCTTGGTCGCCGTCTCGCTGATTGTTCTGGTCGTTTTGCGCGATCGTTGGGCGGGCGCCCGGTGAGCGGTCTCAGCGCCGTGATCGGCGTCGACCGGGGCGGGCTTAGCCTCAACGCGGAGTTGACGGCCGAGCCGGGGGCAACCCTGGCCCTGCTGGGTCCCAACGGGGCCGGGAAGTCGACCGTCGTCGACGCCGTGGCCGGGTTGGCGCCTTTGTCGAAGGGGCGGATCTCGCTGGGCGGGCGCGTCCTCGACGAGCCTTCGGGCGGGGTCTTCGTCCCGCCGGAGGAGCGGCGCGTCGGGGTGGTGTTCCAAGACCTTCTGCTGTTCGGGCACATGACCGTGGCCGACAACATCGGCTTCGGTTTGAGGAGCGCGGGGGTGGGCCGGGAGGAGGA
>Ga0209788_1000167_pt1 | contig 16842 bp, 15 predicted proteins | sample WorMetLIZISLAND1_2_FD_187415 | JGI IMG/M metagenome (GOLD analysis project Ga0209788, IMG submission 187415) | Marine gutless worms symbiont microbial communities from Max Planck institute for Marine Microbiology, Germany - Olavius clavatus LIZARD... ...
CGAAAAAAGAGCGACAGTTTGTGCAGGTGATCAGCTTGCTGGATCTGCATGCGCACATGAAACCATACCGTTGGCAAGGCAAAGGTCGCAAGCGTAAAGACCGCATGAGTATTGCCAAGGCTTTTATTGCCAAAGCGGTGTATAATTTCGAGACCACCGATATTTTGATTGAGTCCCTTCATGGGTGTAAAAATTTACGACGGTTATGCGGCTGGGAGTACCGTTTCAATATTCCGTCGAGTTCCACGTTCGTTGTGGCTGTTTACGGCCATGGCGGTTAGTAGATTTGCGGTATCATGGAACATTACCGCAAAGGCGCCCATTCCGTTTACGATGTAAAGGTGCACATTGTGTGGATCACCGAATACCCCAAACCGGTCCTCTTTGGAGACATTGCCATTCGATTACGCAACTTAACCCGAGAGATTTGTAAATCACTAAATGTTGAGATTTTGAAGGGTCATGTCTCCAAAGACCATGTGCATCTGTTTTTATCGATACCACCCCATGTTTCGATTAGCAAACTGGTTGGTCGAATCAAAGGTAAAACCTCGCGTACGCTGTTATCTGAAAATCGGCGATGATCGAAACAATTTTGGGGTCATCATCTGTGGGCTCGCGGCTATTTTGCAGCGAGCTCGGGCAATGTTACCGATGAGGTGGTCATCCAATATATTGCCACCCAGGATTTACAAGAGCGATCCCGCGATGATGACTTTATCATCGGTTCATCAAGACGCCTTACAGGCGTCAAAAGGTTTGAAGCCACCGCCTTTAGGCGGTTGAGAATTCACTTGGCGGTCCATTTATCATGAACAAAGCAGGTAAAACACTACCTAAATACAGATTTGGAGAAACAATGCGACATCTTGCAATCCTATTGACGGCCGGTGCTATTGTATTGGCCGGTTCGTGTATCGTTGCTGCCGATCCCCACCAGGCGGGCATTGGACTGCATTACTGGTTCACTATGGATGATATCGACAGCGAGAATAGTTTCGATGAGGACGGGTATAACTGGATTTTTTCCTACAAATATAAAAACAGCTTGATCGGTTTCTTAGGTGATCTTGAAGTGGCGCGACAGGAGATTGCCGGCGATGATGATTTTGTATTAAGCCCTCAAGCATTTGTCCTTATCGGTGATTTTCTCTACTGCGGAGTGGGAATTGGGGCCCACTATGCCGACGGCGACTTTTCCGATCTGTTTTACGCCCTTAAAGCGGGCATCGACATGGAGATCATTGATGATTTTTTACATCTCGATGTGAGTCTCAACTACCGTTTTGATAATTGGGATTACGATGCGGTGCAAGATGATGTGGATACGGATACGGTGACATTAGGCGTTACAGGACGCATTGAATTCTGATGGTGTGGTTGTTTTTTCAGACGATCAGCATACCAGGTATGAGCCGCGACCCTGAAAACGACGCCTTGTATCCGGGCCTTTACCTTAGCCGCTTTTTCTATAGATAGACATTGCTCCACCATGGTAACCATTCCGACATTGGTAAGGTGCAAAAGCTTACAGGAGGGGATCTCCCTTAACTGGAGCTGATCAAAAGCGATGCGCCGCAATATGATACGTTCCATGATTTTTGTGCCTTATTGGAAACGCATACAGAAATCATAATAACCGTCGCAACCTACAGGGAATTGTGTTATTCTGAAGTTATGGCTTCCACTGAATTCACGCTGCAGATCGCCATGGTGCTCGGAGTGGTGCTGGTGACCGTGGTACTTTTTATCACCGAGTGGTTGCGGGTTGATATCGTAGCGATGCTGGTGATGGTTGCCCTGCCTTTAATGGGACTGGTAGATGGCCGGGAAGCCTTCCAAGGCCTATCCAGCACAGCGGTCATATCGATTATTTCCGTTGTGATCATGGGTCGCGGGTTGGATCATACCGGTGTCATCAGCCGGGGAATTCAACCGCTGTTACGGATTGCGGGCAAAAGCCGGCAGCGCATTATCCTGATGATGTCGACTACGGTTGCGGTCATCTCCAGTTTTATGCAAAATATCGGCGCGGCGGCCCTTTTTTTACCGGCGCTCCAACGCATGAGCCGTCAAACAAAAACCCCTATCTCGCAACTGTTAATGCCAGTAGGCTTTTCCGCCATATTGGGCGGAACCATCTCTTTGGTGGGTTCCAGCCCTTTGATTATGCTGAACGATCTGCTGCGCCCCTTTAATCTCAAACCTTTTGGTTTATTTAGTGTTACACCCGCGGGAATCGCATTGCTGTTGACGGGTATTTGCTACTTTCTGTTTCTGGGACGCTGGGTGTTGCCCCAAAAGGCGGAAGCGGACGACGACGCTGATGAGGCAAGTCCCAACCCGTTGGTCTATTACCCGGAATTGGCCCGGCTATACGAAATTGATTTCCCGGTTCATGCCGGTGGAAAAGGAATCAAGGTCCAGGAGCTTTGCGACCAATACAACATACACCCGGTCATTTTATCCTTTGATTACGGCAAGCATATTATCATGCCGCCGGACCGGGAATTGCGGATCGCGCCCGGCACGGTGTTTGCCGCCTACGGCTCTCCGGGACATGTCCGGCAGGCTGCCCGGGATTTTGGGTTTGATATAAAACCGGAACTGGATCTGTTTGTAGAAGAACTTTCTCAGGATATGTCCGGCGTGGTGGAAGCGATTGTTCCACCGCACTCTCGATTTATCGGCCAAACCTTGATGGAAGTCCGTTTCCGACACAATTATCTACTGGCCCCCATGGCTGTTGTTCATCAGGGTGAGATCAACTACACCAAAATCGGTTTTCGCGAACTGGAATCGGGGGATGTCATCTTAATGCACGGCCGTTGGGAATATCTGCAGCAGATGAGACCCAAGCGCAGTCTGCTTTTTGCCCAGTCACCGGAGCATGAAATTCTAAAACCGCTCAAGGCCCGCACCGCTTTGGCCTGTTTCGCCCTGGCCACCGCTATGGTTATTTTTACCTCACTGCCGATTTCGGTCAGCTTGATGACCGGCGCTTTGGGGATGATTTTGTTCAATGTCCTGAGCATCGATGAGGCATATCAAGCCATCGATTGGCGCACGGTGTTTTTACTGACCGGGTTGATCCCGCTTGGATTGGCCATGCAAAAAACCAATGCCGCCGATTGGATCGTCTTTCACCTGCTGACCCTCATCGGAACCCCATCACCCACGCTGTTTTTCCTCACCATCGGATTCATTACCACTCTGTTGACTTTGGTGGTTTCCAATGTCGGGGCGACGGTGCTGCTCGTTCCGCTGGTGGTGGGCATGGCCGGGCAGGTGGGCGCGGATTCCCGGTTGGCGGCGCTGGTGGTAGGGTTGGCTGCTTCCAACGCCTTTTTGCTGCCCACGCACCAGGTTAATGCTCTCTACATGGGTCCCGGGGGATACAGCGCCAAGGACTTTCTTCGAGCCGGAATGCCCTTGAGTGTGTGTTTTTTGCTGGTGTTGACCGTTGTTATCATGCTGCTTTATTAGCCGTCACATGCCGGTGTTGCGGGCAGTTATGTTGTTTGCTAATGTAGGCGCCCGGTCATAAATTTGCCAAATGCCCCCGTAGCTCAGTGGATAGAGCGCAGGATTCCTAATCCTGGCGCCGCAGGTTCGATCCCTGCCGGGGGCGCCAGCGTCCACATCATGTTACCATCCAAAGGATAGTAAACACCGCTATTTTACCTTACGCACCAGATATTCCTGGATGCGATTGCCCTCTTTACGTTTAACAGCCACGATATAGGGGCCAAAGGCGAACTCCTCATTTTCCTGGGGGATTTTACCGATAACATCCAGTACATAACCGGAAAACGTATCGTATTCACTGGAATCTACTATCTGCATACCTGTTGTGGCATTGACATCTTCGATATCCGACCTGCCGGGCACCCGCCACTCACATTCGGCGGTTTTGGTGATCTGCGGCTCCACCTTATCGGTCTCATCCTCGATCTCCCCCACCAGTTCTTCGATCACATCCTCTAAGGAGATCAAACCGGAAACCCCGCCATGCTCATCCACCACAATAGCCAAATGGTTGCGGCGTTTTTTAAATTGGGTCAACAGGGAATCAAGCTTTTTATTTTCCGGCACAAAATAGGCTTTGCGCATAATTTTGCGCAGATCCGCATCTCCATTGTGGGTGATCTGATACAGGAGCAAATCCTTGGTGGTGATAATGCCGATCACGTGATCAATATCGCCCTCAATAACCGGTACGCGGGTATATCCCGTCTTGGCCAATTCCTCTAAATTGAGCGGTTTTAGAATATCAATCACAAACATATCGGCCCGGGGCGTCATAATCTCCGAAGCCTTGGTATCGTCAAACTCAAAAATATTATGAATAAGATTACGCTCCTCGGTTTTAATCTGCCCCACCTCTTCCACCACCTCCACAAAGGTCATCAGTTCCTCTTCGGTTACCGAAGGTTTTTTTTGCATCCGGCCGGTCAATTTGGGAATAAAGCCCAATATCAGCAATACCGGCCAAAACAAGACGGAGAGCCAATAGATCGGGTAGATGGTCAACCGGGCAATAGCAACGTTATTGCGGGTGGCGAAAGATTTGGGCAGCACTTCACCAAAAACCAGGATGAGAAAGGTCATGACACCTGTTGCCAGACCTACCGCATAATTGGGGAAAAGCCGCAATGTGATCACCGTGGCCAAAGCCGAAGCGCCCACATTGACTATATTGTTGCCGATCAGAATGGTGGTTAGCAGCTTGTGGGAATCTTTTTTCATTCGCTCGATGAGCGCTTCGGTTCGACCGCCGTTTTTGCGCAAATGTCGTGCCCGGGTGGAACTGATGGAGAAAAGGGCTGTTTCGGCCGATGAGAAAAAACCCGATAAAAGCAACAAAATGACTAAAATGAGAATGTCACCTGTCATTGGAGATATTTTATTGTCGGTTTTGAGGGAATAACAACAGAAAAACCACTGGAAGGCGTACCAGTGGCTTGTGGTGATATCACGGAGAAAACCCGTTCACTTCGGTTAATCTTGCGTAGGCGCAAAACAAGCGCCGAGATAGATGGCGGTTGGTCTATTCCTTCGGATGACATGAGTTACAGCTTGTCGGACCAGTCGGTTTGATCCGCTCCTGTTTCCCTCCCATAGCCATGGCAATCTCTTTATTATGCGCTTTGATGGCCTTATGGCAACCAATGCACTGATCATGATAGGCGTTTTTGTAATATATCACCGGGTCATCACCGGAATCCTTTGCCGGCATGGCGTCCAAGTCGTGGCACCCGGAGGTCATGCAGCCTTGGACCTGATCCTCACCATCCCATTGGTGATGGCAGGTCATGCAGTTGATGCTAAAATGCTGCGAATGCGGAAATTCCACCGATGCCCGTTTGGCTTCCACGGAATCCGGCGGGCTTAACTCAAATGCACCCAGAGGAACCTGCATGACATCTCCTTCTGTCATTTCCGTATCGCTTGCTGTACCTGTGGCAATGCCATAGACGATCACTGCCAACAGACCGAGCACCACAAAGACCGTTTTTCGCATCCTACCCTCTCCTTTTACGCTAACGTCTAATACAATATTTGCAATAGCGGTACGGCTATATAGACAGCCGAGGCACCGTTTCTCAATAATATGGAAAAAGCCTCTAATGCAAGCTAAAAGTACCCTTTAACAAGCCTGATTCCCGCGTCGATTCTGAGGTGGCCGGATATTGGTCCGAATCACCCGCAGGATTTTGGGCGTATAATCAGAACGGCGCCCCATGCGATTGCCTTGGAATTTCATAAATAATATGGCCGCCACAAAGGCACTGACCCCGCAAATGGCCGCCACCGTCGAGACATCCGTACCCATGCGGCCAGCCAAAAAACTACCAAACACAGCCCCCATCAACATACACAAGATGGGGAAGACATAAATCAGGAAAGCCGCCTTCAACAGTGACGCGGTTTTAAAGGTCAGCACCACCCGGTCGCCGGCTTGGGCAGCCACCCGGTTTTCGACTTTGATCATCATGCCGGCCCCATCGCCGTGGGTGGCGCAAGAGTCCTTGGCGCTACAGTGGTTACACGCGCTGCTGCGAGTGGTCTTCACCCAGGCCATGCCGCCCGCTGTTTCCGCTACGATACCCTCTTCCGTGGCCATAATGATCTCCGCGCGATTACGCCGGGGCAATCTCCTTTTTTTCATGCTCTTCGTTTACCGGCGGATACCTACGATAACAGATCAAACCACATTGCAGACAACGGCCGGCTTCCTTGCGAGCGGTGTGTTCATCCAGGCCCTTTTCCAATTCAACGGCGCCGGGCGCCAAATCAAGGGGTATAATCTGCCTAGGATAGGTGCGGGTCGGCGCCACCTTGTCCACGTTTTGAACCGGGCTGTTCGGAGTGACCACATTGACCGGTAAAGAGAACTCAATGTCGTACATCGCCTGATGAATCGCCGCCGCTGCCCTACGCCCGGCTCCAATGGCCCTGATCGCACCGGAAAAATCGCTAAGCACATCCCCCCTGGCAAGCAGCCCCGCCTCACCGAACTGCTCCGGGGCCTTGTAGGGTTCAAAGGCCTGCCAGTGAACGGGGCCTTCAGACCTTTCAATGGGATTGTCCGCTTCTGTTCGGGCGGTATAAATAAATTGCGGAAAGCGCCCCATGGGTAAAAGCAACGCATCAACATCAATCCGGCGCTCTTTCCCGGACGCCAGATCTATCCACCGAATCCCCGTGAGCTTTTGATCAACACCCACTATGCCGGTGACACCGCCGCCGGTCACCACTTCAATTTCCGGTAAATTATCAGCTTCAATACCCTCGTTTTGAGGCGGCAGCACCTCATCTGCGGCTTGTAAAACAACGGTTACCTTTTCAACCCCAATAGTCTGTAGCATGGCCGCTGCCGTCCAGATGGCGTTATCACTACCGGCAATGACTATATGGCGCCCGCAATTAAATGCGTCGGGATGGTTATTGGAAAACCGCAAGAGATCAATCATCAGATAGACACCGGGAATCGGCTGCTCAAGCGTATGGGTCACGCCGCGCGCCAGGCGGTTGTCCCAACCGCCCGTGGCCAAGAAGACCGCCTCAACCCCCCCACCCAGCAGGCTGTCAACGGTAAAATCGTCACCGATCATTTGCCCGGTTTCCGCTGAGACACCCATCTGGAGAATTCCTTCGATATCCCAATCCAAAACCCCAGGGGTCAGCCGGTTTTCGTGAATGGCGCTTCGGAGCAGTCCACCCAGCTGGTCGGTGGCTTCATAAACCGTTACTGAATGTCCCAGCCTTGCGGCAAAAAAGGCGGTTGACAGCCCCTGTACGCCACCGCCCACGACGGCGATTGTACGACTGGTTTTCGGCGCCCGAAAGGGCTGAACCCGGATGCCTTTGGACATCTCGTAATCGGCGGCGTACCGTTTTAGCCCATTGATGGCAACCGATTCGTCCACCAGCATGCGGCGACACTCATCCTCGCAAGGCCGTGGACAAATACGTCCGATGACCGTGGGAAACGGGTTGCGTTCCTTAATGACCTGGACCGATTTGGCATAATTACCTTTCTGGATATGACCGATATAACGGCAAATATCGATCCCCGCCGGACAGGCCCGCTGACAGGGGGTCGTGCAGTCTTCAATGGTATACTCTTGCATCAACCGTCGGGTGACAGATGAGAGCTTGATAATGTGTTTCGGGCAGACCCGTTCACAGGCGCCGCAGCCGGTACATTTTTTTTCACTCACCTTGGGAAGACCGTCCAGACCCATTTTCAACGCCCCGAACTGACATGTTTTGACACAGCTGCCAAGGCCCAGGCATCCAATCGTGCACACTTTCATCCCGCCGGAAAGCATTGCCGCTGCACGGCAGTCGGACATCCCTTCGTAAAGATACTTTACATCGGCATCCTCAACCCCATACGTGCAGTCGGGTAATGCAATGTCCGGCTCCTTGGCTTCAATACTGATGCCCATAATGGCGGCAATGGCTTCAGCCACATCCGATCCGGCCGCCACACATGAGTTGGGTGACGATTTCCCCGCCACAATCGCCTCGGCATTGGGAGTGCATCCCGGATAGCCGCAACCACCGCAATTTGCGCCGGGAAGCGCATCGTCCACAGCCAAAACCTGCGGATCCACGTAAACGTAGAATATTTTTGAGGCCACGGCCAAACCCAGGCCCACAATTACGCCCAAGCTGCCCATAATGATAATCGCTGTGGTCATATGTAACTCCTTAACAGCGTTGGTAAAGGTTCCTTCAAAGTTCTAAAAGATCGCGTCAAAACGGCACTTTTCATAGCAGGTTAAACATTCGACGCATTTTTCCCGGTCAATCACCGCCACTTCTTTCTTTTTCCATGTGATGGCATCGGTAGGGCATGCTTTAAAACAAAGTCCGCACTTTTTACAAGCATCTGGGTCCACAGTGAATGTAAGCAGTGCTGCACAACGTTTGGCCGGACAAACCTTATCCAGAATATGGGCTTCGTACTCATCTCTGAAATAGCGTAGGGTTGATAATACCGGATTGGGTGCGGTTTGTCCTAAACCGCACAACGACGCCTCCCTGATCGTATCGGAGAGCTCATCGAGAAGATCCAGGTCAGACGGCTCCCCACGCCCTTCAGAGATTTTAACCAACAACTCCAACTGACGGCGGGTCCCCTCCCTACAAGGGGTACACTTCCCGCACGATTCATCCTGGATAAATTCCATAAAAAAGCGGGCCATATCAACCATGCAGGTACGATCATCCATAACGATGACACCGCCGGAACCCATAATGGCTCCCACCTTGGCAATGGCCTCATAATCGACCGGGATATCGAGATACTGCTCCGGTACACAGCCGCCCGAAGGGCCGCCCAACTGGACGGCCTTAAACTTACGCCTATTGGGTATTCCGCCTCCAACGTCATAGATAATCGACCTCAACGTGGTGCCCATGGGGACTTCCAACAGCCCGATATTGTTGATGTCACCGGAAATGGCAAACACCTTGGTGCCTTTGCTGGTTTCCGTTCCTACACTGGCGTACCAATCGCCACCATGGCGGACAATCTGCGCCACATTTGCCAGGGTTTCCACATTATTCAGGATGGTCGGTTTTTCCCACAACCCTTTGTGCGCCGGAAACGGCGGCCTGGGTCTCGGCATGCCCCGTTTCCCCTCGATGGAGCGCATCAGTGCAGTCTCTTCGCCACATACAAAAGCCCCGGCGCCTTGATAGATTTCGATGTCAAAGTCAAACCCGGAACCCAAAATATCCTTACCCAGCAGCCCGTATTCGGAAGCTTGTTGGATTGCCAGCCCCAGCCGCCTGACAGCCAACGGATACTCGGTACGGGCATAAATATAGCCTTTTTGGGCGCCGATGGCCTTGGCGGCAATCGTCATCCCTTCCAAAACGGCATGGGGGTCCGCTTCCAGGATACTGCGGTCCATAAAGGCACCCGGATCACCCTCATCGGCATTGCACAACACATATTTTTCATCACCCGGGCCGGCTTGGGCAAACTGCCATTTAAGTCCGGCCGGAAAGCCGGCCCCGCCTCTGCCGCGCAGGCCCGATTTCTTCACCTCCTCGACGATATCGCCGGGTTCCATTTCAAAAAGCGCTTTGGCCACACCATCGTATCCATTGTGAACGATATACTCTTCAATCACCTCAGGGTCGATTATCCCTTTATTCCGCAGGGCGCGGGACATCTGATTGGAGAAAAAGGGAATCCGGTCCAGTTCACCGATTTTCTTTTTGGTGATCGGATCTTTAAACCAGAGCCTTTCCACCGGTTTGTCGTTAATCAGATGCGATTCGATCAGTTCGGGAACGTCGTCAACCTTTAGTTTCTGATAGAAAATCCCCCCCGGCTGCACCACCATAATGGGGCCGGCGGCGCAAAAACCGTTGCACCCCGTCTCAACGACTTCTACCTTGTCGTTTACTCCTTTGGATTCAATCTCCTCTTGCAATGCCGGAATCAGTTTCAGACTACCGGTGGCATGACAACCGGTGCCACCGCAAACCAGCAGCCGTATTTTTGACTCAGGATCCATTTTAAGCGCATACTCTTCTCTCAGCGCCCCAAGGGTTTCGACGGTTAATCGCGCCATATGGCTATCTGCTCCTCTACCTGAAAAATTCCATGTGCATTTTGAAAAAACCTGAAGGAGACCTTTTCAATATGCCAATTTTGTTCAAATTCCTGGAAAACAACGAATGCAACCCATACAATACCCGGTCATCATTCGAGGATAAGATTCTAGCCCGTTATAAAAAGCCGAAAGTATCCTATTCGTCGGGACATAGCATCATAAGCGATTGCCCCGGGTCCTATCTATTCGTATTGCTCTAAAACCTCCACGATCTTGTCCGCACTGACATCCCCGTGGACATCTTCACCAATGGTCAAAACCGGCGCCAGACCACAAGCCCCTAAACATCGAACCGCCTCCAAGGAGAACCGACGATTTTCTGTGGTATCACCGTCTTCAAGACCAAAGCTGCCCTTAATACGAATCATGACGTCTTTCATCCCCTTGACATAGCAAGCAGTGCCCATGCAGGCCCGAATCGTATGGCGACCCTTGGGTTCCATGGAGAAAAGGGAATAAAAAGAGGCCACACCGAAGACATCACTTTGGGGCAGGTTCATTCCGCGACCGATATAATCGATCAGTGCTACCGGCAAGTAGCCCACAATATTTTGACACTCTCTTAAAACAGTAATCACCGACCCGGGGACAGGTTTGTTTTGAAAAATAACTTCATCGATTTGCTCCCACATTTCGCTTGTAATGTCGGGATGTTGTAGGCTATCAACAGGTTGGCCCATAAATTGTCCTCCAGATCGTAAAAATCGGCCAACCGGTTGTGGCGGCGGCCATTAAAATATAATGAATCTCTGTCTCTTTTATCGAGCAAACCACAGCGATTCACATCAAATTTTAACGAAGAAGTCTATATAATAAAAATGGTATAATGGCAACCACCGATATGGCCCGAACCCAAATGGAACCAGCAATGACGCCCTCTCCTGAAACACGGATTGGTTCGGCAGCCGGGTGGCTGCAAAAAAAGATTGATGTCATCCCGGTCGCGGGAATTATGACCGGCACCGGATTGGCCGCCGGTTTTGACAAGATGGCGCCCATCGCCCGATTCGACTACAGAGACATCCCTCATTTCCCGGAACCAACGGTCCAAAGCCATCCCGGCGAGTTGCGGTTGGTGACCTTTAATGGAAAGGTCGTTATGGTTTTTCAGGGCCGATTACACCTTTATGAAGGGTATCAGCCGTGGCAGGTGACATTTCCCGTCCGGTTGATGCAAACGATCGGTGTGAAGCATCTTTTCGTCACCAATTCCGCCGGCGGTCTAAACCCCTCTTTTGAACCGGGACAAATCATGGTGATTACCGATCAGATCAATCTGACCGGCGTAAATCCGCTTGTCGGACCCAATATTGACGAATGGGGGCCACGGTTTCCCGACATGAGCCACGCCTATGACCCCTTTATAATTAAAGCTGTTTCCGATGCCGCCAGAAAATGTTCACCGAAGCTTTCAAAGGGGGTTTATGCCGGATTAAAGGGCCCCTGCCTGGAGACTCCGGCGGAAATCCGATATTTACAATCGGTCGGCGCCGATGCGGTAGGCTTTTCCACCGTTTGCGAGGTGATTGCGGCGGTTCACGGCGGTATGCGGGTCACGGGGTTTTCCACCATTACGAATGTACATACGCCGGAAGACCCTCAACCGGTCACCTTGGACGAGATTATCAGCGTGGCCCAAAAAGCCGCGCCTCAATTGGCCTGCGTGATGCACGAAATCATCCGCACGCTTTAGGTTGATCCAAACGTATATCCCCTCTATGCCCAGTGACACGATTATCTCTCGGCATGCCGCTTTTACCGCACCACCAGCTTGACTTCAATTAATGCGTACTAACACTTGGCTGTACCAATTTAACATGCACCTGTTTTTTGGGAACCCACATGTCTCAAGCGACCACTGCCTCACCGCTCACTATCACGAACGTCAAGTTATACATCTTATTCCGGATATTTTTTAACGCCCGATTCTATTATCCGATCTTTACCATCCTCTTTATGCGGTCGAAGACAGAATACCACGGGTTTACCCGTGGATGAATGAGCCAATCCTGCTATGAGCTGCGAGTGAAGCGACGTAGCGAAAGCAGGTCAGACCGCAGGTCTGTAACAGTAAGTACCCCGGGCTTGCCCGGGGGAATCTATTGACTTTGGTCTCACTGTTGCCCAATTCTCGATTCTCAATTCAATCTGGGCCGCCACCATTGTTTTGGCGGAAGTGCCTTCCGGCGCTTTGGCCGATACTATCGGCCGTCGTAAATTATTACGGCTCACTGGCTGGCTGATGGTCTTTGAAATCAGCCTGTTGGCGTTTGCTCCGAAAGGTAACCCGCAACTGCTCTTTGCCATCTTTTCCATCAACCGGATTTTAAGCGGACTGGCCGAAGCGGCGGCAAGCGGCGCCGATGAGGCGGTGGCCTACGACTCGCTCAAATTCAGTGGAAAGGAGCATCTTTGGGGATCGGTGCTGGAGTCGCAAATGCGCCGGCAATCCCTGGGTTTTATCGTGGCGATGACTATCGGTGCGGCGGTGTACGATCCGGCCACTGTTCAGATTGCCGCCGATTGGACCGGTCTGGAAACAGTCATTACCCGGGAAACGACTCTGCGCAGCCCTCTTTTTCTCACCTTGGTCATGGCGTTGGTAACCCTGGTCATCACCCACCGCTTTAAAGAACCCCGCGCCAATGAACCTATCACCCCAAAGAAGCATACCCCGGAGCAACCCCCATTGCGCCAGGCATTTCATCTGACGCTTGAGACGGGCCGCTGGATTTTGAAGACGCATTGGGTGCTGGTCATCATTACCGCCGGGTTTGTCTTTGACGGAATTGCCCGGGTGGTGATCACCTTGTCAAGCCAATACTACCGGGTCATTGAATTGCCCGAAGCGTCCTATGGGATTATCGGCGCCGGCGTATCCATGTTGGGACTGGTACTTCCCAAAATTACCCGGCGGCTCAGTGAATACCGCTCCATCCGTTTCAATTTTGGGGTCATGGCCCTGCTCAGTCTCATTGGATTGGCCGGCATGAACCTGTTTATCCCCTACCACGGACTGATTCCGGCGATCATTCTCTTCAGTGTAATGTACTTTAACGGCTTCTTTATCAGTGACTATTTAAACCGCATGACCCCATCTAACCGCCGGGCCACTGTGTTGAGCTTTAAGGGACTCTCCTATAACCTTGTTTACGGCATTCTGGGCATTTCTATTCCATTTTATTGGCGGGTACCCGCCCGGGCGTGAAAGAGACACATCCCGAGACTTATGGGGACTTGATAGAAAACCTCGTTTTTGTGAAATCTTTTATATGGTTTCCCTTCACCCTCATGGTGATGCTGGCGCTTTTCATCTGCCTTGCGTTATGGCGGCTTGGCCGAGAGCGGCGCTTTTTGAGTCAGCCGGTAAAAAACAATCCTGCCGTTTTGTAAACCGGAATGAAACTTTTCGGAAAATAAGATCTTCATTCTATCGCCTTGTGAATATTTTAATTCCTAAACAGGAGTGCCCGGTGGAAAAACTGCACCTGAGACCATCTTTTTTTAATAGCCTTTGAATATAACGAAAGAATAACGAATGACCAAAGATAACGATATTTTTCCCGGGATAATTTTTACGCATTCTTTGATGAAATCTGGCAACACGGCAAATAGCATCCCGGTGGGATTCGCAAGAGGAACATTTTTTCCCAAGCATTAATAAAATGCGCGAGTAGATCAGATAGGTTGAAAAAGACGCTCTCTTTGTCATAAACATTTGCGGATGGAGACCAAATTCATTCAGCTCGTTATCGAAGATTATTTGCTCAGGTTTGAAAAAGATTCGTGCTGTCTCTTTGGCCCGGGTCAGCCCGCTACAAAAAATAACATCAGCATCTTTTATCTTGTCAGATATTAATTGTATCTGCTCATTTTGATCTTTAATCAGAATAGAAGTCTTGTTGTAATGTGCCAACTCCTGAACCATCTGTTCAACGGTCAGTTTGTTTTTATTCGTATAATCCGGCTTTCCATGTCTAACTAAAGCTATCACATTGACCTCTACATCATTATCAGTGTATAAAAAATAGAAACGATCCACCAATCAGGAATAAAAAGGGAGTATCCCAAGTATGATGAGAAAGCGCCTCGGTTATGGTCATAATTACAGGCAACAAAATAAAAACGCCAGGTCCTGGAAACCTGGCGTTCATTTTTTGTGAGCAGGTTTTTCGCTTTCGGGGTTCCGGATAATAACTGAGAAAGATATCAACGTCGCAAATATGAATGCGCAAGAAGGTGATAGTCGAGCGAAGCGACATGGGGGAATTGGCACCAAGAAATCAGACATATTGGCAAAATCAGCACCTGTTAGATCAAATATGAACTATTACAAATCAAAAGTGCGAAAATTCTGGATACTACTTATGTGCGTCACCTTTCCCCAGGAGAATCAGTAGGGTTGGTATTGTCAGGATTATTTGCCAAGCTTGCCTGGAGTTCTTTAATTAATTTTTTCTTATGAAAATAATCATCGACTAAAAACAACCAGGAAGCAAATAAGGCGATGGCAATATAAGCCCAATCTTTAACATCATTTATATAAAAATAAATGATTATAGGGATTGCCGCGACAGCTAAAAGCGTAAAAATTTTGAATAATTTAACTTGCCATAAGTATGATCTAATCTTTCGCTTTTTTTTTAAGGGAGGAGAACTTTTCAATATTTCAACCAACTGTGTCTTAAATACATACCTAAATGCGCCTCCCAAAACAGATAATATAAAAAAACCTAAAAATATTTTAAACCAGAATGGAATCGACACCACTCCTAACTCCCTTCCATCGTTATCTTCCAGAGAGGTCTATTAAGGGTACCACCCATATTCGTGCGTAAATATACGCTAAGAGATTTCTATTACCACCACCCAGCGAAGGTCCATCTCCAACTAGACCGCGCCGCCGCCAGGACTATCATTCTTCCCCTTCTTCCCCTTCCCCGTCTTCTCCATCTTCTCCTGGGTCTCCCTGCGAGCCGTCAGGGTCTTCAGCCTCGTCAGCGTCGTCAGCGTCAGGGTCGTTTAGCCCGTCATCCGGCTCCCCATAATCGTCATTATAACCAATAGGATCATCCGGAACATCCAAGTCATCAGTATAATGTCCAAAATCTGTATATGTATCTGGGATGGATATATCATCTTCCGTAAAACCGTCCATTAATTTATCCACCATCCATGCGAATATTGCGACAAATGAAGTATATCTAAGAGCAGTGGTGAGTTCATCCAGTCCTAGTAATAATGTCTCTATCGCTCTAATGGTAACTGGATTTACTGCCATTGCTAAACGTACTCTTAATAGGGACTGAATTTGGGGGCCGCCCACCACAACCAACCCAAGTGGATCAATATGATTAACTGGATTATTCTGCACATACCGATACAGATTCATCCCGCCCCAAATGGAGATCGGATCAGGGGTGGTCCAGACGCCGGCCTCGGGATCATACTGACGGAAATGAAAATGGTACAGTCCGCTCTCCGTATCAAGCCGCTTGCCGGTAAAGGCGTAAGGGTTGTATTTCAGGCTGCCTTCAACCACTTCCCCAAAGGCGTCGTAGCGGTAGCGGGTCTTCACCTTGCCGCGGTGATTGGTAAGCCCCGCCACGCTGCCCAGGCCGTCGTAGGCGTAGTACAAACGTCTGCCATCGGGGTCTTTGTCTCCATCAGCATTGTGCGCCTGGCGGCTGATGATACGTCCGTTGGCGCGGGTATAAGCGGCAATATGCTGCTGCTGAGGGCCGCTGATCTCCTGCAGCACGTGGAGACCGTCGTAGAGAAAACGGGTCTCCTTACCCTTGGAACGGTCGTCATCGTCGTCTCCGTCATCATCGTCCTTCCGCTTTATCGCCTCCTTGGCCGTGCGGCGCATAAAGGCGTCGTAGGTGTAGATGGTCGACCGCCCTTTTTCATCAATCAGTTCCGAGAGCAGGTTGTCGTAATTGTACTGATACTGCGTCAACCCTTCGGCGCCGGATTTGGTGATCCGGTTGCCGTTGGCGTCGTAGCCGTATTGCGTCTCTCCGGCCGAAAGCATCTGGTTGGCTTCATTCGTCCGTTATAAGGTTGAAACCACCGTCTGTAAGACGGTCATCTTTTAGATAGCAGTATGTATGTACCCAAAATCCGCGATTGACAAGGGATTTATAACGAAAAAGGTTGAAAAACCTCGTTGATTCAGGTAGATAGAAGGTAATTAATCAACACACAACCTTCACCAACGAGGTGAACACAATGATAAGACAAACCGTACTGCCTTTCAAGCTTGAAAAAACAAACGATCTGATTACCCCCCATGCGGGACTGGCCCTTTTGGGTGAATTTGCCATGGGTTTGGGTCTGTTGAAAAAGCTGGATCGACATCTGCCAAAACCCGGCAGCGGCGCAGGCTATGACCCCAGCAAACATCTGTTCCCGCTGATGCTCATGCAAAACGGCGGTGGCAGGAGCCTGGAAGATGTACGGCAAATCAGAAAGGATACCGGCCTTCGTGATCTGTTGAAGCTGGAGCAGATGCCGTCAGCGGACGCCACCGGTGACTTTCTTCGTCGCAGCTTTTCAAATGGGGGTCTGGAAGGTCTGGGGGAAGTGAACCGCCGGATACTCCGGCGCGGCCTCAAACATGACGGGGTCAAAGGCTACACGCCGGATATGGACGCAACGGCCATAAAGGCGGCCAAGCGGCTGGCCCACTGGA
>Ga0209788_1000168_pt1 | contig 16741 bp, 12 predicted proteins | sample WorMetLIZISLAND1_2_FD_187415 | JGI IMG/M metagenome (GOLD analysis project Ga0209788, IMG submission 187415) | Marine gutless worms symbiont microbial communities from Max Planck institute for Marine Microbiology, Germany - Olavius clavatus LIZARD... ...
CTCCCCGTCCCCGCCGTCCCGGCACCCGCGGGCGGATCAAACAATCCCCGGCCGGCAACCTCATTCGGCGACTGCGCGAGCACCGCAACGAGGTCCTGCGCTTCCTCACCGACCTGCGCGTTCCCGGCGACAACAACCCGGCCGAACGCGACCTGCGAATGCCCAAGCTCAAACAGAAAGTCTCCGATTGTTTCCGCTCCGATACCGGCGGAGATGCCTTTGCCATCACCCGCTCCTGCCTTTCGACTCGCCGCAAACAGTCCGACGATATTTTCAACTCGCTCGTCCTGACCTTCCAAGGGCAACCTCCAGTGGCCCCAATTGGAGTAGCTGAATAGTTACGAAAATGGTGTACTAGCTTGGACCGGATTTTCGTTCGTATTCAAGGCGCGGCAACCGGCGCCTAGTGGACTATGTAACGGTTGGCGCAACACGGAAGACGGACGAAAAGACCACCAAGATCACTAGTGTCCCAGCGTTATAACCGGCAATTCAGGATAACCCGTTTATTAAAAAAAGAAATATTTGGAATTATGCCGGTTACCGACTTGAGCGGTGGTACCTAAGGTGCCAACCTCTCCCGCGAAATTGCGGGCTGAGAACAACGACGCATGTCCACAGGTATATTCGTCTTCTCGAGCTCGCTATTTCCGTCTATGTGCTCGTGGCCATTATCAAGAAGCGGCTGAAAATCGATGTCAGTTTCTACACAGTTCTACAGATTCTGAGCCTCATCATCTTCGAATAAATTCAATGAGATCAAACGATTATCGATCCAGCATTACAACCCCGACGAGCGTGAACACGATAACCAACTGAATTTATTCAATTAAACGTTGGGACGCTAGTGAACTAAGATGGTATTTCATTTGAGAGAAATCGCCTAAGCTAAGGTTCAGGGCCTCTAGCTCGAGGAAAAACGAGGGAGGAGCACAGGAAGCGAGGGAGTATCAGCGACGAGCGGAGTGCGACGACCTTGCGTAGCCGTAGTGCTGGGCATTTCGTCTCAAGAGACGGGGGATATCCTATTCGGCCATGCATCGTTCCGACTTCCATTTCGACCTCCCCGCGACATTGATTGCCCAATGGCCCCTACCGGAGCGGGGCGCGAGCCGGTTGCTGTACCTGGACGATCCGCTCGGGACGGTGCGGGACCTAGCCTTCGCCGATCTACCGCGCTTGGTAACCCCGAAGGATTTGCTGGTATTCAATGATACCCGCGTGATACCGGCCCGGCTGTTCGGTCGCAAAGATTCCGGGGGACGGGTCGAGATTCTGATCGAGCGCTTGCTGGATACCCACCGGGCTCTGGCCCAGCTGCGGGCGCACAAGGCCCCCAAACCCGGGTCCCGGGTCCTACTCGCCGGCGGCGAGCGGTTGGATGTGGTGGAGCGGGATGAGAAGGATCTGTTCCTTTTGAGCGCTCCGGACGCCGGATTCGAGGCCTTGATGGCGCGTCATGGCCATGTACCTCTGCCGCCCTACATCCGACGTCCCGACGAGGCATCAGACTTGGAGCGTTATCAGACCATCTATGGCCGCCGCGCCGGGGCGGTCGCTGCGCCTACCGCCGGGTTGCATTTCGACGCGCCCATGCTGGCCTGCTTGGCGGAGCAGGGGACGAGGAGTGCCTATGTCACGCTGCATGTGGGGGCCGGGACCTTCCAGCCAGTACGGGTGGAGCGGTTGGAAGAACACCTCATGCACCGCGAGTGGCTGGAGGTGGAGCAGGCGGTCTGTGATGCCGTGGCGGCTACGCGGGAGGCCGGTGGACGTGTCGTCGCCGTCGGTACTACCAGCGTGCGGAGCTTGGAGAGCGCTGCCCGGACCGGAACCCTTAGGCCCTATCGAGGCGATACCCGGCTGTTCATCCGTCCGGGGTATCGATTCCGCGTGGTTGATGCCTTGCTGACCAACTTTCACCTCCCGGAATCGACCCTGTTGATGCTGGTATCCGCTTTTGGCGGCTTCGATCCGGTAATGGCCGCCTACCGCCATGCGGTCCGACAGGGTTACCGTTTTTTCAGCTACGGCGATGCCATGTTTCTGACCCGGCGCGAACCCTGATCCCCGGCCGCTAGGTCGTCAGCTCCAGCCGAGGCGCTCCAGGTTATGCTCCATTTCCTCCTGATCGCTGTAGTGGGTCTTGCGGCCGTTGCGCTCAATAAAGCGTTCGTGGCCCTTGCCGGCGATCAGTGCCACCCATGACTCATCGGGAGGGCACTCGGCCAGCCGGTCGAACAGGTGGGCGACCGCCTGCGGACGCTCGATGACCACCTCCCGCGCCACACCGTCGGGTATGCCGACGAGAATGTCCTCGGTGATCCGCTCCGGGTCCTCGCTGCGGGGGTTGTCCGAGGTCACAATCACCCGGTCGGAATAGCGTGCCGCTGCGGCGCCCATGAGCGGACGTTTCTCATAGTCGCGGTCGCCGCCGCAGCCGAACAGGGTCAGGATGCGGGCGCCTGGAAAGGCGTCCCGGATATTGCTCAGAATAGTCTCCAGAGCCAAGGGGGTATGGGCGAAATCGATGATCAGGGTGCGCTTGCCGACAGTCCGGCAGGCGAAGCGCCCCTCCACCGCCGCCAAGTGCCGCCAGGATGGGCGCTCCTTCGGGCCTAGCAGAGTAGTGGCCAGGGCTGCCGCCAGGGTGTAATTCTCTCGGTTATAGGCCATGGCTAGAAAAGGCTTGGCGGCGATGGCCTCCGGCTCCAAGGATACCGTATCCAAATATCGGATCGGGACCGGTAGCGGTCCCATGCGTTCTAGGCGGGCAACCACCTCCGGGCTGGTGCAGAAGAGCTGCCCACCATCCTCGATCAGCTCCAGGATGCGGGCCTTGGCAGCGAAGTAGGCGGCCTCGGTCCGGTGATAATCCAGATGGTCTTGGGAGAAGCTGGTCCAACCCGCGTTACGCAGCGGAATTCCATGTACCCGCCCCTGGTCGAGGCCGTGGCTGCTGACCTCCAGTGCAACCAAGTCGTAGCGACCCCGATGGGCGTGTAGCAGGCGGCGTAGCTCGATCTGGGGTAGCGAGGTGAAGCCGCCGGGCCGGGTTACAGGTACGCCGTTCAGGGAGACTCCCAGTGTGCCCACCGTGAGGACCCGCCGACCATGGGCCCGGAGCATGGCTTCCAGGTATTTGACGGTGGTGGTCTTGCCGTCGGTCCCGGTGACGCCGATGAAGCCGCCAACCGTGCTCGCCAAGGGGTAAAGGAGATCGCAAAAACGCCCGATGACCCGCAGCCAGTCCCCGGGACGGGTCACATAGATCCCTTTGCCGGTTAGGGTCGGGAAGCCGTCGAGTCGGCGGTTGGTGACCAATACGGAGAAGGCACTGGCGGCCAAGTAGCGATGATAGAGCTCGGCATCGCTGTGGTCATCCTCGTGACGCCGGAAGAACAGGATCGAGCCCGGTCCGCAGGCATCGGCGCGCCACTGGATATCGGTGAGCGGAACGGGAGATGCCGGTTTCCGACGCCAAGCGAATTCCGTCGTCGCGAGTAGCTCGTTGAGTGGGTCCAAGGCCATGGGCCTCCGGGTCGTGTCATAGAAGGGCACCTCGAGCTTTTCGAGGTGCCCTCAATCCAGGGCCTCGACCCGCAAATGATCCGGCGGGACCCCGAGTGCGGTCAGGCCCTCGGCAATAGGCCGGGCCTGAGCCGCGGGACCGGCGACATAATAGCGCGACACATCCTGCTCGGGCCGGTCCGCAGCCACGGTGGCAAGCAGATCCGCGGTGCCGGCATCCACCAGGGGCGTGTAGGCGAAGTTGTCCAGAGACTCGCGCATGGCCCGGCACCAGTGGGCCTGATAACGGCTCTCCGGCTCGGAGACGACCCAGTAGAGATGGAAGGCCTCGATGACGTCGATGGAAACCGCATGTTCGAGCAGGCTCTTGATTGGGGCGATGCCATCGCCGCAGGCAATGAAAACAGCAGGCTCAGAGGCCTCTTCTTCAAGCACGAAATCACCGTTGGGCCCGGTGACAGTGACCTTTTGTCCCAGACGCAAATGGTGGAAAACGGCTTCGGAGAATGGGTCGTCGGGCCGCTGGCGTACCAAAAAATGGAGATTACGTCCGTTACAAGGGCAGCTGGCGATCGGGATCTCCGCGGTGGCACTGTCCGCCAGAGACAGACGTGCCCGCTGGCCGGCCATGAAGCGCAGGGTCTGGGTACGGGGGGGTTGGAGCTGGAGTTGGATCATATCTTCGCCGAGCCGTTCGAGCTTGCGTACACCGGCCTGGATCTCCTGTTGCGGTAGGTCGTCCGGTGACAAGGTCTCCGCCGCTTCCAGCACTAGGTCGGTGGCCGCCGTGTTGGCACAGGTGAGGACATAGCCCAGGTGTCTTTCGTGATCGCTCAGCACATAGTCATGGGGGCGGATCTTGTGGACCTCGCCGCTGACGACCCGCGCCTTGCAGGTGCCGCAGTTACCGCTGGAGCAGCCGTAAGCCAGCTTCACGCCAGACCGCACGGAGGCGTCGAGAATGGATTCGGTACCTTCGACGAAGAAGTCATGGCCACTGGGGATAAGTTTGACGTTGGCGGCCATGATGCGGAGAAAAGTGTCCTTGGCGAGCAGTCGGTCTTGGTGGTCCGCAGCGGGTTGTCGGAAAAGCCGCTCGTGCTCGTCGGCAAGCCAAGCCTGAATCTCCCGGATGCGGACGGCCGTGTCCGGATCGACGGTCATCTCTATGGCCGTGAGCCGCGTCTCGAGCTTTTCCAGCAGAGCCTCCATGGTCTCCAAGGCCGTGACCTTCTCCACCAGGACCTTGCTCAAGGACTTGATCCGCGCGACCAGGACCTGAGCGTTGGGTAGGGTGCCTTCGCCCTGATGGCTCTTGGGCCGGGCATTGGCCTTGATACGTTCCACTCGTTCCAGATCACCGCTGTGCTCCAGGTCCACCTTCGGGTAGACCCGCAGTAGGTCGCCAGCGGCAATTTTACCCTCGAACGTGGTGAGCTCGCCGCGCCGGATGCGCTTTTGCAGCTCGGAGCGGGTTACGCCGGCTAGGCGCGCGGCGCGGGACAGGCTGAGGAACTGTATCATGCGTTATCCTCCGCGGGTGCCGGCGCGGTTCGGTTACGGCGATCGGGCTTCACAGCGGTAATCCTTAGTGCTCGAAGGGGATATTTCGGCTCTCTTGCGTTTGGTATGGGTAGCGGGTCATAGTGATCTGACTCAAGTCGTGAGGGGAAGCCCCGACTTGACGACGAACGGAGAAGTTGGCAGATGGGTCAACTTACCTGCCACAAGGTAGACGATGGTAATCAGGTGCCTGGTGGTTGACCGCCTCGACACAGCCGTTGGTGAGCCTGGAATCGAACGCATTGAGGAGGCTTGGCCAGTGCTTCTTAAGCGTCTTGTAATTGTGTCCACGCCGCGAGGCGGTCTCGTCGAGACCAACCGAGGTGACGGTCGAGAAGTCCTCTTACAGAGGGTGACCAGCAAGGCCTCCATCCGTAGGCTGTAAGCCGCTGTTGGGACGCGCCCAGGGTACCATGACCTGGGTAGTCCTGGCGCAGGTCCCGCAGCGCACACGGGGCACCTTGGCGTGGATGGAGGCTTGGAATTGAAAGCAGTTCAGGTGACGCCAGTCGCGCTCAAGCGTGTCGTGGACCGGCGGGTGTTCCGCCCCACACTGCGGACAAGAACAACGTGTCCCCGGGGCGAAGGCGCGGTGGAAATCGATCCGGCCCGATTGGGGATCGAAGGCCACGTCAACGACCTCCCAGGGAACCGGAAGGCCGAGCGCAAGGGTAAACAACGACAACGGGTCCATGATGAAAACCTCCGACGTTTGGCTTGGCGACGGGTCCGAGCCTACAGGCGAAAAGAAGGGCACAGAGTAGGCTTGGAGCGGGCTACCCTACGCGATGGGAAAAGTGGCGCTACCCACACCAAACGCAAGAGAGCCAATTAATTGCGTTGTAATTTCGCTTACAGGAACGCCATCGTCTTTCAAAATCGAGAGAAAGGCATCAAGAGCGCTGTAGGCTCGAAGGAATAGGATACAAAATAACAGAGGTTTGCTCTTGGTTTATGATGGCCATCTTTGATGATGGTACCGAACTCTCCTTTATATCGAGGGACAATACCAGTATCGTCTGATTGGGAGTCAGCACCTCCATGAAACAACGCCCTCACATCCACCTTCTCTGTTGGGTAGTATTTCTGTACGATTCTGATAAAAGAAAAGATTGCTTCGATGAGTTTTGACCGCTCATAAGCCATTTTCAGGCTGTACTCGACCGGAAGAAAATATGCCTTTTCCTCAAGCGAGAAATCATACCTCTCTATAGGACCAGATAGCTCTGGCGAAAAATTGTTGGGATGTATTCAGAGTCTTCGGCTACGCGCGCTCTTATTCGTATGTTGATCGAATTAGTCTCGTTGATGTTAGCTACTAAAGGCTTAACGATGGACTTTACAAAGTCATCGACTGCTTTTGGGCCATATTTTTTCGGAGCCTCCCTTTCTCGATATAAAGCCCGTTCCTAAGCGGTCTACCTCATCTCGTAAGCCTTCGATTCTAGTTTTTTCAGCAACCGTCCAAGTAATTGTGGCGATTGTGATCACAAAACCGATGAGCCAAACCATAGGATGATTGGATATCACCCTTTGCGCAAACCGAGCTATTGATTCTAAGGCCATTCTTTCCTCCGACTACTGATTATAAGGCACCGCCCGTTCAATCAGCTCGTCGAGTCCCGGCTCGTCCGGGTTCCAGGGTTTACCCGGGTGGATGCAGGCGGCGGGGCAGAGCTCGGCGGCCTCGACTAGCTGGGCATAGGTGCCAGCGTCGAGGTCTCCGAGTATGGCCTGCTTGTCCTCGTTGTAGAGGAAGAGCAGGGGATTGAGGTTGGTGCAGTCGTTACAACTGGTGCACAGGGGGGTATCGATCCAGGGCTCGTCGAAGCCGGATACCGGCTCGGGTTTTTCGGGCTCGTCGGAATCTGTGGTTTCCTCTGTGCTGTCATCTTCTTCCGTAGGCAGGACCGCTTGTTGCTCTGCGGGTGCGGGGCTTGTGTTTGCCGGTGCCATCGGGATGGGGAGGCCGGGGACGTTGCCGCTCAGGTCCATTCCCAGCAACATGTCGGTGAGTCGTTGCATGGCCTCGCCGGCAGCGGCCTCGCGGACCCGCTCCAGCTCGACGGCATGTTTAGCTTGGAGGCGTTCGCGTTCCTCTGCGGCCTGTTGTCGTTCGTTGGCCTGGGTGCGTTCGATAGCCTGTTCGACGTAGGGGTTACGCACGCCGGCCAGCTCTTGCAGGGTGTGCCAAAAGTTGAGCCGGTCCCGGCAGGCGAGGATGAGCTCTCGGGAGATGAGCAGTCGGTGTAGCAGGTTGTTGCCGTCCACGGCCCAGATGAAGGGGAGGAGCCGATCGGCCTCTTCCGGGGGACGGGCCAAGTAGTCGGCTACCGGGACCAGCGCGGCGGCTTCGCAGCCCGGTGGGACGATCCGGAAGTGGTCGTGCAGGCGGTGGATGAGGAGGGCATAGTCGGCGAAGGTGAAGGCCAGTCGGGTCTCGATGCTGTTGCCGTTCTCGTCCCGATAGCGGAATGGATGTACCGGCCAGTCTCGAGTATCCTCGGGGTTTTCGCTGAAGTCCATGCGGGCGGCGGCGAAGTCCCCAGCCGCCGGGTTGATGCGGAAGAAGGGGTGAGCCCGCCCTTCGATGCCGGCGCCGGCTACCAGCCAGGCGTTGAGTTGTACTAGGGGGCCCGGGGACCGGAGGCCGGTGGTGATGAGGTTGAGACTGGTGTGGGTGGCATCCAAGGCGTCGAGGAAGCAACGCATCAGGTGGCGGTGACGAGCCGCGGAGGATTGGGTGACGACGGCTTGGCGGTGGCTGATCCCCAGGTATCCGAGCTCGGTACGATAGGCTTGGAAGGGGTTTTCGTCCGGCTGTGCCCCCGGGTTGTTGTGGGCCAGGATACGGATCATGATCTGCACCGGGCGGCCGGAGCTCAGCAGGTGCGAGAAGGATTGGAGTCCGCTGCCGGCTACTCGATCCGCGTCGTCCAGGGCGATGATGCTGGGCACGAGTAGCAGCTCTTCTTGGGAGAAGGCCTCCCAGTGAAAGTTGTCGAACCAGGGGTCGTGGATGGTCGGGTCGTAGATACCTTTGATTTCGAGCTGGGCGATGCGCACGGCGGCGAAGACGTCGGCGAGCCGGGCGGCTTCTCGGTCGAAGAGCTCCGTGGCCTTGGCGCAAGGGTCCGAGTCGGTGAGGTCTTTGGTGTCGTTAGTTTCGGACAGCCAGTGTCCGGTGACTTTGCCCAGATGGACGAAACGGACTCGGATCGGGTCCGGGCTCCAGGCTTCCAGGGTTTCGAGGACGCGCTCGATGCGCCCACGTCGTTCCGGTGGCATGGCCTGGGTGCCTTTGGAGTGGTTCATGACGGCCGAGAGGACAGCGGGGTCGAAGCGCTCGCCTTCGGGTCCCACGCTGTTACGGGCTTGGCGTGGCTCGATGGCCTCGTCGGATTTGCCCCATTCCACGTCGAACAGGGCGTGCAGGCCCTGGATCGATTGGTCGACCTGGGTCTGGAATCGGGCTAGGCGCGGAACGACCCGACTGCGCACGGCGTGGATCAGCAGGTGGAGGGCCGGATAGCGGCCATAGCCCATGATTTGGCCGTCGCCGGCTGCGGCTTGCAGTCGGTCCAGGTCTTGTTGCAGGCGCTCGCGGTCTGCTTGGTCCAGGTCCAGATGGCGTTGCAGGTCGAGTCCCGCCCCGCGCAGGACGAGGGTCGCCGGCGCGGGCCCCTCGCGCTCGCGCAGGGTCTGACGTAGGTGGTGTTCGAGCCAGTGCAGGTGGTCTTTGAGGATACGCGCCTCGTGGTCGCCGGGCGCGAATTCCCGCACCCTTTGGGCGAACCATTTCGCCAGGGGCTGCTCCAGGTCGTCCGCGTCCTGATGTCCGTCGCCGTCGCCGGGCGGGAATAGGAACAGAGGATAGTCGTAGCGCAGCTTAGCGGTGTCGCGGAAGAGGTCGAGCAGGGCCGGCAGGATGTTGTCGGGCGCTGCTTCGAGCTGGTCCTTCGCCTTGGGCTCGCCGAGGTGGAAGTGGCGCAGGGTGAACATGAGTTCCCGGGTGGCCTTGGTGTCTTTCACCGCCGTTGGCAGGGTCGGGATGTTCTCCGGTTGCGGGCCGGGGATCTGGGTGCGTTGTCCCTTTGCTGCTGGGTTGGTGGTCATATCGGTTAGCGAGCGGCGGATTGGTGGGGGCAAAATTTCAAGTGGTTGCAGCGTGTTAATCGTTGCAAACGGGGTTAATCGGCCAAGCGCAACGGTCTTGCGTCAGCGAGACACACCTGCACTGCTGCCTCGATCTGTTGCCACAGGTCGGTGTTGGTGTCACTACAGCCAGCGCTCAGATTGCCACCCAGCAGCAAGACAAAAAGCCAGTACGCGCATCTGTTACCCAGTCGCGCAAGGTTACTCGATAAGGCGATAAACATCACAAGATTTTCAGGCGACCGACATTCAGCGGAGGAGCACAGGAAAGCGAGGGAGCGTAAGCGACGAGCGGAGTGCGACGACCCCGGCGTAGGCGTAGGGCCGAGCGTTTCGTCGGAGTGCGGCGCGTGAGCACCGGCGAGACGAAAGACCGGGCCATGCGACACGGCGTCCAGTCATTGCGGGAGTTCTGTGCCGCGCGGAGTGCGCGCCGGGACGGACGCAGAACGAACGCGGGCCGCCGAAGGCCATGGCCGTCGCCTAATTTTTTGCACCCGATATCGGACGGACCCCATTTCGGGTTTCGCGGAAAATGGCGCCGCTCCGGGCGGCGATACAAGCTTCAGCAATCTGCTCGTCGCTGCTATACTAATAAATCTTTCCAATTTCACGGCCTACCGCATTATTATGCAGATCCATTTTCTTCTCGCGTGTCGGCTGTCCAGGACGTTCCTCATGTGCATCGGTAAACTCCTTCGCAAGCTTGGCATCCACCGCTTTCACCATCAACGCATTCCAGTAGCAGTGGCGAAACGCATCACCACGTTCATTGTGGAGGCTAGGTCCAGAAAACCGACGCTGCGCTTCTATGGAAGCCTTTTTCGCCGTTTCCCTGAAGGCCCACGCCGCATAAGGATGTGATTTTACGAAGTCCCGTCCGGTGTCTGTCAGGGGTTTGTATTTATTATAATAGACAATCGTTGCGGTAGCTCCCCCGACTCCCCCAATTAGGATGTAGTGAATGGCCATTAGAGCTGAACCCTTATAAAAATGCTTTAAAACTTAAGGGTACTTTGAGAAATAGGTGTTTTAATCAAGAGATCCTAGGCTATTGATTACTCAAGCGTGCCGGTGACAAAAATCATATTTATTCAAAGTACCCTTACAGTATATATTACGAGAATTATAGTGGAGTCTGAACCCTTAGTTTCAGTTCGTCGATTGGGAGTCGACTAAAGAATACAGGGGGTTGCGATGTTTTATGATCCGGGAGCTCTACGGCAATAGAATATTCGATATTCTTTTTGATCCAATCCAATGCCTGCACACACTACGCCCGTGCCGACATCTCGTCGATGTAAGAACTACTTTCCCGTTGCTGATCAGCACCCTTGCCCACGGTTGCCACAATCGGTCCGCATGGGTTGCCGGCGTCATGAGTATTTTTCGGTTCGGACTTCGGTGCCACCGTCACATGCAAATCGGCAGGGAGGGGGTAAATCCAACGACACATGGCGAACAGTACTGGTATCATCATTAGGTCAATCGACACTGGCCGTCGGTGACATCCAGTGTCAGGGCCAGACCGTCCACCGATGCCTGTTCATTCAGCTGTAGCGGGGGGGGCCATTCGATTCTGACAGTGATTCCTCGTTCTCGCCTTCGCCGTGACAGCTCGTTATGGCGAGAGCGACCAAGCCGATCAGTAGAACATGCATTAAAGCGGTCAAAACCATACCTCATTTTTAAAACGGCAATCGATCTTTCTCATCATCATGGAATATTCGATATGCTTTTTCATCAAACCCAATGCCTGCACACGTCCCGTCCCAGCTGAGTCTTGATGTGGGAGCTATTTTCCCGTTGCTGATCAGTACCCCTTGCCAACGGTTGCCGCAGTCGGTCCGTGTGGTTGGAATCAGAAAGTCCGGTTCCGCAACGCCCCCGATCACGATGAGGGCGGTAACAACATGACCGTCAGAGGCATATTTCTCGGTCTGGACTTCAGTACCGCCGTTACGTACGAATCGGCAGGGAGGGGTAAATCCAACGACACACATGGCGAACCGTGCCAGCATTATCATAGCCCAACCGACAATGGTTGTCGGTGACATCCAGGATCAGTGCCAGACCGTCCACCGATGCCTATTCATTCGGCTGTGGCGGTGGGTTTCCGTTCAATTCCGACAGTGATTCCTCATTCTCGTCTTCGCCATGACAGCTCGGGAGGAGCACAGGAAAGCGAGGGGCGTAAGCGACGAGCGGAGTGCGACGACCCCCGCGTAGGCGTAGGGTCGAGCGTTTCGTCGGAGTGCGGCGCGTGAGCGCCGGCGGAGACGAAAGGCCAAGCCATGCGACACGGCGTCCAGTCATTGCGGGAGTCCTGGTGCCGCGCGGAGTGCGCGCCGGGACGAACGCGGGCCACCGAAGGCCATGGCCGTCGCCTAATTTTTCGCACCCAACATCGGACGGGCCCCATTTCGGGTTTCGCGAAAAACGGCGACGCTCCGGTTATGGCGAGAGCTGCCAAGCCGATCACTAGAGCCCGCATTAAAGTCGCCAAAACCATACCTCCTTTGCACGGGAAAAATAGCTGTTATCTCCTGAACCTTCGGGCATTTTTTCTCCATTCCAGATATCGATATGATCGCCTTGGTTGCCTCGTCCCCAGAAATCCTTGAAAAACACGATCCCTATTTTCCCTTTAGCTTGGTTAACGCTTTGTATATTCAATTTAGGACCGAATAAACTGCGTTAGCGGGCTAGCCAAGTGGCCAATTCTTGGGCCCTGAGTACATGCCTTCCGCCATGATTGTGCCAACAACGAGCCCACCTGAATGAATTCAGGTCGATACCCGAATCTAACCCGAATCCAGCAGGCAAACACTCACTCGGATCGCGCATGGATTATCGAAATTGCTCTTTCCATTAGTTGCACACGGTCTTAGTATTCCCTTATTTCCCGGGTAATTCTTCCACAGTTTTCCAGATGGGTAAAGCTCACCAGTGCCCGCGGGAGGGCTGAAAGTATGGCCCGGCCGCAAGTCCGCTCGAAAGGTTCTCGTATGGCGATCGATGGTGAATTCGAAAACAAGATTATTTCCGATGTTCGTTCCACCATAGTCGATAGATACTAAATCCACTTTGAACATGGGTTCTCTCTATTGTAACCGTTCGGTCCCTCTCTGTGTTGCTATCTGTTGACCGGACAGATTCCAGGTGCCACCAGTACTTCTTGTGATCGATCGCTGTTTTTGTTCGCCCTCTGCCCAAGTCCCCTCGATGGGAGAGGGGCTTCGAGGTTTGATTCGAACCGCCCTAAATCGTAAGCCGGTCCAGGACTTGGCCGAAGCGCTCCAGCCGTTCCTGGGGGGGCATCTTGGTGCCCTGGCTGGAGAGGTCCTCGTAGCAGGGGGCGTCCGGGTTATGATAGAGCAGGCCCACGGGGATCCGTGTCGGGTCCGCGGCGATCCGAAAGGCTTGCGCCAAGTCGCCGGGGTCGTGCGCCGTCCGCTGCGGGAATTGGCGCTCCAGGTTGGGAGCGATGGGGATGCCTTGCTCGTGCTCGAGCAGCAGGAATCGGGACGGGTCCTGTTGCAGCGCCCGGGAGACCTCTTCCGCGTAGACGGGACAACGCTGGATGATGCGCACGAAGCCGGTTCCGCGGTGGCGATACGCGGCCTTGAGAGTCTCGTAGAGCAGGGGCGGGCTCCAGTCCACGACCTGGGCCACGAAGGAGACATTGCTCACCCCCAAGGTGATGGTCAAGGGATTGAGCGGGTCGATGATGGCCCCGAAGGGGTGGGTGTTGGTCTTGAAGCCGAGGGGACTGGTGGGTGAGGTCTGGGCCTTGGTGAGGCCATAGATGGCGTTGTCGAACACCATCAGGGTCATGTTCATGTTGTAGCGCAGGGCATGGATCCAGTGGGCGGTGCCGATGGAGAAGCAGTCCCCGTCTCCGGTGGCGACCCACACGTCCAGGTCCGGGCGGCGGGATTTGATCCCGCAGGCCAGGGGGAGAGCGCGTCCGTGCAGGCCGTGGAAGCCGTAGGTGCCCAGGTAGTGGGGCATACGGCTGGAGCAGCCGATGCCGGATACGCAGACCGAGAGTTCGGGCTTCTGCTGCTCGTCGCGCAGGATCCGTTGGGCCGCGGTGAGCACGCCGTGGTCGCCGCAGCCGGGACACCAGCGAGCCTCGCCACCGGCATAGTCACCGATGGTGAAGTAGCGTGCGAAGACCTCGAGGGACCAGTCTGCTTTGAGCCCGAACATCAGGTGGCTCCTCCTTGCTCTTCTTTTCGTTCTGCTTCCCGACTCCCGGTCGCTGCGGGGGTCGCCAAGTGTCTCAGGATCGTGTTGTGGATCATGCCCGGCTGCAGGGGGTGTCCATAGACCACGGACCAGCAGTCGATGTCCATCCGGGTGTGGGCGCGCAAGAGCCAAGCGAGCTGGGCGTAGCGGCGGGTCTCGGCGGTGATCGGCGGGCCCGCCGCGGGGTCGTCGCTGTAGTTGATCTCGATCGTCATGACCTTGCGGAAGCGGGCGAAGATCGCCGCGAGGCTCGGCTCCATGGGGGAGAGAAAGCGCAGGTGCAGGGACGAGACCCGATGCCCCTGGGCCCGCGCCCGGTCCACCGCCTCTTCGATAGCGCCTAGGGTGGAGCCCCATCCTACCAGCAGCAGGTCGCCGTCCTGGTCGCCGTGGACCTGGGGCGGCTTCAGGGTGCTGGCCAGGGCCGCCAGCTTGCGGCTGCGCATGTTACAGCCCTGCTGGTTGGAGTCCGAGTCGTAGGCGACCTTGCTGAAGCTGGTGTGGGCCAAGCCGGTGAGTATGTATTGGCCACCGGGCATGCCGGGAATGGGGCGCGGCGAGAGCCCGGTCTCCGGGTCCCAGTCATAGGGCGGCACGGCTTGGTCCCATTCGGATTGGTCGATGGGGGGGGCCAACCAGTCGGCGGTGGGCTCCGGACGCGGGTAGGGCTGCACGCCAGTGGCTAGGTTGGCGTCGGTGAGCAGGATCACCGGGGTGCGGAAGGTCTCCGCCAAACGTCGGGCCATGATCACGAAGTGCAGGCATTCCTGGATGGTGGCGGCAGCCATGACGACCTTGGGGGCGTCGCCGGGCTCGCCGTACAGGGCGGCCAACAGGTCGCCCTGCTCGACCTTGGTCGGCAGCCCGGTGGAGGGACCGCCGCGTTGCACCACGGCCAAGACCAGGGGGATCTCGGCCATGACCGCCAGGGCGATCATCTCGGTCTTGAGCGCTAGTCCGGGGCCGGAGGTGATGGTGCAGGCGGTTTTGCCCGCGAAGGAGGACCCGATGGCGAAACCGATGGCGGCGATCTCGTCTTCGGCCTGGTGGACGAAGCCCCCGACCTCGTGGAAGACGTCGGCCAGATAGTGAGAGGCCGAGGTGGCCGGGGTGATGGGGTACATGGAGACCAGCTCCATGCCGCAGGCCATGACTCCCAGGGCCAGGGCTTGGTTGCCGTTGGTCACGATGAAGCGCTTGCCTCGGGTCTCGGCCTCCGGGCGCGGCGGGATCTCGTAGCCCAGGTCCAGATGCTCGGCGGCGAAGGCCATGCCGGCCTCGAAGAGGCGATGGTTCAGGGCGATCACGTCCGCCTCCTTGCGCTGGAAGGTGGTGGTGATCTCGTCCTTGGCTTTCTCGGCATCCCGCGAGTAAAGCCGGCAGAGCATGCCCAACACGAACATGTTCTTGCCCCGGCGGGGATTGGGCATGATCTCCAAACAGGCCTCCTCGATGGGGAGCTCGTGGACGATCAGCCCGTTCTGACGGAACTCCACCACGGCCTTGGCGTACTGGGCGCGGATCTCCGGGACCGGGTCATCCCGCCATTTGTCCTCGAGCAGGACCAGGGTGCCCCGCTTGTAGGCGCCGTTGGCGATGCGCGAGTAGAGCACCTGCTCGTTGAAGGCGACCACCGTATCGGCCTCGTCCCCCATATTGGTGACCTGGTGGGCGGCGAGGCGGATGCGGATCCCGCTGGCACCGGCGGGGGAGCGGGCCGGTGGCTGGATCTCTGCGGGGATGATCTCGACCGTCCAGACCCCGTTACCCATCCGGGCACAGATGGTCCCGAAGGTCTGTCCCGCCTTCTGTGCCCCCTCGCCCGAATCGCTGACGATCTCGACGATGTGCTCGCCGATGCGCTGGATATCGAGTGCCTTACCGGCCTCCAATCCCATCGGCGGCCTGGGGCTTGGCGGGCGGGTTGCTGCTTGGCTCATGGAAAGCTACCTGTTTCCGGCCGGGCCGGGAGTCGTCTCGAGATCGCCGTGCCCGGGAAAGGCGGATCGATCCGCCTTTCCCGCCATGTTCAACGGCCAGCGGCCGTTGGAAATGGGCGCGAAGCGGAAACCGAGTGTTCGCTTCACGTCCGCGGAAAATGCCTGGACGGCATTTCTCAGCGTTCTCCTCAGTGGCGATGGGTGCAAGATTATCCGATCGGCCGGAAAATATCTCGCCATCGGATCGGCTTTCCGGGGCCTCGAGGCCTAAAGTGCCGATAGATAAGTCGGTTATGGGCTGGGTTGAGAGTTATTCCCAAGGTTATCTTTGATTTATCAATGGCTTCAAAGGGTTGATTGATCTTCCCGGAAAATGGTCGTTCGAGCCCCGTTGTTTTTGACGTCTTGTCGCCACCGGATTCCGGTAACCTCGGACGTGACCCCAAAGCGTTGTCCGAATCCATGGCAATAGGGCGCCTTGAAAAGCTCGAGGTTCCCAATGGGGTTGGTTATGGTCCACCATTCCACCACTTCGGCATCCTGTGTATCCATACCCAAGGTCACACATGGATTTGGGTGCGGCTCTCATCAAACATCCCATAACATACTGTTATAAAATGAAATTTATTCGTCCGCATCAAGCAGCCTCACTGAGTGTAAGGTCGAGATGCTTGGCCTTCACACCAGTGTCTGATAGGCATCGGTTCCCCGCGACCCCTCGATCTTGCCACTGTTTGCTGCACGACAGCGCGCCGCCTACCGAGGGGGTGGGTTCTCTTTTGAAACGACGCGGAGAAACCCGGAGACAAAGGCTCAACCGACCATAGTGATGAGTTGTACCCACCATTGAGCATACTCGATATTGCCTTTATTTGCCGCCAATGAACGCGAATGGATGCCAATGAGCCGAAAAATACTCGGCTGAGAGGCTGCCTAGAAAGTAACACATTGATTTTAAATCATATTGAGTGCTAGCTCGAAGTTGTTAGAAAGAAGAAAGTACAGCGAGGTTTCCACGTTTTACCTCGCCGCTGGGTGGTCGAGAGAACATTTGCTTGGCTGAGTCGATGGCGTCGATTGAGTAAAGATACCTGATTACCCTCAAGGTTCAGCTGTTCAGCCTGAGAGGGGCGTATACTGAGCTTGAGCCTGAGCTCAAAGAGGAGAATCTCCATGGCCAAGAATCCGATTCAGTTTCAGAAGGGTTTGAGTTTGCCGGATTTTCTGAAGCCGTAAGGCACCGAAGAGCAGTGCCGTTGCACCGTGTACGGCTGGTGTTGGCCGAAGGGCTTGCGGTG
>Ga0209788_1000169_pt1 | contig 16609 bp, 13 predicted proteins | sample WorMetLIZISLAND1_2_FD_187415 | JGI IMG/M metagenome (GOLD analysis project Ga0209788, IMG submission 187415) | Marine gutless worms symbiont microbial communities from Max Planck institute for Marine Microbiology, Germany - Olavius clavatus LIZARD... ...
CGGGCAGCCCGCTGCTCGGCGCTGCTCATGAGGCGGCCTGCCCTGACAAGGACGGGCGGGGTGTCGCTCGGCCTGAGGGCTCGGCTTGCGACATTGGCGCCTACGAAGCCGGCGACATCGCGATCGGCGACTTGGTTTGGGAGGACCGCGACTCCGACGGCGAGCAGGGCGAAGGCGAGCCCGGCATCAGAGGCGTCACCCTGGCGCTGGTCGACAGCGACGGGGAGACGGCGGCGACTGCGACGACCGACGAGAACGGCGCCTACTCCTTCAAGGCGCTTGCCGGGGAGTGGACGGTCCGGGTGACCGACACCGCCAGGGTGCTCAACGGCTATCAGCCGCCCGCTGAGACGTCGAAGACCGCGGACGTGGCCGCCGAAAGCGACGCCAACCTCGCCTTCGACTTCGGCTACCGGCCGCCGGCCCCGCCGCCGACAACGACGACGACAACGACGACGACGACAACGACGACGACTCCGCCGACCACGACGACCACGACCACAACGACGACGACTACGACGACTACGTCGGTCCCGCCGAAGGCGCCGGTGGGCCCGCCTCCCGCCCCGCCGTCGGGGTCTATCAGGAACCTGGTGTGGGTGGACACCGACGGGGACGGGGAGAGAGATGAGGGCGAGCGGGGTTTGAAGGGGGTGAAGGCGGTGCTGCGCCGGGACGGGGCGAAGGTGGGGACGGCTTCGACGGACGGCTCCGGCGTCTACTCGTTCACCGGCTTGGCCGCAGGCGCCTATGTGGTTGAGGTGAAGGCGCCTACCGGGTTCAAGTTCGCCTCATCGGACAGCGCGAACGAGGTGGATCCCGGCTCGGGGTCGGTGTGGAAGACGAGGGTCGTGTTGGGGGAGGGCGAGGCGAGCGTCTCTCCGGGTGTGGGCCTGCGGCCGACGCGGGTAGGGGATCCTTTGGATAGGTATGAGGGCGTGGACCGGTACGGGACGGGCGTGGACATCTCCAAGAAGACGGCGCCTCCAGGCGTGGATGTGGTGTATGTGGCTACTGGGGAGAACTTCCCCGACGCGTTGGCGGGGAGCGCGGCTTCGGGGGGCCGGGGCCCGATCCTGCTGGTGACGAAGACGGCCATCCCCGACAAGGTGGTGTCGGAGTTGAAGCGGCTGAAGCCGAAACGGGTGGTGGTGTTGGGCGGCCCCGCCGTCGTCTCCCAAGAAGTCGAGAAGGCTCTCAGGGCGTATTCGTCGAAGGTGGCTCGTCAGGCGGGAGCGGACCGGTATCGGACGGCGGCTGACGTCTCGGCGAAGCATCACGAGCCCGGTGTCCCCGTGGCGTATGTGGCTACCGGGGAGGACTTCCCCGACGCCCTGGCCGGGGGCCCGGCCGCGGCGAAGCTGGGAGGGCCGATCCTCCTCACCCAGAAGGACAGGCTCCCATCAGCCACCATCGACGAGTTGAAGCGGCTGAGACCGGAACAGGTGGTGGTGTTGGGCGGCCCCGCCGTCGTCTCGGAGGAGGTCGAGAAAGCCCTGGAGGCGTACGCGTCGAAGGTGGCTCGTCTCGCCGGGGCCGACAGGTACGAAACCGCGGCCGCTATCTCGAAGGCTGCGTTCAAGCCCGACGTGGCGGCGGTGTTCATCGCTACCGGGGTCAACTTCCCCGACGCTCTGGCCGGTGGGGCTGCCGGGGCGTTCGAGGACGGCCCCGTGCTTCTGGTGGGCCGGTCCCACATCCCGGCGGCGACGGCCAACGAGCTGAGACGGCTCAAGCCGAAGCGGATCGTCGTGCTCGGCGGGAAAGCCGCCGTCAGCGAGAAGATCGAATCCGCCCTCGCCGCCTACCTCCCCTGAGTCGGCGCCTCCCCCGCCAACCTGGAAGACCCCTCGCGACGACGGCGGCGACCGCCGTCTGAACACCCATCCCGTCCCAACGAGATCACCGCCGACGAGATCGCCGCCGCCGTCACCCACCGCCGCCGCCAAGCGGAGACGAGCCGGGAGAAGCCTCACAGGTGGAGGTTCCCCGCCCTGATCCGAGGCCCGTCCCTCGCCCGATGGGACAAGGTGGGGCGAAAGACTTGACAGGTGGGGGGAAGTGGGGCATAGTGGGTACTCAACCCCGCCACGCGCGCGGACAGGACGGAAGGAAGAGAGAGCTGAAGTGTTCCTGGGTGAGTACTTCCACACACTCGACGGCAAGGGCCGCGTCGTGATGCCCTCGTCGTTTCGACGGCGCCTCGAGGACGGCTGCGTCGTCGCCAAGGGCCAAGACGGACAACTCGTCGTCTTCCCGGCCGAAGACTTCCGGAAGAAGGCCCGAGAGGTGATGGGCCGTCCCCAGGACCGGGGCGGCCGCCGCTTCTCCAGGACCCTGTTCGGCGGGGCCGACCTTCAGACGCTCGACAAGACCGGTCGGGTGCTGGTGAAACCCGATCTGCGCGACTTCGCCGGGGTCGGCCTCTCGACCGAGATCGCGGTCGTCGGCGTCTACGACCACGTCGAGTTGTGGGAGAAGGACGGCTACCTGTCCGATCGCGAGACGGGCGACGAGGTGTACCTGGACGAGGAGGCTGACAGGGACTGAGAACGCGACTTGGCTCATTGCCGGCCCCCCGGCGCCGAATGGAGGCCCCTAACTCCGCCCGCTTCCCGGTGTGCGGGGGGGCCGGCAATGAACCAGGACCAAGGCAAGTTGGGCGGCGCCTACCACCGCCCGGTTCTGGCTCATGAGGTGACCCGGCTGTTGGCGCCGACGATGCCGGGGGTCGTGATCGACGCGACCTTCGGAGGAGGCGGCCACAGCAGGCGCCTGTTACGCGAGTTCGGAGAAGACGTGACGGTGGTCGGAATCGACAGAGACCCCAAGGCCCTGGCCAACGCCGGGGCTCTCGGCGTGACGGCCGTGGAAGGCAACTTCGCGGATCTCGCGGCGTGCGCCGCCCCCCACCTCGACGAGCCGCCCGCAGCCGCGATCTTCGACTTCGGCGTGTCGTCTCGTCAGCTCGACGACGCCGAACGGGGTTTCTCCTACCGGCGGGACGGCCCCCTCGACATGAGGATGGGGCCCGACGCCCCCTTCACGGCGGCCGACGTGGTCAACACATGGCCCGAGCGCGAGCTGGCCGACATCATCCGCCGCCACGGCGAGGAGCGGTTCGCTCGCCGTATCGCCGGGGCCGTCGCCGCGGCCCGCCCAATCGACTCCACCGGCCGGCTGGCCGCCGTCGTCGCCGCCGCCGCGCCTTCGGCCGGTCGCCGCTCCGGGCACCCGGCCCGGCGCACCTTCCAGGCCATCCGCATCGCGGTGAACGGCGAGTTGGACGCGGCGACCAAGGGTGTTGATCAGGCGATCGGCCTGGTGCGGCCGCGGGGACGGGTGCTGGCCATCGCCTATCACTCGTTGGAGGACCGCATCGTCAAGCGGCGGTTCGCCGACGGCGCCCGCGGGTGCACATGCCCCGCCGGCCTCCCCGTGTGCGGTTGCGGCGCCTCGGCGGAGCTGAGGGTCCTGACCAAGAGGCCGATCAGGCCGTCGGCCGAGGAGATCGAGATGAACAACCGCGCCCGGTCGGCGACGCTCAGGGCGGCGGAGAGGCTCGCCGCATGAGCACGCGGACTCTGCAACAGCCCGCCGAGCGAGGCGCCCTCCGGGTCCTCAGGGGCAGGCGCCGCCTGCGCCGTCCCTCCATCTTCCCGTGGATGATCATGGCGCTGGTGGGGACGGCCGCGTTCCTCGGCCTCGGGTTCGCCCGCACCAGCCTCGACAAGTCGGCGTTCGAGTTGGCCGAGCTGAACGAGGCGATCGCCGAGCAGACGGCCCTCAACCGGCGGATGCGCCTCGAGATCGCCCGTCTGGAGAGCCCGGCCCGCATAGCGCCCCTCGCCGAGGAGATGGGACTCGTCATCCCCGACGAGACCCGTCAGATCTTCGTCGACCTCAACGGCGACGGCCCCACCCCCACACAGCCCTCCGGGCGAGGCCAGGGCAGTGCAGGCGACTGAGCCTCGCCGCAGCCGCCGTTCGGCGACCGCCAGAGTCGTCGCGGTCGGGCTGGCAGTCACGGCGGCGTGGCTGGGGATGGGGTACAGGCTGGTCCAGATCCAGGTGGTCCAAGCGAACGACCTCGCCGAGGAGGGCCTGAGCCAGCGGTTCGTCTCCCGGGAGCTCGCCCCCCAACGCGGGAAGATCTTCGACCGTCAAGGCGAGTTGCTGGCGATGACCGTTCAAGCCAAGAGCCTCTACGCCGTGCCCGGCCAGATCGAGGAGCCCGCCTGGGTCGCCCAGCAGGTCGGCGGTCTCGTCGGCGCCGACGTGAGCGTCCTCCACGCTCGGCTGACCAGCGATCGCGACTTCGTCTACATCAAACGTCAAGTGGACCACGATCTCGCCGAGGAGATCCTCGGGTTGGAGATCGACGGCGTGTACGCCCTCGACGAGCCGACGAGGGTCTACCCCGCGGGATCGGTCGCCAGCCACGTCACCGGTTTCGTCAACATCGACGGCGTCGGCCAAGAGGGGTTGGAGCGGGTCTACGACGAGACGCTCACCGGGGTGCCGGGCAAAGCCGAGTTTGAGCGGGCCCTCGACGGGACGCCCATCCTGCAGGGCATCAGCGAGATCACCCCGGCCGTGCCCGGAGTCGACCTGACGACGACGATCGACCTGCCGCTTCAGTATCGGTCGCAGCGGGCGTGCGTCGACGCGGTCGCCAGGACCGGCGCCGAGTCGTGTTGGGTCGTCGCCCTCGACGCCGAGAGCGGCGAGATCCTGGCCATGGCCGGCGCCCCGGTCTTCGACCCGCAGAAACGGCGGACGGCCGACCCCTCCTGCTCCGAGGCCGAAGACCCCGCCAAGTGCCGCGCCTTCTCGAACCTCGTCGTGCGCGGCGTCTACGAGCCGGGGTCGACGCAGAAGCTGATCACCGTCTCGGCCGCCTTGGAGGAGGGCGCGACGACGACCGAGACCGTCATCGCCGACGTGCCCTACCAGCTTGAGATTGTCGCCGGCGCCTGCGCCTCGCCGGACGACGACGTGTACGGCTGCTACCGCGACTTCAAGATCCGGGAGACCCAGGACATGAGCGTCGCCGAGATCTTCACCAGGTCCTCCAACGTGGGGACGATCAAGGTCGCCGGCAAGCTCGGCCAAGACCGGCTTCTCAAACACATCAAGGCGTTCGGCCTCGGGTCGAGGACCGGCGTCGACTACACGGCCGAGGCGGCCGGCCTCATCAACTTCGAGCCGGGCTGCAAGACGTGTTGGGCCTCGGCGGCGATCGGATACTCGGTGGCGGCCACGCCCCTGCAGATGGCGGCGGCATACGCCGCAGTCGCCAACGACGGGGTCTGGACCGCCCCGCACCTCGTCTCGTCGACCTCGGACGCGGACGGCGAGTCTCGCGTCGTCGAAGTCGAGACCCGTCGGGTGATCTCGCCGGAGACCGCGGAGTTGATGCGGGGGCTTCTCGCCTCCGTGGTCGAGGGGGGGACCGGGAAGGCGGCCGTCGTGGAGGGTTATCAGATCGGGGGCAAGACGGGCACCGCCAACAAGCTCGGCGACGACGGCAGGTACACCGAGAAGACCCGCGCCTCCTTCGTCGGCATGGCGCCGATCAACGACCCGCAGATCGTCGTCGCCGTCCTCATCGACGCGCCCACCTTCGACTACCGTACCGGCGGCTTGTCCGCGGCCCCTGTGTTCGGCGAAGTCATGGAACAAGCCCTGCATCGAATGGGAGTCGCCCCGGATGGAACACGGCGGTAAGACCTTGAGTCGGCTCGCCGAGGCGGTCGGCGGGCGGTTGGTCCCGGCGGGGGCGGGCCGGGCCCTCATCGCCGACGTCACCCACGACTCGCGCCGATCGGGCCCCGGCGCCCTCTATGTGGCCGTCCGGGGAGAGAAGGTCGACGGGCACGACTTCGTCGGGCGGGCGGCGGCCGCGGGCTCTCCCGCCGTCTGCGTCGAGGAGGCGGTCGACTCGGAGGCGGCCCAGATCGTCGTCGAGGACACCCGGGCCTGCCTGGGCCCGCTGGCGGCCGAGGTCCACGGCCACCCCTCCCGCGACTTGACGGTGGTCGGGGTCACCGGCACCAACGGCAAGACGACGGTGACTCACTACCTGGAGTCGATCGCCCGCGACGCCGGCAGGAGGACCGGGTTGGCGGGGACCATCGTCACCCGAGTCGGGGGCTCGGAGACGGCGTCGTCGCACACGACGCCGGAGGCGCCCGACTTCCAGCGCCTCCTGGCGCGTATGCGCGACGACCGGGTCGATCTGGCGGCCGTTGAGGTCTCCTCCCACGCCCTCGAGCTGGGCAGGGTGGCGGCGACCCGCTTCGCCGCGGCGGCCTTCACCAACCTGACCCGGGATCATCTCGACTTCCACGGCGACATGGACGCGTACAAGCGGGCCAAGCGGAGGTTGTTCGACGAGCACGAGGTCGGCGTCGCCGTCGTCAACATCGACGACCTGACGGGCGCCGAGATAGCCGCCGACCACCGCGGCGAGCTGCTGACCGTGGGGAGGGGCGGCGCCGTCGGCCGCGGGCCGCTCACCCCGGTCCCCGGCGGCGTCGCCTTCAAGCTGCGCGCCCCGGACGGCTCGGCTGAGGTGACAGCTCCCGTCGCCGGCGCCTTCAACGCCGACAACGCGGTCCTGGCCGCCGCATGCGGCCTCGCGGCGGGGCTGAGCTTCGACGAGGCGGCGTCGGGGCTGCGCACGTTGCGGGGAGTACCCGGCCGTTTCGAGGTCGTCTCGGGAGACGACCCGCTCCGGGTCGTGGTCGACTACGCCCACACGCCGGACGGGATCGCCGAGGCGATCAAGGCGGCGCGGGCGACGGCCCCAAACCGGGTCATCGCCGTCCTCGGCGCCGGCGGGGACCGCGACCGCGGCAAACGACGGCGCATGGGCGCCGCCGCCTCGGCGGCGGACCTCGTCGTCGTCACCAGCGACAACCCCCGCTCCGAAGACCCCGCGGCGATAGCCGAGGCGGTGGCCGCGGGAGCGCGCGGGGAGACGGCCACGGTCGTCGAGATCGACCGGTCGGCCGCCGTCGACCTGGCGATCGGGGAAGCCCGCGACGGGGACTCGGTGTTGGTGTTGGGGCGCGGCTGTGAGCCGACGCAGGAGACGGGCGGCCGCAGCGCCCCCCTCGACGACCGCGAGATCGCCCGAGAGGCGTTGGCGCGCCGGAGGACGCGGAGCGCAGGGAGCGTGAAGCCGTGATCCGCCTCCTGGCAGGCGCCGCGGTGGGCATGCTCGCCTCGATCCTCCTCACCCCTTATGCGATTCGCTTCCTCCGAAAACGCGAGATCGGCCAGTTCATTCAGGAGGACATCAAGGGCCACGCCCACAAGCAGGGCACGCCGACCATGGGCGGGGCCGTGTTCGTAGTCGCAGCCGTCGTCGGCTGGCTCCTGGCCCACGTTCAGATGTGGACCCCGGCGGCCGGCTTCGGGCTCGATCTCAAGCCGATCAGCCCCGGCGGCCGGCTAGCGGTGTTGGCGTTGGGCGGCATGGCCCTGGTCGGCTTCGCCGACGACTGGGTGAAGTACTCGCGCAAGCGCAGCCTCGGCTTGTCCAAGTCGGCCAAGCTCATCGGCCAGCTTGTGATCGCCGCTCTGTTCGCCTGGGGCGCGAACGAGGCCGGCATAGTGACCGAGCTGTCCTTCGCCAGGCCTCTCGGCATCGACCTCGGGGTCTTCTTCGTGGTCTGGGTGCTGCTGATGCTCACCGGCGCCGCCAACGGCGTGAACCTCGCCGACGGCATGGACGGGCTGGCGGCCGGGTCAGCGGCGTTGGTGTTCGCCTCCTACACCGTGATCGCCTTCTGGCAGTTCAGGAAGCCGGACATCTACCAGGGCATCGACCCGCTTGAGCTGGCCACCATCTCGGCGGCGATGTCCGGCGCGCTCCTCGGTTTCCTGTGGTGGAACGCCCCGCCGGCCAAGGTGTTCATGGGTGATGTCGGCAGCCAGGGCGTCGGCGGGCTGCTGGCCGCCCTCGCCCTGCTCACCAACACACATCTCCTCTTGGCCCTCCTGGGAGGCATCTACGTCGCGGAGACGCTGTCGGTGCTCGTCCAGGTCGTCAGCTTCAGGGCGACCGGCAGGCGGGTGTTCCGCATGTCCCCGCTCCACTTCCACTTCGATCTCGGCGGCTGGCCGGAGACGACGGTCGTGGTCCGGTTCTGGATACTCACCGGCGTCGGCGTCGCCCTCGGCCTCGGCTACTTCTACCTCGACTTCCTCTGGCGGGGGGGCATCAGGTGAGCAAGCTGCTCATCCTCGGCGCCGGGGTCAGCGGCTTGGCCGCGGCACGTCTCGCCCGTCGCCTGGGCACCTCCGCGACGATCTACGACGCCAAGCCGTCCCCGAAGGCGTTGCAGGAGGGTTTCGCGACGGCCTCGGGCGACTGGGACGCCGCTCTCCTCGACGGCGCCGACGCGGTTGTGGCCAGCCCCGGGTTCTCCGAGAGGTCCCTCCCGATCGTCGAGGCGCTCGAGTCGGGGCGGCCGGTGTGGAGCGAGGTCGAGTTCGCCTGGAGGCGCCTGTCCGGCCCGGTTGTCGCGGTCACGGGGACCAACGGGAAGACCAGCGTCGTCGAGGCCGCGTCGGCGATGCTCGAGGCGTCCGGCCTCACCGCCCCCGCCGCCGGGAACATCGGGGCGCCTCTCTCCGACTTCGCCGACGAGTCCTTCGACGCGCTCGTGGTCGAGGCGTCGAGCTTCCAGCTCCGGTTCATCGAGCTGTTCCACCCGACTGCGGCGGCGATCACGAACGTCGCGGTCGATCATCTCGACTGGCACGGCGCCGAGAGCGCCTACAAGAGCGCCAAGGCGTTGATCTACTCGAATCAGACGAGCGACGACCTGCTGGTGTACGACGCCGACGACCCCGGGGCCTCCGAGCTGGCCGAGGCGGCGCCGTCGGAGACCTTCCCGGTCTCGGGGACCCGTCTGCCGCAGGGCGGCGGGGGCGTCTCGGGCGGGAAGCTGGTGGTGGGCGACGCGGTGATCGACATAACCCGGCTGGCTTCCGCCGATCCCGCCCATCTCAGCAACATCGCCTGCGCCGCGGCCCTCTCGGCGAGGGCGGGCGCCTCGGCGGAGGGTGTGGTCGCCGGCGCCGCGGCGCACTCGCCCGGAGCGCACCGGCGGGCCGTCGTCCTCGAAGCCGACGGCGTCACCTGGGTGGACGACTCGAAGGCCACCAACCCGCACGCGGCTCTCGCCAGCATCGCGGCCCGCGACTCGGTGATCCTGATAGCGGGCGGCTTGGCCAAGGGTCTCGACCCGACGCCCCTCGCGGAGGCGCCGAACGTGCGGCTTCTCGTCGGCATCGGCCGGTCCGGCCCCGACCTGGTTGAGGCGGCCGCCGAGCGGGGGCGGCTCGCGGGCTCGCTCGAAGCCGCCGTGGAGGTCGCCGCCGGGGCCGCCCGCTCAGGCGACACCGTCCTGTTGGCGCCGGGTTGCGCCAGCTTCGATCAGTTCGACTCCTACGCCGCCCGCGGCGACCGGTTCCGCGACCTCGTCGAGGGGGTGACCCGGTGACCGCCAACGTGAGGTCGATCACCAAGGCGAGAGCGTCCGCCCGGGACAAGACCGAGCGGGCGAAGGTCAACAACCGCACCGCGACCACGATCTTGGTGCTGGTCGCCGTGCTGGTGGTGATGGGGCTGGGGGCGACCCAGTCGGCGTCGTCCACCGTCGCCTTCAACAAGACTGCGGACAACCTCTACTTCTTCAAGCGGCAGCTCACCGGCGTGGGGATCGGGGCCGTCTTCCTCTTCATCGCCAGCCGGGTCCCCTACCACTTCCTCCGCAAGCTCGCCATGCCCGCGCTGATGGCGACGATCGGCCTCCTGATCGCCGTCCTCGCGACAGGGGTCGAGGAGGGAGGGGCGACGCGGTGGTTGGCGCTCCCCGGCTTCACGATCCAGCCGTCGGAGCCAGCGAAGGCGGCCGTGGTGCTCGCCCTCGCCTACATCTTCGAGAAGAAACACAAGCTGCTCGCCGACTTCGGCCACTTCATCGCCCCGGTCCTCGCCGTGGTGGGAGTCGTCGGCGCCCTGGTCGTGATGCAGCCGGACCTCGGGACGCTCATCATCATCGGGGCCGCCGCAATGGCCGTCATCCTGGCCAGCGAGGCGCCGATCAGGTTCGTGCTCCTCGTGGGGGTCGCGGTGGTGTTGGCGGCGACCCTGCTCGCTTTCACCGAGGACTATCGAGCCGATCGCATGACCTCGTTCCTCGACCCCTACGCCGACCCCAAGGGCACGGGTTATCAGGTGATCCAGGGGTATTACGCCCTGGGGGCGGGAGGGGTGTTCGGCGTCGGCCTCGGCGCCAGCCGCGCTCGTTGGTTCTACCTGCCCAACGCCCACACCGACTTCATCTTCGCCATCATCGGGGAGGAGACCGGCCTGGTGGGCGGGTTGACCGTGATCGCCTTGTTCGTCGTGCTCGCGTTGGCGGGTTGGAGCGCGGCGTTGCGGGCGCCCGACGGCTTCGGCCGGATGGTCGCGGCGGGGATAACGGCCTGGCTCTCGTTCCAGGCGTTGGTGAACGTCGGCGGGGTCCTCGGTGTCATACCCATCACCGGGATCGCCCTCCCGTTCGTCTCCTTCGGCTCCAGCGCCCTGATCATCTCGATGGCGGCGATAGGGGTGCTCGTCAACATCGCCCAGAGCGGCGCCCAACGCAAGCCATGACCTACATGATCGCCGCCGCCGGCACGGGGGGCCACGTCTTCCCGGGCCTGTCGGTCGGGGAGGCTCTCCTCGACCTGGGCGCCCCGCGTGATCAGATCCTCTACGTCGGCGGCGATCGCCTCGAGAAGGAGGTCTACCCGAGGGAGGGACTCGCCTTCCTCGAGGTTGAGTTGCGTGGCCTGCAACGCTCGCTCACCCCCAAGAACCTGGCCTTGCCTTCGATCATCCTTCGGGCGCGCAACCGGATCGCCGAGGCGATGGCCCGGCGGGGGACGAGGGTCGTGTTGGGGATGGGGGGTTACGCCACCGTGCCCGCGGCGTTGGCGGCGCGGCGCACGGGCGTCGCGCTGATGAGCGCCGAGCAGAACGCGGAGGCCGGGTTGGCGAGCAGGGTCGCGGCCCGATGGGCGACCAGGGTCTTCGGCTCGTTCCCCGAGACCCTGGGCCTGCCGCGGGCCGAGTGGGTCGGGAACCCCGTGCGGCGGCCCTTCTGGGAGTTCGACCGGGAGGCCCTGAAGCCGACGGCGCTGAGGCGGTACGCGCTCGAGCGCGGCGCGCCGACGCTCGGCGCCTTCGGGGGCTCGCTGGGCGCCGGTGCGGTCAACGATGCGGTGGCCTCGATGGTCGCGGGTTGGGACGGGCCGCCCATCCAGGTCGTCCACATCACGGGGGAGCGCAACTTCGGCGCCTTGTGCGACTTGCCGGCGCCTGCGGCCGTCAACTGGCGCCGCCGCCCTTTCGAGGGCTCGATGGAGTGGTTCTACGCGGCTTGCGACCTGGTCGTGGCCCGGGCGGGCGGAGCGGTGGCCGAGCTCACCGCCACGGCCACCCCCGCGGTCCTCGTCCCCGGGTCGTTCGGCTCGGCCGGCCACCAGGCGGGCAACGCCCGGTCCCTCAGCGGGCCCGGTGCGGCCGTCACACTCGAGGAGGGCGACGCGGCGAGGCTCGGGGAGACGGTCGAGTCGATCTTGTTCGACGAGAGGGCGCTCTGGCGGATGAGGGAGGCGTCCAGAAGGCTCGCCCGCCCCGGCGCGGCCCGCGCCATCGCCGGGGCGATGATGGAGGCGGCCCGATGAGGCTCGACCACGATCGCGTGCACATCGTCGGCGTCGGCGGCGCGGGCATGAGCGCCCTCGCCAAGATCCTGTCGGCGCAGGGACGGCGGGTCTCGGGGTCGGACCTCAGGGGAGGGGCCTCCCTTGAGGCTCTCGCCGACCTCGGCGTCGAGGTGCACGCCGGCCATGCGCCGGAGGTGGCGGTCGGGGCCGAGTTGGTTGTCGCCTCCTCGGCCGTGCCCGACTACGACGAGGAGTTGACGGCGGCGCGCGAGGCGGGAGTCGCCGTCTGGCGACGGCCTCAGCTTCTCGACGCCCTCACCTCGGGCATAGAGACCGTCGGCGCCGCCGGCACTCACGGCAAGACCACGACCACCGCCCTGCTGATAGCCGCCCTGCGGTCCGCCGGCGAGGACCCTTCCTTCATCGTCGGCGGCGAGCTCGCCGACCTGGGCACAAACGGCCGCCTCGGCTCGTCGCCCCTCCTCGTGGTGGAGGCCGACGAGGCGTTCAGGACGTTCGAGAGCATCAACCTCGACGGCCTGGTCATCACCAACGTCGAGCCGGAGCACCTCGATCACTTCGGCGCCGAGGAGGATCTGGCCGACAGCTTCGCCTCCGTGGCTCGCGCCGTGTCCGGCCCGGTCGTCGCCTGCGCCGACGACGAGGGGGCGGCGACGACGGCGCGGAGGGCGGGGGCCGTCACATACGGGCAGTCGCGCTTGGCGCGCTGGCGGGTCGTCGACGTCACGAGCGCCGGGTGGTCCAGCACCTTCACGTTGACCGGGCCGGGGCGGCGCGAGACGGTGACGATCGGCCAACCCGGCCTCCACAACGTCCTCAACGCCGCGGGCGCCCTGGCGCTGTTGGGGGAGATGGGCCGCGATCTCGCCGCCGTCGTACCGGGGGTGGCGGCCTTCAGGGGGGTGAGACGGCGCTGGGAGCACAGGGGAGTGGTCGACGGCGTGATGCTCGTCGACGACTACGCGCATCACCCGACCGAGGTCGGCGCCGTGTTGGACGCGGCCCGCGGCGCGACCGGGCGTCGCCTCTGGGCCGTGTTCCAGCCCCATCTGTACTCGAGGACCGAGAGGTTCAGCGACGAGTTCGGGCGCGTGTTGGCGAAGGCGGACGTCGTCGTGGTCACCGACATCTTCGGGGCGAGGGAGGCGCCGGTCCCCGGCGTCACCGGGGAGTTGGTGGCCGACGCGGCGCGGGCCCGGGGCGCCGAGACGCACTACGCGCCGCGTCGGGGCGACCTGGCGGGTTTCTTGTCCGAGCGGGTCGAGCCGGGCGATCTCGTCATCAGCATGGGCGCCGGGGACATAACGCTGCTCCACGCCGAGCTGGCGGCGAAGCTGGCGGTCCGGCCGTGAGGTCGGCGCCGGAGCTGATCGCCGACGGCGTGATCCGCGAGCGGGTCCCTCTGGGCCCGTTGACCACCTACAAGTCCGGCGGCCCGGCTCGTCTCTTCGCCGAGGTTGACGGACGGGAGCGGTTGGCGGAGCTGATCGGGTCGGGGGTGACGCGCGACAACGAGGTCCTCGTGTTGGGCAGAGGCTCCAACCTGGTGGTCGCCGACTCGGGTTTTGACGGCGTCGTGTTGAAGCTGGGCCCGGGCTTCGCCGAGATCCGCGTCGGGGCCGCCGACGTGACGGCGGGCGGGGCCGCTCCTCTGCCGCGTCTGGCTCGCGCCGCGGTCGACGGGGGGTTGAGGGGGCTCGAGTTCCTCGCGGGGGTGCCCGGGTCGGTCGGCGGCGCCGTCCGGCAGAACGCAGGCTGCTTCGGCGCCGAGACCAAGGACCGGCTCACCGAAGCCGAGATCGTCGACCTGGCGAGCGGCGCGGTGCGCCGCTCCGGCCCCGAGGGTCTTGAGCTCTCCTATCGCAGCTCGAATGTCGAGCCGTCGGACTTGGTCGTCGAGGCCGTGTTCAGGGCCGAGGCGGGCGACCCGGCCGCCGGTCGCCGCGAGATTCGGCGGATCACCCGTTGGCGCCGCCGCAACCAGCCGGGCGGGACCCTGAACGCGGGCAGCGTCTTCAAGAACCCGGAGCACATCTCCGCCGGGGAGTTGATCGACTCGCTCGGCCTCAAGGGCATGAGCGTGGGGGGAGTGCGGGTGTCGGCCAGACACGCCAACTTCTTTGTGGCTGACGCCGGCGCCGTCTCCGACGACATCTACCTGCTGACTCGCGCGGTGAGAGACCGCGTGCTCGAGCTCACCGGGACCGACCTGGAGCCCGAGATCCAGTTCATCGGATTCGACCAATGACCATCGACCCGCGACTGATCGAGCGTCGCAAGGCGGTGGCCGAGGATCGCGCCGCGCGAGACGTGGGCAGGCTCCTGCGTATGTTGAGTCTCGCCGCTTGTCTCGGTTTTGGGGCCTGGCTCGCTTTCTCGCCGTGGTTGAGCGTCGCCGAGGTGCGCACCGCCGGGATCGCGAGGAGCGCCGCCCGCGCCGTCTTGGCCGAGAGCGGGGTCGTCTCCGGGGCGGCGATGATCACACTCCGCCCCGGCGCGGTCGAGAAGGCCCTGGAGTCCGACCCGTGGGTGCGGTCCGCCGAGGTGGGGAGGAGGTGGCCCGACGAGGTGATCGTGCGGGTTTCCGAGCGCGAGCCTGTGGCGTGGGTCGAGACCGCCGAGGGGTGGGCCCGCCGGGACATCGACGGCGCGGCCCTGCCCGGCCCGACCGCCCCGGACCGGACGTTGCCCCGCGTAATGTTGGCTTCGGTCGCCGACGAGGAGTCGCGGGTCGTCCTCGGGGCCATCGAGTTCGCGGCGCACCTGCCCGACGCCCTGAGCTCGGCGACACACATAGGTCTGGAGGAAGGCGAGTTGTGGGCCACGGTCGATCAACGCCGGGTGCGTCTGGGCCGCCCGGCCGAGATGAAGGCGAAGGCGCTCAGCTTGGCGGCGATGCTCGCGTACGACCCGGCGCCGGACGCGACGTTGAACCTCATGGCGCCGACCCGCCCCGCTGTCGGGTCGGCGGCGGCGATGGCCGCGGCGGAGGCCGCCGCTGAGGAGGCCGCCGCCGAGGCTGCGGCGCAAGCCGAAACGGAGAGCGAAACGGCGACGGAGGAGCAACCGGCGGCGGGAAGCGAAACGGCGACGGAGGAGCAACCCTGAAGCTCTACTTATACCTTAGACATTGGGGGTTTACAACGACTCGGTCTAACGGTAAATATAGACTTGAGCTTGCGATCGCGCCCACCGCGGCGCCGGAACGGAGGACACAATGAGCAACTCAAGCGGCGGCTACCTCGCCGTGATCAAAGTCGTCGGCATCGGCGGCGCCGGGGTCAACGCAGTCAACCGCATGGTTGAGGGCGGTGTGCGCGGCGTCGAGTTCATGGCCCTGAACACCGACGCCCAGGCGTTGCTGATGAGCGACGCCGACGTCAAGATGGACATAGGGCGAGAGGTGACCCGCGGCCTCGGCGCCGGGGCCAACCCCGAGATCGGGAGGGCGGCGGCCGAGGAGCACCGCGCCGAGCTCGACGACGCGCTCAAGGGCGCCGACATGGTCTTCATCACCGCCGGGGAAGGCGGCGGCACGGGGACGGGGGGCGCCCCGGTCGTGGCCGAGGTCGCCCGGTCGGTGGGCGCACTCACCGTCGGCGTCGTCACCCGGCCGTTCGGCTTCGAGGGGCGGCGGCGGGCCGTGCACGCCGAGCAGGGCATCGACGCTCTCAAGGAGGCCGTCGACACCCTGATCGTGATCCCGAACGACCGGCTCCTCGACGTCGGCGACCCGGCGGCCCCGATCGGCGAGACCTTCCGCCTGGCGGACGAGGTCCTCATGAGCGGCGTCACCGGCGTCACCGACCTCATCACCACCCCGGGCCTCATCAACGTCGATTTCGCCGATGTGCGCACCATCATGTCCGAGGCCGGGTCGGCCGTGATGGGCATCGGCCGGGCCACCGGGGAGAGCCGGGCGCTGCAGGCGGCCGAGCGCGCCATCTCCAGCCCGATGCTGGAGAGCTCGATGGAAGGCGCCAAGGGGGTCCTGCTCTCGGTCTCGGGGCCGCGTTCGATGACCCTGCACGAGGCGACCGAGGCGGCGAGCGCGGTGTCCGACCACGCCGACGGCGAAGCCGACATCATCTTCGGCGCCATCGTCGACGACGATCTCGGCGAGGAGATGAAGGTGACGGTCATCGCAGCGGGTTTCGAGGCCCGGAGACGATCCGGGCGCTCCGCGGCGGCGCGGTCCCGGGTCGAGCCGGCCGACCTCGGGGGCGACTCGCTCGACATACCCAGTTTCGTCCAGGGATGATCCGGGCGCCGCGCCGGTTCGGGGCGGCGTTCAGCGAGAGCGCGGATGGAGACATGCAACGCGACCTGAGCGCTCGCGCCTCGCTCAGCGCCTCGCTCGGCGTCACCTCCGAGTGGGCCGTCGCCCGACAGGTTCACGGGGCGCGGGTCGCCGCGGTCCGAGAGGCGGGCGCGACGGACGGCGCCGACGCCCTCTGGACAACGGCGAGAGGGCTCGCATTGGCGGTGTTCACCGCCGACTGCCACGGGGTGGTCATGAAGGCGGCAACGGCCGTCGGGGTCGCTCACGCCGGGTGGAGGGGGGTCGCCGCCGGCGTCTTGGAGGCGTTGCGGCTCGAGATGACCGCGGCCGGGCACCCCCCGACGATCGCCGCCGTCGGCCCGGGGATCGGCGCCTGCTGCTTCGAGGTTGGCCCGGAGGTGGCCGCCCTGTTCCCGTCGGAAGCGTCCGCAACGTCGCAAGGCGCCGTCTCGGTGGATCTCGCAGGCGCCGTCGTCGGGCGGTTGAGCGGCCTCGACATCTGGGCGTCGGGGCGTTGCACCATGCATGAGGCGGGCAGCTTCAGCCATCGGCGAGACGGCGCTACCG
>Ga0209788_1000170_pt1 | contig 16569 bp, 20 predicted proteins | sample WorMetLIZISLAND1_2_FD_187415 | JGI IMG/M metagenome (GOLD analysis project Ga0209788, IMG submission 187415) | Marine gutless worms symbiont microbial communities from Max Planck institute for Marine Microbiology, Germany - Olavius clavatus LIZARD... ...
CTAATTAAAAGGTGTGTACAGAGTACCACCGCTGTATGATAAACTGAGTTAAAAGCTACGACAAACGTAGGATGATATACTACAGTAAGCTGTAAAAACGGATTTCTTTGATAAAATCAATAACGACACGATTGTCGACGGTTTCAAACAAATCTAAGACCCAAGGCACAACTGAAGTGCATGGTGTTGAATGAGATCCAACATTCGTAGGTACGAGCTTCGAAGTGGAGCGACTTGCTGTACACAAGGAATGGGCGAGAGACAGCGCATGGCTGAGACTCGTCGTTGTAACGTACAGCTTGTGATTAACTGAGTCAGTGAGGGACAGCAAACCAGGCTGAGGCTCACGGCTGTGACATGAAGTCGGGACATGCATCAATCACCCACAGAAGACAGAAGACCAGGTTGTATTGTTCTATAACTGCGATTGATAATTATGAGTCTGTAGCTATAGACAGTCACGTGCTGTTGTGAAAACAGTGAGTGAGTGAGTGAGTGAGTGAGTGAGTAGTTTCTTAACGGCACATCAGCACATAAAAGGCCATTCAATGCCTTAAACGTTTTGAGTAAAAACAGCCATGTAGGTAAAATAACAAAGTAGGTAAAAATGACTGGTAAGATCAAGGCTATTAAGCTACGATAAGACTCATCTAAGTAAAGAAATAAGTAAATAAAATGGTTTTCCTAATTAAAAGGTGTGTTCTGATAGTGTATTACGTCTTCGATGTAGAGTATCCCAAAGACTTGGCCAATACTTGTAATTTCCTTGATGCTTGTGTCAGCCGGATTGACAAGAAACTGAAAATTCGGCTAAGCGTTCAGCGTAAGATGAACATTCTTCTTGCTTAGGTGCCCCATAGTGTTGGTAAAACATTGAAAACATTGTGTGCGTGAAGTGTTAGGTTGTGCCTATACACTGTGAATTTGTGTTGTTGTCGATTGCATAACTGTGTTGTTAAATTGACAAAATGGTTAATACCAGCAGCTCAGAATAGCCAAGTTGCATGAATTGTGTGACGAGCGCAGTATAGACCATCGCAGCTTTAAGAAAGGCCAATTAGTTGAAGCCCTCCGTGCCTGGGATGATGAGAATGAGGTGGCAGACGGCAGTAACGTCAATAATGAGGTGATAATTAGCGGCAGTGATGGTGGGGACCAAGCTAGCGGCAGGGACGTTCTGGGACGCGCAGCCAGTGAAGTTCCTTAAGCAGCGGAGTAACACGGTCGTACTTGCGACGGCTGTAAATCAGTCTCGCTGCGGCGTTGAGCACTGACTGTAGACGGTCCATGAGTTGTCTTGAGATGCCGGTTAGAACTGTACTTCCGTAATCAAGTCGCGACAGGACCAATGTCGCCACACAGATCAATACTAAGCATAGTGAGTCCCAAATGGTGTTACGTAAAATGCTACTGAAGCTCCTGTCTTCCATGCGCTATCTTGCATGGCAGGGTCTTCCGTTAGGTGGCCATGCGCCTGATGGTGGCAACTTTCACTTGCTGGTTTCTTTGCGTTCGGATGATAACTCAGACTTGCAGAAGTGGATAAGCAGAAGCCAAAAAAAGGCATACATGAGCCATGAAATTCAAAACGAATGCTTACAGTTGATGGCACATCACGTTTTATGCACTCTTCTGACCAAAATACGAAATGTTCAGTACTACAGCATAATATTATGCATCGCAGAGTCGTAGTTCCCCCTCTGTTTGACTTGACACCGTTATGCCGCATATTGCACAAAATTTGCGGGGGACGGGGGGGGCAGAAAAGGGAACTAGGTTACGAGCGAGGCAGTGTCGACGGGAAACTATTACGAGCTGTACCACTTTTCAAAACGTTCAGCCGCCTCTGGTGATGAGCATGCAAAATTGGCGCACGAACGTGAGATTGAAGCAAGGAACATGGATGGGAAATTGAAAGAGAGAGAATAGCCATACAGGCCCAGAACAACCCCTGTGCAGCCCCACAAATTGGGCGCTCAGTAGGGTAGAAATCTCTTACCGAGAATGGGAGCCGATGATGATGTTTTGAGTTTCCTTCATGCGTTTGGGCACAACTGAGTGCCAAAGCAAATAACGTACTAAACAGCCTCAGTTTAGAGCAGAATCAGGAATATGAGGGGGTCAGTGCAACACTGGACATTTTTGGCTGCTTACGATTTGCGTTACATATGCGGTGGGGATAGTTGTATTATAGCGGTGTTTTTCTTTTTTGCAGGCTCTAAACATGAGTGACAATCAACAAGCTGCTGAAGGGGCTACTTGTCAAGGTCAGGAGTCCATCAACTGGAAGCAGTGTATACTGTGCCAGTCTGATGACGACATGGAACAGCTGGTGCAACATCCTCGGGTAGACTCCTACCAGCGTTTGGAAATGGTAGAAGAGAGGGCCAGTTTGCATGATGGTAACTATGTTGGGGTCCAAAAACGGCTGCACGGCTGTACAAAAGACACACTCTATGCAGATGCTCTGATGCAACTAACAAAGACCATATCCAATGTGCCTGAGACCGTCATGCTACGGGCCTCCACATTGCCAGGAAACGTGGACAGAAAAGAGGAAGCACTGAAATGGACGAATCAGCCCATCAACATCTGGCTCTTCAACACCATTCACGAGATTCGATACAAGTCCACTGGATAAGGACCGATGTTTCTTTTGTCAGAAAGATGTTGATGAGCAGCTGTATCAGGTGAGGACAGTCAACGCTGGGAAATCTCTTGAAGAAGCTATTGAAAGATCCAATAATTACACACTGAAAACAAGACTGATCACATGCATTGCACCAGGGGATGCAGATTCAATTGATGTTCAGTACTTTGGTACCACAGAACCTGCTGGACAAAGCATGTTTTCCATGCACAGCGAGAAGCGAGCACCAGTGGCAGCAGACCAGGCCGCAAAGAACCCTTGCTACAGCGTGCGAGTCTGCTCGAGTTGATCAACCTCATTGACGACGAAAAACACAGAACCAAGCATACCTATCTACTGAAGATATTGAAACCACATATGTCAATAAGCTTGGCACAGAAGGCTTGGAAAATCACGTACCTACATTCAACAGAAAGTGGCTGAAAGAAAAGATCCTCAATGCCTTGCCACAGCCGAAGTCCTGCCTTCAAAAAAATTGACCGAAGTCAGTTGTTCTCTATTCCCCACAGGCATGCCAGAAAACCATGGTTCATTCTGCGATGGAAAGTCATGGCAATGAAGAGGACAACAGAGCAGCACAGGTGATAAGGAAAAGCATTGCAAACTTTACCAAGGCAGCCAAGGATACAAACACCATAGAGGTCACCAGTGACATGCATGACGTTGCAGCTGAACTGTATACCGTGATCCGCTGGATCATGATAGGACCTGCTGTCAGTCTAGAATGTCAAAGGAGGACCAAAGTTGTAGACAGAGCAGCACGTACGGTGAGCCAGAACATCACGTATGGATTCAGATCCCAGCAGCAGCTACAAGTTAAGAACAGAATCGGCAGCATTCAGAGCAGACCACCTCATGCACGAGAAAACCCACAGGTCCTGGGACTGGCTCTGACTGTTCATCACGACACCCACAACAAGATGCTGATGGATCTTCTCAGTGCACATGATTACTGTGTTTCATATGGCCGTGCCCTGGTAATGGAAACAGCTCTCGCCAATGCTGTTGTAGAAAGCACCCGAGAGTTCCAAGGGCTGTATGTACTGCCATTCTTGAAGAAGGGTGCCTTTGTGTTCTTTGCAGATTTTTCAGAGGACACTGCAGATGGGAAAGTAACCACCCATGGAACCATTACTGCTGTATACCAGAAGGCAGAGGTTCCCGGAGAACCAGTTGCACCACCGTTGAAGATAGGCGATGCCCAGAGTCTATGTCACTCCATACCACGTAGATATGCTGCACTGTGACAAGCCAAAACCGCAGCTTGCCAAGAGAACAGACCACTTTGTCATCAGCAAGGGAATCTCTGGATCCTACCGGCTGACACAACTAGGATGGATTGTTGCTACTGCTTTATCCAGAATAGAAGCAGGGAAAACAGCCAGCAATATTCCAGGCCGGGCAGGATACAACTCACTGTTGTCGGAAAGCAAGCCACTGACCAAGGTTGGAGTGCTACCACTACTCTCAGAGGTGGCACATGAGTGGTCAACCCTGCTGATTGTGATCATGCAAGCAAGTCAACTGAGAAGGCTGGCTGTTGGTGAAGATCATCCTGCTGTTATTTCATTTGACATGGCTCTTTATGAGAAGGTAGTCCAACTGCTAGATGCCAGACCCAACCTGAAACGCACAGTTGGCCCACGACTGCGAGAGCTGCATGTTGTCATGGCTGCCCTCCGCGCTCTTGGTGCCTCTATGGAAAACTCTGGTACTGATGATGCCTGGATAGAAGCTGATGTCTATGGGTCTGCAACAACAAGGCAAATCCTGAAATGTACCCATTACAAGCGTGCTCTTCATGCCCACACCTATTCATACATAGCTCTCTATGAAATGGCGTTGTAAGAGTTCTTCATGGACAACCCGCAACTAAAAGAGGTATGTCTGAAGGCAACAGAGGGAGTTGAAACTGCTTGTTCTGTGGGGAGCAAGCACACAAAAGTTGAGTCTGTGAAGCAAGCAAACACTACTCTGCTTGAGGCCTTGTCTACTGCTGATGTCATCACAGTTTTCCAAGAACTGGAGAAAAAGAGATCCAACAACACAATGTTCAAGGCAATGATGAACTACCTACATTGAGTGGAAGCAATCCTGTTCTTTGTTGCTGCAACCCGTAATGCTGACCTGGAGTTACATCTCCAAGCCGGAGAGCAGCTGAGCCAGCTCTTCTTCACCTCTGACCAGATCAAATACAAGCGAGTCTGGCCCAGGTACATCACAGACATGCATGATCTGAGGACCAATCCCCCTGAAACCTAGAAAGAACTGCAAACAGCAACATTGCAGTCATGAAGAATGACATTCTCTTTGTATCCATTGGGGTGGACCATGCATGTGAGCATTTGAAGAAGCTGATGAAAATTCATTCTGGACTCGTCGGCATCTCGAACAATGCCAATGCAAGACAGAGGTTCTTTATGGTCACACCAGAACTCTCTCATCAAGACTCAGTTTGACTTGGAACCTGACAAAATCACAGTGCATCATGATCTTGGGCCAAGTATTGTCAAGAAGGACCATGGAGTTATTGACAAGATCAAGGAAGCCATACTGAAGCATGAGAACCCATTTGCTGCTGAAGGCGACTAGCTGCACAATGTGATCACTCACGCCTACATCCCTGACGAGTATGTACCAGCGATCTTGAATGCAGATGTGACTGGGCAAAAGTTGTATGAAAAGTACGTGTCAGAGAGAATTAATGGAGATGCCAGCCTATGGGCACCAGTAAAGGAGAACAATAAGATAAGATGTTCATGTTTGCGAACAAAACAACAGCAGTAAAACTCCGAGACAAGAATGTGAATCTGAAGGAGACCAAGGACTTGTATGGTAGACTGATGGTCCTGGCCAGGTCCAGCAGCGACATTAACCAGAAAGAGGCCATTGGGAACCACGAATTCACTTTGACACCAAGAGCCCTTTTTGCTCCAGATGGTACAATTCTGCCATGCATGGACAAATCTAAGTTGATCCACCTCCTCAACAAGTTGGCAACAGCAGACACTTCACAGGAAAATCAGCAGCCAGAAGATGTGATGAACAGCACACCAGATGCCACAAGTCGCAAGACAGCACTGGTAGATGGAATGGTTCTTCTGCAGAAGATGGCCAAGAAACCAGCAACCATCAGTAACAATCAAGGATCTCAGTGAATGCTTCAACGACAGATTGATGTCGCTGACACGAGATTATGATGAAATCATCCTCGTATTTGACACATACAGGGATGATTCTCTGAAGAGCACTACAAGGGATAAAAGAAGGCAAGGAAGAACACCAATCCAGTATGAGATCAGAGATAACACAAACATAAAACACATCCCAATGAGCAGATTCGTTTCACATGACAAGACGAAGGCTGACCTGGACAACTACCTTGCTGCAAAGACTCTTGAGTACAACAGTACATCACACAAACTGGTCATCACCTCTTCTTCAGGGCATATTAAGAGCAACAGAGACTTGCTCTTCCAGGACAACAACCACGAAGAAGCAGACACACTGTTGATCTACCAGGCTGTCCTGGCATCACAGCGAAACCCACCAGATGCACAGATGGTTTTCTTCTCCCCAGACACACATGTCCTAGTGTTCGTCATAGCAAACTATGACCTCATGCTGCAGAACACGTCCATTTCCATGGTTTCTCGAGTTTTGCAGATACAGCAAATATGGACAGCCATAGGGGCAGAAAGAGCAAAGGCTTTGCCAGCCTTCCATGCGCTCACTGGCGCTGACAACACTGGAAGGTTCTCTCATACAGGCAAAGCAACTTGGCTGCAATTGTACATGAAAGCAGAATGTGAATGTGATCAGTTCTCTGCAGATGCTTTCAACAGAGGCACAAGTGAGTGAAACCATGTTCGACACTCTGGCTAGTTTCATCTGTGCAGCCTACTCTCCCAAAGGCATCTATATCAAAACCGTCTCCGAACTGCGATGGCATCTGTTCTACAAGCACATGGCAAAAAGTGACAAGCTACCTCCTACCCTGGGCGCTCTGAGACAACATGTCCTGAGAGTCCATATTCAAGCCAGAGTGTGGGGACAGGCCAGCATTGCTCTGCATGTTCCCCAGTTGGATCCCCTGCAGAACGGCTACCACAAAGGGTCCGATGGCCAGCTGAAACCAACCATGACAGATGCCCTTCCAGCTCCAAAGGCCATCATTGAGATTGTTATCTGTCATTGCAAAACAGACTGTTCTTCTGTCAAATGCTCTTGCAGAACAAAGAACTTATCCTGTGCCGATCTTTGCCAGTGCAGCAGTGAGTGTGAGAATGATGAGGACATACAGGACAAGTATGAAACTGATGATGACGATGATGGCGACGATATGTAAAGACTGAAGGATGTCTAAAACATTAAATACATTTCTGTCATGAGGAGCATGTTAGTTCTTAACGGACACTATAAACTTAGTGGAACGTTCATGTCTGATCACCTGTAAAACATTCAGTCAGGTGGAAAATTCCAGTCAAATAAGGTTTTGGTCGATTTCTAGCTGATTTATTTTGATATCACTGGATTCCTTGTCCCTGAAAAATGGCGGTTTAGCTGTCAAAACCAAATTTCTGCGATATTTAGAAGCTGAGATATTGACCAAAAATTTTTTTTACGGCAGCCATTTTGTAAAATCCAAGATGGCGGCCATATAGGACTCAGGGCAAATGGAAACATTGTTTTTCTGACTCCTTGTTCAATAAGGTTTCCAAAAATGTATAGTTTTGATACTCTCCACAAAAATCCGGCGAAATTACGTAGTGAACCTGACTAGTTCGACCACAGTCTCTGAGTTGAAGAGATTGTCGCCTGGACAATCGTGGCCACTTCTTTACCGACAGCCCAACTCAACGCCAATGTGCCAAATGTGGAAAGAACACTAGGAAGCAGTGCACTAAATGTGATGTGGGAATGCACGTCCACTGTTTCGATGCATTTCTTGACTATAACGCTCGTGACTGACACAAATCATGGATTGACCAATTAATACTGTTGAACCACCAGCACACCCTCACAGGGTGCACGTTTTACGTATTTTTGTGAAAAATGTAAACAAGTAATTGGTTGCATCTTTGCTGTTTGTGTGCTAGTGTACCATGTTTAGTTAGAATTTGATACTGGTTTCTTAAAATAAAAAGTTGGTAGAAATTGCGTTAAAAGAACTTATCTTACTGCACTTCTTTGGATGTATCAAAGAATTTGGGGATGTGCCGTAACAGACCAGTCTATATATGTGGGGGTTAGGTATAGGGTTAGCAGTAGGGTTAAGATTAATGTGTTTGTTCCGGCTGTATTCTCACTGCACTTCTTTGGATGTATCAAAGAATTTGGGGATGTGCCGTAACAGACCAGTCTATATATGTGGGGGTTAGGTATAGGGTTAGCAGTAGGGTTAAGGTTAATGTGTTTGTTCCGGCTGTATTCAGCAGAACACAACATATATGGTGACCTTGAATGACTTCTGAAGATGGTTCAAGGTGTTTTGTGCTGGCTTTAGCAGCATATACATATATACAGATCTAGTAGTCTTACGGTGACATGCCCAGAATTTGATTGGACCATCCAACGATTTTTATGCAATGAAAACTTTATTCAGCAATTTGTAGTGCTGCCACCACCACATTGTTGATCAGTTACTTCTGTGTTCAAAGAATTTATAAAAATGTATTTAACCCATGTCCCATTTACCTCGAGAATACTCGGCGGCTGAAAATCGTTACTCAGCGTTTGCCCCGAGATATCTCGCAGTTTAGTAAACAAGCTGCTGCTGCACTGTTTACCCCAAGAAAACCCGTCTATCCTTACTTATTTGATGTAGGTAAGGTTTCTAGTGATTTTTACTTTTACACTGGAAGTTGATATAGCAGTGTTTTGTTTGGAAATTGATAATTATAATGTCAAAGTATATCGGAAAACGCAACTTTCGTACTAGCAATGCTCGTGAAGTTCTTGATGCAGTTCTAGAGAGTGATGATGATGATGATGACTCGGACGAAAGTGATTTTTTGGACATTTCGGAGAGTAGTGAATGTTCATCTGATGGTGAGACGCAACTTGAAGATGATACAGAAGCAGATGACACGGAAACAGGTGATACACAGTCGGATGACGATATGACCGCATCAGCTGATAACTCTAGTGCAACTTCGTCATCTAACACCATGTTTACCTGGTCAGAACGTGCAACTGTTTCACGTCAACGCTTGCCCTTTACTGGCAGCCCTGGTAGGAAGGTGGACGTTGATGATACAGGTGATCCGCTACAATACTTTCAACTTTTTGTCGGTACAGACCTGCTTGCACTAATTGTCCGTGAAACTAATATACAAGCTGCTGTATTGAGTGAGTCAAAGGACACTCCCGCATGAATAAATGGAGGGACACTAATATTGAAGAAATGAACATATTTCTTGCACTTATACTGCTGCAAGGCATTATTCAGAAACCAGAACTGGAAATGTTTTGGTCGACTCGTCCACTGTTGGATACGCCATATTTACATCAGGTGATGACAGGACAGAGATTCTCGTTGTTGTTACGCTGTCTTCATTTTGTCAACAATACATCGATTCCACAAGACTTGCCGAAAGCTGAAAAATCATTTGCAAAAATAAAGCCAGTATTTGACTATATCATTGATAAATTCTCCAAAGTCTATGTACCTAATGAAAATATCGCAGTGGATGAATTGCTAATGCGGTTCAAAGGACATTTAGCTATGAAACAGTACATTCCTTTGAAATGTGCCAGATTTGGATTGAAGCTCTATGAGCTATGTGAAAGTGGATCTGGGTATGTCTGGAAAGCGTTGGTGCACACAGGACCTGCTATGGCTCTAAAAGACTCTGCTGATAGTCTAAGTCATCTCGCATTGTTATAACTCTCGTTCACGATCTGCTCGGGAAGGGATACTGCGTCTTTGTTGACAACTGGTACACACCTCCACTGCTGTTCCGAGAACTACACAGTCAGCTGACAGATGCTGTTGGTACAGTGCGTCTCAACAGGAAACACATGCCTGTACAGTTGAAGACGAAAATTGCACGAGGTAGCACCGTGGCAAAGTTCAGCCAGGAATTGATGGCTTTGAAATGGCATGATAAGAAAGAAGTGACAATGCTGTCCACATATCACGATGGATCTACAGCAGAGTTCGAAAAGGGAGGTGTGAAGAAAACCAAGCCGTTGGTAGTTGTTGATTACAACAACAGCATGGGTGCGGTGGATTCAGCTGATCAGATGGTCACCACCTATCCAGCTGAAAGGAAGAGGCATAAAATATGGTATAAGAAATTCTTCAGGCACTGCTGAATATAACTGTTCTCAATGCATACATACTGTACAAGAAAGACAATGACAAAACCTCAGCGTCACACGTTGAATTCAGACTGCAGTTGATCGAGAAACTGATTGCTGAATACCACACGCCAGAACAGCGCCAACGTCGAGGCCGCCCATCTGTGAATGATGTAAACCCACTGAGACTGACTGCCCGACATTTTCCGAAGTTTTTGCCACCAACAGCTGGTAAACTACAGCCGACTAGTCGATGCAAGGTGTGTTGCTCACACAGCAAGGATGGCAAGAAGCTTCGCAAAGAGACGCGGTACTACTGTGCAGACTGAGACGTGCCACTGTGTGTAGTACCGTGCTTTGAACTGTATCATACTCACAGAAACTTTTGACCATGTGTGCCATGAGATGGTTGTGAGTGTGGTTTGTTATAACTGTCACTAACATTGTTATGCTGTGATTAGCATTGCTTGTAATGCTTCTTGGATGTTTTTGGTTGAGCTTGTGTAGCCTAGTGCACGTTTGACGTCTTTGCGAAATTTAATGAACGGTGCAGAATGATAGCTGAAAATTTTAAAGAACAGGAAAAGGGTTAATGCTACATTTAGAGTTAGGTTCATGCGGGTGACATACGAGCAACTTCTTGGTCAACATTTGTCGTGCAACATTTGTCAAGTGATTTTCCATATCACACATCCTTTTTGTCGAACAAATCTGTCACTTAACTTTTGTCACCCAATAGAAGTCACTCAACATCTCTCTAAATAGCATGATATTTAGTGTATGGTGGCAAATCAACCACAGCTAAGATGTTCATTACGCTATGTCAGTTTGTCACATTTAAACTGTTGTTCTGATGCTAAGTGTTTATACATCAATCTTACTTGATGTGCAGCTGCTCAGCCTCAAACTGGCCAACAATATATGGCCAGGTTGAGAAACTCAAACTCAGAGTACAGAGAACGTGAGAAGTCAGAGGACGTATCTGACACAGTCTGTGTCATAATGCAAGAGCAGTTATGCAACATACATGCACATCACATTAGTCAACGAGATAATGAGGTATGTCAACATGAGAATTGGTTAAAGTCAGCACCACTGAATCCGTCTCGCTGTTGCACTTCAGCATATGAACTAATAGCACAATTTTTTAAGGTTATTTCACACGGTCCAATTCATGTGTGCAGTTCATGTGATCAGCTGTTCTAACCGTACAGTCTTCAGAAAACGAGCTCTGTTATGTTAGATGCCTAAATCTAATAATACTTCCATCTGTTTTACATGGCACTGCCAGTTCAGACGGTGTTGAGTACATGTCATATGTACGTGCATTAGCTTCGTAAGGCAAAAGTCCACAAAGTTCAATTTTTAATCAGCTGGAATTTCAGCCTGTACCTGCACATTTACCAATGTTAAATCTGACTGAGTGGAGACTGCTTTCATCACGTCTTGCATTCATGAGAATTCACGAGGTTAAAAATTCACGGAAATATCGTCTTTGTGGCAGCTGATGTTTCAACAACTGTCAGCATGTTGCCACGGTCTACTTCGGACGTGCAGACTACTGAGGTAAAGCTTAAATGAAGAGCCGCGTTTTTCATCGCCTAACAGGGCGTGTCCATTAGTTGGTAGACCAGCAGGCAGTCGGCAAACAGTCTGCTATACCACACCGGTTACTATGACAACAGGTAGGTGCGCATAAACATGGCTGGTGCACGGTTTCTGTTTATTGTAAATGAGTTCTTTGATGAAGATGTCCAAAATGCATATCTTTTATCAAGTTGCAGGCACGAAGATGACTTCAGTAGTATCCTTGCACTGACTGCTGTTAGACAATTCCATTCGAAGCCGACAATGTACAGTGAACATTGGGTGACTGAGTACATAGATGAAGACTTCAAGGCTCACTTTAGACTCTCAAGAGAAGTTTGATTACCGTATATACTCACATATAAGTCGCAAAATTTGCGACCAAATCTTGATCAAAAAGTAGGGAGGGCGACTTATGTGTGGGTCATGCGTGCGGGGTCTCACTTCCCTTCCGCCCCTCTGGCGGCCAACAGGGCAGTTGCGTGGGGCAGTTGCGTCGACACACAATCAGTTAATTGCTTTACGATGGGTCGACGACACTTGCCGTTGCCCCTGCAGTCGACAGACGGCGTCTGTTCACTGTTCTTATCTCTGCCGTGGTTGGACAGTCTCTCTGTGGAGAGGGGAGAGCCATTCGCCCTCACTACTGTCAGCTAACACGCCCAACAGCTGTTGCTGAACTATGGACTGTGACAGCGATTACCAGTTAGATTTGTGCCTCTACAGAACGTAGCATAGGCCCAAGCTTGCATCCAGTACAAGCCCTCAAAAACCACCTACAACTTATACGCGGGTCAACGATTTTAGACCACATAGGGACTTGCTTTTTAGGGGGCGACTTATACACGGGAGCGACTTATGCGCGAGTATGTGCAGTATGTGCTGCATTCGTGTATGATGAGTCACATGCAAAGTTCTAACAGCTGGAGTATTAATCCCAGAAAAGCCTTTGAAATCACGCTATGGAATCTTGCAACACAGGTGAGTTGGATATAGTCACTGTAATACGGTCTTTTATCTATTTGTCATTGCTGTTACGTCAGAGTACAGATGATGTCAGTGTTAGAGACTGCATTTGCTGAATATGCTACATTTCCACCAAAAATTACGTCATATAAACATTTATGTCTGGCAGCTGTTAGCGCAGAAGAAATAGAATGCTCAACAATATGCCTGTTTTTGTGTATGTGCTTAGTATTACATATTTCCCTGTGTGTGACTGTCTGAATAGAGGACAGTATGGGTGAAATTGCTGATAAACTTAATGTGTCAAAGTCAACCAATTTCGAATGTCAAAACTTTTGTTATAGAGTGGCAAAACAACCTGCAGCTAAACTGCAGTGAGTCGCAGGAAATTATATTCAGTCGACCCAAATGACTTCGCTGCAACTGCCGTCGCCGTGTCCCGGCATCTATGAGTTAACAGCCTAACAGCTCTGGGCATCGTCATCAACGACGCCCAGAGACCTTCTGTTGATCATGTAAGCGCCACTCTGTCGTTGTGCTCGAGAATGATGTACGCACTACGCGTCTTGTGAGATCGCGGTATGCAACTCGGTCCGCTCCACGACGTATATCGTATACCGTATTCGCTAAGATTCCTCACTGTTCACCAGCGTGGTCTGGTTTCACCAGTGCCTCAGATCGCAACCGCATCGACGCCTTCTTAAGAAAGTCAAAAATGTCTGGGGTACTGCAATGTCGACACGCCGCCAGTTACTGATTTGTTCGCTACTGCTGACGATGTGCTCCTCAGTCATGTCATGTCGAATTCCAACCATGCTGCAACTCTTACTTCCAGATCAGTCAAACCACCACTACAACCTCCGCAATCGGCGCCATCAACTATACAACTGACATACAAGACAATGCACCTAAACAGTAAAGTGTTTATTATCAGAGAGCTATTTAAAGACACTTATTAGCTAACTGTAACTGCTACTTCAGTTAGTTTTTAAACGCTTTTCCACTCCATTCATTCGTCATCATTGCACTTCATTTCATGTTTTTTTACTTTATCTCATTTTTATACACCATGTTGGTCGCTATGCGTTTGTCACAATGTTACTCATATTAAAAGACGATTCAGTCAGTCAGTGCATACCAAACATTGGACCGAGCATTAGACAGATCGTCGATTTAACAAAAAATGGGTGCATAACTGAAACAGAAACAGAAACTGAAAATACAAGAAACTGAAACTGAAACGGAAAAAAGCAGTGGAAAACGAAACTGAAAAATATATCACAACTGAAATGACACTGGTTCTTTGCTGCCTTGAATATTGAAACACTTTCTCCAGCAGCATCCCAGTAGCTGGGGCAGCAGTGACATCTATCAGATCAGTTGTGATAGAGTAAGGAAACTTAAAGTTGTAAATGATGCTGCTGCACATGGGGTGGCACTCATATACAGAACTTCAACTCCATTTTAACCAAACAAAAAAACAAAAACAGTATCTTCTTCAGGTCGTGGAATACCATCGTCAGCAGTTTCCCACGTCAAAGAAGTCGATAATTGTGGACAAACTGTCTTGCGACTAAACTAGTAAATTACCTTACATTGTTGTTATAACTTGTATTTAAGAGAAAGCTGTTGTTTGTTAACTATATGTTTTTCACTTTTTCCGCATTACATTTTGAACAAAAAATGTGGACGAGTTGTGCAACCAATAAATGTTGCTTGATCTAGTTATTCTTTGTGCATGTGTTGACTGTGTTTATAGACAGCAAACAAATTGCAAACTTGAATTTTTACTGCTGCTGTTCATCCCAACATACGGGACAAATTTCTGAATACAATTCTGCCATGCACCTTGGATTAGATCAAGGCACTTCTTCAACAGAGTTGAAGTCATAGATATGACACATCAGACAATGATTACTTCACCCTTATGAAATCACTTAACTGTGAGCAATTGGAATTTATACATGACACACTTACTAGGCGAAAACCTCAGGTCAACCTGTTTACAGGTTTCATAGCGGAGGAGCTGGAACAGGAAAAAGCTATGTGCTCAAAGTTCTGCACGAGTCTGCTGAGCGCTACTTCCGAAGTCGATCTGGTGCCAACCGTGAACTTTGCTGGACAATGACAGTGGCAGCAACAGGAAAACTGCATTTCGGATTGGTGAACGTACGATTCACAGTCTGTTTCAAGTGCCTGCAAAGTCTGAACTTCAAGAGACTAGACCATAAGTCTCTTCACATTCTATGAAGTCAAATTAGTCACACAAAACTGTGGCTGATTGATGAAATTTCTATGGCTGGTCATCAGTGTTGGAGAGTATTTAAAATAAGTATTTAAAATACTATTTTAAATACTTTCCAAGTATTTTGTATTTTGTATTTTAAATACTTTTTGAAGTCCGTACTTTTTCTTGTATTTAAAATACTTTTTCCCGTGTATTTAGTATTTTGAAAGTGTGCTTAAAATACAAAATACTTTTATATCTTCTAAGCAGTTTAAATCACGAAATCTCGGCTAAATTGGCTGTTTCAAAGTGAACTTTCCTGATTCTTGGGCTACTTTGTGTGGAGTGCAATGTGCAAACCAGTTTTGGCTGGTTCAAAACTAGTTTACTCTCCAGTCTCCACTGAGTTATATATTCTATGCATAAAGTCAGCGTGTAAACAAGTATGGCGGAAGGTAGTGGTGAACGTCAGGATTTACCGGCTATTGTAGATGGCAAATTTTTTACAATAGCATCTAGAAGTAACAAAAAAATAACAGTTAAGTGTATGTTGTGTCCTAACAAACTGCTGACAGCACAGATTGACTCCACGTCCAACTTGCTGAAACAATTAAAGGTATGCCTTTGCTTGGTTATGTTTGACCACAAGATGTTATCTTCCGTGAAAAGTCACAGAATATTAGAGTACAGTTTCGCTATTTTGCGTGAAAAACCCTACCACTGACCATAAACCTAAACCTACACGGAATTGTATTAATTCCGTGTTATTAGGTGGGTGTGGCAAGCGTGATGGCGGCCATGATTTACGTCGTGATAATTCATTGATTTACTCGTGTTTAACCGTCAATAGTCATCGTTTTATCGGTTATACTGCAAGATAACAACCTTGTACAGCGCGTACTAATTGCGAACTGGAATAGTATTGTTTAACTGAGCTGCTGTTAAAGGATTTTGTCAACCTCTGCATGAGCTGACCTGGCGGCCATATTGATTGTTTACTTCCATTGTTCCGTCAACCGCCCTTGATATCACTCTGTGTGACTTAGCATCAACAACATTCCCAAGCTTCTACTGTATTGAATTATAATGTGGTTCACTCTGTCATCAGTGTTGTTGCTTGCAGCATCAGTACACCTGTTATACTCTACCAGTACAGTCACCCCCAACTGGGGCTCACCTATTGCCAGTGATACTGATACTGAATTAGCCAACTCAACCACACAATCCATTTGTATTGCTGTCTTCCTCCAAAGGCCGTACAGAGGCTCTCCATATAGTATGCTAAAGGCAGAGAAGTCGACACTGCTATACATTGCCTTGGTTCTGTTTTTAAATGCCAGTGATGTTGCATTGAATCCAGGGCCCCAGGCAGAAATTAGTCATTCCGATACCGAAACTGCATATGTGTGTGGTGCATGTAAGACTGTTGTGACATGGGAAGACAAAGGCTTGCTGTGCGAGACATGTGATACCTGGTATCATGCAGATTGTCAAGGAGTGGGTGACTCAACCTATGAAGATCTTGGCAACTCTAGTGTTATCTGGCTGTGTTTGAAGTGTAATGGAACTAAATGTAACTCAGTTCTGTTCAACCTACATGGCATCAGCGCCAGCAGCAAGCACACTGATCTCAACAACACCAGTGCGACCAGTAACGAAACGATCGACTCTGTTGATTCTCAAGCGTTACTTCATCAGTGGCACTCTTCGTCTCCGACTACGCCAAGACCCAAGCCTGCATCTGGTTCCCGCCCGCTCCGCATTGTGAATATCAACTGCCAGTCATTAGTAAACAAGAAGCATCTTCTATGTAACCTCATTGACAGCTCTAAAC